>Ga0307515_10022326_pt1 | contig 11159 bp, 9 predicted proteins | sample 17_EM_MG_FD_194513 | JGI IMG/M metagenome (GOLD analysis project Ga0307515, IMG submission 194513) | Populus trichocarpa ectomycorrhiza microbial communities from riparian zone in the Pacific Northwest, United States - 17_EM | ecosystem: Host-associated > Plants > Roots > Unclassified | place... | reverse complement strand
TCTCAGTTGTGTACGTGTGCACTAAGATGAAAATGGAAGTGACAAAAAGGGAATAGTGTGGCGAGGGAACGAAGTTGTGAGAGCCTGGAGACCTCGCTCCACACAAAGTTCCCAGGTAGTTTGAAATTTTGGTGGAGTGATGTCTCCAGGCTCTTTCACCTCAACTTTTTCATGATCTCAATTTGGGTCAGACTCGCCATTTCGGTTAGTATAAAATCCCGTGAGATCAAAGGGTCGGAGTACGTGGCCAGGCAAAGCCAGGGTGCTTTGACTTTGATCTTAGCTTCACCCCCTGGTCAACAGTGACTCAACACCTTACTCCCATAGCAAAATTAATTGGCGGAAATGGGGCGCCCAATCTTCTACAGCCTGACTCGAGTATCTCCCACAGGGCTGTGAATCTGAGAGGGACCTTTTGTCGGCAAATATAACTCAGTTGAGCGGGTAAGTACTCTAGTTTAATTTTCATGATATGGAATGAACAAAAACATTCTAGCTCAAAAGTAGAGCATGGTGCTATAAACACCAGGTGTCGGGTGGAGTGAAGAAACCTGCAGTGCCGTACACAATAACTGAGATTTACGGGCTCGATACTCGCAGAGATAACTCTTTTAGTCTTTCCCTAGTCTTTTTTTGCCCTGCAAGAGGTCTGCCGAAATGAATAATACAACAGGCTTTACTTAGAATAGAAATTTAACATAACCATGACTAAAGTCAACGCATACTCAACAAATGAACGCTTAGCTTAGCCAGCGGAGCATGGTGCTAGAAACGCTATACGTGGTGGATCCAAAACATAGAGTGCTATCCCTACCCGCTCGGTTTTGGAAAATGGGTTGTAATACTCTCGGTGCTGAAACCAACTGTTTTAATTGGGCCCACATGGATTGCAATGTGGGGATACGGGCTTAAACCTTTGGTTCTCATTGGCCATGTCAATTGATCTGCACTATTTCGAATTCCTCCAAAGATCAGTATTGCAACCAATCTTCCAAAACCGAGCGTGTAGGAGATACACACTAAGCTTGCAGGCTCCATACTTATCTAGACCACACTTTTGCTATTCCTTTGCCCGGCTGCAATATTTACTCAACGAATAATTCTGTGGACTTTTTTTAGAATTTACTTACTTTAGTACCAAAACATTGCATTACTATAGCGGAAATCAACGCATAGCTATACAGCTAAGCTCTTAGCTTAGCTGATGGTGGAAACACGTGTGAGTTCGAATTCTACAATGTGGTAAACATTTACTCAAGTTACAGGCTCGAAACCGAAGTGCTGTAAACACTCAAATCGCAGGCTTAAAACCTACAATTGGTGCTGTAAACGCGTTTCAGGCTTCAGACCTGCAGAGTTCACTCTTTTACTCTTCCTCTACCCAGCCATAACTCAGTAAATTCTATAGAAGTTTTCTTGGAATTTATACACTTCTACATTATCGTGGCAGAAATCAACACACAACCAACAATTCAAACGCCGGATGTGGGTTTAACCTATAGTACTATAAGCACAGGCTATAAACCTGCTCAATTGTTGCTGTAAATAGTATCATCCCAGCCCTTATCCATATATCTCTGTACGTCTACAACATCGGCTGTGCATCCTAGCATTGTAACAACAAACGGAAACAATACACCATAAAAACTACGTTATACACTACCCAGTCTATATCGAGAAAACTGTCGTCTTAGATAGAAAAGCCGGTCATCCCGATATTTCCGATTGAAGAGTAAGCCATGCCACAAGTAGTGTTGACATGTGCACCCTCAAGCTCTTTCAACCAAATAGTCAGCTCTATATATATTATCCCGCTTAATTTGGTACCACCAAAGAGCAGATCGGTGCTTTGTAGCTGCAATGAGATGGTACGAATGCGAGTATATATTTGTATGCGCCGAAAATCTCCCAGTGATGTCGACGTCAAGGGCCTCAAGGCTTAATTTTCCTTGAATTCCCTCGGAAGGATTGTGGTGCCGTCCTGGTGCAGTAGTAGCTCTATGATAATATGATTAAATAGACCGATAGAGACTGGGTGCGGCATTCCTGTTCCCGGCCGGTCAGGCAGAAGTCACAGAGCCAGGAGGCATAGTATCTCCGCCGCATGGCGCAGTTAGCGTTCCACACGAAATCCAGGCGCAGCACATTCTCCATCTCGTTTCACCTGTCGAACTCAATTGTCCTCACTCTTGCCAATTCTCTTGCTCAGCGCTGCAGCCCAGTACTAGCCATAACCATATTTTGCGGGGCAGTTTAAACATGTGCGATTGAATCATATGGATGAATATTTAGTTTGAATTATTACCAAACAACCCACAGAACGCCCCAAACTAGAAGATCAACCAAATAAACACCAAAACGCCTATCAAAAACCCCAATCAAAAAATAAACATTAATTTTACCGCTCCTTAATCGGCCTAAACGCATTCACAATCGCCTTCCCAATCTCCCAGCCCAGCCTTGCGGTGAAATAGATAACTGTCCCCACGCCCTTGACCAGGATCCACGCGTAATCCCTCCGTCTCCTTGGCTCCGTGGCGTTTCCGCCGATCAACCGTTCCTCAGCTCCGATATCCATCTTCTCTTTTCTCTTCCACTCAAATTCAGAGTTCTTCTCAACCTTACCTTCCGACATCCGTCTTAGCTCAAGCTGACCCTTGAAACTGACACTTTTCCTCCTCCGCCCCTCCACCACCACCACCGCGATCACCGCTGCAACCACTACATCCACAACCCCCCTACTCTCCACCTTTGCAGTCGCCCTAGTATCCAACCTCAACATTCCATTCGCCATATCCATCTCCGCCAGCGTCTCCCGATTCGTCATATTCACCAACACGATCCGCCCCTCACGTAGCTCCACCACCAGCGTATCCTCACTTCTACATGATCGAATTGCCGGGTGCTCAAGCACATACCTCTCCCCCTTTCTCACTAATTTGCAATTCCCAATCCTTGCGACCACCCCGCCCCGCTTCTCCGTCGGTATTGACAACCGGAACATCTTCTCCGTCTCCCCGGTCGCAGGGTTCCGCCGACTAAACGACCGCGAGGAGAACTCATAAAACGGCGCATCAACGAAGGGACCAAACAGCAGTGAGCCCTGCACTGCGTGGATCGGGAGCGTGAACATCTGCGTAGATGTGTACGCGCCCTCTGTGACTCTCCATAGTTTATTGAGGTCATTTGGATCCCCGGGGCTTCTTGCGCCTGAAGAGCGGGAGGGGATTTCTCGCTCTAGTGTAGGGCTTCGCACGTGAGTGGTGGGTGGTTCGGCGAACTCGACCCGCGGGGAAAATGTAACACATGGCGGAAGCGGAGAGAGCGGGCTTGGTGAACACGGTGGTAGCGAAGAGACCGGGCTTGATGAAAACGGCCGCGAGAGTCGGTGGCTGATTGCTGGGGAGCTCACCTCAGGTGCGGAGCTGAAAAGCCGAAAGCTTTGTCGGACTGGCGTGTAGGCTGCTTTTAGTGGTGTTGGCGGCGGGAGGTCGAGGGTAGCAGTTGAGCAATTGGAGGATGCGGTGTCGAAGGGCGTAGAGTAGAAAGAGGAGCGTGAGGGAGTTTCGCGGAAACGGTTGCTGGTGTCTATTATGGTTTCACGGAAGTGGTTGCCAAAGCGGTTGCTGTCCATTTTAAGTATGGATTCGTGGAAACGATTGCTAGTGTCCATCATCGTTGTGCGGTGTCCAGTGTATATACTGGGGGGTTGATTCGTATTATATCGTTTTCGACGAATTTCTAACAACCTGTCGAGCTGTGGGAGGACATAAATAATATCATCTGGACTCGTTTCATCGAGGCACTACAGAGTGGTCGCAGTTCTGCCATACCGCGCACAGCACCCCGCATGATGGCAACCCTGTGCCGCCTTCTAGAAACATGTCCACGGCGCTTAACACCGACGACAATGAATCGTGGGGTGAGATGCAGAGGAGACTAAGCCACATTGTGCCACAGGAACCAGGAGCGCCACAACGGGGATAGCGGGTCACAACCCCTACCGCAAGCTAGCAGCTTCCCGTTAATGCAGGTTCTATTATTGATAACGCAGGTACTATATGATTTGCATGGGATATGGGATCACATATATCCGCCGACCAAGGTCTTACACAACATAGCCTCAGACGACATATTGGCTAAAGTCTGGAGACGAAATGTTTGTCTGCGTCAGCTACATTTTAAGAGACGGCATACGGCACGCTAGTCGCTGACGAAGGAAGCAAAATGGTTGGCTGGTTCTCGAGCAAAACAGTCAGGTTAGATATAAGGGGACTAGATATAGATATAACTAAGCACGGTGCTGGATATGTAAAGTGCATAGTATACTAATACCAGCTCAGAACAATATCCGATTGCTTTCCCCGAATCTGTCCGTAACGGCATCTAGTTTACCTTGAGACTCGGTGAAGGAATCCACGAGTCCTGATATAAAGGCGACAGTTCCATGGTTTAATCCCTATCCACACCGTAATTCACCTGCGGCGAAGTGACTATACCACGATGCTTCCACAGAAGCCATGGCCCACGGGTTCCCGCAGTTGCCGCTTACGCGCGTTATGTTCTTCGAGTAAACCCTACTTTATACTGCTGTGCAGAATTTTGCTAGCCAATAAAAGTTTATTCACCGACAGCTGCATAATCAGATAATCCAGAATAGTAATAATTCATAAGGCGCGCTGCACGGTAGATTTTGCGATCTATTAATCATTGAGTACATCGATATGTAGAGTACGAATGTTTGGTGTGAGAACTACCGAGCTCACCGAGGGCCTCTCGAGGCATTCGCCGGAAAGGGAGGTTCATGTTTTCTCGTGTCCAGTCTCCTGCGGCTGGGCACGAGAAAAGGTTCATGAGCACGGTTGAAAACCTCACTATTGCCTTGTGAAATGGATGACCATACATCATGATCACCGTGGTGTATGCAGGGCAACACCGGCAGCGTGTGTATTCTAGCCGGTGATAAGAACTTTCAGGGGGACGACTCTCGGTACTGAATAATCACCTTGCTACCGTTAACTGATCATTCTGTCCTGCTGATCATGAGCGGCTACGGGGTTGTAGAGTACAGAACACATCACCAACTGCGGGGCTAGGAGTTCGGTGCTTATTTATTAGGAAAGAGTGCGAATTAAGTCAACCTCGACTCCCTGCAAAGTAAATCCGTCTTCCCCCTTAAAGTAGAGCATAGCTTAAATCAAGCCGATTTGATGCGCGTACAAGCGCTGCATTAACAAGAATCCTAGATCAGCTGGCGCTACAAACACCAGATGCTCAAAACACCAAGGTTCGAAACCTGTAATTCTCGTTCTTTCGCTCCCTCACACCTCGGATATGCGCCAGTCGTTTGGTCTAAGAAGCAAACAACTGCACTCAAACCAGTCTCCTTCCAGTAAATTACATACGTTCTCCCCCTTAGAGTAAATGGTTGTGACTGTTGAAATGACCGGGCGGATTTGGGCAAGGCCGAAACGTCGCAATCAACAAGAACAATTATCTAGTTTATCTGGTAGACACTGTAAACACCGGATGCTCTAGGAATAAGGTTCGAAACTTGACATGAGTATTCTATTGCTTCCTTCATTCTCCTAGATACTCATGCACAAGTAGTTTAGTCTAAGAAGTGCAAGAACTGCACTCAACCGATCTCTCATTCTTGCAAAGTAGATCTGTCTCTCTCTTAGAGTATAACTTCTCTCGCTGAGCTAACCTGATAGAACTGATTAGAGCTCGAACTTTGTAATCAATACGAACATATATCTAGCTCAGCTGTCAGGTGCTGCAAACACTAGGGTTCGAAACCCAAAGTTCTCATCCTTTTATTCCCGTATCTAGGGCTGCTACTCATTCAAGTGTAGCATAAAATAGTACCGTAGTGTCTGTTTAATGAAGACAGGGTAGCTAAGGACATCCTGCAATATGTGAGGGAGAGAGATCGAGAATGGACAGGGGTTCGCTTCATAATTATCACTCGCCGACACCTAGGTCTGTATCTGTTACAGGTATACTTGTGCCAGAGATATGTTACAGATCTGATACACGGTGACTGCTGCAGGGGCTGACGTCTTGTCCATATATCTTGAGTTTTTTTCCTTCTCTCTTCTCTTTACCATAGAATACACGCACACGGTTCTCCCCAACTTCCATATCGTAACAGTATCAAATACATTGCTTTCAAAGCAGCTCTCGAATCACAGAAGAACGTGTAACAGGTTCAAAACAACGATAGTCGCAAATTGGAGTCCTAGGCAGTCGTGTTATAGCACTCGCCCAAGCAATGTAGGTTTCGAACTTACAACATATTATTTCTAGCACCACTCCCAGGTATCTATTTAAGCTAAGATCGCTTCTTGTCATCCAGGTTTTAGCATTTTCTTGATAATTAATCTTAGCCACCATAGCCGCTCCTGTTAAACAGTCAACCGTCGGTAAAAGCACATGTAAAGTGGAGCAAAATGATAATCACAGCTTAAGAACTAAGTGTTTATATACCGCAGGTTTCAAACCCACACCATGATTGATCACTGCCATTCCGACGCGCATATACTGTAGAAGATAAGCAAAGTGTTAACCGCTGGTTTCCAGTCTGGATGCACAGTAGGAGCTTGGAGTTTGTAGCACCAATTGAAGGTTTTGAACCCACACTCTGTTATTTATAGTACCAAAGCTCGGCTTTCTAGGTCAAAAGATTACTTCTTGTTACTTCGATGATTTAGCCACCATGGTCATGTTCGAAATCTGCTCGATCCCATAGCCTGTAGCCCAACGCTGGGTGGTTACAGAGCGAGAGTGTGTGAGGGAGAGAACGAGCGGCCATATAGCCCTTGTTTTCATGTATCGTATGACCGGTTATAGTAAAAGTATAGTAGCGCTTCTAAACTTACCTCAGCACCCACTACCCATTTACAACAATATATTCCAATTAAACTACTGAATTTCGTCTCCGAGTTCTCACTCGTGTAGACCTCTCTGGCTGACGAGGAAACGTTGGACCTCGCCACGGCCAAATCGATTGTTGAAAGCACACGTAAAAAGAGCAACTGCAAGTTCCCAGTCTAGTATTTATGGGATCAATTGAACACCGCAGGTTTCGAACCTGCTGCACCCTGATTGCACGAGCTCAGCTCCCTCAGCTAAGCGACTGCTATTTGTTAAACTAGATGACTATAACTAGCATGACTATGACGTTGAATGCCAATAAGCTCCCGGCATCCAACGCTATGGCGTCGAAATTCCAACTGTAGAAGTTGGCTGCGTATGTAGGAGTTCAAAAAACCGAAATCCTAGGTTTTCAGCTTTCGGCCAAAGCGGTTGATGTTTACAGCACCGAGAACTACAAGTTTCAAATCTGCACCTTAGTGTTTCTAACACCATCCTTATCTATTTAAACTAAGATTAATTCTTGCTAACTGTTACCATACAAAGTTTATATTCCAAAAGAGTGCAACCCTCGAATTTAAGGGTTTCACTTACATCTGGCGGGTGGTCTGGTAGTTCTCGTTGGGATATAGCGTTTTTTAGCAATCTTGGCCCTCGCAGCGATATCTGAGATGCAGATATGACGTCGTGATGTGATCAACTTTGGTCTTTCAAGCGTCACCCGGGACGCGGAGGTCCGGGATGTCGTAGTATGTATGATAGAAGATTTCATGTTTAGTTAACTAATACCAATATCATCCGAACGAACGAACGAAATGCTATCTTCGATATGACCCTAGACCTGATCTTACGAAACCTCCTGCTCTTCCTCCTCCCCGCCAATTATACGGAAGTTGCAACATAACACATGGTACCTCTCACGTTCCCAATCTGTAAACGTCACCTGCAGACATCGCCCCGTCAACAAAACACCTAATGATATTAGGGTAGATATAGTGCCTACCAGACCCTTCTCCATCGTAACGATTCCAATCGATCGTGACTACAACTTCTACAGAGAAGAAAGGCCAAGTCCCTCTCTCACTCATTGTTGCAGCTCAATTGTTCAATATCGTCCACGTGGAACTCGCACACGCGTTTGGGCTCGAGATCGGTGCCTAGAGGTTCATTGAACTCACGGTAACTACAAAGTTGGGTGGAGCAAGGCATTAGGATGTGCGTTAAAATTTTGTAGAAATGCTTTGGTTAGAACCCAAGAGTATAATGAAGAGTTAACATTCTGACCTTGCTGTGAGGGTAGCTTTGCTTTATAGGACTCAATTCCAGCAGTAATCAGCTGAACAGTCGAACTCAACCCGAGTTCAACGCCACCGACGCCAAATTCCCACACATTGCCAATAGAATCAAGCTGCCCTAGTCTTGGTTATAGAAATTGACGAAGTAGAAACTCTTTGACGACGCTTGTCACCTTGAATAGATATTTGTGCATCTGCTTTTCAGTTGTGATCTTCGCTCGTGCTCGACTCTAGCCTCTTCGGGGTCTGGGCAAGAGATAATTACGTGATCGTCGGTTGCAACGTTTGTAACTAACACTCGACCTCCACGGTTTTCTACTGGATAGTTCATGGGGACCGACCATACAATAGCTACATCATTGAGAATTACCACTATCATAAGCCGTGCTCAGTTAGTGCATGTTCTTTACCACAGTTTGCAGATATTATAGCCAGTGGATACAGTAGATGCATGAGACAATATCGGTGGAGGGAATGCGGGTACTATATTGTTGATTATGAATCCAACTATCCTAGAGTGAATACAGTATGATTAAGACAAAAATCCAACTATCCTATTTAATCCTCATCACCTCTCCTCTTCCCCTCCTACCTCCTTCTACCTAAAAAAACTCCTAACCCTCCTCACTCCCTTTCCCTCATACCCTTCCCCTCTCCCTCCTCCGACCTCAACAAACACCTCCAACCGCTCACGGCTCCTCCTCCCATGCCGCGCCTCCCGCTCACTCACAACGTAGTGGACATGCTCATTCTCAGACACACGCTGTCGTCGTCGCGGATGTCGGTACTGCTCAAAATACTCGGCCAGACTGCGTCTGTTACGCTCCTTCTCCCGCTCGATGCGCAGCGTTTCCTCCGTGAACTGCACCCGCGATCGTGACCGTGATCTGGATCTAACAGTCCCTGCATCGGATCTTATGGCTATACCCTCTGAACACTGCATGCAGGGCGTGGAATTGGACCGTAACCTGGACGTGTGGTATGTTTCGCAGTGCGGACAGGTGGAGACAGGTATGGAGACTTGTCGGTGTTTTTGGCTACGGGGGAGGTGGGAGCTGCGGAACATGTTGAGCGCGAAGAATGGCCGGGAAAGATGGTGGTAGGAGGGTTGGGGACGTTGAGAGGACGTGGGCCAAGGAGGATGGCGGTAGAATGGACTGCGCGGTGGATAGCTGGAAGCAGTGGATTGGAGGACGTGCATTTTGGGAGGCGGGACTGTTGGTTTTGGGAATGAGAAATGTAGGAAGGATAGAGAGGATTTGGTGGGGTTTTATGGTGTCGGGATGGAATGTTGAAATGATACTGGTGATCAAGACAGGCTTGCTCCGTGCCAGATCAAGAGCTGTGTCATAAGTCATCTCTCAACAAACCTGTCATGATTAATTCTGGAATGTGGTGCAGCTGCGCAGTCGGTAGAAGTAGGATATTCAAATTTGAATACAGCCCGCGCGGGTAGGGGTTTCGCATAGACAGGAACACCCGTCTTTGAGGCTATGTAGATCATGTTATGATCTCCGGTGCAGCTCGGGTGCGCATACGCCACACACCCATGTGGTCGCGAGTGAGTCGAAGGCTTACGGATGATCCATGTTCACGTGGATGGATATGTGGTTCATTGTGTCACTCGACTGTTTCATCAGTGAGCGTTAAAGTTGATCAACATAGCCATCCTGTGATCTTGCCGAGATCATTTAAGAGTAGATACGAGCGGGTGCGTGTAGCGGTGGGTGTCTTTCAACGCCAAGACAGAATGCACGTGATATACCTGACGAGTGATGACCTCAGGAAAATATCACTCGTTCCGCCTAAGTACTGGAATCAGCTTTTTAAGAACGCCGTATGAACCTCATCTAACATTGATATTGGGATTTGAGGCTCAGGAAGTACAAATTGCAAATATTTGAATAAGTTCCATTTCGGACCAGAACCTCTGAATTAATTCCTGGCTTTCCGCAACAAAGTGAGGGATAGGTCTGGTACTGCGTAAATACAGCCCCACATACTCCAATTAGCTGGAGAGAAAATGAAGCAGTTCACTAAATTAGGTAGCCTAAGAGAGTTACTTACTCGAAAGCGAAAATGTCTACATCTTCTAGGTTTCCGAACGCCTCCGCTACTAGCCCACTCGCTCTCTCTAGACAAAATCACGATGGACCCAATGTCCCGAGGGTATCTCACAAAGAGTAAATACCATACCATCAGCTTGTCCGATTCACCAATAGCAAGTGGCTAACCCAAGCAGACAGTAACATCATAGCCAAGCCGCAGCAAGATTCTGGTATTGAAGTAATTCTCAAGGTAATGGAAATCACTACCCTGGTCTATGCTTATAAGGAGTGCCAGAAATGTGGCCACCCTCGATGTAGTCAATGCAAGAATAAGGAATAAGTGAGGATATCTAGCAGTGTCCTTCGATAATCACGAATCTTTCCGCGAGCTGGCTTTTGGCTTGTTTTTAGTATTCTTGCATATTTCGTTCGGGGTGGCAGTGACGAGTTTGAGTGGTACATAGTTGTATGGTGAGGTTTCAGGTGGGGGTTAATTCTCGCATTAGAAAGGCACTGTTTTCAATGTTTTCATGAGAGGCGAGGAAGAGTAAATACCCGGGACATAGATATGATCAAGGGCCATTATATCGATCTAGATTTTTAGTGCTTGCGTATTCGTCACCTGATATTGGCCGACCGGACCGTAGGAGTGTTTTATATCATTGATCCATTACAATGCATTCGAATATTCATATATGCTTGAAAGTAACACAGGCATACTAAGCGAATTGAAATAGCTGGTATCTTTCCACCCCTTCGTATCTCATCTAATATCATATTGCGATGATGACTTGAATCCGGAGGTGGCGGCAGGACTATCCCCTGGATCGTAACGGTTCCCGGCCCATACGGGCCGCCCGCGCAACCACCTCACCACACGTCCAAAAATGGTCATCAGAGGCCATCCTTTTTATCAAGTCTTCTTTAGTAGCAAATA
>Ga0307515_10022325_pt1 | contig 11159 bp, 5 predicted proteins | sample 17_EM_MG_FD_194513 | JGI IMG/M metagenome (GOLD analysis project Ga0307515, IMG submission 194513) | Populus trichocarpa ectomycorrhiza microbial communities from riparian zone in the Pacific Northwest, United States - 17_EM | ecosystem: Host-associated > Plants > Roots > Unclassified | place... | reverse complement strand
CAGAAGTCCTAGTACAAGAGAGAGCATGAGGTGTTTTCCTTGTAAGAGTTAGTGAGATACTCGCTGATATCAAAAACAAAACCACAGAAAAAACAAAACCAAAAGCAAAAAAAGAAGAAAGAAGCGAAGTGCAAAGCAAGGATTACCAAACGACGCCAATGCTTATGAGAGGCCGGCAATAAAATTACCTAAAACAACCCCTAAATTAGATGAACCAATAACAATGGGGGTAATAGTCTTGAGAGTCTGAAGGGCTTAACAGTTTAAGGTCTAGTTTGAGCCACAAACAGGGGCTACGTTTTGACAGCGGCGAGGAGTCTTTTCGTCTCTCTGGTTTCTGTCACGGGAGAAGAAGACAGACAGGGAGAGTGATAAATATATATACCTGATCCCGAATTGGTGTCGCCTGGTTGTCAAATTTCCACAATGCTCTCTGAAGTTTATTTCTTTCCAAAGTTAATCCCCCTGCAAGTTTTCATTTTTACAATAGGCCTTTCATCAATATTAAACAATTAAATCATCCCAATTAGGTCCTTGGCATGACTTAAAATGAGCCTTAAGCTTTTACTTTTCTCAAAATGGTCCCTAGATTTTAAAAAAATTCAATTGAGATCCAAGTTATAAGATACAAAATTTATTCAATTAAGCCTCTAATTCATTAAAAAAAACCTCTCAAATCTTACCAATTCAACAATTTTGATTCTTGATCATTTAACTCCTTCAATTATAACTAATTTTGATCTATTGCATCCTTAGAAAATTTATCTTGCCTATTCAAACCTGAAAATTTTTGTCCAACCAACTTTAAAATATATATATTTTGGATTTTTTTTTTGGTGTTTTTGAAAGTATTTTTGGTATTTTTTTAAAGATAATCCGATGAAAACTTGTACATCTATACATAGTATTTCTTTACAGAATAATAATATATAGGCATAATCAAATATTCTCCATCCATTATAGTCAATATCAGTGTTCCTCATAAGAAGACTTTATTTACCATATATGAACTCTCGTAATTTGGTGTACATTTACTTTAGTTTTCACCTGGTAGTGGTAGAATCTTTCTTATCACAAGATCCTCATCTATGAATTCTCTTGGCTAGATCATTTTTTCATGCCTTGGCTATCCTTTTCTGATACAATTGATGATGGCAAATTACAACTAATCTTTTTTTATTGATCGTGTTTAGTTATTCATACTGCAACTTAGCCCATTTAGAAGCTTCTAACTTAAGCTCCATTAGAACTTTCAGGGAAAAGATTTCTATTTCCAAAGGCATTAATGCCTTTATCTTGTAAATTAGAGAGTACAAAATAGCTCTAGTGGAGGTTTTTACTGCAATGCAATATCCTTGGAGAGTGAAGGGAAGTATCTCAAACCAGTCTTTATATGTGATTACTATTTTCTGAATGATCTTTTTGATGTTTTTATTTGCGACCTCTACAACACCATGCATTTTAGGCCTGTATAAAGAGGAGTTAAAGTGTTTGACTTTCATCTTCTTAAATAATTCTATAATAACCTTCTCATTGAAGTTTCTAGCATTATCTATCACTATTGTTTTAATTGAGCTATGCTAATAGATTAAAACTTTCTCAATGAACCACTTAACCATTTTATGGGTGACATGGACATAAAAGTGGACTTTTACCAATATTCTGAAGAAGACAATTGCCACCAAGATGAATCGATGCTTGTTGCTTTCTTTTGGATTGATTGGTCCGATAACATCTCCTCATATTGAGAAGAGCCAAGGTGATAACATGTTAAGTAAAAGAGTTAAAGGCACCTTAATCTTGTCACTATACACTTGGAACTTGTAGCATCTTCTAACATGGTCGATACAATCTTTTTCTATTGTCATCTAGAAATAACCAAATCTTTATATTTTCTACTCATTATATGCCCATTTGCATGAGTGGTACAAATCCCTTTATAGACTTCTTGTAAAGCTCTTTTAGCTTTCCTTTTCATTCAATCATCTTAGCAAAGTTCCATCAAATGATCTTTATATAAAATTCTCATATTTAGATAGTATTCTATTGCCATTCTTTTTAAGGTTTTTGTGTCAACCTTGGATTCCCTTAAAGGGTATTTTTAGTATTGGAAAAATTGTTTAATATTATGGTACCAAGGTTTCCCATCCATTTCCTCTTCCATCAAACAGTTCTGGGCTAGAGAATTCTTGATTTCCCTATATATGGGCAATACTTTGATCCCACAATCCATTTTGACCATAAATGACGAGGTTGCCAAAGTGCCATCAAAGTGGTTCTTGTGTCTCCCCATATATGTAAAATCTATTTCTTTGAAGTTTATAGCGAGTTTGGTGATGTATTCCTAATATGGCTTTGATTTTTTATCCTTAGTCTATCTTTCTCATTTCACTTAGAAAATGATTAGCATTGAATCTCCATAAACATCCAGTCTCTTTATCTTTATTTTCAAAGCAGCTTTTTAAATATGAATGCAAGCCTCATATTCAATTATTTTGTTGATGTAATCAATCTGCAACGTGATTGAGATGAGGTATTGTTTTTATACTTAGGAAAATTATCACAACACCGACTCCATTCCAAGATACATTCACCGCATTGTCGAAGTATATTATCCACCGTTCACTTTCTACCTTTTCTTCCACTATTATAATGTTCTCATCCAGAAAATCAAAATCTAGTATCTCATAGTTTTAAATGGAATTATCGACAAGATGATCAACAATTGCACTTCATTTCTCTTCTTTTCTCGTTATGTAGATGATGTCGTATTTTGCTAGCAATACTTCCTATATGTTGATTCGACTTGACAAATATGGCATCTCGAAGATGTACTTGAGAGTATCCATCCTTGAGATCAACCAAGTTGTACAATACAAAATGTATGGTTGAAGTCGCTTAGTATTTCATATTCGACTTGTCAAATGATTTTTGGAATTTCTTATCCCATTTCCCAGGATTATTCTTTTGAAGTATCCGGAAGATTAGTTTGCATATAGTTGTTAGCTATAAATGAAATGGGCTATGTAATTCAACCACCCTAGAAAGCTTCTCACTTATTTTTCAATCTAATGAACAAGAATAGTTCATATATTTTTGATTTTATTAAGATCTATTTCAATTCCTCTATTTCTCACAACAAATCTTAGTAACTTCCTAGTCTTCACTCTAAATATGCATTTTATGGGATTCAAATTCAATTAGTATTTTCTTAGTCTTTTGAATAACTTCCTTAGAGTTTAGACATGATCCTCTCTTTTTTTGAACTTAGCAATCATATCATCCATATACTCTTTAATCTCTTTATACATCATATCATGGAAGAATGTCACCATTATTCGTTTTTAGGTTTCCTTAGCGTTTTTCAATCCAAATAGCATGACTCTATAACAAAAAGTTCCCTAAGTGGTGACAAATATAATCTTCATTTTGTCTTCATTGCCCATTTTGATCTAATTGTACCTAGAGAAACCATTTATGACAGAATAAGTAGAACTCCTTGCAACATTATCCACGAAAACATTTAAATAAGGCAAATAGAAATAGTTTTTTTGGGCTTCCTTTATTCAGATCCCTAAATTACACATATAACCTAATCTTGTTATTTGTTTTAAGGACCACCATGATGTTGGATACCCATTAAGAGTATTTGACCACTTTTAGAAATCCAACATCCCACTAATTTCACACTTCATCCTTAACCTTATATCAATATATTAGGCCTCATCCTTCTCATCTTTTCCTTAACTGACTTACATCCATCAATCAAAGGTAGTCTATGTATAATAATATCCATTCTACACTAGCATATCAATATATGAAACGTAAACATATCTACATTGTTACACCCAACGTAATGAAGACTATTTTCTAAGAAAAAAGAAGTCTTTTTCTAAGAGGAGAGAGAGAGGTCTTAACTTTTTAAAAATAAATCACCATCTAGTATTATGGTCAATAGAAAAACTTATTTTTTTTATATAAATATAATTGTATAAAAGAGAAAAACTATACAAAAATACAAGGGGAATACCCCAAGAAGTACATTGTCCCGTTACCTAGATCCAACTGACCTTAGGTAGCAAGAAAACAAATCAAAAGCTAAAGAAAAATCAAATAGATTGGAAAACAAGATTGCTTGAACAACAGTTGGGAAGCAAGTCGATCGGTTTCTGGAATTCTCAAAGTCAGTTGACCGGTTATACATACAGAAACCCAGAAGGAAAAACCTAGAAATGATAGACCAGTTTGTGGAAAAATCAGAACTGGTCAACTGGTTCTACAAAAATAGCAGACATTCTAAAAGGAACTCAAAGTGCATCAAAACAAAGGTACCTCATGACTCTAGAAGACGCCATATGGACCTAAGAGTAGCTGGAATCTGATACTTTGGTTCTAGCTCTATATGCACACAAATTAAATTGTATTTTTGCATTTTTTTAAATAAGGAATTTTGGATTTTTTTGTGCTTTTTTAAAAAAATATTTGAATAAAAGCATGTATATTTAATATTATGTTAGTATCGTACATTGTAAGTTTACAGCTCAAATATTAAATGAAATGGTTGAAAAACATGCGAGGGATCCACAAATAATTTTAAAATAGTCCCTGATTTTTTTTCTTAAAATTTTTGAAAAACATTTGGGGTTTTTTTTTGCAATGGGTCAAAAATACAAAGGAGAAAAATGCATAATCAGGGCTAAGGGTGTGTTTGCCAAACATGCTCTAAGGGAAGAAAAAATGTTTTTCTTTCTTGCAAATTTGGATGGGTCAAACAAGGTTTTAAAGTTTTTGGGCCAGCCTAGGCCACAAACAAGAAAATAAGGCCCCAAACTGATAAACACCGATCAAACAAGGCAACAACACATTTCTTTATAAATTTCAAATATTGAAATGGATCAAAATTCAGAATTTGTGAAGAAACGAAGAACATTCGATATAAACCCATAAATAAAGATTTAATTTTAAACCAGATTTTGCAAAATCAAAGATATAAAGACATGTAAAATCATCGTTCAAGCATAATTTTGAGGTTGGATCATCACAACAAACAACCAATCATCATGATTATTTGATTTTGTGAAAAATACAAATGAACTAAAGATCGAATGTCAAGATTTCAGTATTTTTTAAGCTTCGTGATAAATAAGCTTATATGCATGTGTAAGAACCAACAATTGATCAAAATGACATGGAAATCATAGACCCAAAGCAATCTTCTTCAGATGAATGTTAAATCGAGAAACTCGGAATCTGCTAAAATCTAGAAAATGCACCAAAACCCAAAATAAAGGCCTAAGGCCTATTCATACAAGTCACATACACTCATGTACATATGCGTAAACTTTCAGAAATAATAATAAACATGTAAACCTTAAAATACATAAGATTCAAAGCCTATAACCTATTGTCAACATACAAACATGTACATGTATTGTTTTTATCAATCCAAAAGCTTATTCAACATCTAAAACAACATTAAAATGACCTTTATGAACTTCCAAAACTGAACAAAAATACTAGAATGGCCAAGCATTGCTACATGTCCTATTTGTTTTTTAATATAATCATTAAACCATAGTATACACTTTCCATACATCAAGAACAAGTATTCGAACATCAAAATCATATCATTACTAATCTATTAAACATCATAAAACACCAGATTATGAACAAGAACAAACAATCACGTTATAACTTGCATTTGAAGCAACTTGAACATATATGCAAAAACAACTTTAAACATGGTCGAATCAATTCAAAAACATCATGAATAACACTTGAATGAAAGAATCAAAGCATAAAATATAGAGGGGATGGGTATTCTCAATAAGTTCAACCCCTCTATCAAGTTGAGTAATATACCTTCAAGAGACGATTGCAACTAGTTTCTACCTCTTTTGCTTAATTTGAACAGATTTCAGTAGCCTCTCCCAAGAAGCTTTTGATCTCCTTCACAGTATCTTCATTTTTTTCCTCTTCTTTTTACTGTTTGACTGGTTTTCTCTCAATATTTCTTCTCTTTTTTTTTTTTGCCTTTTCACCTCTCCAATCCCCTTTCAAGTTTCAAAAGACACCTATTTTATAGCCTTTAAAAGGCAGGTGGTTGTGAAATTATTTGTGGGTTTAAAAGTGGTTTTTCAAAACTAGATTATAGGGGATTCTTTCCCATTTCCTCTAATATGTTAGGGGACCACTTTCCTCTATTCTTTTTTTGTTTTCCCTCTCCCTAGATGTCTAACAAACTCTTGGAACTTCTAGAAAAAGTAGAGAACTTTATAGTAGAAACTTGGCTGAAAATGGTTGATTGGGGGTGTGCATTTCATGAATTAATCATGGCAAATGGGAGGTCATTGAAGCCAACCAAGCTAGAGATACTCTATAGGGGATGCCAGTCTTCAACTAGGACTAAATCATGCTTGATTTGGTGGCCTGTAACCTTCTTATCATTGATTCAAAGTTGGGTGTAACATTGTCGAATTTTACTGAACCAGTCAAGACTGCCTTCAGACAAGATGTTGAGGGCTTCCATATGGCAGGTGAGGCACAAACATTGAAAAAGGGCAATATAGCCTTGTAGAGGGGAAGCTCCCTTATCAAACAGTGGTCGTCGTGTGTCCAGTGGTGGCTAGAATTGCCACGATTATTGCCTAAAAGATTGGTTCATGATTAGCTAAAATAGAAGAACCTTGACCAAAACAATATTGTTTTCCTTCAACCTTTAAACTTAAGGTTTTAGTAATTAAGATAAGGCAATCAATTTAGTCTATTGTCTTTTAATTTAAGCTAAGACATCCTTAAATGAGACAAAATTAATCAATTTTGTGCAATTAAACCCTTGTCGAACATCAATTGAGACCCCTCAAGTAGGACACCATTTTCAAAGTAGTTTTTGGTTTTTAATTTGTTCAATTTAGCCCTTAAATAAGCCTTAATCTTTTATTTTCTTCAAGTTAGTTCTAGGAAAAGTTTGGTACAACCCTCAATGTTGTGAATTTTTTGCAGAAAGGTCACTGGTCTTTAATTTCTTTAATATGACCCTTAATTGACCATTAAACTTTGATTTTCTTGCAATTTCACCCCTAATTTCATCCAATTAAGCTTGTAAAAAATAAATTTGGTCCTCTAAAATTCTAATATTCTTAATTAAGCTCAAATTAGGCTTCCAAACTTATTTTGTTTTATCAATTAAGTATTTAATAAGATTAATTTGACCTTTCAAAAGTCCATTTAAATCCTTACACTTAATTAATTCTTTTAATTTTGGCCTAAAGTTTTTCAAAAACTTAAATAAATCTTTAATTAGGCCCATGATTAAATCAAATAAACCTATTAAAAATCTAATTAAGTCCCCAAACTTAATGTTTATGAAAATTCTTCTAATATTCATTTAATTTAACCTTGAATTTGCATTTTGTTTTTCACATTTAGGTCCTTCAATAGTGCAATTAAGTTTCCAATATTGTCAAAGATCCAGTTTGGTCCCTTTATCTCTCATTTATACATTTAGATCTCTTATAAACCTGTTCTTGCCAACCAAGTCACTTGTCCTCCTATATTTTTTTTAATTTTTTCAACCTTCTTTCTTTTATATTATTATTTTTGTATTTATTATTTTTTATAAAATAAAATGGTAATTTTGAGGAACCTAAAATTGGGTTATGACAAGCCCAACTAACCAGGATCGAATAAGCTCAAAGATCTCTTCACTAATAGTAAGGTGAGGTTAATAAGCCTGATCAAAGACCCAAGTATTCCTTTCATACTAGATGAAGTAAATAATGATTGAGAAGACTAACAGATTTATAAAATCCTTCTTCTGCCTATAGTGCGTGTATGCTCGCTGAAGCAAAGGTTACCATGTCATAGAATGCCAATTCATAAGGGTTCTACTTGTGATAGCCCTCAAAATTGAAGCATAAAAAAGGACATTAAAAGAAGAGATCGTCATGTGTCTTAATATGCTACCCACAAAAGATACATATCGAGGAGCTGATGATTTGATAAGCATAGAGTCTATCTATGGTGTGAAGGCGACTTATAGAAGCAAGTCATAGGATAAATGAGTGTTTTGGGATATGACCTGAAAACTAGAGGAGGTGATACATAGAATATCTGGGTCTGGTGTATCTAAGAACCTCTCATGCCGAGTCGATAAAAAATATCTATCATGAAAGACACTTTTAGACATAATGATCTAGAAATACAATCCTTGGATGGAAATGAATGGAGTCCTAAATAGGCTGAAGCATTTGACCAGCCGAGGAAAAAGCCCAAGTGCCTTCGTTTATGATGTCTCAACCTTGGCATACTAAAGAAGCCCAATCAAGGGTAGCACTCTCAAAGAAGAAAGGTCACAAAACCATTGCCCATCCGGCAACCAAAGTTTGACCATAAGGAAATAGGAATCCTATCACTAATGCATGAGACAAACCTCCCTTTACATTAATCTCTACTGAAGAGGAACTTTCTTCAGGAGAAAGAGGATACCCATGGAGGTCTGATATGCTAGAAAGATATACCCACGAGTAAGACACTATGAACACATCTCAACCAAACTAATGATCTCTCTAGAAAAATTTCAAGACATGATTGAGAATAACTGCTCTATTCCAAGTCCTAAAACTCTTACTGCCCAAACCTCCCTCTTTAAGAGGATAACAAAATGAAACCTAGGCTACCTAGCCATTAAATGAGAGAGAGAATAGTCCTTCAAGAGAAAATAAGCTAATATTCTCTCAATCCTCCTAATAACAAAGTCGGGAAGAATAAACCTGGAACACCAGTATACCTAGATGAAAAAAAGAACAAATTTGATCAATTGAAGGTGTCCAACATAAGTAAGAGAAGTTGATGTCCACAACTTAATCCTAGAGAAAATCCACTATATCAAAGGCATACAATCACTTTGTATCAGTATAGTAGAGATGAATGGGACTCCTAAATACCTGATCTGTAGAGAACCCAAATTGAAACCCAAAATAGTCTATAGATAGGCCTCAATTTCATTATAAACTCTTGACAAAAAGACGTGACTTTTTTTTGGATTTTAAAAAGTCTAAATAACCCAACAAAATCATCCAAATCCTTCCTCACAATTCTGACTGAGTCTATATCTACCCAGCAAAAAATCATAAGGTCATTTACAAAACACCAGTGAGTAATGACAGTCTGTTGACACTGCTAGTAATATCGGAACCTCGGGTTCTGCAAAGCCTTTCTAAATATATCTCATAAACCATTCATGGCCAATACAAATAAGAAAAAGGGCTAAAAGGTTACCCTACCAAAGGCCTACAAAATATGGGAATAAATTGTGACTTTCCCTATTCATGACTATTGAGAAATTAGTTGTAGATAAACATATCTCAATCCATCTAACCATGGTGTCAGGCACTCCAATAACCTATAGCCTTGTTAGGATAAACTCCCAGCTAACAGTATCAAATGCTTTCCTAATATCTATTTTTAAAGCACATCTAGGCATAAGACTAGCTAAGTGATAGTTATGTAAGCTCCTTGTCAACAAGATGACATCCGATATTTACCTACTTCAAACAAAGACAATCCGAGCAGGACCAATAACATCTGTAAAAATCTCTTTCAATCTACTCACAATGACTTTAGATATGCATTTGTATATCACGTTACAACATAAGAGAGGTTTAAAGTCATTCATAGTGGTGGGTGTCTCAATCTTAGGAACCAAAGCAATCCTAGTAGCATTAACACATCTAGGTAGAGTAGAGGAATAAAAAAAGTATCTCACAACAACAATAAAGTCCCTGCTAGTTTAATATACCTTGTAGTCAATCGGTGGTTACACATGACATTATTATTTTCATATAAATATATATTTATCATTAATAAAGGCTAAATTTATCTTTATTATTCATATAATATTAGATTAGTGAATCTAATATTTGATTTATAAATCTAGAGTAAAGATAAAGTTCATGGGACAAAAATACTTTACAAAAGAAATTATAAAGTTGTTATAATTATGTGATTTCTATTGTATCAAATTATTGTTTCTAAAATATTCTTGGTCGATGCTCTTTTAAATAGTGGACATTTATTAGAGTCATAAAGACTAATACATATTATGTTTTTTCCTTTATGAAATGAAATAGTTGTTCTCATAAGCTTGGGTATAAGGGATACCTAGAACTAATATGTAGGTGTTTGTCATAAGACATGTACACTGAACCAACTGCATAAGAATTCCATATAGAGAAATCAGTTATGTCTACAGAAAGACTCACATGACTGCTGTGTAAGTGATCCTTAGATTTAAGATCACTAAGTTATCTTATATAGAGAATGTTATGCATTGATCATGTTACATGTTATCTTAGTCAAAGTGTATTAATGTACTTGAGTGATCAAGAGAAGATTCATCACCCTATGTGAATTAGGAAAAATATTCCATTTGTTCTCCAATAGTATTGACTAAGAAATCCTTGGCTAACGTAGAATGAGATTTGAAAAGAGTTTCCAATCTTATTCAAATTGTAACAACCCCAATTTTCTACATCCTTTTTCACGATACATTATGAATTTTCAATGTAATTTTTTTTTCATTTCTGTTGAAATTTTGGCAGAGTCTCCCCTTAACCAGAGTGGTACCAAGTTATTAACAATCATAATAACATGCCTTTCTGGCTAACACATCAGTGTTATTCTATTATCACAAGTCTCATTGACTTTTATCCACTATTAAACATCTAGAATAAAGAGTAATCACGATAATTAGGATGATCAATTCTCATGAAGACATGTGATAAAATTTTTCCAATCATTTAGAGTTTAAAAGTAGAGATAAGGTTTAAGGATAAAGTTTTAACAGTGTAGACAAAATATCAAATTTGTACAATGACATATAATGACATAATTAAAAAAGATCTTGTAAATATTACATAAAATCCTAATGTATACGATATATCATTTTGAAAGCTTCATATAATGTGAGCGACAAACATCTACCACTCCACATGAGGTTGGGATGCACTTGATGTTACACAAGATACACATAACTTATTTAATGAGTCATCACATTCATATTTTTAATTGCATTATCTATTAAATTATAAGAAACTATTATCACTAAGAACCATAATTTAGTCAATCTCTAATCATCTAATAACTAATATTACAAGTCT
>Ga0307515_10022324_pt1 | contig 11160 bp, 7 predicted proteins | sample 17_EM_MG_FD_194513 | JGI IMG/M metagenome (GOLD analysis project Ga0307515, IMG submission 194513) | Populus trichocarpa ectomycorrhiza microbial communities from riparian zone in the Pacific Northwest, United States - 17_EM | ecosystem: Host-associated > Plants > Roots > Unclassified | place... | reverse complement strand
CGCAGGCCCAGATGGAGGCGGCCAAGGCGCAGGGCATTGCCAGCCTCAAGCTGCCGGAACTGCGCGAAGGCGAAGCCCGCGCCGCGGCAGCCTTGCAGCGGTTGCAGATTGCCAAGTCGCAGCTGGAGGAAGATGCCGGCCGGATTCTCCGCCGCCGTGACGAATTGCAGCGCCGCCTGTCGCAGCTGGCCGAGGACATCGTTCGCGAAGAGCGTTTGGTCGCCGACAATGCCGGCATTCTGGCGCGTCTGGACGAGGAGGAAAGCGAGCTTGCCGAGCTGCTGGCTGAAGCCGGTGAGCGGGCTGAAGAAGCGCGTGAAAAGCTTGCCGATGTCAGCGAGACATTGGCTGCGAGCGAGCGCCAGCTCGGGTTGCTGACGGCCGAACGTGCCGAGGCCCAGGCATCGCGCAACCAGCTTGAAAAGACCATCCGAGATCTCACTGAGCGGCAGGCGCGGCTGGCCCGGCAGCTGTCGGATCAGAACCGCGACCTCGACGAACTGGACCGGCAGATTGCGACACTGCCCGATCCGCAGGAAAAGCGCGAGGAAGTCGAGGCGGTCGAGGTTGCGCTCGAAAATGCCGAAAACGCCGTCGCCGATATCGAGGAAGCGCTGAACGCCGCCCGTCTGGCCGAAATCGCGGCGCGTCCGCCGGTCGATGCGGCGCGCGCCCGGCTGAACGGCATCGAGACCGAAGCCCGCACGATCCGGCGCATGCTGGACGCCTCCACGGTGCAAAGAGCGGCTCCGCCGGTGGTCGACGACATGAAGGTCGATCGCGGTTTCGAGACGGCCTTGGGTGCTGCTCTGGGAGAAGATCTCGAATCCCCGCTCGATCCGGGTGCGCCGGCCCATTGGCGTGCGCCCGGCGATGCCTCCGGTGATCCGCGGCTGCCCGATGGCGCGGTGCCGTTGACGCAACACGTGCGGGCGCCACAAGCGCTTGATCGCGGTCTTTTGCAGATCGGCATTGTCGAGAATGACGCGACGGCGGAGCGGCTGCTGCCGCTCTTGAAAACCGGACAGCGGCTGGTAACCCGCCAAGGTGCCGTCTGGCGCTGGGATGGCCATGTCACGGGCGCGGATGCGCCGAGTGCGGCTGCGCTAAGACTTGAACAGAAAAACCGTCTTGCCGAACTCGAAGGCGAACTCGCTGACGCCCGCGATGAGCTGACCGCGCGCGAAGCCGAACTTGCCTCCGCCGCCGCGCGCATCCGGGCCGAGGACGAGCGCCTGCGCCTGTCGCGCGAATCCCAGCGCATGGTGGTGCGCAAGCTGGCGGAAGCGCGCGATGCGCTGGCGGCTGCCGAGCGTGCCTCCGGCGATCTCGTCCGCCGCCGCGCCGTGCTGGCCGAAACCAGCAGCCAGCTTTCTTTGCAGGTCGAGGAGATCGGCGAGCAGATGGAGAGTGGCCGCGAGGCGCTGGAAGATGCACCGGACCTCGGCCAGCTGGAGCAGAAGCTGAACAGCCAGATGACCACCGTTGCGACAGACCGTGCGCTGGTGGCCGAGGCCCGCGCCATCAACGATGGTCTCGCCCGCGAAAACGAAGCCCGCGAGCGCCGCATCCGCTCGATCTCTGCCGAACGGCAGACCTGGAACGCGCGGGCAGCAAGCGCCCAGGAGCATATCGAGACCCTGCGCGAGCGCGAAAGCGAGGCGCGCGAGGAAGCCGAGGAACTGCTTGAGGCGCCGGACGAATTCGACGAGAAGCGCCGCGCCCTGATGAGCGAGTTGTCGAAAGCTGAAGAGGCACGGCGGCAGGCGGCAGATATTCTGGCCGTGGCCGAAACGCGCCAGCGCGATGCCGACCGCATCGCCGTCACAGCGCTGTCGGAACTGGCCGAGACCCGCGAAAAACGCGGCCGCGCCGAAGAGCGGCTTGTCTCCGCCCGCGAAAAGCGCGTCGAGGTCGAAGCCCGTATCCGCGAAGCGCTGAACTGCGCCCCGCATGAGGTGATGCGGCTGACTGGTCTTGCCGTCGACGCCGAACTGCCGGATATCCGGCAGATCGAGCGCGAACTGGAACGCCTGAAGATCGAGCGCGAACGGCTGGGTGCGGTCAACCTGCGGGCCGAGGAAGAGCAGAAGGAGCTTTCCGATAAGCTCGATGCGATGCTCAAGGAGCGCGAGGACGTCATCGACGCGATCCGCAAGCTGCGGACTGCGATCCAGAGCCTCAACCGCGAAGGCCGCGAACGGTTGCTGGCCGCCTTCGATGTGGTCAACGCCCAGTTCCAGCGCCTGTTCACCCACCTCTTCGGTGGCGGCACGGCGGAGCTCCAACTGATCGAGAGCGAGGACCCGCTCGACGCCGGTCTCGAAATCCTCGCCCGTCCGCCCGGCAAGAAGCCGCAGACCATGACGCTGCTGTCGGGTGGCGAGCAGGCGCTGACGGCGATGGCGCTGATCTTCGCCGTGTTCCTCACCAATCCCGCGCCGATCTGCGTTCTCGACGAAGTCGATGCGCCGCTCGACGACCACAATGTCGAGCGCTACTGCAACCTGATGGACGAAATGGCGGCCTCGACCGAGACACGCTTCGTCATCATCACCCACAACCCCATCACCATGGCCCGCATGAACCGCCTGTTCGGCGTCACCATGGCCGAGCAGGGCGTCTCCCAGCTGGTCTCCGTGGACCTGCAGACTGCGGAGCAGCTGCGGGAAGCCGTCTGAGGATCGATTGTCGCAATCCAGCGCTTATGATATACTTTTTCAAACGTATATCATGGAGGTTTGCATGCAGGTTTCCAAGTGGGGCAACAGCCTGGCTGTCCGGCTGCCGAAAAAGCTGGTCGAGGAGATGGAGCTTTCGGCTGGCGACGAAATCGAGGTGGTCGATATTGTCGATCGAACAATCGTCGTTGAAAAGGTCGATCAGAAGGCTGAGTTCCTTCGCAGGATGGAAGAATTCAGATTTCCGCTGCCGGCTGATTACAAGTTCGATCGCGAAGAAGCCAACGAACGTTGAGCGCTTTTTTTGACACCAATATTTTGGTCTATTCTTTCTCGGAAGATGAAAAGCGCGACGTTGCACTCGCCGTAATCTCCGATGGCGGCGTGATCAGCATCCAGGTGTTGAACGAACTGACCAATGTTTTGCGCAAGAAGCAAAAGAGGGATTGGCCGACGATCGAGAGAGCGCTTTCAGTGATGAAGCTGCATTTCCCCGATATCGTGCCGCTCACCGCCGGACTTCACGAAGCTGCCCTGCCGCTCGCCCGCGATCATGGCCTCACCATCTATGATGGCCTCATCGTCGCAGCTGCCATGGAAGCCGGCTGCGAAACGCTGTTCAGCGAGGACTTCCAGCATGGCCGTGTCTTCGGTCGCGTGACCATCAAGAACCCGTTTCTGGGTCCCGTGTAGTCGCAAGGCGAAGCGGTTTAGGCTCCGGGCCTATCGCTTCATGACACCGCCGGATCGGCGGTAACATCCCCGTCGATATCGTCGGCAAATTTGCGCATCAGCCGCACCAGTTCGTCGATGTCGCGCGCATCCCAGCTTTTGAAAATGGCCTGGCCGATCCTTTCGCGGGCGGCATCGACGAGGTCTGTCATGGCCTTGCCTTTCGGGCTGATCACCGCCTCGCGGACGCGACGGTCGGCAGCACTTCCGCGGCGTTCCACAAGATCCAGGCTTTCGAGTTTGGCGACCTGCCGGCTGACGGTGGTGTAATCGCGCCCCACACGGTCGGCCAGATCCACAACGCCGATTGGCCCGAGCCGTTCTATGCCGACAAGCAGCGGAAACAGGGCGCGATCAAGCGATATGCCGGCTTCTCGCACCATCTGCTCGTCGCGCTGGGGGCGGTTCATGACACTGACGATATCGAGAAGCGCGCCATGAAGCCGGCGAATCTGGTTGTTAATGTGTGTATTTTGCACATTGTTTGTTGACGGCATATCTATTCTCCTATTATGTGCATAATACACGCATTTAGATGGAGATGGCAATGACAGAAGAGTTTGCAGCGGATGTGCTGATCTGCGGCGCAGGCGCCGCCGGTCTCACGCTGGCAATAGACTTGGCGCGCCGGGGCGTTTCCTTCCGCCTGATCGAGAAGATGGACAATCCGTTCCATGGCTCGCGTGGCAAGGGCATCCAGCCGCGCACCCAGGAGATCTTCGAGGACCTGGGGATCGTCGACCGTATCGTCGCGGCCGGCGGCCTTTATCCGCCACAGCGGGAATATCGGGACGACGGCAGCTACACCGAATCGGAAGTCATGGAGCCTGGGGAGCCGACGCCCGCCGAGCCCTATCGCATCCCGCTGATGGTGCCGCAGTTCCTGACCGAAAGCGTGATGCGCGAACGCCTCCTCGAACTCGGGCACAGGCCGGAGTTCGGCTGTGAGTTGACCGGTTTCGAACAGGATGACAACGGCATCACCGTGCAGCTTGCGGGCAGGGCGGGCGGAGAGGTCATCCGTGTGCGTTATCTGGTCGGGGCGGATGGCGGCCGCAGTTTCGTGCGCCACGCGCTCGATATCGGCTTTCCCGGCAAGACGCTCGGCGTCCGTGCCATCGTGGCCGATGTCATGCTGACGGGCCTCGGACGCGATGTGTGGCACCGCTTCGGCGAAGGTTCGATGGAACGGCAGACGGCGTTATGCCCGCTCGCCGGGACACAGATGTTCCAGTTGCAGGCGCCGATCCCGCTCGAAGGCGACGTCGATCTCTCCGCCGAAGGGCTGACCGCCATGGTGGCCGAACGCACCGGCCGCAGCGACATTCTCATCCAGTCGGTATCCTGGGCATCGGCCTACATCATGAATGCCCGGCTGGCCGATCGCTACCGCGTCGGCCGCGTCTTCCTTGTTGGCGATGCCGCCCATATTCATCCGCCGACCGGCGGCCAGGGTCTCAATACCAGCGTGCAGGATGCCTACAATCTCGGCTGGAAACTGGCGGCGGTGGCCAACGGAGCGCCCGAAATCCTGCTCGACAGCTACGAGGCGGAACGCCGGCCGATCGCCGCCGGCATGCTCGGTCTCGCCACCAAGCTGCTCGATGCCGCGAAACAGGGCGACATGCGGCGCGGCCGCGAGGTTCATCAACTCGACATCGGTTATCCCCAATCCCCGCTTGCGATGGAAATGCCGGAGCGTCAGCGGGATCTGCTGGCGGGCGACCGCGCACCCGATGCGCCGGTTCGTGGCGCTGCCGGCCAGCCGACGCGCCTGTTCGAGCTGTTCAAGGGGCCGCACTGGACGCTGCTTGGATATGAGGTCGAGCGCGATGCCGTACCGCCACGCTGCGGGCTGCATATCCACACATTCGGCCCACGCGGCGATATTGCCGATGAGGGCGGCCACATCAGCGACGCCTATGCTCTCGCGCCCGGCGATTGGCTGCTCGTGCGTCCCGATGGCTATGTCGGTGCAATCGTTGCGTCCGGCGAGACAGCCGCGCTGGAGGCCTATCTTCGCAATGTCGGCCTGGGCATTCAGAGCCGATGATCAAACATGCCCGCGTAACGGGAGCGTACTTCGCGTCGGTCGCAGCCATACGGCAACGTCCTTGAGCCGGGTGTCCCGGTCGGAGTTGGAAACGAAAAGCGTTCTATAAGAAAATTCTGGAGAATGACCTATGAATGAACCCCTGCAGCTGACACCCTTCCTGCAAAAGAAACGGATCGTGTCGCTTTGGCTCTTCACGATTGGCTCACTGCTGGTCCTGGGTGTTGCCCGGCCCACCATCGATGAGGCGGGCGGCCTTGATATCGTTCTCGATTTCTGTGGTTCGTTTTTGGTTCTCACCGGAGTTTTCGGGCGGTTGTGGAGCATCCTCTACGTCGGCGGACGAAAGAACCATCAGTTGGTGACGACCGGCCCTTACTCGATAACCAGAAACCCGCTGTATTTTTTCTCCGTCGTGGCAATTTTCGGGATCAGTTTGATGTTCGGCTCGGTGCTTGTAGCAATCACGCTTCCGCTCGTTGCATTTGGCATCTTTCGCTGGACGGCGAGACGTGAAGCCCGCTATCTCCAGCATCTCTTCGGTTCGCAATATTCGCGCTACGCGCACGTTACCCCGCTGTTCTGGCCGAAGCTGTCATTGATGCGCTCCCCTTCGCAAATCGAGATAACCGTCGGAACGCTTCAATCGACCTTGAGGGACGCCCTGTTTTTCATCGTTTTGCTGCCCGTGACGGAACTGCTGGAATATCTCCGCGTGCAAGACCACATCACAGCTCTCTTCACCATTCCCTGAAAGAACCCGGCTGTCCGCCGAGAGCAAAGCGATCGCGGCGAGGGTCGTCGTCAATGATATCGTCAAGCCGGGTGAGGACGATCCAGACGTCGTCGTCGCAAACGATTGAAGATTGTCGCCAACGAAGCCCAAGCCCGCCTCCGGTAAGGGAATCTTTCATATCTCGGCGCACAATCCGAGCATCTCTTGTAGATGGGGTGGATGTCGGCTTCCGAGGATATGAGGACTTGACGGATTTCACGGGCGCAGATGCGTTGATGCTGCTGGGAGCCGTTCCCTTCGCATCCCTGTGCGTGAACGCGAGCGGCATCATCGTCTTTGCCAACGAGGCCGCGATTGCGATGTCCGGCGCCGGCGCGTCAATCGCCAGAACGCCTGTTTCGCGCATGCTGCCGGAATGGCACTCCGTCTCGACTGTGGCCGCCAGATCCTTCCGCCGCGAAACCGTGCTGCTGCGCAGCGATGGCAGCGCCATCCCTGTTGAACTCTCCCTCGTGCGGTTCAGTGACGGCGATCTGACCGGTATCGTCATCCGGGACCTGATCGATGAAAAAGCGCTGGAATCGATGCGGCTTGAGCTTGAGCGGCAAAACGACGAGGCTTTGGCGGAGGCGGAAGCGGCGCACCGGCGGCTGGGTTTCATCATCGACATGCTGCCGCAGGCGGCTTGCGTCTTCGACGCAGAGGACCGTTATGTCCTGTGGAACGAGAAATATGCGGCCCTTTACCCGGAGATTGCCGCGCATCTGCGGCCCGGCATCGCTTTTCGGGATATTCTGAAAATCAGCCTTGCCAGCGGCAAGGCCGCCGAGGTCGTGGACGACGCGGAGGCGTGGCTGGAGGAACGGATGGCGCGGCATATGATGCCGGTCTCCCAGCATGAGCAGATGCTGCGCGATGGGCGCTGGCTGCGTCATGATGATCGTCGCACGCCGGATGGCGGTGCCATCGGCATGCGTATCGACATCACCGACCTCAAGCGCCGCGAAGAATCGTTCCGCCTTCTGTTCGATGCCAATCCGATGCCGATGATGGTCTGCGATGCGGTCACGCTGGATATCCTCGCGGTGAACCACGCGGCGGTCGTGCTCTACGGCTTTGCAGCTGAGGTTATGCTGGAAAAACGCGTCACCGATTTTCATGCGCCTGGGGAAGGCGAACGGCTTGGCACCACATTGCGTGGGCTTGAGGGAGATTGCGAGGCGCGCACCGTCTGGCGCCAGAAGACGGCAAGCGGCGGCGAACACCACGTACTCATCTATGTCCGCATCCTGAACGAAGGAACATCCCGGCGGCTGCTGTTGACCATAGCCGATGTCAGTGACCGCGTTCGCGCCGAGGCGCACGCCACCCATCTTGCCCATCACGATCCGCTGACGGGCCTGCCCAACCGCATGCGGTTTCGCCAGAGGCTCGAAACCGCGCTGCAAACCGCCGCGCGCGACGGCGAGGAACTGGCGGTGCACTACCTTGATCTTGACGGCTTCAAGCCGGTCAACGATACCTTTGGCCATGCCGCCGGCGATATGCTCCTGAAAGAGGTTGCCGAACGGCTGAAATCGGTGTTGCGCGCCGGTGATCTGGTGGCCAGGCTCGGCGGCGATGAGTTCGCCATTCTCCAGCATGCTTCCGCCACCACGGCCGCGGAGGTTGCAAACCGCTGCATCAGCATACTTGCAAAGCCCTTTGCCATCGCCAACCGGCAGATCGGCATCAGCGTCAGTATCGGTATCGCGGTTGCGCCCGAGAGCGGATTCGATCCCGACGAACTGATGAGCGCCGCCGACACAGCCCTTTATCTGGCAAAGGCATCCGGCAAGAGCACGTGGCGCCGTAGCCAGACCGCCGCCTGAGCACCCCGCATCGTCTTTCTGGGACAAGTTTTTCATGATTTTGCTGCAATGCAGCAAAATTCTGCCGCCGATGCATTTTAAACCCGAAAGGGATACTGTAACCTTCGGTGGGAGCCGAACGGGTGGAGAAATAGCATGATGAAGTGGGTTTATACCTTCGGCGGGGGAGAAGCCGAGGGAAATGCGGGCGATCGTGATCTTCTGGGCGGCAAGGGTGCCAACCTCGCGGAGATGAGTAATCTCGGCCTGCCGGTCCCTCCGGGCCTGACGATCATCACCGAGGCCTGCGTTCGCTATTATGCCGATGGCCGCAGCATTCCCGATGAACTCAAGAGCCAGGTGTCGGCCGGCATCGAGAAGATGCAGGCGATCACCGGCCGTATCTTCGGCGATACGCAGCATCCTCTGCTCTTGTCGGTCCGCTCCGGCGCGCGCGCCTCGATGCCAGGCATGATGGATACCGTCCTCAATCTCGGTCTCAACGACTTGACCGTGCAGGCGCTTGGCCATGATGCCGGCGACGCGCGCTTTGCCTGGGACAGCTATCGCCGGTTCATCCAGATGTATGCCGACGTGGTCATGGGGCTCGACCACGAGGTCTTCGAGGAAATCCTCGAGGACGAGAAAGGACGTCTCGGTTATGAAAATGACACCGAGATCTCCGCCGTCGAATGGCAGCACATCATCTCGCTCTACAAGCGGGTGATCGAGGAAGAACTCGGTGAAGCCTTTCCGCAGGATCCGGAAGTGCAATTGTGGGGTGCCATCGGCGCCGTCTTTGCCAGCTGGATGAACCCACGTGCCATCACCTACCGCCACCTGCATAATATTCCAGCCGCCTGGGGCACCGCCGTCAACGTTCAGGCCATGGTATTCGGCAATCTCGGCAACACGTCCGCCACCGGCGTCGCCTTCACCCGAAACCCTTCGACCGGCGAAAACGAGCTCTACGGCGAGTTCCTCGTCAACGCGCAAGGGGAGGATGTCGTTGCCGGTATCCGCACGCCGCAGAACATCACCGAGGCTGCGCGCATTGCGTCTGGCTCCGACAAGCCGTCGCTGGAAAAGCTGATGCCGGAAGCCTTCGAGGAGTTCCAGAAGATCTGCGGCCGGCTGGAAGGCCATTATCGCGACATGCAGGACCTGGAGTTCACCATCGAGCGCGGCACGCTCTGGATGCTGCAGACCCGCTCGGGCAAGCGCACGGCCAAGGCGGCGCTGAGGATCGCCGTCGACATGGCCGAAGCCCGCACCATCACCAGGGACCAGGCCGTCACTCGCATCGATCCGGCTTCGCTCGACCAGCTGCTGCACCCGACCATCGACCCGCGCGCCCGCCGCGACATTATCGGTTCCGGGCTGCCCGCCTCGCCGGGCGCTGCGACAGGCGAGATCGTCTTCACCTCCGAAGAGGCGGTATTGGCGCAGAAGGAAGGCCGCAAGGTCATCCTCGTGCGCGTCGAGACCAGCCCGGAAGACATTCACGGCATGCATGCGGCCGAAGGTATTCTCACCTGCCGCGGCGGCATGACCAGCCATGCGGCCGTCGTCGCGCGCGGCATGGGAATCCCTTGCGTTTCCGGCGCCGGCAACCTGCGCGTTGATGCCCGCAACGAACTGTTGATCGCCGCCGGCATGACGCTGAAAAAGGGTGACGTCATCACCATCGACGGCTCGTCCGGACAAGTGCTGAAAGGCGAGATCCCGATGATCCAGCCGGAGCTTTCCGGCGACTTCGGCAAGATCATGGCCTGGGCGGATCAAAGCCGCCGCATGACCGTGCGCACCAATGCCGAGACCCCGGCCGACGCCCGCGCCGCCCGCTCGTTCGGCGCCGAAGGCATCGGGCTTTGCCGCACCGAGCATATGTTCTTCGAGGGCGAGCGCATCAATGTCATGCGCGAGATGATCCTTGCCGCCGACGAGGCCGGGCGGCGGGTGTCGCTCGCCAAGCTTTTGCCGATGCAGCGCTCCGACTTCGTCGAGCTGTTTTCCATCATGCACGGCCTGCCGGTCACCATCCGCCTGCTCGATCCGCCGCTGCACGAGTTCCTGCCGAAGACTGACGAGGAGATCGCCGATGTCGCCGCCGTGCTCAATATGAATCCGGCCGAACTGCGCCAGCGTGTCGACGCGCTGCACGAGTTCAATCCGATGCTCGGCCATCGCGGCTGCCGGCTGGCGATTTCCTATCCGGAGATCGCCGAAATGCAGGCCCGCGCCATCTTCGAGGCGGCGGTCGAGGCCGCCCGCGAAACCGGCGCTCCCGTGGTGCCGGAAATCATGGTGCCGCTGGTCGGCCTCAAATCCGAACTTGACTACGTCAAGGCTTGTATCGACGCGGTGGCCAGGGAGGTCATCGGCGAGGCGGGTATCGAGATCGAATATCTCGTCGGCACGATGATCGAGCTGCCGCGCGCCGCCCTTCGCGCCCATGTGATTGCCGAGAGCGCCGATTTCTTTTCCTTCGGCACCAACGACCTGACGCAGACCACCTTCGGCATTTCGCGCGATGATGCAGCCCAGTTTCTCAACACCTATATCCAGAAGGGCATCGTCGAGAAGGATCCCTTCGTCTCGCTCGATTTCGACGGTGTCGGCGAACTGATCCAGATCGCCGCCGAACGCGGCCGCCGCACCAAGAACGGCCTGAAGCTCGGCATCTGCGGCGAACACGGCGGCGACCCGGCCTCCATCCGCTTCTGCGAGGAAACCGGCCTCGACTATGTCTCCTGCTCCCCCTTCCGCGTGCCGATCGCCCGGCTGGCGGCGGCGCAGGCGGCGATCAACGGCAGGGGGTGAGGGGGGATTATCTCTCCGGCAGGACAGTGACACCGGCCTGGTGGGCTGCATGTGCAAGAGCCTTGTCCAGCGTTGCCAGTGGCAGCCGCAGCCGCTGGGCAAGTTCGAGATAGGCGGCGTCGTAGACTGTCAGCCCATGCAGGTCGGCGAGTTTCACTGTTGCCGACCAGGCATGAGTATGGGTTTCTTCGTCGGTTGTTATGTCCAGCTTCTGGAGGTAGCCGAGAAACTGGTCTCTTGCGTCGCTCTGAATACGCTTCCTGCGCACGGAAAAGCAAAGGCTGT
>Ga0307515_10022323_pt1 | contig 11160 bp, 1 predicted proteins | sample 17_EM_MG_FD_194513 | JGI IMG/M metagenome (GOLD analysis project Ga0307515, IMG submission 194513) | Populus trichocarpa ectomycorrhiza microbial communities from riparian zone in the Pacific Northwest, United States - 17_EM | ecosystem: Host-associated > Plants > Roots > Unclassified | place... | reverse complement strand
TATATTAACTTTAAGCTTATCCTGTAATTAAAGCTTCTAATTATTAAATATAGGGTCGGTTCCGTCTATAAGTAATAGGGGATCTATAACCTTTGCCGACCGCTTTAGTGCTATATAGGCCTTAGTAAATCTACTAAGGCGCTAAAATAGGGCCTAAAGGACTATAGTAAGTCTTTAGTTATTTAATAATGACTTATTATTAGATATAGGGGTATCTCTAGCTTTGAGCAGCTCTCGCAGTTATTTAATTTTGGTATTAGCAGCCGCAAGCTCCGCCTAGGGGGTTAAAACGTTAATTATTTCTTTGTCTAAAGTATTTAAGGGTCCTACAGCTGCTTTACCTGCTACTATATTTTATGGCATAGTAGTAGGGGTATTAGGTAATTCCGGGTAATTTCTTTAGGGGTTCTAGTCTATGTGTATCTTATAGGTCCTTTCCTTAAGGTTCTAGTCTTTTCTTTTAGGTCCTATCCTTATGGTCCTAGTAATGTCCTTAGGGTCCTATTCTATATTCTTATCCTATCCGTAGTCTTATAGATATATTTAAGTTCCTTCTTAGGAAGAAAAAGTAGAGTAAGCTTTAGATAATATTAGCGACTTAGTTAATTGAGGCATAGGCACGGCAAAAGGAACGCGCAAGCCTATACAATTGGATTGTCTATAAACGAGAATCTAAAGCTAAAGAAAGGAAAGGAGAAGAAGGGGAGCGCCGCTTAAAGCTATATACGATCCTTTGGTCACGTAACTGCAACTATATAAGACTATCTAAAACTATCTAAAACTGTCCGCCATAATCTACCGTTTTCCACTAGTGCCGTAACATCTACTATAGTATAGTGGCTTTACTTTCTAAAAGTTAATTATCCTAATTATCGCGACGTTAAAATATATAGCACTTGGCTTACCAGCTTACCTAAAAATGGCTCTATATTAGATTAGCTACCTTATATTAATAAGTTAGAGTCTAATTCTAGTAGCCCGACGGCTTACCCTACTACTCCTATATAATGTCCTCCTACTATTAATCCTCTACCTACTAAGCTTAGTAGTAATCTACTAGATAGTAAATTTAATAACAATATACTGGATACTTTAGTTTCTAATCTAGTACCTAACCTTAATAAATTAGAGCTTTTAGGTCGCAAGGTTTAATACTAATAAGACCTATAAGCGGGCTTAGAGGTTCCTACTATACGACAAACACCTCTCTCTAAGCGATTAGCTAGTTTTATTATACGCGGCGCCTTTCCTACTCTGTTTCCTTATAGTAAAGCCAATTTTAACATACCATAAAGCCGTATAGTTACCCTAGCTGCGTACGCCAAGTATATACTTAAGTATTAGAACAGTCGGTTTGGCCGCCACCCCTTATTTTACTACTATATATTTAATTAGATTATAAGAGAGCAAGCCCTTAATGCCACCCGCTTCCTTTGCGGCTAATTAAATAAGAATAATCTATCTTTAAATAAGCTTAGTAATCTTATAAATAGTAATAGGGGTAGCTAGTTACTAAATAAGATTATACAGCATATATGTAACCTTAAGGGCACTAGACCTTACTAGAGGTAAAAGAGAAATAAGCTTACGGCTTATACTAAGAATATTAAGAGCGGGTCTTTATTCTTTATACTTAGCGCTACTAATCTATATTAATATAATCTATACTCTTATATACCTCTATTTAACGAATATAAGGCTGCTAATAAGGCTTAGCGCTACTAGATTACTTCTTAAAATCTTAATAATAATCCGCATATTGCTGCTTACTGGCTATATCGCTGCTTTAATCTGTTTAGGAAGCATAAACTTATAGGCCTATTTAATAGCACTAACTTTTAGTCCTAATATAAGTGGTAGGTATAAGGTAGCGGCTATATATATAGCTTCTTATAGAGTTTAACAGCCCTAAGGCTAGATCTGTTAGCTAGTAAATTAAGGGCTGCTTTTACTAAGTACTAGGCTACTTTTATATCCGTAATTAATCCTAATTAATTTAGGCCTCCTAATCTTTAATATCCTTCTACTCTTAGCTATAAAGAACAGCTTAATACTAGTAAGCTTCTTACTACCTACCTTAATCAATTTCAACAGCACCGTAATTACACTAAATCTTACTACTTAAGATTAAAGAAAGGCTCCACTAGAATAAAGAAGTGCCGCTTCTATTTTCCACGCTCTCTTCGTAATAAGGCTGCTGTATTAAAGGATTAAAATCCATATTACTAGACGTTCTGTCTATAGCGTAATAATAAGCTTCTTAATAGTTACAATATAGTAATAATATTGGCGTGGATGGCGAATATTAATACGTCACCCACTATAAGCGTATTAGTAATAGTTAACTATATAGGTAAATATTGCAGCAAAAAATAGAAGAAGTTAACTTCCTACTAGGAGCTACTCTAATTAATATAGCCGCACGCCAATAGCCTTTATGCCTTTAATTTGGTAGTGGCCAGGTTTATAAATAACCTTATTACTAAATGCGATTAATTAGTATAGGAGGTATACTATCTACTTTTTAATATTCCCCTTTATAAAGGCTTTAGAAATATAGTAACTTTAAACTATTACTAGGAGGATAATTAGAGCGCTATATATAAGCTTAAGAATAGGTAACTAAGAGGGTATAGACTGTTTAACTATAAGAAATATAAGCGCCGCCCAGATAGGGTAGAGGATATTACTTTCCTCAATTTTCTACTCTATTTTAATTACTCTACTTATAAGCATTAACTAAGAGTAAGGCCTTAAGTTATATTATACTTTCCGCGATATAAGGGCGATCCTTCTTATCCGTAGTATCCTAAGTTCTACCGTGTAAAGCTTATTTTTTATTACCTATAGAGGGAGTATAAGGAAGTAGCTACTTATACTAATAGATTTAGGGCCCCTAATTATATAGCTTCCTATTAGGCTTATGTTAGCTCTTATTAATACCCACCCGACTACTTCTATAATTAGAAATTAGAGGAAGCTTATAAAACTGCTAATAATATTAATAAGTTTAAGGGTAATTTCGCAGATGACTTAAAGCTATATTAGTCCTTTAAGGCCCTATATACCCGTGTTTAAAACACTAATAGAGTTAAAATTAAGGATCCTAATAGGCTTAGTGATAGGGAGCCTAATTATAACTACGATTGGAGTATATATTAGGGTACGTACCTATAGCTTAATAAGAGGACTTATTAGTAGGAAGTATGGTTACAGCCTCTATTATAGAGCCGCCTATCCCAAATAGTAACTCCGTCTTCTTTATAACCAGGCCAGCGTTATATTTATAACGCCGTAGTTAATCACTATAGGCAGATTTAACTAGGCCTTAGCCTCCCCCCGCTACGGATTAATATTAATAGAGAGGCAGGAACCGGCAAATCGCATCTTATTACTATCCTCTCTACTACGCTCTGTAATATAGTAAGGGCTAATAATAAGCCGTCGCCATTAGCTTAAGCCGCCCCTACTAGGGTAGCTACCTTTAGTATTAACAGCAGAACTATATACAATCTATTAAGGTTGCTAGTAAATTATCCGTTTAAGGAATTACCTACTGCCAGTCTTATGCCTCTATAATAAGCTTTTAAGGATATTTACTATCTTATTCTTAATAAGAAATCTATAATTGGGCAAGTATATCTAGCCTAGATTAATTACCGCCTTTGTTAGATCTACCCTATATATAATAATAACTACTTTAAAGGCTTAAATATCTTGCTAGTAGGCGATTTCCATCAGCTTCCCCCTATAGGTTAGGTGGCCTTATATAGCAATTTACCTGCTAGGCCGTTAGAGCTCGCTAGCTATAAAAAGGGAGCCTATAAGGCGATTAACCGAACAGCTGTCCTAGATTAAGTTATACGGCAGGGCAATAATAACGCTAAAAGCTCTATATTTAGGACCGCCCTTATATAGCTATATAGTAATTCTATAAGTAATTTAACCTAGAAGCTTCTTTTAACTAGGTATAAGTAGGGCCTATCTACTAATAAGGTTGCGGGCTTTAATAACATAATTCGGCTATATGGCATACGCGCTGCTATAGGTAAGTATAACACTATTTAGCTTCGCGACCTTTTACAGCCAGTAGTAGTTATTAAGTTAGTTAATACTAGTATAGGTGCGTGGAAAGTTACTCCTAATTAATGCGATACTATAGAGAATCTAGCCCTGTATATTAGCGTAAAAGTAATACTAATATAAAATATCTAGGTTAAACTAGGCTTAGTAAACGGTACTACTAGTATAGTTAAAGATGTTGTATAGAAGGGATACGCGGATATTAAAAAAAAATCAGCCTTAGTTACTACTAATTATAGTAGATAGGTATAACGGACCTACTCTATTTACTTGGTAGGATGGTAAGAAAGTTATCCCTATATTTTCTATACTTCGTAAATAGGAGGGTATAAGAGGCTCTTACTTACGGCGTCAATTTCTAATTACTCTAGCTTTTACTCTTACCATATATAAAAGCTAGGGCCTAATACTTAACCAAATAGTTCTAGATATTAAGGAAAAGGATAAAACAGCTAGGCTAACCTATATAGCAATCTTATAAGTTAGGAAGCTTTTAGGGCTTATATTTAAACGTAGGTTTAATATAAAATAATTTTAGTCATCTATAAGTAAGACTAAAGAGGTATAATAAGAAGATTTTATACGGAGGTAGTAGCAACTACTTATAAACAACTTTTCCTAAATAGGAAATTATATACTGGCTTGGAGGCAAGCAGAGAATATAGTATTTATCTTGGTTTTCTAATTTTTAAATAGCTTAACCGCGAAATCCAATTTTCTAAATTTTAATCCCTTTATCCGTCCTACCTTTTTACCGCTTCTAAAGCTATTAGATATACATATAATAGTATATAGAGAGAATTAGTAGTCTTACCGGATTAATATTACTGCTATCTATAGCGTTAATTAATTTTTAGAATTTTAGAATTTTTTTAAAGGGCGGAAATATCGCTTATATAAGAAGTTACGTAACCTCTAAGAATACTTAAGACCGTATATTAGCAGCCACAACTTCTTTATACTATAGTTAAGATTTTATATATACTGCACCTAGAGCTACTTATAATAACTATTACTTATAAATCTACCAATTTACAAATTAAAAATTAGACGTAGTTAGAGCTATTAGTATGGGTTATTAATTACACTCCCCATAACAAAATTTTGGATTTTAGTAATCTAAACTAATAAATTAAATTAAAAGTTTGGAACGTCTAAATAAGGTTCTACTAAAACGCTAGCTAGACCCTAACCTAGACCCTTCCTAACCTATTAAATTTTAAAAATAACAACCTCTATTAAATTAAAAATTAACCTTATCCTTAATAAGCTATCTAATTAGATTTAATAGTTCTTTATTATCTAAGACACAGCTAAAACTAATAAGGTATAGCAGTATATTAACCTATTTAAGAAGAAAGATAATCTTCTAAAGCTAGAACTACTAAGTTAGCCTATACTAAGGGATATACTACCTACTATTAGGTAAAACCTAAGTAGATAGTTATATAGCCGCAAGGTATAGACGACCCTAAAGCAACCTAGGGGTGACTCGCCCGTAAGGCACGTGCTCTATACGTGCCTAGAGAAAACCCTTCCTACCTTGTATATAGACTCCTCCTTTTCCCTTAAGGATTTGTCTCTGTCTATACAATATACCTATTATTCTATTATTAGACTCCCTATCCATATCCTTACCTTATATTTAAATCCTTACCAATCCCCTTAGGAGGATAGCCGGTTTAATTTTTCTATAATACCTCCGAAAAGAAAACCGACGCCTACACCTAACGGTAATACGCTAGCGATGCGACTGTAGAACGCCTTAGGATCTAGTGCAGACGAAACCGCTAGAAGCACACTAGTAGCATCTAAGTCATTTTCTAAATATTAAAACGATTAGATATCTATAAATGCTAAAAACCAGTTTAACTTATATACCTGGGCTTAATAGGAGCTTAGTAAGGTTATTAGCGTCCTACCTAATACCGCTAATATAAAGGAGCTAGATAAGCTGGCCAAAAAAATTGCCAACTTATGGAGCATTATTAATTCGATAAAGCCCTCCTATTGCCTCTCTAGTAAAGAGTATAAGTTATATGGTAAACGCATACGCTAATTAAATCTTAACGCCCTAGTCAAGAAGTTACCACCTAATATTAGTGGTACTACTTAATAGCATTTTAACCGGTAGATTGCCGTAGTTAAGAAACCAATTCAAGGTTAATAACGCTGACTATAACTATAAGTAATGTATACGCTAGGCCATTAAAGGTCTTATAAAAGAGAAGATAATCACCTAACTAGTTTATTGCCGGTTAGGCACTAAGGATAAGGGTCCTTTACTATAGGATAAATTTAAGACTATAGTCTAAGACTAGATTAGGAACCCTATAGTAAGACGCTTTAATAACGCTATAATATACTATATGGCTGTTATAAAGGAGAACTAGAGGTTCGACGTCTTCCTAGCCTATATACGTAGCTTAGAGGACCTCTTCTTATATACCCCTTTTATTAATCCTAAATAATAGGTAGACTTTTAGTTCTTATATCTTCTAACCCACCTATAAGTAGAGCTCTTCTACCAGAACTTTACCTAACGGGTAAGAACCGCTAAAGACCTCTTTAACGAAATCCGCTATATAGAGTAATTACTTAATACCATAAAGCTCGCGGAAGATCGCGTAAGTAATAGTAGTAAATTATTGCGTATAAAGCGCGGTCGCAGTATAAGCTTTATAGAGTTAGGCTTAGGGAACAGAACCTAAAAAGGGCGACGCTTTTCTAAGTAAACTCCTAGGGAGATTACCTAAAAGCCGGATGGCTTAGGGGACCCCCTAGATGCCGGTGCTACGTATATAGATTAAAGGACCGCAGGCGGCCACTATAAGGAACACTAAAAGTAGGCTAATAAAGAGAAGTTAGCTTAGGCTTTGGAAAACCTAAAGCCCTAGTAGCGTATCTCTTTTAACTGTAACTAGGGCCTAATATAGAGGGAGAGAAGAAACGTATTATGGTATATATCGTAATAGATACGCCCTAGGGCGAAGTCCGCCTACATACTTTATACAATAATAGGTACTAAATTAACTTTATTAATTAAGATGTCGTCTATAGGTTTAACCTGCCTATACGCTATACGCTACATTTATATAAACCTATTATACGTTTCCTTAATAGCAACTAGATAATAATCTAGGATGCTTATAATCTAACGGTTACCACTAGCGACTTTTAGGGTACCTCTCGCACTATTAGCCCGCAGACCTTTTAGGGCGGCTTATTTAATAGTTATAATATAGTTCTTAGATAGGATTGGCTCGCGGAAGCAGATCTATTAATTAGCTTCCGTTCTAGACAGTTCGTCTAGGGTACTTTAGACCCTAGACGCCTCTAGATAGTCACCCTTAACGCTCTTTTAGTAGATATTAAGGCTAGTGAAATAGTTTATTCGCTATAGCTAGAAGACTCTTTTTTTATACCGGTTATAAATATAATAGAGGACCTATTGTTACTAGTAGTAAGTACTCGTGTAGACCCTTTAGATATAGAGGCACTAATTATAAATATAGTAGAGGACCTATTATTACTGGCAGCGAGTACCTATAGAGACCCTCTAGTGCCGGCGCAGATCACCTATATATAAGGGGGAGGTAATCGAAACTCTAAAACTATTAAGTATACTATAGCAGAGCTATATACACTCTTAGTGCGAGTATACCTACGAAACGCATATTGGCCGCACCCTTTTTTTTACTAGCTTCTAGAAGCACACTATTATATAATAGTCGCTTTAACCTTTATGGCCCCTGGCCTACCAGATATATATAAGGAGGAAATCGATGTCTTTTCTAATAAGCTAGTAAGCATGCTACCGCAGAACTCTAAGTATAACTACGCGATTAACTTAGAAGAAGGCAGGACGCTACTGCAAATGCCCCTCTATAACCTCTTATAGAAAGAGTTGTAGATCTTATAAGAGTACCTAGACAGTGCTCTTGAAAAGGGCTGGATTAGGCCTAGTAAGTCGCCTACTAGAGCGCCTATCCTCTTTATACCGAAAGCAGACGGTATAATACGGCTATATGTTAACTATAGATGCCTAAATAAGATTACGATTAAAAATCGGTACCCCCTATTGCTAGTCGGCGAACTCTTTAATAGGCTTAGCTATGTAAAGATATTTATAAAGCTGGATCTTTATAATGCGTACTATAGGATTTATATTAAAAAGGGAGACGAATAGAAGACTATATTTAAAACACGCTATAGTTACCTTAAGTACCTAGTGATGCCCTTTGGTCTTACTAACGCCCCTATAACTTTCTAAAGCTATATTTATAAAGCTCTAGGAACCCTAGTGGATACCATCTATATAGTTTACCTAGATAATATTCTTATCTACTTAAATAACAAGGACAAGCACGTTAAGTACGTTAAGTAGGTACTATAATAGCTCCGCGCTTAGGGCCTATATACTAAACTATTAAAATATATCTTTTATACTAAGAACGTTAAGTTTCTAGGCTTTATTATTACCCCTAGGGGTATTATAATAGACCCTGACCGCGTAAAAGCTATTAAGGAATAGCCTGAGCTTAAGTCCTATAGGGATATCTAGGTCTTCCTTAGCTTTACTAACTTCTATAGGCGATTTATTTGGAACTACTCGGATACCGTATACCCCCTATATATATATCTTGTATAGGTATATTATAACCCGACGTTAGATAGGGAGAAGAAGAAGCGCAAGTTAAAAGGGCCTACTAAATGGTATTAACCCTAGTCCTGGCCCGACGACATGTAGTAGGCGTTCTGTAAGCTACGCGCTGCATTTATATAGGCTCCTCTACTTCGCCACTTTAACCCTAATCTACCCCTAATGGTAATTACTGACGCTTTTAATTATACCTATAGCGGTATACTTCTGCAGCCTTTAGGGTAGGGAGATTAACTTTACTAGCACCTGATCGCCTATTATAGTCAGAAGCTTACTGGTCTAGAAGTATAGTATAATACGCATAATAAAGAACTACTTGCTATAGTATAATGCTTTAAGACGTGGCGCTATTACCTTAAATACGCCGCGTATGTAACACGCGTGCTCTGCGATTATAATAATCTTAGGTACTTTATAACTACTAAAAGCTTATCTACTTACTAGGCCCGGTACGCCAAGGAACTAGCTAAGTTTGATTTTAAGATTAAATATAAGCTAGGTAAGACAAATCCTACTAATATACTATCCCGGCGCCTAGATTATGCCAAAGGCTTTAAAGATGGTAGTAAGAGGATAATCCTCAATACTATGCTGCCTATATTATAGCAAAAGTTACGGGTTATAGGCCTTGTGGGCGGCCCTAGTACTACTATACTATACTAGCGAGTAGCATATATGCAGTATATAAGTAACCCTTATAAACTTAGCACTAGCGGACTAGAGCGTCCTACTATTCTCTTTAAACCTACTTTAACTGGCCTAATAGCGCTTAACCCTAGGGAAGACTCCTTAGCCTAGGCTACAGTCCCCTATAATAACCCAGTGAGTCACCTGCGTATTATATATTACTTCGCTAGCACTAACTTTACGCAGAGTCTCGTGCTATAGCAAGAGGTAGTAGTAGCTGCTTTAGCCGAAACGGCGTTTATAGAACACCCCCCTAAGTTACTAGTTAATTTTATTTACAGAGTATAAAAAAGGGATGCCTTTACGCGCTTTATATATGATTAGTTAACCTAGAAATAAGTTCCTACTAGTAATAAGGACTATACCCTTAATAATTAAGGACTTCTAAAGCAAAATAATAAGGTCTGGGTGCTGAACTATATACTACTATAATAGGAGATCCTTAAGCGGAATTATAACGATCCTATAGGCGGCCACTATGGTTTTAACTATACCTTTGAGGTAATTACGCGGAAGTATACTTAAAACGGCCTTACCTAGGACCTCCGTAAATACCTAGATAATTATAATGCCTACTAACGCTCTAAATCGCGCCGCTATAGACCCTATGGTGAGCTATAGACTCTTTAGGCCCCTACCTAAGCCTAGCGGTATTATTTACTTAACTTTATTACGGATTTCTTAGAGTCTAAGACTTCTAATGGCGTAGAGTATAACTCCGTCCTTATCCTTATAGACCATTTTATAAAGCTAGTGCGCTACTATTTAGTGCGTAAGATAATTAATACTACGCAACTTGCAGAACTCTTATTTAGAGTCTTTGCGTAAATAGGGCCTCTAGATAATATTGTCTTTAATAGGGGTAGTGTATTTATAAGCGAGTACTAGAGTACTATATACTACCATCTCCGCGTTTAACGTAAACTTAGCACTGTATTCTATCTATAGATAGATAGTTAAATAAAGTGTTAGAACTAGGAGCTTAAGGTATACCTACGTATATTTATAAACTAGGAATAGTCTAATTAGGCCTCCCTACTTAAAGAAGCAGCCTTTACCTATAACTTTAAGGTCTATGCTATAATAAAGCGTTCCCCTATTAAGCTCGCCTATGGCTAGCTATTAAATGTCCTAAACAAAATCCCGGACAGCGTCTAAGACGCCTAGTAAGGTGGGGAAGGGTCTAAGTTGACGAATGTCCAACTTATAGAGACGTATTTATAATGCCTGCGCCTTATATATAAGGTAGCGGCGGCGTCGATAATGCACGCCTAAAAGCTTTAGGTAAAATACTATAATCGTCACTACCTAGCTAAGTATTTCGCCGTCGGCAAATAAGTCCTGCTCTCCTCTAAGAACATCCGCATAAAACGTCCCTATAAAAAGCTTAACTATAAGTTTATAGGACCGTTTTAGATCTTAAAGCGTGTAGGGTAGCAAGTATATAAGCTAGAGCTCCTACCTACTATGGCACGGCTCCACCCAGTCTTTTATATCTCCTTATTAACGTAATTGGTATGCAAGTGGCCCATGTAAGCAAGTGGCCCACGTCAAAACCCCACCAAAAATTCGAGAATTCATACCTTAATATCTTAACAACCACTTAATAATAAATTCTAATAATATAGATTTAGACTTTTATATATACTTTATAGCTTCTATTAAAGTTGCATAGTAAATAGTTTAGTAGTTTTTAAGATATTAAAAGTTAGGGGCCGAAACGAGGC
>Ga0307515_10022322_pt1 | contig 11160 bp, 7 predicted proteins | sample 17_EM_MG_FD_194513 | JGI IMG/M metagenome (GOLD analysis project Ga0307515, IMG submission 194513) | Populus trichocarpa ectomycorrhiza microbial communities from riparian zone in the Pacific Northwest, United States - 17_EM | ecosystem: Host-associated > Plants > Roots > Unclassified | place... | reverse complement strand
AAGGAGAACCCTTAAATGGCTACGGACTTAAGGGATTATATTTAAGCCTTTAGCGCTATATACCTAAGCTTAGAACGGTACCGCTAAACGCTTAGGGGGTGTAATTATTAAGAGAGTACGAGTAATAAGAATTGCTACTAATTTACTATACGACCTATGGAATGAGATAGTTAACTATATAGTCTACCTTTAAGATTAAACGCCACGGGAAAGCAATGGTTGGATATCGCTATATAAGAGGTTCTATACCTTCCTAGCTAATAGGAGATTAAGAAAGCCGCAACTAGCGCACCTAAAAGCCTACGGCTATAGGGCGTACGCGATGACGTCGGACGCCTAGCTAAGGAAGAAAAGGCTAAGTAAGCTAGATCCGCGAGCCTATATTAGCTATCTTGTCGGCTATAACTCTACTAATATTTATAGGATCTGGATCCTATATAAGGGTATCGTTATCTCTATAAGGGATGTCATCTTTAACAAAAAGATATTCTTTAATAGTAAGCGAACGGACATCTTAGAGGACCTATACGCTAAATTAGATACACTAATTAAGAAGATTTAACTACCTAATACCCAGACTAAGAATGAGGTCCTTCTAGAAGACGATAAAGAAGTATTTAAACCGTTAATTTAAGAGAAAGACGACGACGTTAATAAGCTAGTTTAAGCCTTTAATAAGTTAGTAGATCTTAAGCTTGCAAGAGCTCTTAAAGATATATACTATACACCACCTCTAATAAAAGAAGACGAAGAATCTCCATATGCCTTTTACGTTAAGTATCCTTTAAAGTTAGATGTATAAGGTACTAATTAAGACGTCGCTTATTAAGTAGGAGATGCGTTTAATACTTAGGGGGTGTCTAATAACTTAGTTAAAGACTTATTTAAGGAAGCTAGCGATAATAGGTTTAAAGACTTTATTACTAAAAGGATTACGTTAGCCTATTACGGCGCCTTCTTAGTAGGAAGGAAGTTTAACCTTAATAGTTAACTTAATAATAGTAAGCTGAAATTAGGTAGAATACGCGATGTTAGATTATATAGGAAGAACCTATCTCCGCCACCTTAGTTAATCCGGGACCTTAATACGTATCCTCTTTAAGATTAGTTCCAAGAGGCTTAACAAGCCCATCTCTAATCTTATTATTAAATGAGGTTGTTTTAAGAAACAGATAAAAAGTATATAAAGGGATAGCAGGTCCTTAGCTTAATGTAGGTATTCGTCTATAAGACGGATAAGCACGGATTTCTCTAGAAATGTAAGGCACGCTTAATAGTCTACGGAAATTAATAGGCTCTAGGAGACCTACCTATAAGAGCCACTATATTAGCTAGTACGACCTTCCGAACCCTTATAGCGATTACTATAAAATTTAACCTAGAGACGACACAGATAGATATAGTTAATGTGTTTGTTTATTGCGATCTTAACAAGGTCGTCTATATAAAGCTACCGCTAGGGTTTAATAAAGGAAAGATAGATAAAGTACTGCGCTTAAGAAAAGCCCTATACGGACTATAACGATTACCACTATTATAGCAGAAGAATCTTATAAGCTTATTAAACAAATTGGGTTTTAAAGAAGTACCCTAGGAGCCGTATGTTATGCTAAAAGGTAGAATAGTTATCTTCTTCTACGTTAACAATATTATCTTCTACTACTAAAAGACAGATAAGAAGAAAGCTTAAGAAGTAATTAAGGAGCTAAGTAAGGAATACTAGATAAGTACCCTTAGCGAGCTAAAATGGTTCCTAGGAATTTATATGCTACGCAATCGTAGCTAGAGGCTCCTATAGCTATCCTAGGAAGCCTATATTAAGAAGATAGCTAACTAGTATAAGATAGATCTTAGAGGGCGTCTTCTAGACACTCCTATGGTAGAATTAGAACTCCTTTTTACCGATTACTATATAATCCGTCTAACGCGTCCGTCCTCTAATACAGACCTATTAGTCCGTCCTATATCCCTACTAGCTTCTACAATGCTATATTAGAGAAAACTGGGTTTAGTACTTTATATAGCTACTACAACGCGTCCAGATATTGCTTTTACAGTATTACGGCTAGTAAGGTTTAATTAGAACCCAAGCTATAAGCACCATTAAGCGGTAGATAGAGTACTTTAGTACCTATATAGCACGAGGAGCAGAGTAATTTACTATAGAGGAGACAAGGAAGGAATAAACGGTAGAGGGAGAGATAAAGGAATACGCGATAAAGGACAAGACGACGGAAGAGACGGTAGAAGTAAAGCGTAATTATTTATCTATACCAGCGACGCATTATTTACGGACAACTCCATTAATAGAAAGAGCTTATAAGGATATATTATAAAGCTATTTAGGGAACCGATCGCCTAGAGAGTAAATAAGTAGGGTACTGTTACGACGTCGAGTATAGAAGCCGAGTTATTAGCCCTATTACAGATAGTAAAGGAAGCTATCTTTATTAGTAGGCTGTTTAAAGTAATAACGTTACACCTAAATAAGCCCTTAATTATTAACTGCGATAATATCTAGACACTTTGACTAATTATAGAAGATACGGCAAAGCTAATTATAAAGCTCCGACATATTAATATCTATTAATACTGGTTACGTCAAGAATACGCAATAAGATGAGTGCTATTATAATAAAAAGCGATAAAGGAGATGATTGCTAATAGACTTACAAAGGCCCTGCCCAAGTAGAGGTTTAAGAGCTTCGTTAATATAATCGGAATGGTGGATATTAAGGAGCGGCTAAATGAGGAGAAGCAACTGGAGGACCTAAGGGAGAAGATTAGGGCGAGATGGAAGGATTTAGATGAGATTACGGTTTAATTGATGCATGGACGAACACAAGAAGGTGGCTAGCTTCGTCCTCAACCAGGTTGAAGCTAAGGGGGTGTGTTAGATATTTGCAATATTGCAGATATTACAGATATTGCAGATATTGCAGATATTACAGATATTGCTGTCAGATAATCTGTATTCTCGGTGGCATAGGACGTGCACGAGTCACGTGCACGGGGTTGTGCATCGTTAATATCTTTATAGAGCCCTAGGGGCCCTAGGTCAATTAATAATCAAGATTATTAATTAATTAACCCATTTCATTAATAAATAGCTCTATATGAACTATCTGACAGTTACAGCATTGGCAGAAAATAGTAGAACTTGGTTAGTAGAACTTGGTAGAACTTTGCGGTTATGAGACTAGAGGACCGCATAAAAGAACCCTACTTTGGCCGGCGCTACTCTTCTTCTCCTTTCCTTTCTCTAGCTTTAGATCCTTGTTTATAAACAATCCAATTATATAGGCTTGCATACGTCCTTCTTACTGTACTTATACCTTAATTAACTAAGTCGCTAACAATAATAGATGTTATAATTAAGCACCTTAATAAATCCTAGGTTAGTGTTACGGCGCTAGTAAAAAAAGGTAGATTATAGTAGACGTTATAGTAGATATAGAGTTACGTAAGCTTACGTAACTTAAGGACCGCATATAACTTTAAGCGGCGCTACTATTCTTCTCCTTTTCTTTCTTTAGCTTTAGATACTCGTTTATAGACAATCTAATTATATAGGCTTGTATACGTCCTTCTTGCTATACTTATGCCTTAATTAACTAAGTCGCTAATATTATTTAAAGCTTATACTACTCTTTCTTCCTAAAAAGGAACTTAAATATATTTATAAAACTATAAATAGGACAAGGATATAGAATACGTCAGGAAAAAATTTAGCAGCATTTAGCCAGCATTTCCAGCATTTCACAGCATTTCGCAGCATTTAAAAAAGACTATAGGCCTTAAGCAGCATCTAGGCAGCTATATATATATATTATATATAATAATTTTATTTTCAGATAGTTAATTAGATATAGTATATTATATAATTTTTTTTTTATAAATTACTTATAAATTATATAAGTTATTCTACTTCTAAAAAAAGTTTGACTTCTCTTTAACTTTTTTTTTAGAAGTAGAATAACTGATAGATGCGCGTTCTACATCCTTGGCTGTCCTCCCTCATCAAAGTCACAGGTCCCAGGAGTTGATTTCGTTGAAAAGACCCATCTGATCGTTTCTGCCATCTTAATGGCTGGCTTGCTGAAATGGGGGAAGAGTATCCTTCGAAGGGCTCCTTCTCCGCCCTTGCGATTTCTCACTACCGGCTTTGAGGTCTTTGCACCCTCAGAAATTCTTGATGAGGAGCGATTCGAAGAATTCAAGTCGGGACGATATTATCCAGTGAACATAGGGGAAGTATTTGATTCGAAGTACCAGGTCATTGGCAAGCTGGGATTTGGCGTGACATCCACAGTATGGCTTGCCCGCGACCTTCAGTTAGTCTTCCTTTCTCCAGCTGGAACTACAAAGGCTTGACTGACAAATTTAGAGCGCATCAACACGTGACCTTAAAGGTCTATACACGCGACGAAGATAATAAAGAAGAGTTTGAAATATACAAGCAGTTGAGCAAGGGCGACTCGTCTCATCCAGGGTATGCCCACGTCAGGACAGCCTTGGATATTTTCACCATACATCGCTCCGGTGGGGATCACCAATGCCTCGTTCAGAAACCCATGTGGGAATCCTTCAGTGACCTCCTTTATCGAAATCCTGCACATCGATTCACAGAAGAGCTTCTAAGGGCAGGTCTCATACAAGTTTTCCTTGCACTTGACTACTTGCACACAGAATGCAAGCTTGTCCACACAGGTATGTAAGCTTTCAATACTTGACAATCTAAACGCTGACCTGTAGATTGCTAGACGTCAAAGGAGACAACATTCTTCAAGAGATAGCCGATAAGTCAATTCTTGATGCCTTCACTAATGCGGAACTTCAGCATCCTTCGCCGCGAAAGTTTGTTAATGATGCACCAATATATGCGTCACGACGTTTCGAGCTTCCAAAGAAATTCGGCGCTGCTGTTCTCAGCGACTTCGGGTCTGCTGTTAGTGGAGACGAGAAGAGAAATCACAACGCACAGCCCAATGTGTATAGGTCACCAGAAGTGATGCTCAAGGCTGAATGGAGTTACCCCATCGACATCTGGAATGTGGGTTGTATAGTACGTTCGGTCTTTACTACTCCGGAGTTACTAAACGCCTGAACTCGCTAATCATCAACGACTAGGTCTGGGATTTGTTCGAAGGCAAGCACCTATTCCATGGATATGACCTTAGATATAAGCAATACGCAACTCGTACCCATCTTTCTGAAGTGATTGGCTTGCTAGGACCACCACCACTTGATTTGATTAAACGCGGCACACGAAGCCCGGAATTTTTCACAGAGGACGGTACGTTTGATAACTGCTCTGCGATGCAATTGTACACTGGTTTTCTCACGCTATGACAGGACAATGGAAAGCGGACGTGGGGATCCCGAAAGACACGAGCCTAGAGAAGTCGGAAGAATATCTCGAGGGGAAGAATAAGGAGATGTTCATCAAGTTTATGAGAAAGATGTTGCAATGGCGGCCAGAGGACAGACAGACGGCCAAACAATTGCTCGAGGATCCGTGGCTTAACGACCAAGTTGAATAGAAGGCATGGCTAGGTCCAGCTGCCATTACTCCAGCATTTGTTCTCTAAATGCCCAATGTCATTACATTCGTGGAACCTTTCATCTGACTGGTCTTCTCCGCCAGTTGTGTCCTAAAGACAGACCATTGATACATACATAGCTAGAACAAGGCTATAAATACGTATACACTAACGTAACAGCCACCCCAACGAGCCAGCCACCCGATCGAGCCACCCCTAGGTCCCAGCTCTTGTATGCACGGACTCTCACCCAAATTGGTTAATTTATTAATACTATACAAAAAGATCGGTTTCTAGAGGTAGTTCCTTCAACACCTTCGCGAAGCCTACTTTACTATGTAGAGCCGCATTACGTTCCTTTCTAAGAGCCTCTTCTTGCTCCTTCTCCTTCCGTTCTTGGTTCCTTTAAAGAGCCTCTTGTACTGATAAAACTCGTACCTTACTATATAACGTCTTCTCCTTTCCTTAATACTGCCTCTTCTACTTCTCTATAAGCTCTGTATTTATACGCTAAAGTGTAACCTTATTAGTAAGCGTTCTTAAGGTAAGATCTTATAGATTATGTAAAGCTTTAAAATGTATAGGTATAGCACCTCATAAAACTAAATTAATAGCTTTATTAATCCTCTCTCTAATAGAAGGCGATATAGGGATATTAATTTAAATACTATTTTTATTTATAACGCTTGCAAATAAAGGAGTCTCTAGTTAAATCTTTAAGAGAATAATAGAAGGATTGTAAGGAATAAGGCCTGTTACCCGCCATGCACTTGCCATATTAGTTAATAATATAGCCTTATTACGTGCAGCTTAGTAAATCTCTAAGAACTCTTGCTTTATAATAGCTAAGGCTTCGTATAATACTATATTATAGAGTCGTTTCTTATAAGCTCTCGCTAGAGGCCTAAATATACTAACGTCTAAGGGTTGTAGTATATGCGTTAAATAAGGAGGAAGGTAGAGAGGCACAATCTTATAAGCTTCGCAGTATTTAATAAACTATAATAAGATATAGCTTTTATAGCTATTAAGAATTAATAAGCAATGGATTTCTTAAAGTTGTGGCTTAGTATATAGGTTAAAGTAATTTAACTAATTAAGAGCTATATCCGAATTTATCTAGTCTAAATCGCTTACTTAAATTACTATTTTATAATTAAGATATAAGGTTATCTAGGCCTGTTATACTTACTTGCCTTTAAAGATAATATAAGGAGGCAATTAAAATTAACTTCCTAATATATATTTGATTAAGGACACCTATGTTAGGAAAAAATTTACTAGCATCTAATTTTACTCTTTTGCTATTTTAGCATTTTCTAGCATTTCTAGCATTCTCTAGCATTTATAATTAAGTATTAGCATTTAGCTACTAAATGCTAGAAAATGCTAAAATGGCAGAAAAGTAAAATTAGATGCTAGTAATTTTTTTCCTAATATAGAGGCTCTGCATAAAGTTCTGTATAAAGTTCTATATAAAGTTCCGTACAAAGTTCCGCATAAAGCTTTATATAAAGCTCTATATAAAGCTCTATACGAAGTTCTATATAAAGCTCTATACAAAGCTCTATATAAAGCTCTATATAAAGCTCTATACAAAGCTCTATATAAAGCTCTATATAAAGCTCTATATAAGGCTCTATATAAGGCTCTATATAAAGCTCTATATATAAAGGCTTTGTATAAGGCTTTATACAAAGCTTTATATACAGAGGCTTTACATAAAGCTTTATATTGGGTCCCCGCTATTATTCTAATAGCCTTTATACGTACCTCTACTAAGTATACCCCCTATATATACCTAGGAAGCTACCTTATTTTTTACCCCTCCTTCCTTACATCCTTTTTACTTAGGGAGATACTAAAATAACAGCTAGTAGATAACCGTTACTAGAGCTAGACAACTATTGCTAAAGCTAAACAACTATCGCTAGAGCTAGATAACCGTCGTTAGAGCTATATAACCGTTATTAAAGCTAAACAACTGTCGCTAAAGCTAGATAACCGTCGCTAGAGCTAGATAATCGTCGCTAGAGCTAGATAACCGTCGCTAGAGCTAGATAATCGTCGCTAGAGCTAGATAATCGTCGCTAGAGCTAGATAACTATCGCTAAAGCTAGACAACCGTTATTAAAGCTAAATAACCGTTGCTAGAGCTATATAACCGTCGCCAGAGCTAGATAACCGTCGCTAGAACTATATAACCTCCACTAGAGCTAGACAACTATTTAAATAACTAGCTAGTAAATACTATAAACAATTTAATTAATTAATTAAATTAAGGTAATATAGACGGGTAGGCATATATAAGTAGGTATAGATAGGTAGATATAGACAAATAGATAGATAGATAGATAGATAGATAGATAGATAGGTAGATAGATAGATAGATAGATAGATAAATAGGCGGATAGGTAGGTAGGTAAGTAGGCAGGTAGATAGGCAGGCAGGTAGGTAGGTAGGTAGGTAGGTAAGTAGGTAGGTAGGTAGGTAAGTAGGTAAATAGGTAGGTAGGTAGGTAGGTAAATAGGTAGGCAGGTAGGTAAGTAGGTAAGTAGGTAAAAGAGAACCGTCGCTATATTATATTAAATTATCTAAAATAATATAATTTATTTTGCACTAACTATATAGACTAAGCAAATACTATTAAGTGCGTGGGAAGAGCAATACTTATTTATTGCTTAAAGTGAGCAAGATATATAGAATGCGTAAGGAGGGCATTATATACAGAATGCGCGAGGAGGGCATTAAGTGCAAAATGCGCAATTAGCTGCACTACATTGTTAAATACAGCAGTATGCCGCACCTTAGTCAATACTATACGCTACACGTTGTAGTGCGCGGAATGCGCATTTGGCCGCTAAATGCTGCCAAATGCTGTAAAAATGCTAGTAAATTTTTTCCTAACGTACTTATAATTACCTAGCTCTGTAATAAAGGCTTAGGCCTATAATTAAGAAATTAATACCTTAGTCTTATTACTAACTCCTAAGGTAATTCCTTTCTTATCTATATAATATTAATTATCTATAGAGACTTTATACTTTACGACCGTAGCTATATACAAATTAAACCATTCTTAAATGATTTTTAGATCCTTAGTGTCCTTCCTTCTTTAATTAAGGCCTTTAGTAAATCTAGCTTTAAGTTCTAGATGGCGATTAAGGAAGTTCTTATACTAATATTGGCCAAGATTAGTAGGCTTCCCTTTTAACTTAAAAATATCTTTAGCTATAGACTTAAGGTATTTTACCCTTAGGGGCTACCCCTAGCTTGCTATTATATTAATCTATTTAATTAATAAGTCCTCAATAACTGAGAGCTTTTGCTGGGCTTGCGAAGTTACATAGCTTAATATACGGCCTCTCAAATGGTGTTGTAAAGTAGTACGCGGTAACTGGAAAATTTTAGCAATTTGTCGAATAGATTAGTCGGGGTGGGCTCGTAGATGCGCTATCGCAAGTGTCATTCGATCTTCTTGATTAAGATCTGGCGATTCGGTAGCCGTAGAGTCCATGGTTGTGGTGTAGGAAAAGGTAGTATGCATCAGAAAGGGGGTGATTTAAATCGCGATCGCCAGGTGGCTCGATCGGGTGGCTGGCTCGTTGGGGTGGCTGTTACGTTATATTTTACTACCTTAATCAAGTGCTCAAAAGGGGGTCGTTAAAGATTTTGCCCGTCAAGTAGGCTGGGACGCAGTGGTGGCAAATTCTTTAGCTTCAACCCGAATTTTTAGAAGCTTTCGCATGCTCCCATGAAGCACCTTGCGTGTATCGAACAGTTCCTAGTGAAAACTTATGCCAATAAACGAGAGCTGAATGTTCGCGTTCACCGGAGCATCGCCGGAAATGGATTGACTTTTGCGAAAGCGAGTAGGCTTGCGCAACGCGCCAAGAGCAGGGAAAGGTATACATATGTGAACACGCGAGTGCAGGCGCTGTCTTTGTGATCTTTGCTGCGAGTCTTAAATGATTGCATGAAAAGAACCTCACGGTCGAGTTATACTTTTGCGTCACATTTCTTCTCTTTGCAACTTGGCGCCTGATAGAGGCGTATATTGATCCTCCGTGAAACCCGTATCCTCGTTCCCTCTTCTACAAATCAGTTTGCTTTAGTCTTATAACCCCAGCGGAACATCTTACTCTCGTATATATAGAAGCTTCTGAATATTAAATGGCGTGTCTAACAAAGAATCTTAGAGTACCTCAGACCTGGCACTGATACGAACCAAGACAAACCGATAAGATATCGGTTATCGGAAATATATCGGAAATATATCGGAAATATAATATTGCCAATATTAGGTAAAAAATATAAATAACCAGCTTTATAACCGACACAATGCAATCGCCCGCCAAAGAAACCTGCGAAACAAGCCCTACAGAGCTCCCACGAGCTCCAGAGGACTGCAGAAACCCTTCCTATCAAAACCACACACCCTAATTCGGCGTTAGTGGAGGTATATATGGTGTTTTCTAATATATAGCCCCTAAAACCGGATTATAATAAATAAATAAACCCCTAACCCTAACTACCCTAACCACCCTAATTAAATAGCGCGCCTTTTAAGAACGCGTTCTACAGACTATACAAACCGCAGAATAAACCCAGCAGGTAATACAGAAACGATCTCTTAATGTAGACGAGGAGCGCTCCACCATGCTCTCCTTTCTCACTACCGCGATTATAACCCTCTAGATAGCCTTCGCCATGTCGGCGGAGCTTATCTGGACCTAAGGAACCTAGGAGCAATATACCTAGGATATAAAGGCAATCCGGATAGATATTGGCGCCCTTAGGAAGGCCGTAATAATGGCTATAAAGAGCGGACCGACGTCTATAGGCCCGCTATTATACGTATACGTCGCTGCCACTATACCTATAATACCCTAAGCTATAAGACAAGTTGCCTATAAACCTATAGATGTATATAAGATCACAATCCGTATAGGCGACACCGCCAACCGCAAGGAAACCTTAAAGTAGAATAGCTAAGCCCTAGTACACAAACTCTAGGCTACAGGACCCCTAGACACCCATAGGATATAGGCCGTAAAGAAGCTATAAAGCGGTAACGTTAGGGCGTATATTACGGATAAAGACGTAAAAGATAGGTTGCTATAAGAAACAGAGTAAACGAAGGTCCTTAGACGCTCTACTACACCAGCTGTTTCGCTAGTACTAGTAGAGGTCCACGCAGTACCTATAAGCCTCGCCATCTAAGGCCTAAAGGCCAAGCAGACAATAGAAGATATAATAAAGCAGAACTATACTATAGCGGGACTTACAGTAAAAAGGCTGGCGTGAAAAAGGCTAGAAAAAGTCCAAATGGGACAAAAGGTTAAATTGTTACTTATTATAGGTATACAGTTAGAAGAGTTAGCAAATGCGCTATTTAATTAGGGCCTCTTCCTAGGAGGAGACTACTACCTAGTTATAAGGCACGAGACAACGTTTCTAGTAACGCAGTGCTTTAAATACCAAGGCTTTAACTATATAGCCAAGAGTTATAGGCGAGAAGCTAGATATAGACGCTGCGCTAGGTAATATAATACTAGCGAATGTATAGGAGACCCACCTAAAAAGTGTATTAACTATAAAGTAGACCATAAGGTAT
>Ga0307515_10022320_pt1 | contig 11160 bp, 8 predicted proteins | sample 17_EM_MG_FD_194513 | JGI IMG/M metagenome (GOLD analysis project Ga0307515, IMG submission 194513) | Populus trichocarpa ectomycorrhiza microbial communities from riparian zone in the Pacific Northwest, United States - 17_EM | ecosystem: Host-associated > Plants > Roots > Unclassified | place... | reverse complement strand
AGCGGGAAGTAGTGGAGAGGGTCAAGCGACGCGGGGTAGTGTGCATGTGATTCACCTTCACATGCACCTTCAGTCGGCGACATTAATCACCGGTTTCGGGTCACGGGTCACATGCCTCTTACTCTTTCTATAACGGAAAGAGCAGAAAGAGAGTCGTTCAAGGTCGAGGCGAGAAAGCGAAAATATCCTTGCTGTGTTCGTAGCTAGAGTAGTTAGCTTATAAAATACACGAAAACGGTTTACAGGAGCAGTAGCGCGTGGAAAATCGGACTGAACTCAGTTCTGGTTCCGATTGAATCGACATCAACATACATGTGCAACGGGACGGAAAACGAAACATATTGTAATGGTTGGTTAATCAGAACGCCATTCGATTCCAACCGAACCAGCTGAAGAACCCCAGCGCCGACGATCCGACAAAGATTTTATTCCCCGTCCTATGTCATCCATTCTGTGTTGGTAACGTGCGCCGTCATTTGGGCGTTGGATTCATCATGTCACTGCACGATCCCTTCCGGGCTGTGGGAGTTCCTCTTGATAGGGTCGCATACACCTCTTTCGTTGGATTATCCATCTGTCTGGAAAATCGGAGGAAAAAAGGGTTATGGGTCCCACAAAGAAATTACTTGTAAGATAAGCGTACCGAGTCCTAATATATAGGTGGGCTTTCGTTATAGTCGACGCCGAAGACTTTGGTAAATCCTCGTGCTACGAGGCGTGCCTTGTGCGAAGTTCCAGTGGAAAACCCAACGTGGCGTGATAATATCCGTGGTTAGAGGGCGTAGGACTGCTGTAAATACGTGTAAACGACGCATATTTCGATGTCTGTCGCTGCCCGTCATTCGTCTGCGTCGCGCTCGAATTATCTGAGGATCAGAGGCTGACGGCGCAGGCCTAAACACTGGGATAGGCTGCTCAAATGCTCCGAAAGCAAGGAGTGCACCCCCCCTCCAGCGCGGCACACGAGGCTGGGTCGAGTAGAACGCGATGGAAGAGTATGAACTTGCCCCGCTTTCTGAGGGGAGTCGTCGTTTGATTTCTGCTAGGCCGGCTGGGATATGGTCAGCGAAGTCTTCAGTCAGCGACGGAACGATTCTAGGTGCGCGAGGGTGAATACACGAAATGTAAATCTCCCTTCCGGCGGCGGCACTGACCCTCCATTGTCGCTGTTGCTGACAATCTCTACGTTGTCCTTCGTAGGTGTAGGGCCGGTCGCCTGCGTGGTTGGGACGCTGGGTGTCAGTTTACATCTTTGACCTCCGCGACGGATCTATCGTCAGGCAGCATGGGAGCGGTCTCCTCATAAACGCCCCTGCTCTCCTTAACTCTAGTCCGTGGGATCTAGGCACTTAATCGCCCCATACTCTCCGATCGTCCCGCTTCCCCGCGCCTCCTTGGGTATTGTAAACCTCACTACGCACTAGAAGCTATGTATGTGTCCTACGTCTGGTTCGTGCCATAAAAACGCTCATACGGTGTTGTCCCCTCGTTCGTCTTCGTTGGCGTCCTGCTCCACAGGTACGTAAACGTCGCCATTGCTTCAGCCCAGAAGCGCGGTGGGAAGTTCGTGTCGCGCAGCGTGGATGACGTTGGTAGCCACACCGACAGAGTCGTTCGGCGACTCCATTCGATGACGGTGAGTAAGGGACGAAATAATCCGAATCCCCTGTTGCTCACAGAATTCATCCGTCCTTCCTGCTACCAGTTCCTTCGCGTTATCGAACATGATGGTTCTAGTCCCCCTCCCTTTTGCATTCTGCATCATGGTAGCTCACTTCTCGAACTCCACAGGTGCATCAGGTTTCGCTCTCAGGGCAGTATCTAACGAGTCACCGTCCACTGGTATGAAACCGTATTTGCAACGACTAATTGATTCGACAGGCATGGGCCGAGCAGGTCGCCGTGGGCGAGTTCCAATGCGTGGGCACCTAGTTTTCGACGGAAGGCGTTGTGCTTTTGTGAGCGCACAGGACGGGCAGCTATCGAGCTTCGGTGGGTCATCAGGTACGTCTTTCAGCACCAACCCGGTCACAGCGCCGTTCGCCATGTCGATAATCATCTTTATACAGCGGTGGTCCATCCTCCTATGCTAATCGTATAGGCTAATGGCTTTCGATTCCTCCTCCGGTGCTGAAAGCCACCGGAGAGTGTTCGCCTTCGTGCTGCGGGCGCTCGCACCCTCTTAACCAAGTCGACCTTATTCGCTACGAGGAGGTTCGGGTCAGCGTATGCACGGACGTCTTTGGGCCATTCTACTGCGTGCAGGAAGAAAGCGCGTGAGGTTACGTCGTAACCGATGAGCGCGCCGGCTGCTCCACGATAGTACGAGCGCGTGATTGAGCGGAAGTATACCGTTCCTGCTGTATCACAGCCTAGAGTTCCATCAATACAGTCAGATTGGATATTCGTAAGGAAACAACGACCGGCCTACGGCTAGAAATTAACAGTCGAAGTGGAGATCGAACACGCACATTGTAGTTTGACAGTCTTGTCTTCGTCCGGAATGTATATCAATTTGCTTCCAGATTCCACACCGAGCTATCATGAAACCGAGCGTCGTCATCCTCCCTTTCCCAGTAGCCGGAGACATCCAAGACGCCATAGAGTGCGTATGTATAGACAATCATGTACAAACAGTGGCATCTGGGTTGGTCAAGAAGCGTTGGCCGGTAAGTCGAACCACAATGAGGATTTCCCGACCGAGGCGTCACCAATGATTACGAATTTCAGCACATAGTCCCTGTAATGTCATGTTAGCATGTCCGAAGATTACACTGGGGGCTTCCAGAGGCGCCGACAGCCTGTTGTTTGAGTGGAGAGGTTGCCAACCATTGTATAGAATATTCGACAGTATGGGTCGCTGCGGTGTATGGATAAGTCAACGTTGGTATTGTTACAGCGCGGTCAAGTGCCGTGGGTGTGGTGTTGTGGTTCGGTTCAAGACCAATAGTCTTTGTTTCTTCCTTGTGCCTTCTCTGCGTTGACCAATTACGTTGAATGCCACTCTTTCACCAATCAAACAATCGACTTAGTCTATAAGACGCCGTGGTATCTGCACCCCACCCAACACTCGTCTCTTTCACCTCAGGGTGTCTCTTTCGCCATAACGGTTGCTGTCCTCACCGTTACGGTATGCACCACCCGAAACACCACTCCTAGGCCTGCGATATCGAGTTGTGCGGCAAATGGATTGATACATAAGACACTGAGGCAAAACACCGACCGCCTCTGCTCCTCGGGGGCTTGATAAATATTTATGGACCTCTTAGGGCATCCCATGTGTCTCCTCATCCTTCCCTAGAGTGCTGGAATATTCGGGGTGGCCCATGCTGGCTGGTATCCTTCTTGCCTCAACAACGATCATCCCAGCGCTGCAGATATCCCAGCCCCTTCAGGTATATCTCAAGAGCGTCACGTCAGACGCGTCGTGGGGAAGGGATTCGTTGTGGGTGGTAACCACAGGTGCGCAGCTACGGCTAGAGGAAGAAGCGTAAGGGGTAAGGCGACGAACTCCGACCAGAGGTCTGCGCTCGGGGTCACAACAAGGCTATACCGGGGCCAACAGTTCAAGCATCTGAGTTTTCAAGATCGGGCCCACTCGATCAAGAGGTCACAACCAAGTTGATACTTGAACTAGTGACTGGGTCTGAAGCACATCGCTGAGCCAATTGGAAGTGAAATCAAATGAGTACTCGGGGACGACCGCAACAATACGCGCCCATTACGGTTCAAGTCGGAAGCACCAGAGGCCTTCAAAATATCGCGCAAGCTGTGTATGGGAGAAGTGAAGGACATCTGCGAGCCGGAGGGTATTAAGTTTCACGCGTCGGTACGATGCAGCCCGGAATCGAACGGGATAGCTGAATGAGACTCCAGCCTCCCCAAATTCTTGTGGGCAGAGGCGCTCAATGAAGCGACGTACATGTGCAATAGGATGGCAACGAAGGCATTAGGCGGTCATTGAGGAAGCTTTATGATAGCAGATGGTTCAAGATGCGAACCGATGCGGGATGTGCAAGATTATCCATGCACAGGGGCGTGAAACTTGTTGCAAAACTTTATGGGTTATGGTTATAATAGCTACGGGTAATATAGCTTATATAACTTCTGTGAGATAAATAGCTTTATAGGTCGTGTCACGCGCTACGCATTTAGCCGTGCGAAAAGCGTCTCTTTCCTTCTCCTCCCAGGCCTTCCAATAGTCCCCTCAAACATGGCGACTCAACCACCCAGGACAGAGAACCTGTGAGCGATGGCTATACCGTGCGGCATTATGATGGCGACTGACAATCCATCTAAGCCTCGTTCTAGACAGTGCGGCGCTTCGCTTCAGTTTTGGTGGTGGTCGACCCCGCTGACTTCGGGCAACATGCAGATATCACACTTCAAGACACCCTGCATCGCGACCATGAGCTCAGGTTGTATATAGACCATCAGGAGCTAAAGTTGCAGACGCAGGATAACCGAACCTGGACACCAGCCCAACCCCCGTATGTCCCTTGTTTTCCCACTACACACACTCACTGATGGCTATGCATGTGTAGAGGTGTTTCTCCGACATCCGAGATCCACGCTGAGATCCAAATGAAGAGCCGTCATTTATTGTTTACCAAAAATCGACTGGCGAGCGAGGCGATCGACCTTCAAGCGCTTTTCAATGATTATAAGAGCGCCATGAAGCACGAATTCACGGTATCGAGTCAGTCATGATCACCGACTGTCCGCTCACATTTAATGGCGAAGCGCAGAGGACATTATTTTCGTTGGAAAGCACCAACGGCGTCATTGGTCTCTAGAATTGCATTTCTCTGCGATTACTATCGTTCGTCTCTTTGCAACTGCCCGTCCTGGCCAGGTAATAATCCTCACATAGAGGGAATCTCTGCGCCCTTTGCTCCGTGAACTCGAAGAATGTTTGAAAGGCTACTCCCCACTGATGAGCGGAACGACCGAGAGGGCTGTGGAGAACACAATCAAATATGGGGTTGTATTCGCAGAGGTGCGTTTTCCACGTAGAGACTGGCAGAACATTGACATCTTGTAGTTGAATCCAATCACAAAGGCTGTCTTCGGTATTGCCAAGGTTACGTTTGAGGTTCGTGCTCGCTACTGGCATGTCAGCAGCAGAGATAACGCTTGTCATTTAGCTCTTGAAGGTGCAAAACGAGTACGACCAGATACCATCGGGCCTTCTGGACCGATTGAAACGCATTTTACCTTTCGCAAACATTGTCGCGGATAGAATAGTCGAGGACAAAACAGTCTGTGAAGAGACGGATCTCTTGGAGGAGATCATCCCGCGAATGTATGAGGTGATGCAGAGGGTTGCGAAAATTTCGTACGACTACGTCACACATGGTAGGTCGTCATCTGGTGACTTTGGCAAGTACTCATAATTGCAGCGAGAACGGCGGGCGGGCCGGCCTACCAGGAGAAGATCAAAGAAATAGACAGCGAGCTGACAAGCGTAGTCGAAGACTTCGACCGTGCAGTAAATGTTGAAGCGCTCCGCCGGACCAAGGAGACTGGTGAGCACTCATTCTCTCCATCTCTCGATATATCACTCTCAACAGTTCCGTGTAGAGCAGCAACTTTTACTTGGCCGTCTCAAAGATGTCAAGACCACCTATGCCTGGGATCTCTGCTGTATGGAAGGCACCCGCAAATCCCTCCTCGAAAAACTCATAGATTGGGCGACCAACGGATTGGAGCGGAGAGACCAGAGGAATGTATACTGGATCTACGGCTTCCCTGGCATCGGCAAAACGTCGTTAGCACATTCGATCTGCGCGAGCCTTCACGATAAAGAGCAGCTCGCTGGAGCGTTTTTCTGCCAGAGGGACGACCAGGAACTGAAGGAGCCCAAAAATGTCCTTCCGACTCTCATCCGCAAACTCGCGATACTCTTCCCCCCTTTTCGAAGTGTTGTCGCAGAGTGTCTTCGTAATGACCCAAACATAGCACCCGAATCAATGCGACCCACTCTCTTCCTTGATTTCATCCGAAAACTTCCTCGCCTCCCAAAAAAGACTCTGGTCTTTGTCATTGACGCACTTGATGAGTGCGGCAGCCCTGAGACACGCCCAGGGGTCCTGAAGGCCCTGACAGACGCGACCGCATGCGCTCCGTGGCTCAAGGTTATCATCACCAGTAGACAAGAAGTCGATATCCACCGTTTCTTTGATAGTTCCACCCAATTGCCGCATTTGCGATATGATTTGACCGCAGATGAAGAGACCACCTCCGACCTACGAATCTTCGCCAAAGACCGATTCGATAAGGTGGCTTCAACGCGGCGTCTCCAATCTCCTTGGCCAGAATCATCGCTCCTCGATAGACTTATTCCCCGGGCAGCAGGTCTGTTCATCTTCATCGAGACCCTTGCACGTGCCCTTGAGTATTGCCATGATCCCACTAAGCAGATATTGGAAACCTTGCAAGACTCAGCCAGCCCTGGCTTGACGTCTCTATATGCACTTTACTCCAGCATCGTCATGGCACGGAAAGTGCATAGCAATGCGGAATTTCGGCGGGTGATTGGAGTGCTTCTTATAACAGCACAGTACCGCCCACTCTGCGACGAAACGATTGCAGAGCTTGCCGGAGTGAGACCTGACCTGGTGAAAATGTGGGTAGACGAACTCGGCTCTATATTCTATCGAGACGAAGGAGCCAGTGGAGGAATTCGTGTTCGGCATTTGTCCATTTCGGACTTCTTTGTGAGCGATGATTGTCAGGGAGACTATCGGGTTAACTTCCGAGACGCAAATATGGAACTGGGTATCGCTTGCCTCGAGAAGATGGTTCAACAGCTCCGTTTCAACATCTGCGGGCTTGAAGATTCCCGGCTCGCGAATGCCGATGTGAAAGGACTCGCATCGCGAATCAAAGAAAATATTTCCGACGCTTTGCAGTATAGTTCTCTGTATTGGTCAAATCATCTTTGCTTTACTCCCGATACTCGGGAGGGGTGTCTGTTGGACATGCTGAGGAAATTCTTTGAAGGACCGTATGTACTATTTTGGGTTGAAGTATTGAGCATTATGGGAATGTTGCGAATTGGGGTTCCAAGCCTTCGAGAACTGACATCGAAATTGATCAAGGTGAGTACAGCTCCGGCTTGCTGTGATAGGAATTCCAAAGCGATTCTAACTTACTCTAGGATACGGATGGGGAACTTGTGGAAAGGATTCAGGATGTTTGTCGTTTCATGATCGTCTTCCGCACTCCCATCTCCATGAGCACTCCCCATACCTATCTTTCAACGGGACCATTCCTGCCCTCAGAGTCACCTTTATCAACGGTCTTTAGCACATATTTCACTAAAGGCATCCAGATGCAAAGCGTAAAACTGTTGTCATGGCCAGAGCCGCCATTAGAATGGATTGGACACAAGGACGGTGTGAATTGCATAAGTTATTCTCCCAACGGGTACTACATTGCCACTGGATCGGACGACAGGATGATTCGGATCTGGGATGCTGAGACTGGCTCTGCAGTTGGTAAGCCTTTGGAGGGGCACACTAGCAGGGTGTTCTCAGTTGCTTACTCCCCCGATGGGCAGCACATCATCTCTGGATCTGATGACAGCACAATTCGAATCTGGAATGCCGAGACTGGCTCTACAGTCGGCAAACCTTTGGAGGGGCACACTAGCTGGGTGTACTCAGTTGCTTACTCCCCCGATGGGCGGAACATCATCTCCGGATCCGGTGACAACACAATTCGAATCTGGAATGCTGAGACTGGCTCTGCAGTCGGCAAGCCTTTGGAGGGGCACACTGGCAGGGTGTGGTCAGTTGCTTACTCTCCCGATGGGCAGCACATCATCTCTGGATCATATGACAACACAATTAGAATCTGGAATGCCGAGACTGGCTCTCCAGTCGGCAAGCCTTTGGAGGGGCACACTGACGGGGTGTGCACAGTTGCTTACTCTCCCGATGGGCGGCACATCATCTCTGGATCATCTGACAACACAATTCGAATCTGGAATACCGAGACTGGCTCTGCAGTCGGCAAGCCTTTGGGGGGGCACACTGGCTTGGTGTGGTCAGTTGCTTACTCTCCCGATGGGCGGTACATCATCTCTGGATCATCTGACCACACAATTCGAATCTGGAATGCTGAGACTGGCTCTACAGTCGGTAAACCTTTGAAGGGGCACTGTGACGGGGTGAAGTCAGTTGCTTGCTCTCCCGATGGGCGGCACATCATCTCTGGATCATCTGACAGCATAATTCGAATCTGGAATGCCGAGACTGGCTTTGCAGTCGGTGGGCTTTTGGAGGGGCACACTGACGGGGTGTACACAGTTGCTTACTCTCCCGATGGGCGGAACATCATCTCTGGATCATCTGACAAGACAGTTCGCATCTGGAATGCCGAGACTGGCTATGCAGTCGGCAAGCCTTTGGGGGGGCACACTGGCTTGGTGTGGTCAGTTGCTTACTCTCCCGATGGGCGGTGCGTCATCTCTGGATCATCTGACAACACAATTCGAATCTGGAATGCCGAGACTGGCTCTGCAGTCGGCAAGCCTTTGGAGGGGCACACTGGCTGGGTGTGGTCAGTTGCTTACTCTCCCGATGGGCGGTACATCATCTCTGGATCATATGACTACACAATTCGAATCTGGAATGCTGAGACTGGCTCTGCAGTCGGCGAGCCTTTGGAGGGGCACACTGGCTGGGTGTGGTCAGTTGCTTACTCTCCCGATGGGCGGCACATCATCTCTGGATCATCTGACAACACAATTCGAATCTGGAATGCCGAGACTGGCTCTACAGTCGGTGGGCTTTTGGAGGGGCACACTGATGGGGTGTACACAGTTGCTTACTCTCCCGATGGGCGGAACATCATCTCTGGATCATCTGACAAGACAGTTCGCATCTGGAATGCCGAGACTGGCTCTGCAGTCGGCAAGCCTTTGGGGGGGCACACTGGCAGGGTGTGGTCAGTTGCTTACTCTCCCGATGGGCGGTACATCATCTCTGGATCATCTGACAGCACAATTCGAATCTGGAATGCCGAGACTGGCTCTGCAGTCAGCGGGCCTTTGGAGGGGCACACTGACGGGGTGTGGTCAGTTGCTTACTCTCCCGATGGGCGGCACATCATCTCTGGATCACCTGACAAGACAATTAGAATTTGGAATACTGAGACTAGCTCTGCAGTCGGCAAGCCTCTGGAGGGGCACACTCGCTCGGTGGCGTCCGTTGCATACTCTCCTGATGCGCAGCATATCATTTCTGGATCCAATGACGGGTCTATTCACTTATGGGACTCATTTTCACAAATTCCTCCCCAGTTCACCTCGTACATCGAGGCTGAACGGCCAGACAAAGAGGGTTGGGTTAAAGACCCGGGTGGCGGCTTACTTTATTGGGTACCGCATGACTGTCGTGCAGGCCTCCATTCACCTGCTCTCCTCACAATCCCTCTCACATCCCCTATTCGGTCAGTTTCTCTTCATTTTGATGAGTCCGCATTCGGAAAGTCTTGGACTCAAATTTTTAACACTGCATGGCCCTAGCCATTCTTCATTCTTGACTCTGTGCTTGTTGTTTGCTATACTCGTTCCTCTTGCTCGTGCTATTTTGCAGTGTCTTCTTATCCTCATATAGTCACGTACGTGCTGCCTGAGAGCTCCTCCATTTATAATGTCATGCACATATGATTTCTTTTATCTGCTCTGTAAGAGTATAGGGCATGGTATTTCATGTTCCCGAGGATAGGAGGACATGGGCGACTTTGTAGACCAAATGTGTGGACCTGTTGATGAAGACCACGAGGATGAACAGTGAGATATATATAGGCAAATGCCTCGCGCTAAATATACAGAACAAGGACCAAATAACAACCACTGAGACGTGATATTGAGTCGTGCTCACTCAACGCCTGTAACCTGCCATGAAATTTCCAAAGATCCCCAATTAAGAGGAGAGATGATTTAAATGATAAACTGATTTCCTGAACATGCAAGACCATCCCAGAGAGCCAGTGGTTTAAAGCAAGTTGTTTGTGGCGTTTCAAAGCGTTCAATCCAAGACATAGAGCGAGCTGACAGTGTTAGGGCCGGAGCACGGAAGGGGACTTGGAGGATATTTCCCGACAGTATCGCTATCGGGTGAGTGATGCCAACGGAATCAGGATGGAGGGGGACGCGAGGAGAGGCGAGACAGAATCGGGCGGGTGCTTGCCCAAGTTGATATTCTGACTGAAGTACTGGTAACGAAAGTACATGCTTATATACTACAGGATTGTTGAAAGGGAAATCATAGTGGTACCGGACTACTAGCAATAGCTGTCTTTCGAATACAAATAAAGTAGACAACCGAAGGGTAAGAGTGTCAGTCAGCACCTTGGAATCCCCCACATCCAGACTTTTTCATTCCCCGCCGCATTCTCGCTACTTCCATCAAATGGCACGCACTAAGCAAACCGCCCGCAAGTCTACCGGTGGCAAAGCCCCCCGCAAGCAACTCGCTACCAAGCAGGCCCGCAAGACGGCCATGCCCGCTACTGGTGGTGTTAAGAAGCCCCATCGCTTCCGCCCTGGTACCGTCGCCCTCCGTGAAATCCGTCGCTACCAGAAGTCGACCGAACTCCTGATCCGCAAGCTGCCTTTCCAACGTCTCGTTCGTGAAATTGCCCAGGACTACAAGACCGATCTCCGCTTCCAGTCCTCGGCCGTCATGGCTCTTCAAGAGGCTGCTGAGGCTTACCTCGTCTCCCTCTTCGAAGATACCAACTTGGCTGCCATCCACGCTAAGCGCGTAACGATTCAACCAAAGGATCTCCAACTCGCTCGTCGTCTCCGTGGTGAGCGTGGCGCCGGTATCTAAGGCACATGTTTTGAGCAATCATCGATTCTATGAATGGACGCCTACTGCCCGAATCATATGCCTGAGTATGCCATTATGTAACGCCAACCGTTGTAGAGACCTACACAGCGACCATCGATTTGTTGTTGTTGTGCAGGAATACAGCCTATATTATGTTCGAACCAAAAAAATAAAAAAATAAAAAAATCGTAAACGGCATAAAGAGGGCGCAACTCAAGTATCAACTGGGCCCGGACACGGAACACACGGTATTTGAAGGGGAACTGGTAGGCATTCTATTGGGATTCCACTTATCACGATACACACTAGGCAC
>Ga0307515_10022319_pt1 | contig 11161 bp, 1 predicted proteins | sample 17_EM_MG_FD_194513 | JGI IMG/M metagenome (GOLD analysis project Ga0307515, IMG submission 194513) | Populus trichocarpa ectomycorrhiza microbial communities from riparian zone in the Pacific Northwest, United States - 17_EM | ecosystem: Host-associated > Plants > Roots > Unclassified | place... | reverse complement strand
ATAAAACCTCTCCTTCTCTTGTTATACGGCCTATATGGCTTGATGCGGCCTATATAGCCTCTCTTCTGATTAGTGACTGCCAAGCACGAGTAGACGTCTCTTTGAGGCGCTACAGAAAAGCCATCTTAATGCGTACTCCTGGGTTTGTCCGGTGGGGTGTATAGCTAGGGCCTGGGTTCCGTTCCTGGCTGCTCCAGTTATCCAAGTGGGGCGTGGGCCGGTGGCCCATAAGGCTAGTGGTGGTGTAGAAGGTTCCGTCATTTGCATCTGCGTTAACGTACGCAGCTCTGTGCCTTGCCACGTTTTGTTAAGTTCTGTTAGGATGTCAACCTCTGCCAAATTCTGTCAGGTTACCAAATTCTGTCAAATTCTGCCAGGTTGCCAAAGTTCTGCCAACTTCTGTCAGGTTATCAGATTCTGTCAGGTTGCCGAGATTCTGCCAAATTCTGTCAGGTTGCCAAAACTCTGCCAAATTCTGTCAGGTTGCCAAAACCCTGCTACATTCTGTCAGGTTGCCGAAATTCTACCAACTTCTATCAGGTTGCCGAATTCTGCCGAATTCTGCCAGGTTTCCCTATGCCTATAGTTCCTCTTTCTTTATAAGCCTAGTAAATAGTTTAATATTCTTTAACCACTATACTATAAACCTCCTATAGTAGTTATAAACCCCTAAAAATAACCTTAACTATGTTATATTCTCTAGTTCTTACCAACTCACTATAGCTTTAATTTTCTTTAGGTCTATACTAATATGACCTAGTTTAATAATAAATTTAATGAAATCGGTCTTCCTAGTAAAGAACTCGTATTTCTTAATTGCTACTAGCATCTATTCTTCTTATAGTCTTTTTAAGACCTATTTAACGTGTTCTCCGTGTTCTTCCTTAGTTATTAAGTAGATAATAATATTGTCGAGGTATACCATAATAAACTTATTAAGGTATTCTCCTAACACACTATTAATGTAACGGGACTAGCCTAGTTATAGTAGGAATATCTCGGTAAAACACTCAACAAGATAGAACTGAACGCTTTGACCAAATTCTACCAAATTCTACTAGCTTAATTGACTTCTGCTAAGTTCTGCTAGATTAATCGAATACTACCAAAGTCCGTCCGTGTGCGTATGTGTGCACGTATTAACCAAGACCCCTAAACTATTTAATTATAAGATTCTCTTGTTATTCCTTTCTCTTCTTTACGCAATGTCTTGTTCCTAGCAAGAGCTATATACCCTTAGATTTAGATAGAATTTATATTATTCCTTTAAATCTTTCCTAAAGCCTCTTCGCGCCCTTATATTACGTTGCGTTAAAAATAACTACTATTAAAATGGTAAACAACCTTAAATCCTACGCGTTAACTACGAGCATTATAACCCTAGTTAGGGAATAGTTAACTACGATGCAAGAAGCCTTTATAGATGCTTTAGCTTAGTAGCGGGCTGCACTAGAAGCCTAGTATTAGCGATTAATAGAAACACTCCGCAAAGAACTCTGTAACGTTAATATACTTATAATGGAGACCCTAATAGTAATACCTACAAATAAAATTAAGATAACTGTATGCGAACCTAGCCTATTAAATGCAAACCCTAAACTAGTAATAGTAGCTTAATCCGTACCTATAACAAACCTAATACCTACTATAAAATTAGAAAAGCTTCCTAACTCTTTAATATTTAATAGAAATTAAAATAACCTACGTCCCTTTATAACTAAGCTCCATCTTAAACTTTTAATAAACTATAACTAATACCCTACTAAAGCTAGTAAGATTAGCTATAGGATATCTTAATTAAGTAAAGACGCTATATAAACTATAGACCCATTCTTCCGTAATAGCACCTTTATTAATTTTAAAATCTTTATCTCTCTATTAGAACAAATATATAATAACGCTAGCTGTAAACACACCGCTATTACTAAACTTAAAAACCTATAATAACAGAATCGAGACTTTACTAGCTTCTTTTTAGAATTTTTAGGCCTTATTAGTAAACTAGATTGGAATAAAGCTGCTAAAGTTACTACTCTTTAATAAGCTATTTTGGATGAAATTAGAGTATAGTTAGTAGGTAAGAAACTACTAAAGGACCTACCCGAATTTGCTATAATATATTAACAAATTAATAAGAACCTTTAATATAATAAATAAACTCGTTCTCTAAAGCCAACTACGCCTTGCGTTTAAGACTTTACAAAACCGACATATACCCTAAAGCGCGACCCTTCTCCGAAACCTACGTATAACCCTATAGACCTTAATGCCACTTAATCCTATGCACCCTTAGAAACTAATAAATAAAGAACTTAAACTATAAATAGAGAATGCTTTAGATGTGGTAGAAAAGGATATATTTAAAGAAATTACTAAACTTACCCTTTCAAAAAAGTCCGCCGTAGTTCCTCCCGCTTCTTAAATCGCACTTATTCTTTAAGCCGTACTTACTTCTTAAACTACACTTATTTTATAAATTATACTTAGTCGCTATAAAGCACCTTACCTTTAGTTAATTCGGAAAATAAATCGTCCTAGGGCTAAGTCGCGCCTTAGGATAAGAAGTAGAAGAGTATAAGTGTCTAGGCTCTTCTAGCGCTAATATATAATATAACTCCCTTAATATACTTAGCGAAATTTAAATACTTAGAAAATAGAAGGAGGTATAAATCCTTATAAATAGCGGAGCTACTAGTATAGGCTTTATTAATATAAACTACGCGAAAACCTAATGCCTAAATTTAAAGAAACTTAATAAGCCTTAAGGCCTACAAGGCTTTAATAGCAAACCCTTAATATATGGCGAATTAACGTACTACGCTCTTGTAAAAATGCGGATAGGTAAATACCTTAAATACATTTCCCTATTTATAATACCCCTAAAGTAATATAAAATAATACTTAGATATAGATAGCTAAAACGACATAACCCTTTAATTAGCTGGGTTAAAGAAATAATAAAGTTCTATATAACCTATTACTAAAGTTATTACTTAAAATACTACCTGCCCTATAAACATGTATAAGATTATTTAAAGTTAATATAATATAAACTACCCCTACTATAGACCCTAAATTAAAACAATAAAGCTATAACTGCCGATTATAATAAAGAATATAAAGACGTTACGCTAAAACCTTTTGAAATTCGTATAATATAAGCCGCACCTTTTGTTTTATTAGCAAGAAAATAAGACTATAAAATCTTCGCTATAATAATAGAACATATTAAGAAAGCGCTAGAACCAAAGCAGTATATTAACCCTTAACCTCTTATACCTAAGGAGTACCACGATCTAATTAACGAGTTTAAAAAATGATTTATAAACTAGTTGCCCCCGTATTAGGATAAACACAATTTTAAGATAAAACTTAAACCTAGTATAACACTAAAGTTCGGTCCGCTATACGGCATATTATAAGAAGAACTACTTATAATGCGATAATACCTTAATAAGCATCTAGAAAAAGAATTAATTTGCCTTAGTTAATCTCCATTTACCTTACCTATACTATTTATTAAAAAACTAGGAGGAGGCTTAAGATTCTATGTTAATTATTAAACTCTAAACGCAATTATGATTTAAAACTGATATCCTATTCCCCTAATCTAAGAAACGCTTAACCGCTTATTAAAAGTACGGTACTTTACGAAACTTAATATAGTTGCTGCCTTTAACTAAATCTATGTCTATAAAGGAGATAAGAAATATATAGCTTTTTATATATAATAGGGACTCTTTAAATACCTAGTAATGCTATTTAGTGTAAAGAATGGTCCTAGTACGTTTTAGTAATACGTTAATAATACGCTTCGTAAATTCCTTAACGTATTTATTACCGCGTATATTAACAATATTTTAATTTACTCGTCTTCGCTTTCTAAACACCGGAAGCACGTTTAAATAGTCCTTAAACGCCTACGAGATGTGGGTTTATAATGCGATATTAAGAAATATAAGTTCTATACGTCTGAAGTTACGTACCTAGGCCTAATTATATCCTATAATGGAATTAAAATGGACCCTAAGAAAATCGCGGCAATTAAGAACTAGGAAAGCCCTAGTAATGTATAAGATATTTAAAGATTTTTAGAATTTACAAATTTCTATTATTAATTTATTAATTAGTTTTTAAAAATTACCTAACTGTTAGTAAACCTAATAAGGAAGAACGTAAAATTTAAATAGACTGCTAGATGCGAATAAGCTTTTAATAACTTAAAATAACGTTTTATAACCGCACTAATTCTTACCTACTTTAACCTTAACCTTAAATATGTTGTTAAGATAGACTTATCTAATTATGCCTTAGGGGGAGTATTATCGCAATATAATAAGAACGGTAAGCTATGCCTAATAGCCTTTTTCTTTTAAAAGCTTACCCCTGCTAAATTAAACTATAAGATATACAATAAGGAATTACTTATAATTATTAGATGCTTTAAATAATAACACCTAAAACTTAAAGGATTGTTATTTCTAATACGCGTGTTAACGGACTATAAAAACCTGCAGTACTTTATAACTATAAAGCAGTTAACGCAGCGCCAAATTATTAGGCTAAATATCTCTTATAATTTGACTTTAAGATTATATACCAACTAGGTAAACTTAATTAGAAGCCTAATACATTAATATAACAATTATAAGACTTACCTATAAACGCCTTGGACGAACGAATTATAAATTAATTACGGATTTTATTGCCCCCTAAATGTTTCGAGAAACTATATCCTATATTCCTAAATACGGAACTTAATAAAAACAAATTAGAAATTAATAAATAGGAAATAAAAATTAATAAGCTAATAGAATATAAATATAAGAGCGACGTATAGATAGCAAATGTGATAAAAGCAATTTAAATAGGAAAACGATAGTATAAAGATATTACACTCGCCAAATGCGAAATTTATAATAATCGACTATACTATTAATAAAAGATAGTAGTTCCGAATTCCGAACCCTTACGATTTAAGATACTTAAATTTATATACAATTCCCCTATAGTAGGACATCTTAGCCATATAAAGACTTATAAGATTATTTAACGAGTATACTACTAGCCTATAATGCACGACTATGTATGAAAATACGTTTAAGTATGCAGAATGTGCGTACGTGGGAAGACCTCTTATGTAAATAAATAAGGAGTACTTTAACCGTTGCCAATTCTAATGTAAAGATGGCGAGATATCTTAATCGACTTTATAGTTAACTTGCCTAGCAGTAATGAGTTCACGAACGTTATAGTAGTCGTTAACCGCCTTATAAAAATGCGACATATAATTCCTATAGACTTAATTAATACAATATTAGTAGCCGAATGTTTTATTAAGTATATCTTTAAGCTATACGGACTTCCTAATTTAATAATATCCAACTATAGAAGCTAGTTCGTTTTAGACTTCTAGCAAGCCCTATATAAACAATTAGATATTTAAATATAACTCTTAACTGTATTTTATCTAGAAATAGACGGCTAAACTAAAATTGCGAACGTGATTATAGAATAATATCTATGAATATACTGCTCCTACCTGCAAGATGACTAGGAAAAGTGGCTGCCCTTAGCTAAGTTTACTGCGAATAATATAATAAATTAATTAATAGGCGTAACGCCGTTCTATATAACCTACGGATAAGATCCCTAACTTAGATTTGAACTATAACCTAAAATTAATATAATAGGACCTACGATTAAACGAATTTAGTTAATTAATGCGTATAACTTTACTAATTAAATAAAGCAGTTAACGGAACTATTATAAAGTAAATTAGCGTACGCCTAAATGGTATAAAAATAGCACGCAAATAAAAGACGAGCTCCTATATAGGACTTTAAGGAAGATAATATGGTTTACTTAAATATATAAAACCTAAAAACTTAACGGCCTTTAAAGAAACTTAACTAGAAGTTTGCGGGCCTATACCGAATTAAAAAGAAGTTAAGCCCATATGCTTATAAGCTTAAACTGCTAACTAAGATAAAAATACACCCGACGTTTTACGTAAGCTTACTATAACCTTTAAAGGGTGAACCTATAACTCGTAAAGTGCTACCGCTACCTCCTATAATTGTTAACAACGGTAATAGTTCTTACTTTATTGACTTAATTAACAATATATAATAAAAAATATAAACCTAGGAGCTCTATAAGTAAGTTAAGACTAATACGCCTTCCCTAGTAAAAGAATTCTATAAGGACTATCCTTCGCGGCCTACTTTAGCTAGATAGATATAATATAAAGGTAAACAACTACTACTTAATACGAATACACAAAACACAATAGTAGGAAACTTAAAATTAAAAAGAACTTAAAGAATACTATGCTCGTAATACGGTCACATAATGTACAAGATATTAAGGAACTTTAACCGGCGGTTAAAGTGGTCTAATTAGTTAAATTTACCTTGCCAAGACCTACTACAAAGATATTAGTTCGGCTTATTGCCCTTACTAAACTAATAGCGATTTTCTATCCCGGGGATAGAAAATCCTAATTGGTCTATTTAATGATTAGAACCGGTAAAACTCTATACCGCTACCTAACGTAAAATATAACATAATAAAATTGTATTATTTTAGACCTTTAGCTAAAGGGGGGGTACTATAATGGGACTAGCCTAGTTATAGTAGGAATGTTTTGGTAAAATACTTAACAAGATAAAACTTAACGCTTTAACTAAATTCTGCTAAATTTTACTAGCTTAATTAACTTCTACTAAGTTCTGCCAGATTAATCGAATACTACTAAAGTCTGTCCGCGTGCGTATGTACGTACGCATTAACCAAGACCCCTAAACTATTTAATTGCAAAATTCTCTCGTTATTCCTTTTTCTTCTTTACGTAACGTCTTGTTCCTAGCAAGAGCTATATACCCTTAGATTTAGATAAAATTTATATTGTTCCTTCGAATCTTTCCCGAAGCCTCTTTGCGCCCTTACAATTAATTTATTTCTAAAACGTCGCTAGTGTATTCGTTAATCTAAATTACATAACTAATGGTTTATATAGTCCTTCTCTTGACCTAAAAGCTGCCTTTTATTTATCGCCTTCCTTAATTCTAATCTGATGGTACGCCTATCTTAGATCTATCTTTATAAAGATTTACGCGTTACCTATCCGATCTTAGATTTCGCTAATTAAGGGTAAAGGATACCTATCCTTCCGAGTAATACTATTTAACTATTTATAGTTAATGCATAACCTAAGTTTCCTATTTTTCTTTAATACGAATAGTACTGGATAACCTGCTAATAACTGTAATAGTCTAATATATCCCTTTTATAAGTTCTCTTAGATAAACTCTTTAAGTACTCTAGACTCCTCTTCTATAAGCTTATAAGTTAGAAAGAACCTTAGACTTATTCCTAGTTTTAACTCTATCTTATAGTCCTATGCTATATAATCTACTAGCTTTTTACTTTCTAGTAACTATAGTTTCTTACTATACTTATAGTATCTCTTTAGTATATAACTTAAGCCTTACTTAGTCTCTTTATATATCGCTCTAACTTAGTACTATACTAACTTAGTTTGCTATCGCATCTTGCGTTATTAAGTATCCTTAATATTGACCTAACCTGTAATCTAATTAATCTTTAGATTGTATTCCTATAACTAAGGTATCCCTAATACTGCCTTATCCTATCCCAATAGTAGGATATTAAAAGACATTTTAATTTATCTTCCTTTAATAGTTATCTAAATAGGTCCTATTTTAAGATTAATAATCCCTCCTCCGTAGGCTATTGGATCTTCTAAAATTGTAACTAATAGGTAAAGTTACTCCTTCTATCTATAAGGTAATCCTATTCTCTTAACTGCCGCTAATAAGATATAGTTCTATATTGCTCTACTATCTATTAGCGCTTTAAACTGCTAATCTTGCCATTTAACTCGTAAATTTAGGTGTTGTCCTTAAATTCCTTTAAGGGTCTAAAGCTCTACTACTAGCTCCCTCTAGTCTTATAGGCCTCTACTTTTCCTAACTAATAGCTACTAGATCCTTTTATACTTAGCTTATCCTTTAGCTAATACCTAGTTCGCTTTTTATCTTTAATATACTATAGACACATATTCTCTAGGCATTCCCACTACTATTGTCCATTTAAGCATTCTTCTATAAGGAATCTTTTTAGTTAAAGTATTAAGTCTCCTAACTCTTAAACTTCTATTAAATGCCAGCTATATATATACTTAGCATTTCTATATTATCGCTTATTTAGCGCCTAATATATCCTTATAGGGTATTTCCAATTCTTTTTCTTTAGATTTTTATATATTTTATATATATCGTCCACGCATGCAATCTATAATAGCGTATAATATACTAGGTGCTTCGGGTTAACTCTTAACTTATCTTTATCTTTAAGTTTAAACCTTTATTATGTTAATCTAAACGTTATAGCTTTATTTATAGGTACTAAGATACGTCTCTTACTTCTCTAGTCCTCTAATCGTTCCTCTAGATTCTTTAATATTATAATTAAGGCTCCTTTAATATAAGTTATAGCCTTCTCTATAATTAGGTGGTCTTAGATAACTTATTTATCTAACTATATATAGAAATCTTCCTACTTATTATTATGTCGCTACCTATACTACTTTTAGTACAGCTGCTAGAGTATATACGGCTTATCCGTAAGGAAGTATCTTCTTATTACTGCGTTATAACAGCCTTTAGTATATTATTTCTTAAATCTAGTAAGAATCCCTAAATCCTCTTCATTTTCTAGTTTAGTAAGCCACTTAGCTCTTAATATACCTGCCCTAGGCCTATTAGTAATTCTTTATACTAGCGCTCTATCCCTTATATATCCTAATATACTAGATCTCTTATTTAGTTTCTGTTCTTACTATATAATAATTCTTATCTAAATTCTTCTATAGTTTCTTTTGGTTTGCGTCTTATAGATAGATCCTTAAAGTCTTCTTACTTCTTATAATTTATATAAGCTCCTTCTTTAAACTATTTTTCTTGCTATAGAGTCTGCCTAAACATCTTCTGCTATTAAGATCCCTGGTTTAGCCTCTACTCCTTAAACCTTTAATTACTTAATCCTTGTCCTCTAGGTTTCTATAATTTCTTATTTTATCTTTTAAATTTTTTAGTACCACTTAGGTCCATTGGCTCTGCGCTATACTATAGTTTTTAACTTAGCTTTAGTTGTTGCGTGCTCTGCGCCTTATACAACTATAGAACTTTATCCTAACCTCTTTTAGCCTGTCCCCTTTAGTAGATCTAATTATTAATCTTAATCGCTTAATCTATTAGTTCCTATAGGGTGTCCGTATCTTCTATTAGGATAATCGCGTCCTAAACTTTAGCCTTAAGTTCTTACTTATACTGTACTATAAGCGCCTTATTATTTTACTCTACTTATATTACTAATATCTGGAACTGCGTTATATACTTAATTGCTAAGGTTTATTACATAATGTCTTAGAGTTTTCTTTCTGCTATAGTTACTACCTCCAGGTCTCCAAATATTTGTGTAAATTGCTCTATAAACCCTTCCTAGCTTATAAATATAAACTATACTTCTTAATTAGTGGTTATTATGCCATTCGCTTATATTTCCGTTAGGTAAGGCTTAAACTATTTAAGTACTCTTCCTAATAGGAATAGTCCCGCATACGCTATTCGATCTATAGGTGTTAGTAGCTTTACTACTTCTTACATAACCTTAAAGTGCATTTACGTAAGGAATCCTTTAAGTTTTAATCTTTCCCCCACATACCTTTTAATTAATGGTAGCTTAATCTTTACTACTCCTATCCCATTAATCCTATCTTCTAGCGTCGCATTGTTTGCCGTTAGTTAGTCAACTATCTCTTATAGTTGTCCGACCGTCATAGGTTGCTATAAGTTAGTATCTGCTATACTAGTATTACCTAACCTTAAAGTAGTTGCCGCCGTCGATAGCGTCGTAGCTGGTGCTTTTAGTGGCATGTTATTCGACTTTATTAATACTATAACCTTAGTAGTGAATATATAACGAAGCCTTATAGCAGGAACTACGGTGGACTTATTAATGGGCTAGGTATATAGGTAAATAAGAAGTTAATAATGTAATAATAACTAGTGGAGTGGTTGCTTAATAGATTAACTCTAATTATATTCTGAGATTCACTATAAAGGAGAGAACTATCTAGGTAGGGACTGTGGTCCTTTAAATACACAACCGTACTCCTAAGAAATCCCCTTTATATATAAGATATGTGTTATACGTGTTATATATACGTTCCTTTTATACACTGCGTATACTGCGTATAACGTTATATAACTTTGGTTACCATTCCTCGTTATATAGCTCTATCGGCTCCATCTTGGACCGTACCTAAATTAACTAACTAGCTTCTTCCGACTCTTCTCCAAGTAGTTATAATATTGTACTTAAAGCGTCCGTAACAAAGAGGTTAATATTAGCTTTAGTAGTATTTAAGGTAGTAGGCGTTAGTGGCTTAGTATATATAGGTTTAGTAGGTCCAGAGGGCTTCTATAAGAAGATCTTTAGGTAAGGGTTAATAGTAGTAATCTAATTTAGTTGTCGTTTAATCTTCTATAGGGCTACTACTATATTATAAATATTATTATAGTTATGGCTAGCGGCTGCGTAACTAAGGCAATAAGTAACTTTTTTAAGGAGATCTTCCTAGTCTTTAGTATTGTCTTAAGTAAGGGCTTTAGTATATTTCTAGAATTTATCATAAAACTTATTAAATAATTTAGTAGGGCTCATCTTTAGAGCATGCAGTTTAGCTTAGTTAGTAGCTAGTAGGTTATAGTCGCGGTATATTAGGTTAAGATTATTAAGGACTTCTTAGTAGGACTACTACTTTTAGGGGCTACTAGTTTCCTATTAGGCAAAGAGTCTATTAAATAGTATACCCTTTATTCGCCTAATAATATAGCCAATCTTAGTATCTTCTATAGGAAAAAGGCAGGCGCTCTAAGTTAGTTTCTTACGGATTTATATCTTTTAGTAGCTATATTCCTTATAGTCTCCCGAAAAAACTAGGGGATTAGGGTAACGTATATTAAACCCTATAGTAGCAGCTTAGGTCCAATTATTATAGCTTTTATTATCGCTGCTTTAGTAGGGGTTTCTATTAGGTAAAGCTACTTAGCACTAGCCCTTTATTAAGCA
>Ga0307515_10022318_pt1 | contig 11162 bp, 4 predicted proteins | sample 17_EM_MG_FD_194513 | JGI IMG/M metagenome (GOLD analysis project Ga0307515, IMG submission 194513) | Populus trichocarpa ectomycorrhiza microbial communities from riparian zone in the Pacific Northwest, United States - 17_EM | ecosystem: Host-associated > Plants > Roots > Unclassified | place... | reverse complement strand
ACATTATCTTTAATTCCAAAGCCTTTATTCCCATTAATTTTAATTATTATCTTAATTATAGACAACTACCCACAATGACTTCTCAACAAGAAACCCCTCCCGTTATTATATCATCCGTTATCCTTATAAGCCTAAACAATTAGGACGAATGGATTAAAGTTATTAAGTTAAAAGCGAATAACAATCATCTCTGGAAGTATGTCGACCTATTAATACCTAAGACTAATCTGCTATAGCTTAAAGAACCTATTCGTGCCTCACCCAAGGATACCAATAGCTGGGGGAAGACGAAGCTCGCGGACCTAGATAAGGAGGAGAAGGAGGAGCTCTATACGCTTAAAGCCGACTATAGGGACAATATAAAGCTATATAGAAAACAGCTATTAGCTCTTAATACGTTACGCAGCTATATCCTAAGCTCTATCTTATATACCTACCTTATCTACACGTTTAAATGCACCACTACCTATAACGTCTTAGTATCTCTTAAGAAGAGAATTGCTCCAACTAACCATGCCCGAAAGCTTTAAATAGCCACTTAATATATAAGGCTTAAGAAGGCGCCTTGGAACCAGAACTTTAAGATCTGGTTATAAGAGTGGGAGAAGGTATATACAGAGTGTAAGGAGCAAGCTCTACCTAAAGTAGATAGTAATTATTCGGTAAAAGACTTTGTATATATAGTTAAATTAATTACACCAAGCTAGTTAGAATATTAGAAGAACGAGCTTAATAAGTATAAGTGGGAGAAGAAGACGCTTCCTACCTTCTTTAAACTGGTTGAAATATACCGAAACCACCGTCGTACGGACCTCGCCTAGAAGGGCAAAACCCCACAAGGAGGATCCTTCGGAGTTACCTTTAAAGATAAGTCACCAAATTCAAAGCCTAAATTAAAGCCTTAATTATTAGCAGATAAGCAGAAGAAGGAAAGGCAACCGCCGCTAGAGTGCCTATACGGAAAGCGTCACTACTTTAACAAATACTAGTACATCGTAGAGTCAATTCCTCGCCCATTATAGTTTAAACCAAGTAACAAAATTTAGAAGAAGGTAAATAAGAAGATTGCTAATACAACGCCTAAAATTAAGGCTCGTATTAAGCAAATTAAAAAGGATAATTAAGCTAATAAGAAGGACGATCAAGCCAATAAAAAGCTAAAGAAAGGCAGCAATTAAAGCTCACAAGGGCCTACCAGAAACTTTGTAGTTCATTATATAGGATCTAATAACACAACTTCCAATTACAAGCTTCGCGATAGTATAATTCTTAACTTAGGAACTAGCCTATATGTCTTTAACAATAGAGCTAGGTTTATTAGTGATATTAAGCCTATAATAGAACGCGTCTACACAGGCTCGCATATAGAAGAAATCGTAGGCTATAGTATAGCTGCAGTTACAATTAATAACCTAAAAGGGAAGAGATAGATACAGCTCTTAGGAGCAGCCTTTATACCAGGCTTCCATACTAACTTAGTATATCTTAATAAGCTTAATAATAAGGGAGTCTACTAGAACAATAAAGAGAACACTCTCTTCTATAGCAACGACGAGACGTACGCCTACTATGGCCGCCACTGTGGTTAAAACACCATCGAATATAATAAGCCAAAAAGTAACTCACCTAAGGCTTTATTTGCGACTTAATTAAAGCCAATAAAGCATTTATTAAAGCCTCTACTAAATCAGGCAGAAGGCCATATATAGTACTAGCGAATGGGCTATATAGGAAAAGACGCGATTAAGCAACTACCTTAGTTAGTAACGGGCGCGATTATAAAAGGCCCAACGACAGTAGAATGTAAATTGTATAGAGTAAGCAAAGCTTATAAGGTAGTATCTAGAAGACCTCTAACTTAGTTACTAGTTCCTTTCTATAAAATCCACCTTAATTTAATACCCAGAATAGTCGCATTTAATAGCAATAAGTACGCGGTATACTTCCTTAACGACGTAACGCGAATAAATAAGGTAGAGACGATGGCTAAGAAGTTATCCCTTACCTAAATTGTTATTAAATATTGTAATATCATTAAACGATAATATGGCTTTAAGGTAGCCATTATCTATATAGATAGAGAGACGTCTCTTACAGGCGAATTTAAGGAATAGGCAGCTAAATAAGGAATTAGTATTAAAAGATTAGCACCTAATACTTAATTATAGAACGGTCCAGCAAAACAATTTAGGGGGGTGATTATATAGAAGGCTCGGTGTATAAGAATTAAGGCTTATTTACCAGAGGAGCTATATCCTAAAGTCTATAAAGCAGCTGCCTATCTACTCAATCAAACGCCCAGTAGAAGACTTAGGTGGTAGACGCCTTTTAAAAGAATATAGTTAGCTATGGGTATATCACCACTAAAACCAAATATAGGCCACCTACGAGTCTACGGCTATAGGGCCTACCCTCTTAAGTATAATATTCTACGCCTAAACAAGCTTACGCTAAGGGCCCATATAGGATATCTTTTAGTATATAATTTAACAAATATATTCCAAATCTACATTCCTAGTTAAAAGAAGGTTATAAGAACCAGAGACGTAAAGTTTAATAAGCGGTTGCTTTATAATAACTCACAGCCAGATTTAGCAAATGTACTCCAAGTTAAAACTAACTAAATATTAGAAATTATTAATATCTATTAAATATAAGATCTCTAAGACAAATTAGAATCGTCGTCTAACGAAAGCAATAAGACTTAAGATAAGATTCGAGTTAATACCAAAGGAAGACAATAGGTAGAATCTAGTAAAAATAAGGAAGAGCCTAATATTAAAAGTAGTAAGTAACAAGATTTAAGCTCTAAAGACGACTTAGCTTTAGGGCTTTCTACCCTAAACAAGACACCAGAACCTAACTCACTGGAGCCTCTACTACTATCCTTAAATACCTTAGCAAAGAAGCCGTACTATATCCTAGTTCCGACTAATAAAGCTAAGCTAAAGAAGAAGATTAATGGCGATATAGGAGAGCAAAACGTGGTTAAAGGAAAGAGACTTAAAGGATAATTAAAGATCTACGTAGGCTTTCTTGCTAATATTACCGACCAAAGCCTTCTAGCTTAAAGATCAGCCTTTAATATAGGGCTCACATTTTATAAAAAGCTACACCGCAATTAGCTCCCACCGCCGCCTAGGAATTAGAAGGAGCTTTAAAGATATTAATATAAGGAAGAGTTTGCGGCTGCTGCTCAAAAGGAGTATACAGACCTTTAAAATTAAGGAACGTTTTAAGTTGTTAATAAGATAATCCACATTAAAACCGTACCTGTTATCTGGGTATTTATATATAAAACTAATATTAACGAATATCTAACGAGATTTAAAGCTTATCTTTGCGCACGAGGTAATCTATAAGAGTTAGTTTATAAGGATACCTATACCGTAACTTTAGCAGCAAGATCGTTTAAAGCCTTAATGGCTATTATCGCAATATTTAACCTAGACTACTGGTAAGGCAACACTATTAATATATTCGCAAATAGCGTAATTAACGAGGTCGTGTACGTTAAGTATCCAGATAGATTTCTAGTTAAGGGTAAGTGCTTACTTCTCCAAAGAGCGCTCTACAGATTAAGGCGATTACCTCTGCTATAGCACGGTAACTTAACAACAACGCTAAAAAAGGAAGGCTTAAAGCCAGTGGCGGAGGAACCTTGCCTATATCACAATAATTAGCTAATAGTCTTCTTCTACGTTAATAATATCACAGCTACATTTAGGAAGAAAGATCTACTTAAGCTCTAAACCTTTAAGGAGCACCTTATAAGAAAGTACGAGATAAAGGACCTAGGTAACCTTACCTAGTTCTTAGGAATTTAAATTATCCGTAATAGAAAGAATAGGAAGCTCTAGCTTAACTAGAATTCCTATATTAACAAAATTGCGACAAGCTTTAAAGTTAAAGATTATCGCAAGATATATATACTAATAGGTATTAAGGAACTTAAGCCTAATCTAGAGTAAGCCTCTAAATAGGATACCTACGCCTATTAGAGGAAAGTCGGATCTATGCTCTATACAGCTAATATTACTTATCCAGATATAGCGAGAACAGTAAGTAAGCTGTCAAAATTCTTATAAAATCCGTTACTAATTTATAACGCAGCTGCTATAAGGGCAATTGCCTACCTTAATTAAACTAAAACTCTTGCAATTAAGTACTTAAAGGAGAATGTAATAAACCAGATCTTTGTAAGGGCCAGTAACGCATCGTTTAGCGACAACCTAGTAAGTAGAAAGAGCACAGAAGGTTATCTATTTACCTTATTTAGAGGGCCAATTAACTGGTAATCTATAAAGCAGAAGTTAGTAATAAAATTAAGCACAGAAGCAGAGCTTTTAGCCCTGTCGCATACAGCTACCAAGTTAATTTGGTGACAGTAATTCTTTAAAGAAATCGGATTTAACCCTAATAAGAAGTAAACGATATATTACGACAACCTATAGACGATTTAACTACTCACTAAAAGCGACGCGGAGCTTAACACTAAGCTTTAACACGTTAATATCTATCACCACTAGCTCTGCCAGGAAGTTCGTAAAGAAAGCATTAATATTAAATAGGTGCCTACTGCGGATATAACAGCAGACGGCCTAACAAAGGCTCTGCCTTGTTAAAAGCACAAGACGTTCATTTAGTAATTAAACCTCATTAATATTAAGGATCTAATTTAATTTAATTTAAATAATATTTGGGCAAGGTAAATATATAGAGGATTTCCTTTAACTCAACACCAAATTGCTATCGTGATTTTTTAGTATTTTCTACAGCAGCCCAGAAGGCTCTGTATAGCTAGGGGGGTGTGTTAACCTGAATTGAAGTTCCTTACTACCATCGTAATACTGTCTGACGACCTAGATCGTCTATACGAACTATGTCTCAGTTGTCTCGTATCTTAAGCTCGTATGTCTCATCGAACGTCTCATTACCTGTTTCTCTTAACTATGACCTACTACATGACGACGTCGTCGTCATTGTATTTGGGACCTACCTGATGTATATAAGAGAGCTTCTAGAGCCCTCTTTAATAAAACAGAGTTCTTATTCCTGATCGTCCGTTCAACAATATTTGAAGCTTTATGCGAACCTTGGGTGCATAGAACGCCTTACCGCCAACGAACGCAGCTGTTTAATTAGTTGAACTCAGGCCACCCTTTTACGGACGAATCTATCTATGCGGGGGATAGGCACTACTTTATAAAGTGAAGGTATACTTGATAGAATTTAGATTACACCATGCATATCGGCCCCTCAAAGTCCGCCCGAATGTTACACTATCGCGCGGATACGTCGTACATCACGCGTAGATGAAACCTCGATTTTCGTGAGAAATCTACGCTGTGCCTTGCTATATAGAGCTTCCCTATACAGAACTTCCTGCTTGTAGAGCTCCGCGCAACGCTTCATCGGCAGAGGCTCCGTGTAAAGTATCATCGATAGAGCTCCGTGTAGAGCTTCGTCTGGAGCTTTGTCTGGAGCTTCGTATAGAAGTCACGAAAGATAACGCGTAAACTTAGTAAAATGTACCTGTCTTAATAAATTCTATTAAGATAAACCTCTCACTTTATAAAATAGTGCCTATAGATATATATTCAATCACTTGATAAAAAGAGGTGTCCGTACTTATAAAAATAGACGAATCTTGATAAAGTGGGGGACTCGGCAACTGGAGGGGAACACAGGCAATTCGGAGTAGGGAAGTTCACTGAATTTCTAGGGCACGAAGGAGCCATTTGAAACGTAGCCACCACCGGTATGGCCGGTAATGTTCTGCGGGTTCTGCTCGGTAGTGGCTTCAACATAAGGACCGTTACCACTAAAGCTAGTGTTGGGGTCGAAAATGGTAGTCTGGTATTGCGGTGCCTGTGAGGTTGGTTGAACTAATGTGGGGTTAGTGATGAAAAGGTCGAATTGAAGTAAATATTTTTCGTGTGGGGTTTGGGAACGCATGGTTAACTGCCAGTGTATCCGCATTCATCTCTCAAAGCCTTTTCGTATGTGGTAACAAAATAACGATGCCACAAAATGAAGTGCCCCTAGGGATATTAGAAACCAATATTCGAGTGGGTAGGAAATGGTGGTACGCACATCCCAATGGATATTTGATGTCTGGCTGTTACGGAACTGCTTGGTGATCGTCAAAACGATTGACAATACCCGAAATACCCGAGATCGCCTTCTTTGTTAAGCAAAGAACCGCATTGACATACTATTTTTTTAGGGCGTTGACAGCTGTCTCCTGCGGAGAAATAAAGATTAGCAGAGGCGCTGAAAGAAGAAGCAGGGAGCTGCTCACCATTCCTTGCGCACCGGCGGGTTGGAACATGTGCGACCAGTCGTGTCAGCCGTGGGCAAGGCCACCGCAGATAGCGTCAAGCAGTAGAGGCTTGTTCCGTTGATAACTTCCGGGCATCACGGAGTCTTTACTCGTCCAGGTGCGGAACTAGCTTTCCTTACCCGCAGACTCCACATCCACCAGGGTCACTTCGTTGGTGGAGAACCGAGGAGCCGCGATGACAACCCTTCTGGAAAGGTTGCGTCGTGGCCTTGTCATGCATTCGCCTTCATTGAGCTGGGAGGGTCAATGCACACGTGGTAGCGAACTGGATTGTGGGACACAGGGGACGCCGAAGAGCGAACGAACCAGGGGGAGGGTTCGTGGCTAATGCAGGCTGAAGAACGACACGGCTCCCGGGCGCTCGTTCTGGGTTCTGTTTGACCCGAGATTCTTGTGACTCGCCTGGGTGGCTGACTCGTACATATGTGGCTAAAATTAGCGTCAGGTTACAGAGTTTGCGAGATGCTAGGACAATGATTGAAAACCTTTCATAGAGTGATCTTCTCCCATGGTCTGTCAAGTTTTCTACTGTGTACCATGTCGTATATCACTGCGGAGAATGGTTCGAGGCAGCCAATGTTTTTGATTGTTACGGGCTTCAACCTCTTGCTGTCGACCATCGCCGTTTTGCTAAGGTGCGTAGTCCCCTCACTGCTTATCCTGTCCGCAGTGGAGCATCCGTTAATCTTATTAGATTGTTCTGTCGCATTGCGTATGTTCATTATGTCGGCATCGACGACTATTTCATGGTCGCAGCATGGGTAGTCACGACTGGAATGGGAATTATGAATGTTTTCCACATCAGCTGGGGAACAGGGTCTGGTCCACTAAATGCAGCTTAACATTTTGAACCAAAACTGACTTATCTCAGGCAGCACACTCAAGATTTGCCGCTGATGACAATTCTGATTCCCACATTGAAGTATTGGTATGCTTATCAATTGGTATATCCGTGGGCTCTCTTCTTCGTGAAAGCAAGCATTCTTGCTCTGTACCACCGAATCTTTACACAAAAGAACTTCCGCCTAGCCGTTTATTGTGTTACTGCATTTGTCTCATCCTATACAATCGCTGTTTTCTTTGTGAATGTACGTGCTTTTCGATATGTCAACCTGCTGAATGGAGAGTTCTAATATTTGATAGGCCTTCGAATGCAGGAATCATCCATCGCGAGCATGGTCACTCACGTTTCCACAAGGCTGCAACAACCTGCCAGCATCGTACTTTGCGACAGCGTCGATCAACATCTTTACGGACATCGTGATCCTTGTTTTACCTCTCCGATCATTCGCCAAGCTTAACCTGCACCGAAGGAAGCGCTGTAAGTTTTTTCAAACTTTTGTATAGATCAGCACTGATATTTCAGTCTTTCAGGGGCGCTCATCGGTATCTTCTTAACGGGAACAGTAGCAGTGATAGCATCTATTGCCCGACTAATTGCTTTGTACATCTTTACTACGACGAAGGATATTATGTATAATGCAATATTTGTAAGTTATCAATTTATTTGTGCGAGGGAAAGTCTAATAGGGGCTTGCTAGATTCTTCTCTGGTCCCAAATCGAGGTCAACTTGGCTATCATCTCTGCGTCAGCTCCAGCTCTGCGTCCAATCTTTAACAAAGCTTTTCAGACATCCTCATACAATCAACAAGGAGCATATGGCGGTAGCCATTCTGCTGGAAACGCCTTTCCCCGCGGCCAACGAGTTAAAGGAAATGGTCAGATTGAACTCTATTCATACAATGGAGATGGCAACAATGCGGTAGCGATTAGCGGCGGAAGCACAAGTGAGGAACTTATATTGGAAGACGATGGTATAACCAAGACGGTGGAGACAAGGATTGACATAGAGGAGGATGATGACGATCATTTAACGCGTAGATAATGACCTCTTAGATTAGTCATTTTGCTGATTAGCGAAAACTCTTAGATAATTATATTTCGTTCTAGATATTTAGATATTGAGCATATGGTTACTCTGTAATATCCTATCTACGCTTTCGTAGATAGCTCCGGGTTCTCTCACAAAGTGCAAAGACATCTCTAGCAAAATCTAAAGGAAGTTTTACCCTAGAAAAAGTAAATCTTCCTTAACTAATTCGGCATTGAAGTTATTCAAAAGCTTATCGATAACATGTGTGGCTTGGTAAAGGCTGAAGGGTGGCGCTTCCCTCGGCTCAGCATTCAATGCACACCTCTGTCAATGGCGGGGGGTGAAAACCCTTGCACATAGTTCTGATATTAACTAGGTGTAACTTAATATGCTTACTTCATCTGTGCTTGTCCACGCACACCGATCAATAATCTTAATCCTCATCTTTAAGTCGAGACACAGCGTGGCGACGGACTTTAAGTATTCTAATTAGTAGCTCATACCATAGTTTCTGTAGCCTTATGGCAGCATTCTCGAAGATCCAGGGCGTAATTAATATGAATGGCCGTTCGTGCCAGCCCGTTGTGATGACTAACAAGCTTCGAGCGTTTTGGCTGCAAAGGATCCTCTCTTTTCGGTAAAGTCTTACCTATACTCGCGGTTGAATTGCTCAACCACAACGGCTTAAAACACTACTAAAAGTTCATCGATTAGAGAGACGACCTAATATTTCATAAATATTGGGTCCAATTTAGCCTACAACTGCCTAAAGATCATTTTCGGCAAAAAGGAATTCCGTTCTTAGGAATCCCAACATTACCTATAATGTCGTAATAAGTATAAATATAAAAGCCAAAAATCTATCACTAATAGATCTAGTTCTTGCGATCATTTTAAGCTTATATGCAGGCCTAAACCTTACGTGGGTGGTTTTAACAATTTCGTTAAAGATTGTATATATCCCCATACAAATTTGGGTAACGCGAGTCGCAACGGACGTCGCAACGGGTATATATATAAGGCCTAAAAATTCATCGATTATAGAGCTAGTTCTTGCGATTGTTTTAAGCCTATATGCAGCCCTAGACCTTACGTGGGTAGCTTTAACAATTTCGTTGAAGATTGTATGTAGCTCCCATATAAATAAGTCGCGTCGCTTAATAAAGTCTGGAAAAGTCTCTCAGACCTTATCTCATAAATCCGACGCTTCGCAGAAGATTCAGGTGACTTGGGGCAACGCACGGGCTGCATACTAACTCCTGCGAACTCTTAGACCAATCAGAACCGTGAACTAGTTTCAGCCCCCTGCGTACCCCCTGTCACCAGCAAATCTTCTGCGAAGCGTCTGAGAGCTTATGGGCGTCGTTTTGGTGCAAACTCAATGTTTTTGAAAATCGAATTTTGTATATTTCTATGAGCAACGTCCTAACCATGAGATTTATTACATATTTTATTGATGCAATAGATTCTTTAGGTAATTATATCTCCATTTATATAAGTTATACCCCCCTACTAGGAATACTAAGGGGTAAGATACATCGTTGTAGAACGTAAGTTAGATTTCTAAAATGAATGTTTAACTAAAACCGACCAACTACCTATATCCAACTTCTTATAAAATAGAGCTACAATATTACCGTAATATAGAGGCGATAGAGAAGACAAAGGGCTTTCAGCTCGTACTATTTTAGAGATAATTAGACATAGAGAAGTATATAAGGTATAGCAGTGAGGCGGTAGGGCGAGATTGCGATCAAAACTGACCGACTACCTATATCCAACCCCTCGTAGAATAGAGCTACAATATCCCCACAATATAGAGGCGATAGAGAAGAAAAAGGGCTTTTAGCTCGTAGTATTTTAGAGATAATTAGACGTAGAGAAGTATATAAGGTATGGTAGTAAGGCAAGATTGCAACCGATGAGACGAAAATACGACCGACGAAAATGCAACTGACGAAAACACGACCAACAAACGAAAATATAACCAACTGCCTGTATCTAATAGATAAAGAAACTAAAGAGCTCCTACCTTATAGTATTTTTATAATAATTAGACATTATAAAAGGGTTAAGATACAGCGTTATAAACGAAGAGTTGTCGCCTAGTAAGAAACTTTGAGTTTGTATACAAAGGGCGCCCATAAGCTCTCAGACTCTTGGGGAGAAATTCCCTCGGTGTGATCTAATTGGTCCAGGAGTCCACAGGACTAGGGTAAGGTCCACAAGCGTAGCGCTAGTCCTTCCACGTCGTAGCGCAATTTCTCCCCGAGGGTCTGATTTATGAGATAACTCAGACCATAGAATCAACTTTTTGACAAAAAAGGTTAGCAATATCTGCTTGCGGATATACGTAAGTCCGCTAATTGATTCTACGGTCTGACACTCCCCGGGCCACACCAGTCCTCGGGCCCCTCAAAATGTATGTAAAATCAGCATTTCCGACCCCCAGTAATTTCAACAACCACTTAATAAAATCGCTCGAGATTTAAATTTGCTGGAATCTATGCCTATGAGACACCGTCATAGAGTTTATATGCCGTACCGGTTTATCGTTATATATGGACGAGCATTTGGCACTATATCGCGGGCCAGAATCTCTACTTAAATATCTTATCTTCAAGCTAAAGGTCTATAATTAAGAAAAGAATATTAAAATGTCATAAATACTTAGTATTATTAATTATAAGCAAAAATAATAAGTGGTTGTTGAAATTGCTGGGGGTCGGAAATGCTGATTTTATATACATTTTGAGGGTGGCCCGGGGACTGGTGTGGCCGGGGGAGTAGTCAAACACGTTAACGTTTTAGCCACCCAGTCGAGCCAGCCACCCGGTCGAGCCACACATCAAAATCTACCAACTTTAACCTTTTATAACTCCACCTTTATTAAAGATATTTAAATAAAAATTTAAATATAGCTACTTATATATAGAGGTATT
>Ga0307515_10022316_pt1 | contig 11162 bp, 7 predicted proteins | sample 17_EM_MG_FD_194513 | JGI IMG/M metagenome (GOLD analysis project Ga0307515, IMG submission 194513) | Populus trichocarpa ectomycorrhiza microbial communities from riparian zone in the Pacific Northwest, United States - 17_EM | ecosystem: Host-associated > Plants > Roots > Unclassified | place... | reverse complement strand
GAATGCACCTCCATAACTGCAGGTGCTTTCAGGAGCACCTGAGAATGCTCTTGCAGAGTCTGAGAGCACTTTGCTTAGCTCCGGTGGGGTCTGGGAGCGTCTGGAAGTACTTAGAAGCACTGGTGAGGTCGCCCGGAGTGTCTGGGAGGATTGCGTGTGGCTTCCGGACCGAATTACATTTTGCTAATGCCAGGTGCATCTCCAAACTCGCTCGATCACGGCCTCCAATTCTATCTCCAAACTCGCTCGATTACGGCCTCCATGTTTGCACAATCATGGCCTCCAAGTGCATATCTCCTAACTCGCTCGATCACGGCCTCCAGGTGCATCTCCAATCTCGCTCGATCACGGCCTCCGGGTGCGTCTCCAAACGCACTCGAACACGGCCTCCGATTGTATCTCCAAACTCGCTCGATTACGGCCTCCAAGTTCGCACGATCATGGCCTCCAAAGTGCATATCTCCAAACTCTGTCGATCACGGCCTCTAGTTGCATCTGCAAACTCGCTCGATCACGGCCTCCCAGTGCATCTCCAAACTCAGTCGATCGCGGCCTCCAACTATATTTCCAAACACGCTCGATTACGGCCTCCAAGTGCATCTCCAAACTTTCTCGATCATCGCCTGGGAGTGTATCTCTGAGTTCACTCGATCACGGTGTGGTGAACTGGTGGAGCTAGATGGTAGACAGCCCATCATCAACACTCCGCCGCACCTCGCATGGCATCCGAAGGGAATTCTTGAGAAGGAGCGGTTCTTGCTCAAGGAGCGTAGGAAGAGGGTGAGAGGATACGAAGGGATACCCGGCCATGATGAACCACACAAATTGCGTGGATCTATGAATGCTTGGAAAGAGTGCATTAGGAACCACACAAATTGCGTGGGTCTATGAATGCTCGGCAAGAGTGCGTGAGACCAAGAGCTGGGAAAGATAGAGTGTGTATTTCGTATAATGAGATGATGTCTATCTACCCCGGGGTCTGCCAAATATATACTCCCTGTCACTGAGTCCATCTCCGTATGTATATGTATAGAGAGACTTAGATAATACATGCCCTAGTATGATGTAGCGAATCTTGTGACTGTAACAAAGACAAATATGATTAACGAATTGCCTTGTGGTTGCGGAACTCTAAGATCCACTGCTGTGAGAATATGGCACCAAGTCTCCCGAAGAGATTGCGCAGAGGTCTCAGCTGCTCTTGATGTCTCCTGCAGACCTGCGCAGAGGTCTCAGCAGCTCCGAAATTTGACTATCCTAATAGTCAAATCTCGGAGCATCCTGAATGCACCTCCATAACTGCAGGTGCTTTCAGGAGCACCTGAGAATGTTCTTGCAGAGTCTGAGAGCACTGTGCGAAACTGCAGGGGGGCCTGGGAGCATCTGGAAGTACTTAGAAGCACTGGTGAGGGCTACCGGAGAATGTGGGAGGTTTGCGTGTGGCTTCCGGACCGATTTACATTTTGCTGATGCAGGTGCTCCTCCGATTATGCTCGACTACCATCAGCGGCCAGATTGACCGTATGTATATATATATAGAGAGACCTAAATAATGCATGCCATATTATGATGTAGCGAATCTTGTGACTGTAACAAAGACGAATATGATAAGACGAAATGCCTTGGGGTTATGTTAGAACTACTGCTGTGAGAATACGGCACAAAGTCTCCCGCAGAGGTGCGCAGCGGTCCCACCTGCTCTCGAAGTCTACCGCAGATCTGCGCAGACGTCTCAGGAGCTCCAAAATTTGACTATTCTATAAGTCAAATCTCGTAGCATCCTGAATGCACCTCCATAACTGCAGGTGCTTTCAGGAGCACCTGAGACTGCTCTTGGAGAGTCTGAGAGCACTTTGCTCAGCTCCAGGGGGGTCTGCGAGCATCTAGAAGTACTTAGAAGCACCGGTGAGGTCGCCCGGAGTCTCTGGGAGGATTGCGTGTGGCTTCCGGACCGATTTACATTTTGCTGATGTAACTAACTGATGAATAGAGTCTCAGCACCCTGCGCGCCGTCCATCAACCGCTTCTAAGTACTGGTGCAAACTTGCACCATTACGGCCTCCAAGTGCCCACCATCATGGCCTCCAAGTGCATCTCCAAACTCGCACGATCACGGCCTCCAAATGTATCTCCACACTCGCTCGATTACGGCCTCCAAACTCGAACGATCACGGCCTCCAAGTGTATCTCCAAACTTGCTCGATTACGGCCTCCAACTTCGCACGTTTATGGCCTCCAAGTGCATCTCCAAACTCGCTCGATCACAATCTCGGAGTGTATCTCTAAGTTCACTCAATCACCGCCTCCCAGTGTGTCTCCAAATACACTCGATTGCCACCTCCCAAACTCGGTCGATCACAGCCTCCAAGTGTATCTCTAAGTTCACTCGATCGCGGCCTCCAAGTGTATCTCTAAATATGCTCAATTAGTACCTCTGAGTGTATCTCTGAGTTCACTTGATCGTCATTTTCAGGCGCTCCTCACATTGCGCTCACCCACCGCCTGCAGCCAGTCCAGATATACTGTGTGTAGATGGGTAGCTATATAGATACATAGATGAGAATACAAACTGAATACATGAGTTTTAATAATCGTTGAACGATAAGTAGCAGCTATGATTTCCAGGCGCACCAGCAACGTTCCCAAAGAAGATGGTGTTTTGCCCAAACTGCTCTCCTGTGATTAGTGGTGCTCCCAGACTTGTCGCCGGCGTTCCCATGCTTGTCGCCGGCGTTCCCAGGCTTGTCGCCAGCGCTCCCAGGCTTGTCGCCGGCGCTGCCTGACTTGTCACCGGCACTCCCAGGTGCTCCCAGGTGCACCCAGAGTTCTCTCCGGCGCTCCAAGTTGTTCCCAAACCTACCACCATCACTCCCATGGTACTCCTGTAGCAGTCATCAGAAATCCCAGTTAGTCTGAGGCCCGGGCGGAATGCCCTCCTAGGGTCTGATACTCTCCTGAAATTGATGCATCCAAGTTTACACTCCACATCCTCTCAGACACTCCTGGAGGCTTCCAGAGACTAAACTACATTTTCCTGATGTACATGCTTCATTGGACGTATGGAGCCAGTACTATCATCATCGCCAGGACTAATCGAACTGGGCAACGTAGGAGTCTGGCGATAGATGATTTGGTATATTGGCAAAGGATGTGAGAACCATTCGTCAAGTGCTTGTTGTCACATTCGCAACAGTGGGTACACTGGTCGTGACGCTTGAAAACAGCATCGTGACGACTCAAAGAACACTCTGGAACAGTGAAGCAATGCCATATTTCAGGGAAACCTCGATTTCATTTTTTTGAGTTTGTGGGTCCAATACACTCAATAAATTTAATGAAGGATATTTAGTTTATGCTGATGGAGGTGGTAGCAATATAGTGTGCATCGTTTTTGCCAAGGAAGGCACCCAATACGATCATTATGTGACGATTTCGATGAATTGCCCTGGGATTATCCATGTTGGAAGTTTAAACATTGTTGCCGCTTTGTTGACGCTAATTCTGATAATGCGGCATTGAGTGTGCCGCTTACCTTTTCAGCTGAAAATACCGCCAATAGTTTATCTTTGGCAATATGGGACTTTGCAGCGTGTATGATTGCTGAAAGTGTAAGACTAAAAATCATTGACCCTCCATTGATGCTCATTTTTAGGAAATGGTGGCGATATTATTTGCATCATTTATGCCGAGAACAGCAGCCAATACAATCATTATATGAGAATTTCAATGAATAGCCCTGGGAATATCCAAGTTGCAAGTCTAAAGATCGTTAACGCGCCATTGACGCACATTTTTATGATGTGGCAACGAGTGTGTGGCTTACCTTTTCAGCTAAAAAGACGCGCAATAGTTTATCTTTGGCATTATTGGACTATGCAGCCTGTATGATTGCTGAAAGTGTAAGACTAAAAATCGATGACGTTCCATTGACGCTCATTTTTAGGAGGTGGTAGCAATGTCTTTTGCATTATTTTTGCCAAGAAAGGCGGCCAATATGATTATTATGTGACATTTTCAATGAATAGCTCTGGGATTCTCCATGTTGCAAGTCTAAAAATCATTGATGCTCCATTGACGCACATTTTTATGATGTGGCAATGAGTGTGCGGCATACCTTTCCGGCTAAAAAGACGCGCAATAAATTATCTTTGACATTATGGGATGTTACGGGGGTATTTTAAGTCCCAGTTTCAATACAACATTTATTAGACTAAATACAGCCACCTATCTCCTTGTCCTTCCTTCCTCGTCTTCCCAGACTCAATCTTCTATTCTGTAGGAATAAGAGCTTACCACTCTTCCTCGTCGGTCCAAGGTTGCTCGTACGATAACTCTTCGTAAGGCAACAGTCTGGTAGTGATGTACTGGTGTACCTCGTACCCGATATTGTTGATAATTGCTAAGAACAAATACTGCAGGGAGATGTGGGTTAAACCCAGCTCGTTGCAATGAATGATGGCATCGCCGATAGTTCTGATGACCTGTTGATGTGCGTACTGAGCTGCAGTGGGTCTCCACGAACACATAAAGTGCGTATTCACGGATAGAAAATAAAGAAGTAATTTTGAAGTTTTTGGTGGATAGAATTCTTAATAATATCTTAAGGTGTTCTTCGCTGGTAATGTCTGACTGTGGATTGCTGCTAGAGCTTGGTTGTTCTCATTGTCGGAGACAACGCGAGCGTTTTATAATCGGTTCCCTCAGGTTAAGTTTGCCTTCGGTCTTCCGTCATGACACCATTCTTGCTTGATAGCTTATGGCAGGGATCAACTGGTGTGCCCATTGATTGTGCCACGAGTGCCCTTTGGTTATCATGTTCATGCATGAGTGGTTTTGAAACCTTTCGTTCCCTATCGGGCCATCCTCAAGATCATGATATCAAACGCAAATAATGACAGCTCATAACCTCGTGTTCGACATCTTGCTTCCCATTCGTTCAGTAGCTAGAACATCTGACAACCTTAGTCTTATCAGTTCTTATCGCAATTTAATATTAATAGCTCTTCACTATTAATTGCCTCACTATACTATAGCTATTCGGCATTGCGTCAGAGATTGAATTGGCGACCAACCAATACTCCGCTAGCGTAGATAATGACACGTCAACCTCGAATTCCTATCGAGTACGACATTGCAATGCATGCGGTCTTAACTCAATCAGCCGGTTTGCTTCTGGCCTCTTATCTTCAGCCAATGTCATTAATCCCTCAGACAATGCTTGCTTAGGTCTCGACCTTCCGTAGACCGGGGAGTGCCGCAAGTGCTCTCACCGCTCAGCGCATGAGCTTGCAGAACCCTCATTCTGGCATATTGCAATAACGTCTGCTGCACACGTAGTTCTGCGTTATCGCAACTTAACTATGCGTTGTCCTGCTAGACAAGGTCTAATAGGTGTGGCCAATAATTAAGCACACTGCTGAAGGTTTTTTACTTCCCAGTTATGGCGACATAATTGCATGATCATAGTTGAATCCGCTAGTGCGACCGTAGTCCTCACTAATTGATTGACACGCTGCTCAAGTGTAATCCCGCTAAGGATCACTTGACTGACAACCATGGTCATGTATTCGCAGATAGGTGTATTGCATATGATTATCACTCCGAATCTTTATCACATGTACCTGCTTCATTCAAACATGTATCATTACCGCTGCTAAAGGAGAACCCCTAACATGGAACTATGCAGCATGTATGATTGCTGAAAGTGTAAGACTAAAAATCATTGATGCTCCTTTGGGGCTTACATTGAGCACATTCTAACCATCATTGTATGTTCAATAACTATTTGATATGAATGAAATAATGATTATTGAAAAGCAATGAATCGTTTCTATGTTTGATGGTTTCCATGCAGAATCTTCGTGGCCTCTCAATTTCCGAACCACCACCATACAAGTTATCTGAGGAATGGATGACGTAGCCATTGGGCATTCCCACACTTTAGGCCGGCAATTTATGGTATTATGATTTGTACACTAATTTTTGATTAATATAGCCCGACATCCTTACCTGTCCTGATCGAGCTCATTTTCATCAATTTCCATGACGTACCATAAGCAATTCTCAAAATCCCAAACATATACACCAGGTTTGAACAGAGAGTTATCCAGTTGGATGCATGGATGGATGCGGCATGACGGTCGTCATACAGACAGATTCGTATCGCGCACTGACCGCTCCTGCTGTAACTTGGATGACATCACTCACTTAAATTTTATTAGTCAATTTTGTCACTAATTTAGTTTCTGCTTTCCCACTTAACAGTAACCATAAAGGCGCTATGAGGTTTATTGGTCGTCTTGCAGCTAAATTTGGACAATAAAACTTTTGCATGGTACATACCGCCCTTGCACATGCACAGATGAATTATCATGTCTCACAGTTTGGTCACTGAAATTAAGTAAAAGCTGGCATGTAGCAAAATAGGTTCACAAATTGCTTTTCGACTTGATATGACATCAAAAATTGTAATTTGCCTATCTATTCTTCTAGCAATGCATGCCCCATCACCATTTCTTTGTCCGAATCCAATTTCTATATGGTAATTAGGTAAAGGGGGATATGCAGGGGTAAAGGTTTACGTATTCAATAGGTTTAGCTTTCTTATTCCGTAATGAATCTGGCTCCATGTTGGGTGGCAGTGACAGTATGCATTAATTTGACTTTGGTCTCCCATAACCTCACCCCATAAGACGACTTCCTGGTCGAGAAGTCCCTTGCGGCATTCGCAATATTCCGGGGATGATATCAGGAGACTCCATAAGCTCTCCAAATGTTGTGCGTGCAGGATTTGCTGCATCATCGTTGATATGCGGTTTGACGACTGCCGGAACCTTCAATTCAGTTGTGCTGTACTTCTTATGTCTTTCACAGAAGCAGTCGGCTGCGTCCCCCCATCCCTGTTGAGTCAATTTGTCCAGCTTCATCTGCTTCTGCCGAAATCTCTCCATGCGCTGCTGTACCATTTTCGAGATTGTGCCCATCACCCAGCCAGGTTCATCATCTTCTCTCAGCTTGCCCTGCTCCGTACCTTCATCATGTTCCCCATCCTCCTCACTGTCCGAACTTGCAAGATCGCTCAGACTGTCTCCGATAGCACCCAACATCTCATCAAACGTTCGTCTGGGCTCCTTGAATGTCAATCCCCCCCTTTCAGCACTTCTCATATCTTCCTGCTCCTGCTCAATTGCTGTCTCTGGGTCCTCAACTCGCTTTCTTGCCACAGCGGTTTCTCTCTCCATGTAATCCGCGATTCATTCCTCTTTCTCTCTGTTATTCAAAAAGTTTGTTTCTATTCTTCTCTCTGCTGCAAGATTCTTTATTGATCACAAGCTACGCAATGCACCTAGGGCTGGGACTCATTCAGCTTCCAAGCCACTCTTGCCCTCATTCACTTGATGACATCTTGGTGTGGACCGGTTGGTCTATTTGCCGTACTTGCCAGCTTGAATTGGTGAAAAGTTCTCTGGTGGAGAATTGACCATTGTAGTTTGTGTTAACTTTGTTGTTGGGTGAGATGTTCGATGTTGCAAGATCTGGACAATATAGAGGGAAGTTGTGTGTTTCATGTCAAGGTTGGTACATTTGATCAACTTGAATAAGCAAAATCAACGTTTTGACCGTCACTAAAATGGGAATAGTTATGCTCACAATACAGTATGACTTGATTTTTAGTGTTAGTTTCATGTAAGATCCCTGTGATTTCTTGTGACAAACATCACGAGATGTCCTTTCCTGCAAATCATATCCTGTTTATATCAAATAATTGTGGGATATTGGTGGTCGTAAACGTCTATTAATCCTTGTTAGCAAACAAACGACATCGGACCGACTTAGTGCAAATTGCGTAATGGTTAGAAACCCCTGCGATGTGCAATCAAATGCAGGAAGATTTAACTCGAGTGAAATGTGCAACTTGGCAGTTACTTATTTCATTTTAACATGTAGCGAAGTATATATTCCTTAGGACTTCCCACTTCTTTTTGTTATCATCTTCCTCTCCTATTCTACACCGGCAAATCATGGCTACACAAACACCTCAGCAAGGTGAGAACGGCACCGAACCTGGCGAATCAACAGGCGTTACACCAAATACGTCACTCGCTGGCACACAGCAAGCATGCAGACACCAGTAAATTCACCGCAATGCTGCCAATGCAGCCACCAAAAATATGACCCAGGATGCACATTCAAAAATCGTTCGTAAAACTGGAAGCAGCAAGAATATGAAACAGCACGCAATTGGATGTGAGTATATTCATATCAAGGTAAATGATGGTCAACTAACTGTATTATATTCAGTGGGTATACGTAAGGTGCTCCATGACCAATTCATTTCTGCCCATCACAGGAAACCTCCATTGTCTAACAAGGCATTTGTCCGCACAGTCCGTGAAATCAAACATGATGATGTTGTCAGCTCTGGGATTTCTGTGGACGAACTTCATGATAAGCATCCCCAGGAGTGGACCAACCTCGCTTTAATCACCTTATAGGAGGCAACGGAAGTGTATATGGTGGAGGTCATTGCCGAATCCCATTACTAGATGCTGGAACCAATTTCTTGCAGGTTTTCAACATGTCTGCAACAATGGCAAAGCAAGGAGGTCGGGTACAGCTCGATCAGTCCAACATGCACCTTGCATTGACTATGGCCAAAATGGCCAAAGGCGGGTTTTCGTGCGCCGCTATAGAGGAAACGCAATATCCAATCAAGAAACCACGGGCTGAAGTCAGAGAAGAGAAAAAGCAAGGTGTTGAGTTTCCTCGGCATAAAAAGGTGAAGGCTGTGATGGAAAGACACCTGGCTATAATTCATCATAACCACATGGACAGCTTTCTTCCTTGCCAAAATGGCTCAGCGCAGAATCCCCAGACACTCTGGAGATGCAAAGAAACGGGTGCTCCTCAACCTGTCCGACGTGGACATCCAACACCAGATCTGATGCGATCTCCACCCGGAACGCCACCTGCACCACCTGGTCCCATCCAAGTCACCCAAAGATTGCAACCAGACAATTTGCCAGCAGCAAATGCAGATTCATGTGTTCCTCTTCCCGTGACTCAACCTGTCAATCTTGATGCATTAGCAGAGGATAGCATACTCGATGAAGATTTTGATCCAGAATTGCTGACTGATGAAAGAACATCATGTGGTTAGTACACTATCTGCTGTGTCTGAATGCTGCTAATATACAAATTGAAGATGAGAGCAGCCTATTGAACATACATGTCAGTGGAAACAAGCAATGATCGAAAGGTACTTGATTTTTAGTACATTATAATCTACAATTTGCGGATATTTTGAAGTATATTTCAAAGGATATATTTACATGTATTAGTAAAGAATAATGTGGTGATCACAGACAAAGTACATGAAGTCGTTAGAATGGTTGCCAAAACATCATGAATGATAAACTGTGGCAAATTGAATGATTCGATATTGTGGATATGCCCATGGCAACATAAGCGTCAACAGAGCGTCAACAGTTGTTCGTGTTGTAAGTCTGGTAAATGAACCTGGATATCGACTTTATTAGACATAATGCGAGTATTGGCAGCCTTTATAGGGTAAAATAATATCTGCACGCTCCCTGCCTCATCATGAAAATGAGCATCAACGAGTTTTGGTTTTGCATCATTGGTAATCTGAGTTGTAAATTGTTGTACACTGTTATAAACGGCATATAGCCAGCCTTTATTGGCAAAAATGTATGCAGTACGGTCGCTGCCCCCTTTTGAAAATGAACGTCAACAGAGCATCAACAATATTTGGCTATGCATCTTAGGTTATCTGAATCGCAATGTCTGGCAATAATTCATATTCTATGTACTGGCTGCCTTTTCAGTCTAAACAGTGTAGGATATCTTCGTTACCCCATCATGACAATGAGCATCAATGGAGTGTCAACGATTTTTGGTCTTGTACGTCAGGTAATCAAAATGTCATTTGGTAGTAGTTAAGTATAATAGCAGTATTAGCAGCCTTGATTGGCAAAAGAGGAAGATGCACAGTCTCTGCCCCATTCTGAAAATGAGCGTCAACAGAGTGTCGATGATTTTTGGTCTTGTTACTCACGTAATTGGACCTTGATTTGTTCGCTGTTATGCATAACCAACCCATTGGCAGCCTTTGTTGGCAAAGCAGGATGCGACATGGTCACTTCCCCATTCTGAAAACTTTGTTACCCCATCATGAAAATGAATGTCAACGGAGCAGCAACAATGTTTGGCATTACATACTGGGTAATCATCGCATCACGCGAATATGAAAGCTTATAACAGATGTATAGACCACTTTATAGGCAAAAATACAACATGTAAAAGGAGAAACAGTGTTAGGGGTAGTCCCTAATAGCGATAATGATACTTGAATTATGATACGAGATGCATACATATCGAAGATATGCAAATACACCAATGCATGTGAACGATCAAGTGGTCAGCAACATGCTCTAAGAGAGAGTACATGTCGGTCGCGCGAAGTGTGGGGACTTCGTTCACACCCGGATACTATGCGTGACATGTGTGGTAATCACACACGGCAGTTGATAGTCATATGCGATTAAGAGAGCTCTTCTCCCCACCTGACATGCGGGATGGATACGGAGAGGCACGTTCCGGTCTGGAGTTAAGTCTCGACCTTAGCATGACGTAACTGAGGGATTAATGAGATAGGCGTTGCGCCTAGAGCGAGCACTACTAAGTTGACTCTGGTAGTATGGATCGCAATGTAACCTCGTATCGGATACGAGCTTACGCGTCTTTAATCTACGTTGGCATAGCATCGGTTGGTCGCCGACTAAGTCTATGACGCAATTAAATAACTCATGTGCATGAGGAATTTAAGAGGCGCAAGCATTATCGCGAGAGCGATAAATGTTCCAACTACCGACCCATGTTGTCAAGGATATGTGGGCTGTTATCGCGCAATGGATGGCCTGATTGTTATCAGGAGTGTAACGCTTTCAAACCACATTGCATGAGCACAATTACCTGAGGGTGTTGAGGCGAGTTATCGCCGGGCGCTAAGGGGGCGTGGCCGAGATAACTCTATCAGAGCTGAGAAGAAGAGTGGGCTATAAAGAGCAAGCGATGGTCGAAGGAATTGGGAATCATCAGCGAGCAAAGTTAGCTATCAGAACACCGAAGACGATCATAAA
>Ga0307515_10022315_pt1 | contig 11162 bp, 6 predicted proteins | sample 17_EM_MG_FD_194513 | JGI IMG/M metagenome (GOLD analysis project Ga0307515, IMG submission 194513) | Populus trichocarpa ectomycorrhiza microbial communities from riparian zone in the Pacific Northwest, United States - 17_EM | ecosystem: Host-associated > Plants > Roots > Unclassified | place... | reverse complement strand
CGTAGACTCATCCACGAGTCTTCACTCGCCACCGCCACCACCTGGTATTTGCAATCGTGAGCTTCCATGGACTTCCATGGTGTTCCAGGCTCTCATGTATATAAGGACAGAGCTTCTCCTTAGATAGAAGAATAGACTTCATCCGCTTCACATTCGTAACAGTGTCAGGGTTTAATATGCCAGTGATAAACCATGATCCGAGCCCCGTGGAAATCCTCCGATTCCAAGATATAGTCCTGTTGTCTAACGTAATGAGCTGAGCAATATACTAATATATAAAAGTGACTTTTTATCTCACATTTTTATCGCAGTATGTGGTTGAACGATCAATGGTGGGTAGGTTTGATTATGAGCGTGATGGAAGTGGCAGATTGGGCCGGACTGGGAATTCCGGAGCTGTGGATGTACTCTATCATTAGCTGATCAAAAGTTGCGGACCCGCTTTGGTTACTGTTTCAACACTGTTTGGTTGAGTTTGCGCATCCAGCAATAAATTTAGCCTCAGGGCTAAAGATATAGAATAATTTAATGTTGTCCTTTTCAAGGCATAGTATACTACTGACGTGGATACGCTAGCTAGATTGAGAAATGCGGTGCAAACCCGATGCAAAAGCTTGTTTTAACCTTCAAACTGTGACCCCCCTGTTTTCTTGTGGTCAGGTTAGGCACAAGAAATGTTGACATGCGCGCGTTGCGATAGGCGTGCGATAGGCGTGGAATACTCGTCAACCGTCAAAGTTCTAAGGAGAGAAGAGAAAAAGAGAAAACTAAAAGAACACGATGTCAAGAGGACTTTACTGAAATGGCACCCCACGTAATAGCCAAGCAATCACGTGATGCCTGTCGATGATCTTGCGCAAAATCCCAGCATTTCCGTCAAGAAAAGACTCCAGGCAAATTCTCATTTCCTGCAGCCCGTGCTGCTGATAGAAAGCGCTATTTATTTGCTAACCACCTACCGTGAATTTTAGATCAGCAGTGTCTAATGCAAAAATACGGACTGTAAAACATAATCAAGGTTGTCGCGAGAGTGGCTTCCATACCTATCCATGTCCGCAACTGCTACACGATAATTTAGTAAAGCTAGGACTCAGTTGAGAGTCCAACGCGTACTGTTTGCTCCGATTCTACAATACATAACCTGCGCACCCTAGGATACGCCATGGAGCAAAGGTGACACTCCGGCGGCTAAGCAGTAAGTATCCGTAATCCCGACATGATTGACAACTAATTATAATTAGGATGCGACTGGACTAACGAACGGTGAGACTGAAAATTAGACTTCTCGTTGTACTACCAACTCTTTGATGGGTGTCGCTTGTTGAAACAACGGTCTCGTACTCGCTTATTCATTCCGTCCCTTATTGCTGGGCTGGGGATTCCGTGCGACAGTCAAAAAATCTTATACGCATGCGTGAGCCCCGCTCCTCCACTTTCTAAGCTATCGCTCACAAAATGTCATCATCTATCAAGTTCCTCAAAAAACTCACCAAACGGGGTAACAAGTCCTCCGATCAACTCCGATCCGCATCTACCAGCGTCGAAAGCAAAGTTGGTCAAGATGCTTCTGGCAAGCAGGAGGGTGAGATCGCTAGGGAAGGAATTTCATCTTCGGTGATTACAACGAGTATTCAAGGCACGTACACATTGTCTTTCTCGGCTTTCTTGTCTCAGCGGAAACTAAACCTATTATCGTCTTAGAACCATCTGGCCCAAAACTCCTCACCTCAGTACCTACAGAATCAGATGGCTCAAAACCCCACGCCTCGGTTCTTCCAGTAGCAGAGCGACCAAAAACGCGGATCGAACTCGCACACTCCGAACTACTCGTGGCATCATCCTCACTATCCTCAACACTTTCGGATTACTTTGCCGGCTCATCCGAAAGCTATGTTCCGCCTTCCGACTTCGCCCTAGAGTGTCCCTTCAACCCCGAAAACTTCGGCGCGGCTGTGGAATGCGTTCTTCTCACCCAGCAGAACCAATCCCCCTCCATCGCCTCAAAAGTCGGCTCCGCAATTAGCAAGATTTACCCCCTGGCCTCCCTAACCCTTGGTCTTGCAGCTTCGGCCTCCGAAAGTGCAGCTCTCACACCCGTCAAAGGCGCTATCAACAGTCTTTCTCTCCTTCTTACACTCGCGGATCAGGAGCAAGGCCGGGGTGAAGACTTTCTGAAACAGTTGGATAGAATACAGTACCAATCTCTCCGTGTGGCGGAGGTGCAGAAGCATAGCGATTTGGAGATCGGCGAGCTTCTCCTCGAGAAATCAACGAACCTGATGACCGCGGTTATACGATTCCTCAAGAGCAGCATCATCTTCTTCCGCCACGACTACTTCTACAACCTTGGAAAGACGGTGCTTTTGGGCCCAAAGATCTATTCGGATGCCAGAGCGGAGCTGGAGTTGGCAATTGCCGAGTACGATCAAGCGATGTTGCTGCAGATCACTATTAAAATCCTTGCTATGAGTAAAAGCACCGCCTCTCCACCGCCGGATCAAAAATTTCTACAATCTTCGCTCGCAACCTGGCTAAAATCATCATACTGGCCTGTCGACGCGCAATTCACCAACAACTGCGAGCTCCGAGCTCCAGGGACGTTGCAGTGGGTTCTCGAAGCGGAGGAGTTCAAGGCGTGGAGACTCGGGGATAATAAATGTCTGTGGCTAAATGGACTACCGGGAGTCGGAAAGTCTGTCATTACAGCGTATCTCATTCAGGTGTTGATGGCACAGCATCCGGATGCGGTGGTTCTCTACTTTTTCTGCAAAGCCGGCGACTCAACGCTCGATAACGTCGACAGGCTGATTCGTACTCTCGCTATCCAACTGGCACTGGCCGCTCCAGAAGCTCGTAAAAAACTGCAGGAGCTGAAGGAGGAAGGGTTCGAGAGCTCAGATGCATATGCCTATACATTTTCACGCCTCGTTAAAGATACAATCGCTGTGGTGTTACGACCCATTTTCGTCATCATTGATGGTCTGGATGAGTGCTTCGCCGGGGAAGCTGGAGGTGGCAATGCTGTCGAAACGCTGCTTGACGGATTAAAAAAGCTGGAAGTGAAGCTCCTTGTTTCAAGTCGGCCGACCCCGGAGATATCGCAAGGGCTAGGATGGGGTCCTAAACGACTCTTGACATTTGAGGACAGCCGTGATGATATCAAACTGTACGTGGCGATGCGTGTCAACAAGTCCAAGGGTCTACAAAAAGGGTTTGCACGAATCAAAAACAATGCCAGCGATTTTCTTTCCGAAAAGTCACAGGGGAATTTCCTTTGGGTAGTCATTGTCCTGAATCTCCTCGAACGAGCGCCATCAGCAAAGGTATTTCAAAAGACGATCGAGATGCTACCGAAAGGGATCGTGGGAGTATACGACCGAGTTCTCGATAAACTCATCGCAGCCGAGACGTTTGAAATGGCTTCGGCGATCTTGGTGTGCGTTCTGTTCAGCTTTCGTCCTATGACCATTATGGAACTGCAGGTGGCGATCAGTCTCCTAGTCGATGAAGTTCTCGACTTACAAGATTTTGTCGAGTCCAACTGCGGTTCGTTCTTGGGAATTGTGCCCGCACAAGACGGCCCTAGTGTACACATTGTTCACGAAACGTTCCGATCATATATTACGGATCCCACCGTATCCCAGGAACGATGCTTGCCCCCAAGTAGATCGCATATGAGGTTGGCGACTGCCTGCCTCGGATGCCTAATCGAATCGGGCGATGACGACCAGGCTAACCTCCGCCAGTATGCAACCTGGCATTGGTTCCAACATTTCAATGACTCTCGGGAGTCCGAAAAAGATATTGCCGTGCTAGGGGCTATGCTTGTTAAAGTCCATGCCTTTGTAACCAATACACAAGTTGTCACAACGTGGATGCGGGATGTAATATCCCAATCAGCGCAGCGTGTACGAGTACGGGAACAGCAAGGCGGTTGCTTCATTGCCGACATACACCACGGCATAATGGACTGGCTTCAGTCAGACATCTTGGAAAAACTTGCTCAGAGCGAATACACCGATGGTGATGAAGGTCTTGAAGAGGCACTCGTATGGAGAGCAAAGGTAGTGTCAACTGGCGTTTTTTAAAAGTACGTTCACGCTGCTGATGAATTCATTTCAGGTTTTGAGCGATGATTTGTATTTGGCCAGACTGATTGTCGGCAATCTCACTTTCACCTGGCTGAACACTAACTGGGTAGAAGTCGTAATGTCTCGGACAGCGTTCGCCCATGCACTGGCAGCGGCACGCATTCTACAGCTTGTCGAACCAAAGGAATTTGTACCGCCTTCCGAATGGTTCAATTTCGAAAACCGCACCCCCAAGATTCCCGACAGCGCAAAATCAAAGCCAGGTTGGACTTGGCGCTATGCTACATATGGATCGTTCCACTGCCATCTGCTCGATCTCACTGAGCAGCATATCAATACCCTCGCCATGTTAGGGGGCTATAACTCTTCTATTGGGTTGCAATCGGGTAACTATGCGTTTGGAGCACTAGTTGCAGGACTGGATACCTGCATCCAGCAATTTCAGGCTGCGATCGATGAACATCCTGTATGGTGGCACCTCCATGAAGGGCTCGGAGACTGGTATTACCAAAGTGACGAAAAAGAAAAGGCTGTGCAATGCTACTCGGAAGCTTTGAAATTCGATCCTAAGAAAACGCCGTCGTGTGCAATTGACTACTGGACTCTTGTTTCAAAGATCAAAAAGATTAGTGGCGACATTGAAGGAGCTGTCCAAGCACTGAGAACCGGCGCATCGCTAGTTCCTGAGAAAGATGCATATACCTATTGGTCCACGATGGGTGATATCTATAAAGAGCAAAAGGAGTGGAAGAGCGCGCAATCGCTATACCGCGAGGCAATCGACAAGAATCCGAGCCAATGCGAGAATTATTGGGAAAAACTTGCAAGCATCCATGACGATACATTGGACTGGAAAGGGAAAATAGAGACGTATATTGAGGCTATGGCGCGAGATCCAGGCAATATTAAGTCGTATGCGGACTCACTTCGCTCAATGGCACAAAGATTTACATTTTGTCAACTCTTTGAACCCGCTCTTCTTATCCTGCAAAATTGCATCGATCATCACCCCACCCATGCGGACACTTATAGAATGAAGATGGCGGAGTGTCATATGGCAGCATGCAACTGGAAGGCTGCTGTAGATTTATATGAAGCTATACGCTCTGGACCAAATGCCCACGACTATGAATTCTCCCACTTGAACAAAGACCTCGGGCACGCCTATCTCGGTATGGGAGAAACGACACGAGCTCTCGCTGCATACCAAGAAAAGCGGATGGAGCGGTTAGCAACCGGTGATGTTAGCGGTAACTCGTTTGACGCAGCTTACATACACATGATCGAGGGCGACTTTGGCCTAGCAATCCGCCAAATTAAAGCCGACATTACCGAAACCCAGAAGCGCTTTCCTAACGGGGCAGAGAGTTGGCCTATAGCAGTTATACACCTCGATAGCTATAGGGATCTCGGAATATGCTACGAAGCCGTGGGAAGAATGGATGACGCACGTGTTTCTTTCCAGTCTGCCGTCAATACATTTGAAAAATTCGTCACCGAGTTGGAGCCCTTCGTTTACACAGACAACAACACGCCATACTACCGAAACAGCGCTCGGGCACTCCTGGCATACGGGATAATGCTGGAGAAAGTTGGCCGGCTGGAAGACGCCAGTCGTATCTACGAGGGCGCAGCGCATAGATACGAACGCACTACCTTCGTTGGAGATGATGCCCCGCTCAATTGGGAGAAAGAGCAAGCTGCTTTGGCGCTGCAGCGTGTGAATTCGCCTGATCGGCAAGCAGAAATGCCAAGTCTGTTGGAGGAAATTGGAGGACCACAACTTGAATTGAGACTGTGTAAGGGATACCGTACTAGTTATGGTGCGAAGGAGAATTCGAGGGCGCCAAGATTCCGTGGTGGGAAGAGTGGATATGCAGCAACGATGTTGAAGGATTCGTTTTCAACATGAGAGCCTGTGTGGGCTGAAGACCGAGCACTAGCACCCTTAATTATCCGATGTCTTGCGTGTTTTTGTTTTGTTTTATTCATACTGTATTCACTCTAACTAGAGTATGACAGAATCAAAAGCACCGCCGCCTCCGGGCGAGCCGGTTAGGTGGCGGAGCTCCCTCCCGCTACCCTTCGTCCCCGCTGATAAAAAAAAGAAAGAAAGAACGACTGAATGAACTAACTGACTACCCGCGCTCCCAAGACAAACGAAAAAGAAAAAGAGAAGAGAAAGACCACCATCCCCGCCACTCCCGCGCTCTGCAGCGCTCACCATTCACTTGGGCGGGAACTTCCCGACTTCAGTAGTTGCCAGGAAGTCCATTACCGCTTGATCGCACTGCTCCATGGAAAACAACTCAGAGACCTGCATGTGTCGGCATCTGGCCGCTTTTCATCCCGTTGCCTTCCCCACCACTGTCTAGAGTACTTTCTGCTGGTCTTTCCACCGGCTGCAGTGGCGGAAGAGGTGCTCCCGCGTCTGGGCCACCCTCTCTTCGCACCACCAGCAATTGTCATCCTCTCGGCGACCGAATCGTTTTAAGTAGATGCCCACTGGTGCATACCCGCACTTTAGTTGGTAGAACCTGGCCGCCAATGACTTCACACTAGCCATAGGAACAGGTCATTTGCTACCAGCCTTGCCCTTCAGTCTGTAGCCGAAGTGCTTGCCGCACTTGTCCGCCTCCCACTGTATCTTGGCCGCCGGTCTTATTTCAGAGATTCGTCTCGATCTATTGGCCGCCGAGGTATATACTCGTTCTTGAACCGTGCCAGCTCTGCGGCCTTCTCGTGCTAGGTTTGCTTGGCGATCAGCTTCCTCATTCCCGGGGATGCCGGCGTGTTCTGGGACCCAGTGGATTTCAGTTTCGATGCCTCGTTTCCGAAGAGTCCTCGCGTTGCGGTTGATCCACCTGGCTAGTGGTTGCCCTGGCCCGATGTCTTGCGTGTTGATAGATAAGGTTCGTGACTGCTCTTTTAGACTTCACACTTTGCTCTTCCTTTCCCTATGCATCTTGGACCTTTAGACCTGTAGCTAGACAGTCATTGCTCCATAGCCAATACACACGGTTCTCCCCTTCACTATCGCAACATTGTGAGTGATAAAATCTTGTTTGTTTCTTAACACTTCAGATCGCGTATTGCCATTACAGTCCCTTTATTTAGTCTAACTAATTTCATTTTCAATTTTGACACGCATCTCAGTGACAATCCCTGATTGGAGGAAAATTATTTCGCTTACCACCATCGGATGCAAGAAAAGTATGCGAATAGATGAAGATATGCTGTAGGTAGGGTAGATTAGATTTTTTAATTCAACCTGGGATATCTGGCGAGAAACGGTAAACCATATAAGGAGGAAAATCGCATGGGATAGGTGCAAATCCACAAGATCTCTATTGCAATACCATTCCATCACGCTAGTTTGTGGGCTGCTGTCCTACCCGCCCATGCCCTAAGGCAAAGCTGGGAAAAGAATTAATGCCTCGTTTTTTTGCAGTCTAGTCTCGGACGAGCGCTTGCCTGGACAGCCCGGGCAGTTGCGACCTTGCAACATGAGTTGTCGCGGAACCGGGGTTTCCGGTAATGTTTGTATTTGTTCCCGTTCGCTAAGATATCCGTTGGTTCCCGGGCTAAAGCAGATAGCGGATTAGCGAAATTTGCGGACGAACCCGTCCCAGGTACTTAACTCGAGCCGCCGGAGCTCATAGCACTCTATGAAATTTGGAAAGTGGGGCCATGACGTCAAGGTCAACTGCTTCCCGCCGCATCGTTAAACTTTGATTATCCCTACACATCTCACCGATCTGGGTCGAGTCGGCTCGAGATTTGGTTTGATCTGACTTACGCGTGTAACTGAGCACGTGATGTTCCTACAATCCTAATCTAGCGCAATAGGCGAGTGATATCACAGCAACTATCATCTAGCCCACTACTGGCCAAATGAAAAATCGCCGTCCACTGATCAGTACCCAATTCAAATACTGTACAAAAATTTACAGACGCACGTTTCCTCTAGCACTCCGAACGGAAACGTTGATCGTGCTATATGCGAACCGAAGGCATTGTATCGTTCTTATATATGTCTATATTATTCTCCCATTGCACGGTAGACAATTTAATATTAGTATTGTATTTGTAACAATATTGATGAGATGGTACTGGGTGATAAATGATGCAATCGGTAGTGTTTTGACGTAGGAATTGACGCTCTCACTTACACTTCCTGATCTGACGCGCCAAACTCTGCTGAGCATTTAGCGAAGCCAAGTCATCGAATAGGGTCGGTACGAGCCGATCCTCGCTGGTCTGATTAGTGGTTGTGTCGTATTACATACCGAGATGGGTTAGGGTTGATTGACCATTGTCAATGGCCCGTGCGTATGACAGTGCAAAGTGATCAAAATTATTTCACGATGTCTTGCATGGAATTTGTGAAATTGCGAAATCCATACGCATGAGCTAGGAATTTTGGAAGCGGACGTAAAATCGCTGTAAAAGTGATGAGATGCATGATTCAACGAACACTATCAAGTCAGCTACACCCGTAAGAAAGCCGCAAGCGTTTGAGAATCATAGGGTAACAATTGAAAGATTAATCTTGGATCTTTAAATCTACTACAACTGGGTGATTTTGTTGCGTCTGTAGATATTATGGTGGTTGTGAATTTCCAGTGTATCACCACTTTTTCACCGCGACTGTATTGTTTTGTTTGTTTTGTTTTAATCATTCTGCATTCGCTCTAACTAGAGTATTGTAGTACCTAATTCCCCTCCCCCTCCGGATGACCGGCTAGATGGGGGAGCTACCCTCCATCTACCCCTCGCCCCCTTCGACAAATGAAACTAGAATGAGCGGTCAAGTACAAATAGAACGTAAAAAAGAGAAAGACAAACCAGACGCCACCACAACTCCGCTCAGCGACGTGGGAACATCCTGACCTCCGTGACTGCCAGGAAGCCCATCACCGCTTGATCACACTTTCTTTATCGAAAATAGTTTAGATACCTGCGCGTGCTTGCATCTTCCCCCTTTCCAGCCAGTTTCCCGCCCGATTGCTTTCCGCATTTTCTGCTGCTCTTTTCTCTACTCCCTGCAGTGGCGAAAGTGGTGTTCCCTCGTCTGGGACGCCTTCCCGCACCACCAGCACTGGTCGTCATCCCGCTGGTTGAAGCGTTTGAGGTACGTTGCGGGTATCTCTTGGTAAGTGACTTTTGCTTCTCATTGGGATTGGGCGCTGCTTTCCCGCGTTACCAGGCTCCGCGACTGGATTGTACAGCACGTACAAATTGCTCAAAGAAATCCCACGATTTTTCGAAATTGCAAATTACTCAACAACCACAGTATAGAAAGAAGATCTAAGAATATAACGTGATAGATAATACTAATGGATACATGTCAATACAAAAATAAGTCAGTCGGAAGATATTTGAGGAAGTTAAAAACGTGAGTGAGAGTCTATGAAGCTGGCGGGGTTTTGAGTACTTTCAACCCCTATCCCCTACTGGTCCTCATTGCTTGTAGCTTTCCAATGACGATGTGGAATCCATCCACATATAGAAGAGCTACCCTGCACCAAAAGGCTACCTATTCAAAAAAAAGAACCAGTGGATATATGGGTTATTTTTGGCTAGCTACAAGCATTGGCTTGGGATCAGCTTCACGAATTTACGTAACTCTATATGAAGCTTTCACCGGCGCGAAAGTCTGAAATCAGGTGAAAACTTTGGGGCAACTTTGAAAGCGCTGGGATATTTCCAGCTTGCTAGCTTTCCAGCTTTCCGGCGGAAGCTCTTTCGAGATCGCTTGAAAGCTTGCTTGAGAGAGCTGCGCTTCTGACACAACCGAGCCTAAGCGGAGAAATTCTTGTTGTCATCAAGCGCATTTAAACACCTGACACAAGCTGAATGTGTGCCATCTAGAAATTTTATTACCAACCCTACCCCCACGCCATTACCCCACGTACTTAAGTATGCAGAGCCTGTAAGTTCAACAAGGATACCGCCTTGCATTCAGCGCGGTCTTTCCGCATCACGATCACACTATCAACTCAAGTAAAGCATCAGTGGAGAACCGTATCATTCCCGGTTTCACTGCAGCATATTTACTGCATCACAGGATATACTGCATACTATTTTCCCTAAAACGATATTGTATGCAGAGAGCGCTGAAAATACTACTAATGCGGTTCGGTCACTACTCCCTCCAAACATACGCCATAACCCTACACATACACACTCAAAATTTGACTTATTCGCCCCACAATCGCTGACTACCACCCTAACCATTACGCCCCCTACAGTATAACTTCCGACGGTACAAATATCCATCTGTCGCAAAAATGTAAGATGCACAATATAGTCTCACCTGTCGTCTTCTGAAAGTCAACCGATATCCGTCACAGAATTTGATGCTACATGTATGTTAGACATTTTACTACCATTGAGATCAAGAAACTCACCAAGAGGGATAGTATCCGGATCAAGTTCTATAAAAGTAATTCGGCCAGAAGCATGACCTAGAGCAAGAACGTTGTCTCGAACAGACAGACAACTCGGTCGATAATCGGGTGGAAGCCAAAGTATGCTTCCAGTACCGCACCTCACCCAAGGCCCATTTAAACCTACTGAGTGGGATATTGAAATCGACTGCGATCGACTCTCACAGTGAGGAAGGTGTGTGAGCTCTAGTATCCCTTGACTTGTCTCCAGATATGAACCGTTGCTGGAAAAAGATAGTTGATCAATGCGTCCTTGAGTAGAAAGTACCTGAATTGTTGCTTTTGTCTTAATATCCCAGAGCCTGACTGTATTGTCGTCAGATGCAGAGGCAAGGAGCTGGCCATCCGGTGAAAATGCCACTGCATTGACATAAGAAGAGTGACCCTCAAGCGTGCCGCTCGAGGCTTCTGTCGATGGATCCCAGAGCCTGACTGTATTGTCCGCAGATGCAGAGGCAAGGAGCTGGCCATCCGGCGAAAATGCCACTGCATCGACGTAAGAAGAGTGACCCTCAAGTGTGCCGCTCGAGGCTTCTGTCGATGGATCCCAGAGCCTGACTGTATTGTCCCAAGATGCAGAGGCAAGGAGCTGGCCATCCGGTGAAAATGCCACTGCAGT
>Ga0307515_10022314_pt1 | contig 11162 bp, 6 predicted proteins | sample 17_EM_MG_FD_194513 | JGI IMG/M metagenome (GOLD analysis project Ga0307515, IMG submission 194513) | Populus trichocarpa ectomycorrhiza microbial communities from riparian zone in the Pacific Northwest, United States - 17_EM | ecosystem: Host-associated > Plants > Roots > Unclassified | place... | reverse complement strand
TGAAATGAATCTCTATCTCTTGTATTGATTTCTCGGAGATTCCCATCTTAGCACTTAGCAGGAAAAGCATTCAGTTCTCTTTGCTTTCCATGGATATATAAATACAAGGAAAATTTGCAGTCCCCTGAAACATCTTTCTTCGGATAGAGATATTGGAGAGTCTAAAAAGTCAATCACGTGTTTACCCCCTTAGATATTGTGTATTTTTTTACTGGAAATTTTTTTTTAAATCATGCAAGAGAGAGTTTGGCTCGATGTAGCTAGATTGATTTTGTAAATCCACATGGAACTTATATAATTTATAAAATCATAATTTAACTAAAATAAATTCAAGATGATATTTTTTTAATATTAAAATAACACATATTGGATTGACTTTGGTAAACTCAGATTAATATATCAAATATGCAACCTTGATTATAAGATTATGATAACTTAATAGAAAGCAAATCAAAATAAATTATGAAGCATCGATCCAATTTTAAAATATAAAACTGCAAAAAAAAACAATTAAAAAAATCATAAAGTTTAATTCTCAATCAATTCAACATTAAATAATAAAATTTTTAAAAAAAGTTAATTAAGAAACAAAAACTCGAGTCAATCGAGTTAAACCCGCCAAACCCACAATCCAGGTCATGAGAATATAATAACTCAATAAAAAAAATAAATTTAATATTAAAAGATAAAAAAAATCAAAGAAAAAAAAACATTTTGAATAGTGATTCAAAAGGGATACAATAAAACCCCTCATCTTTTAGTTTATAGCTAATAATAGATAATGTAAGCTAAGCCTAAATGAAGTGTATGGTGTGCTAAAGTGGGAGCAAGTAGTAGTTGGCATGGTAACTTTGCATCAAATCTTATGCTCCTGAAGAACATGAAGTATCAATGCTTATGTTGTGAGTTAGCTTCCAATCATAATTACCAAGTGCACAGATGATTCATACAACCACAATTGTGCACGGAACACGCCCCAAATTGAGAATGGGGTGCTATAATTGCCTTTATGACCTCTTCTAGTGGAATAAGCATTTCATTTTTTTTTCCAACTTTTTATCCGATAGAAACTCAACAGGTGTCTCAACGAATTCCCAATAGCATAAAATTTCAATGCCACCAAGTTCTGATTAGCCAGTTTGTTTACTGTTATTGCAAATGACGCGGTTTGTGGGATCGAAAGCACACCAAATAACGCGTCTCTTCTTCAATACCCATGGCCTTTTTCAACTCCTGAGCTTGAACAAATCAAGACCAACCTGTTTACTCTTTGTCCATTTGCTGCTCCTCTTCTTTTTTTATTAGCCTTTTGTTCTTTGATTCCTGTTGTGTGTGAACAAGAAAACCAAACGAAAACAAGATATGATGATGATCATTACCATCTTGTTACTAGTAGTTTTGTTCCTGGCTGGCCTCATTAACATTTACTTCTATTTACCTTCCAAGAAATTGTACGCATGGCTCCAATCCTTTGCCTCTAAAAACCCTCCAACAGCCATCACTCCCCAAGTTTCTCACAAAGAAAGGAGTATTACTACTAGTAGTCTTAGTATCAGTAGTAGTAGTGGTAGTCCTGCTTATGACGAAGCTGAGCTAAAGAGCGTTTTTGCTACCTTTGACAAGAATGGAGATGGGTTTATAACAAAGCAAGAGTTGAGAGAGTCATTCAAGAACATAAGAATATTTATGACAGAGAAAGAAGTGGAAGAAATGGTGGTGAAAGTGGATACTAATGGAGATGGTTTGATAGATTTTGAAGAGTTCTGTATCCTGTGCAAGGCAATTGGGGTTCGAGATCAAGGAGGAGATGATGAGAAAGAAGGTCAACAAGATGGTGGAGAAGGGGATTTGAAGGAGGCTTTTGATGTTTTTGATAAAGATAAAGATGGGTTGATATCAGTTGAAGAGCTTGGTTTGATGTTGTGTTCTTTGGGGTTAAAGGAAGGTGGAAGAGTGGAGGATTGCAAGGAGATGATCAGGAAGGTCGATATGGATGGTGATGGGATGGTTAATTTTGATGAGTTTAAGAGGATGATGATGAGAGGTGGAAGCAAGCTTGTTTCTGTCTTCTAAACCACTCCTCCCTCAATACAAATTTTCTTCGTTTAAGCACTTGTAAGATTTCTATATACTTGATCTTTGTCACCCATACAACGACAGAGAAATTTCAATGAAACAGGAGCTTATTCCTTGCCTATCAAACTTCTGAGTGTTTTGAGTGTAGAGGCAAGAGAACAGGCCATCTCTCTGATTTAATCTAACCTCAAGAGAATAAATCAAATTTGGCTAGAATACTTGTTGGTTTGTATTAATATCTGTAAGAAGATTTGAACTTGTTACTAGCTAGCTAGTCTGTATTTTGCTGTAGTAGCATGTACATAGATAAAAGCAGATCCTTTTCTTCTGTATGCTAAAGCCAAATTAAAGAAGTTTGTGCATGCCATGTTCAGCTCTTTCAGAGTAAAGCAACTGAAATAATCTTCTCAACACTCTGTTAGCAAATTAAACTCTCTCTCTGATTGCTGAGTCATGTAAATATATTATCTAGTCTTGCTTTTAATTTCTCCAAATAAAACCGAAAGGAAATCCCGACTGAACTGGCTGGTATCAATGGCATGCTTATACATGTATCAAGCAGGAGCAGTATCGTGTTTCACTTAATATACAAACCTGGTTTTTCAAGAGACAGGAAAGCAAAGGTATAATTACTCTATACTTGGAACATGTTCTCCTCCTTTCCTTGCAGCAGTTTAGAAGATGCCAATCTTAAGACTTGTAGACAGATCAATCAGATATTGTAAAAAGAGGGGAAAGAATTCAACCAAGTTAGCCAAAACTAGGTAGGAAGGAACTAAAGATAGACTAAGACAACCAGCCTAAGTTACCTGCAACCAAATACAAGGGAATTACTCCATCCATACAAAAAGTACAGATCCAACAGAGAAGGTGTTTTCCTGATAATAAATGAAGAAAGCAACGTAAGAGCAGTGGGGAAAATGAAAACTTTGCGTCTGTGAAAACAGAAGTCCCAATTCCACAAAGGCGCCAAAGCTGAAGTTGCTGGGTGCTTATTGTGGTGGCATGAATAAGCATGGAACCCACTGGAAAAAGCACTCTTAACTTCTTTCCTAATTCAACCATTTAATACGAGACTTTCAGCCTCTTTTCTCTTTTCTTTTTTGGACAACTATTAAAGCATTCCTACGCAGGATGGCTGCTAATAAAGAGGTTCTAGCCGTTGCCCTTTAACACGAGACTCTAAAAGTAAATGCCAAAAGTGATGAAAACCGATTCGTAACTTTTGGGAACAAGTAGAAATTTCCAAAAATTATCGCTGGCATTTTGTATAGTTACAAAACCATATGTTCCTAGATGTTAAGTTGCATCTAAGAAATCTCTCCATATATCAGGAATTTGGGATAAGAAATCTTAGCTAACATAAACGGTTCCTTGGTTCTGATAAGGAAGAAGCTGTTTGCTTTCTAGGTTGATTACCGAGCCGGTTCCAGATGCACCGGAGCTATCTATGAATTTATGATAGAACATAGCTCGCTTTACCTCTAGGCTGGGAACAGAAAGCGTCATATCAACTTCATAGAAGGGCTGAGTAGCTCCCAAGGATAAACTTTCATCTACTGGGAATCCAAGACTCACCTAACCAAATTACCCAATCACATCAGAAGAAGATTCTACATGGACAATGAATTATAAGTTTCTTCGCATTGTAATGGTCGATTTGCATGGCAGCCGCCCTTCCGCCCTGCAAAGGCCAATCACAATTTTTTCTCTCTCAAATAAACATTGTTGTGGCGTCGATTGATGCCGGTAGGTGCCATATAAGAGAAAATATAATGTCATTCAGCCGCCCTGCAAATGCCCTGTCTCATAGGTGCAAATCAATACCAATCATATATATAAAAATTATTATTGATAAATCTGGTCATGCAATATAAAACCACAAGCATTTCTGCCTGACATAATTCATTCCAAGGACGGATAACTCCATGACTTTCAAGCTACATTTGTCTTTTGATCATGGCGTACCCTTTGGACATGTAAAGAAAAAAAAACGTGCAGTCAAGCTCCATATGATAGCTCATACTAGGACTGCCTTGAGATCCAGGCCTACTTGCTTATATTTTATCCATAGAGCCATAGAAGTTTATTAGAAGACATCAGGGTGGAAACGTCCTGGGATGGAGCTGCTTTGTTGAGCCTGCTTCAGATGCAACGTCAATGCATAGTTGTTTACCTGGCAGAGCATTACATAAAAAAAAGGTCAGAAAATTGGAAAGCAGCAATGGAATTTTTTTAAAACGAGGGCAGTAGCACAGAATATCATCACAGATAGCTCTGTTGTTAACATGGAAAGGGAAGTGCGAAAATTCCACCAAAATGCTAAATCATGCAAATATTTCATCGGTTAATTAACATGGAAAGGGAAGAAGTGTGAAAATTCCACCAAAATGCTAAATCATGCAAATATTTCATGGGTTAATGAGCTCAACCTCCAAGGTTCTCAACTGGTCCTGGTATTGGGACACCAATTGCTTCAGCTGCTGCAACTCCTGGCTACTTTCTTCAAACTCTTTTTGACGCTCATGCTGAATAGATACAGCTCGCTTGAGAATTGTATTTTCCTGAATCAATGCTTGCATTTGTTCCTTCAACATCATGTTTTCCTAATGCAATGGAAGACGAGCAGAAAAAACTCTCAAAACAAACCCAACAAGAATATCTCATCTATAGAAGTCGCTGAACACAGGCAGGGAATACAGAAAGAAAACACTGATAGAAGCAATAAAACACCTGGTGAAAGCTTTTGGCTGCCTCTGCTCCTGCACGCGTACAAATGGACTTCTCAAGAGCTTCTAGTGCTCTTGAAGCACGTGCTCTGGCATCATCAATATTGGAGGCACTCATCATTTCTCTAACAAAGAGCTCTACCCACTCCATACCATCCATTGATAGGAGTGCTGATGCTGATGGATCTTCAGTAGGAGCCTCAGCATCTGTCGGTGCCAACCCTACAACAAAATATTGCTTTCCATCAAGACACCATCAACGCCAAAAAAAGACCAACATCCCAAGGTCCAGATTCTTGATCCATAAAGTAAAAATTATTATTTTACTTTTATCTTTCTGAATTGGAACAGTGGTTCACATGCTTATAATGTTTCATTCAATTGGTTATTCACAGGATTGATGTGACACAGACAAGCATGAAGAGGAAAGTCATTGTATAATACATGTGTGCTCAGGATGAAAATGATAACCATGACTAGGTGACTGCTAATCTTTGTTTGATCAAAATAAAGGACATTTAAATCCACCACCTTAGCTTTCCTTCTAATTACAAATGGATGTCAACAACGATTCAAGAGAAGTCTATTTGAAGAAATTTCCAACGATTTAATATGCTACATGCAGTTTGTTCTGTTATGAAAACAGATGTTCATTCCCTTTGATCACATAGATTTTCTTGCATGGGCTTTATTCTTCTGATGATCAAAAGAAGGATATACAGATACCTAGGAGAATAAGAATGCAAAAGGAGAAAAATATACAGTATAACTAGGAGAATATACAAGATGAAAAAGGAAGCAAAAAATATCAATACAAGAAGCACTCTATTCACTCTGCATGTTAGCTAATGAAACTCCTTCAGAATCCTCTGGAGAATTTCACCATAAAGATGCTTAAACACTGAGCAACAATGAAAAAACTGCCTCAAATTGCAAGGATCCTTGAAGATTCTTAAATTTCTCTCCGCTGAATGGCTGAATGGTCCAAAACAATGACAAACACAGAATATCTCCATAAGATCTTGCAGTCTTCCATCCCATCAAAGTGAAAAGAAATCAACTACAAGTTCTCCATGGTATTCCAAAGCACCCAAGATTCACCACAAATAGCAAAAAGTCAGACACATACTATAAATCCACTGGAAAATGAGACGATCTTTCCCTGCTATTAAAACATGACATGTATATAAGGAGATAAGGCTTCATGGCCAGCTAATATGCAGCCAGTTATTAGTAGTGTTAATTTTCCAAAATTCTAACTAACAAAACAATTTGTTGTAGCTTAATTCTCTAAAGAATCAAGAGACCACCTCTTGTTTGTCACAAGTCATGCTACAGCTCCATCAACTCATTCCTTTCAACTCATAATGAGTTAAGGGACCAACTCTTGCAGCCTTCATATAGTCAACTTCTTGTTTTTATTTTCACTCCCTCCCCCTCTGTCGACACCCCTCCTCTCTGACTGTTATGATTAGACTAAAGATCTGTGATACCACAGACCATTTCCTCTATAAACATCGACACATCATTCTCCTTAGCTTTTTTCTATGTCAAATTTAATGATCACTCTCTCAGTTAATTAGTTTGGCAAGTATTCCATATTCAACAACTGAACATGGGTTAATGTGCAACCAGTTGATTAATCAAACATGTTGATTAAAGCCATAGTCAATAAACTATCTGCACCTTGTTCCATAATCTCTGAATAGCAGTTCAACATTATCAATGCATCCAACTAATCCTAAGCATACAGGTCCGCCACATGACTTTGAACTGGTAGCATTTTATAAATCTCCATCAATACTGGTTTCTGTAGAAAAAGAAACTAAAAGAGTCTGCAGGGGATGCACCTAGATGCAAAATCATAGAGTAAAGCTATCGTCTTAGGATTGCCATCATTATGTTCCAAACATGTAGCAAAATCCTCTCAGCCAATCCAAGGCAAGCTCAAAACTTTCACGAAATATTTTATACCAAAAAGTTTCCCACGTGTACCTTGTGGTGGAACATTAGCCTTGTCCATTACATCAGACTTAACTGCAGCTGCGCTGAAATTTTCAACAGATGCTAAACGAAGCTCATTCAAACTTCTGATAGCTAAATCCAAATCGTCGCCACATTCTTCAAGCGCTTTCTCAAGAAGCTAGAATGATAAAGAGTAAGAAAAAAGTCAACAAAATACCCATAACAGATGTATCACTGAAATCCAATAAGCAATCATTACAGCCGAACCATCTGATTTCTAAAAAAAAAATGACCCTCTCACACGGAAAATAGTAGAACAAATTACATACAGTATATCATCGACAATTAAGCATTACTGTTATTAATATAAACAAATAACATCCAAAGAAAATTGCTTTCATTTTGATTAAAACACCAGTAAATCAGCCACAAAACAAGCTCATTTTAATCGGAAACTGATACGGGTACACATCCACCTTCATTCACAAAAACAAAAACCATAACAAAAACAACAATCAAAATCAATTGTTTATAAATTCCCAGAACTTTCTATCATCAATTACAGTATAAAAACGGTTTAATCAGATGGATCCACAAAACCATAAAAACAAACACTTTCTCATGTCCCGCTATTAGAAGAATTGATTGATTATCATTTCCAATCTCCCAAACACTTTAATTAGATGGATTCACAATCCAAATTAAACAAAAACCCAACCAATCAACTATTAAATTACAAAGATTCAATCAGCAATAAAAAATTAATCAATCATTTTGTGTTTTGTAATAAAACAAAAGGAGCAAACCTGCTTGTCCATATCAGGGAAAATGGCGGCGAGCTGTTCGACAAAAGCCGAAGAAGAGGAAGAAGAAGAAGAGAAATTAAAGGAGGCCGGGTTGGAAGCAATGGTATTCGATCTGGGAGGAGAGAAACGAACAGGAGAAGAAGAAGAACAACGGATTCTTTTTGACACAGGCGGGCTAGTAACTGTCAATTCTTCAAAGAAAGATCTCTTCCCGCACACTATTGCAGACATAGTGTTCTTTCCTCCTAATCAAAACTAAAAAAAAAAATCTCTCCTTCTCTCTCTCTATATATCTATCTATCTACTCCAACCACTGATTTCTTGTTTATACAGCACCAAATTTCAATCAAATCCTCAAAATTGAGACCGGTTTCGATGAATTCGATTGATTCCGATCTCTAATTTTTTTATTGAGGGTTTGATTGATCGATTTTGGGGATTCGATGGTAATTAGGGTTTCTCTTCTTTTATCTACCTAATCTGCATCTGTTTGTCTTTTCATTACTGCTGCTTCATATTTCATGGCGAAAGCCAAAGGTGGAAGGTGACGTGTTTTTTGGGTTAGTTTATAAAAAAAAAAAAAAAAAAAAAGAGGAAAGGGTAAACTTCATTGTTACCCCTGTAGTTCATAACTGTTCTATTTCTACCCTTATATTTTGAATTTCATAATTTTACCGTTCTACCTTCCTAAAGGCATTGTTCTTGTCATTAAATAACTTTGAAGTTAACTTTTGAGTTTTTTTTCTTAAGGTATTTAATTTTATTATGAGATATTATTTTTTACCATGGATATATAAGGAAAAAAAATTATAATCTAAAAGAATTCTTTAAAGTCAAACTCGAAATTAATCTTGATGATATGATTAAGGATGAGGAATAGAAAACAAAATATTGATGTGATATTAAGAGGAAATTATGAGAGTAAAATAATGAGAAATGAAATTAATAACATAGTCATTTTTCCTGTAATTATTCCAAAGTGATAAGAAAAGGGGGAGATTTACAATTTTTCGAATATTAGGGAGTTAACATTGAGTAATTGTAAACTAAGAGGGTAGAAGTGCAGACCTGGATGAATTTACATAGGCAAATAAGTTTGGGCAAAGGAAAGACATACGCAAGGGATATGTGGAGACGAGGGAGTGGGTAACGTGGCCTAAACGCCGGTTTGATGATGTGGTTAGATCTGTGTTTTAAATAATTTTTAATTAAAATAATATTAAAATAATTTTTTTAATTTTTTTATAGTTTTAAATTACTGATATATATATATATATAAACATTTTTTTAAAAATATATTACATCTTATTACTAAACCCATAGTATTAAGATATTTAAGCGAAAATAAATTAGTATTTGGTAATGTGTTTAAAATTTGTTTTTAGTGTTTCAAAAATTTATTTGTTTAAAAAATATTAATTATTATTTTTAAATAATTTAATATATTAATATTAAAAAAATATTTTAATATATTTTAAATAAAAAATATTATACATTGTAATACAACAGATGATAGGTATCACATAGTTTTATCGTGGGCCCGTGGAGCAAAGATTAATCTGTTCCCTTAATGGTATTCTAAAGTGGGCCGAGCAATTATCTGGGAAGAGCCTGCAACGTATCTTGAATCTGCACTGCCGAGCCTCGAGACTAGAGTCCGTATCCATTTCTAATTGGGTAAGGACTTCAAGATTCAGACAGACTTCGGCCATAAGAGGCCACCTTTAGGCACAAAGCATTCTGTATATTTTTGGGCATTTCACGGTCTAGTTTGGTCTGGGCGGCAGTGTATATATATATATATATATATATATATAGAGAGAGAGAGAGAGAGAGAGAATTGATTGAATTTATATTTATATTTATATTTATATTTTAGATTTAGTTGGCATGAAAATATCTAATAAAATCATAAATTAAAATATGACTTGAAATGTAAAGACAAATTAAAGCAACCAGGCTTTTAGAACACATTACATACTAAGTTCACTTATTGAATTGCGCTAGCTTTTTTTACAAAAAAAAAAAAAAATCGATTTTTTCTTGCCCAGTATTGTACTAGGCATGAGGTGGAGAGCCTCATTCACGTGATTGGTTCTTTTAAAGTTTATATGTGACCATTTCTTTTGGATTAAAAAAATAATTATAAAAACTCTTCTATCTAAATTTTACTTTCTTTGCATATTTTTATAAATAACACTTTACATTGATATTAAACAATAAATAAATAAATAAAATGCATCGTTAAGAATGTAAACTGTTATTAAACATATAAATTGTAGAATAAAAAATGTAATTTATAAAAATATAGATGAGAAGTGAATTCATATCAAACTATAAGAGAGTTTTTGTAATTATTTCTTAAAAAAAAAAGTTATGTTGATAGAAAACTTGCATCTATGCTTTTTCTTTTTTTTTAACGAATGTGTTTGGGAATGTAGTTGAACAATGCTTCTGAAAGATTTTGAATTTTTTTTTATGTTTTTAAATCTTTTTGATATGCTGATATCAAAAATAAATTTTTTAAAAAATAAAAATATATATATTATTTTTAATATATTTCTGAAAAAAAAACACTTTGAAACGGGACCTCTACTATATTCCCTGTGTGATGAAGGTTCTTTTGTGTCTGTCTTAATTAAAAGGACATTGCAACTTAAAATTGAAGTTTTTAAGTTAATTGATTTGAACTCTGGATTTAATCTTAGATCTACTCATGTAATTTCAAAATTGTATTGCAGAGTTACATAAGTATTAATATAATTAAATCCACTTCAACACAAACAATAGTTCAACTGAAAAAATAACCAAATAATTAAAACAACTTGAATATAAAATAAACTTAATAACTTAGAAAATTAATACTTACATCCATAGAGTGAATTATAATTTAATTACAATATCTTTTTGGTTTTTTTGGTTTATGAAATTAAAACTGCAAGTTTACTGATTACAAAAAAAAATCAAAAGCTTACTTGACTATCGCCTACAAAGTTATCATCTACGAAATTATTGTCTACAAGTTATCATCTACTAGTTATCAACTTACAATTAGATGCCTACTTGATAAACAGGTTTTGAAAATCCTGTAAACTTGATTGAATTGCAATGTAGTTATTGTTGTTTTGTTAAATTGTGTCCTCTTTAGTTGTCTTGCCTCCTTCTTTAAATAGGAAAATTCAAGAAAATCACCATAACTACCCACTCATCTTATTCAAGATAAATTATGGTAATTATCCACTCACCTTATTCAATATAACCACCCGTACATTTCTTGTTTTAAAGATCTTCTTCCATGTAAACTCTTTATATCTTCAATTTACTATTCACGTTTAAGTTTGCCATGTTTTTTCTCATTAGACTTTATAATTTATTGATTAATCTTAATGTATAACACTCTCATATAGGCTGTATGAGTGATTTGAATTTCAATTTACTCTCTTGTTTCCTAAAGAAATGCTAATTTACTATTCGGTTTTATACGAGTTTCTTTTTCTTTTTCTTTTGTGTTCTTTTCCTTGACTTGTTTAACGAGTTTCTCTTTTTTTCATATCTTAAATATAATTTTCATCTTCCGGTCTTGGTT
>Ga0307515_10022313_pt1 | contig 11163 bp, 13 predicted proteins | sample 17_EM_MG_FD_194513 | JGI IMG/M metagenome (GOLD analysis project Ga0307515, IMG submission 194513) | Populus trichocarpa ectomycorrhiza microbial communities from riparian zone in the Pacific Northwest, United States - 17_EM | ecosystem: Host-associated > Plants > Roots > Unclassified | place... | reverse complement strand
CAGGTAACCGCCAATGGCAAAACGTTCTTTCAACAAGAGTGCACTCCCGACCGTATTGACATATCTCGGGTTGGCGGTTGGTCTGGTCTTCGCAGGATTTCCGATCCTGTGGATGTTTTTCACTTCTCTGAAATCGAACACAGAGATCTTTGCCTTGCCGCCGCGGCTGCTGCCCGACCAGTTCACGAGCGTGGCCTATCTGTCGATCTTCAACGATCCGGTCAAGGTCCGCTTCTTCATCAACAGCTATCTCGTTGCCGGCGTGGTTACCCTTCTGACGCTGCTGATCGCCATTCTGACGGCCTATGGGTTCAGCCGATATTCGTTCCGGTTCAAGAACACGCTGAACGTGTTCATCATCAGCACACAGACCGTGCCGCCGATCACGCTTCTGATCCCTTATTTCGGCATGGTCGTTGCCTTCGGCATTTTCAACACCTATTTCGCGCTGATCCTGACCTACATGGTCTTTACCCTGCCATACGCAATCCTGCTGATGACAGGCTATCTGAACACCTTGCCGAAGGAGCTGGATGAAGCGGTGCTGGTCGATGGCGGGTCGAGCTGGACGGCGCTGTGGCGCGTGATCGTCCCCCTGTCCGTGCCCGGTATCGTCGCAACAGCGGTCTATACCTTCCTGCTGGCATGGAACGAGTTCCTCTTCGCACTGACGCTCACCAAATCGATGGATATGCGGACCGTTCCGATCGGCATCGAGTTGCTCATGGGCCAGCATGCGTTCGAGTGGAACGAGATGATGGCGATGAGCGTGCTCGGATCGCTTCCGCTTCTGGTTCTGTATCTGATCGCACAACGCTACTTCCTTGCCGGCATGACCGCCGGCTCCGTAAAGAGCTAGGCTCGCGGGCAGCGTTGCTTCGGCCCATTCAAAGTTGTCGATCAAAGTCCAGGTCATGCATCCCCGGACGTCAACCCCTTGCGCCTGAGCATTGCGGATAGCGCTGAAATGCCGGTCGAAGAGATCGATGCGTCTCCAACATTACCCAACATAACAGAACATTTGAAAACGCTCATTCTTGCTATGGGTTGCTCACCATCGACGTGCCGATGGTTGGCATGTCTGTACGCCGGATGCACGCGGACATGTTTTGGCCACAGCCATGCGGGAACTCAGTAGCTTACAATCCTGCGAACATGGGAATGGAAAGTACGATGACGATGAATATGCAGCAGACGTGGTATAGGGTTCGACCTGAAACGGATCGGGGACCAGGCATCAGGATCGGTGTTTTCGCCATCATCATCGGTCTGTTTTGCACGGTCGCTTATAACAGCCGGCAAGAAGTCGCTGTTGCGCCGATTGATACAAAAGACCGTATCGCGGCTGACTTGGGCAAACGCGAAGACAACCAAACCAAACTACAGGCCGTCGTCGATGCGAGTCCCGTTTTTCAAGTCGCATTTGCAATGAAACCGAATCTTCCGGCGACAGCAATCCCCTCCATAAAACCCGTTTCTTCGCCAAGGCGGGCGATATCTCATGCTGATGTAAAAAAGGCGGCGGTTGAGACGACGATGCCATCAGGCGTTCTCCGGTTTGATCGTTGCCAGCCGCAATGCGAAACGCAAGATCCGCTGATCGTCGGCTATACCGCGCCAAGGCAGTATTCCGAGGAAGCGCCTTTGATAGCGCGCAGCGGGGACGATGAGGGTTTCAATCTATCCCCTCTGCAGGGAGCTCGCTACATTTTCGCTCGCACCGCAGAAATGCCGCGTTCGGCCCTCAGAAGAGGTCGGGAAGTGCTCGACAGTATCGTTCGCGCCGACTGATGAAATGTGCCGACGGCGTGGTGGCGTTGCAACTCGATGACATTCAAGTCGTCCGGATTGCGGACCTAGATCCCGCTCCTTTTGATAGAGACGACAGTACAGGCCGATATGACTGATTCCGTACATAAACGAGTGGTTTTGCACTTTCCTGGCTTTGAACGAATGGACGCACAGGCGCACCACAGCCGTTTTAAAAGAACAGCCCATCAATCCGCAAAAGTATGGGACTTTTCGGCGGATATCGGGTCGTTGCGCAAGTTAGGATCCGCATCGGATTTTGCGGTCGTTTGCACAGGGGCGAACTGGCAGACCTCAAGCAGGATTTACATCTGCGACCACAACGCGCTTGTCGAAAAACTGACTGGCAGGCCTGTCTCCCAGCGGATCGTATCAGGATTCCTCAGTGCTGCGCGCGTTGTGGCACAGGGCGGACTTGCTGCCTATTTCCGGCACGCATGGCGGTTTGGTCTGTTTTTCCTATTCCCTTTTCTTCTCGTGGCCATCGCTCTCGCCACAAGTCTGGCCTTGGCCGCGTTGCCCGGATTGTCGGGACTTTCTCCCTGGCATTATCTTTGGAGCCTGCCACTGGCCTGGACATTCTTTGGCGCTGTGTTTCTCCCTTTTTCCGAGAGGTTTCACACGCTCCACCTGTTTGCGGACTGGGAATTGGCGGTGGCGGCGGCAAACATGGACAATCCCCTTCTCATGGATTGGCTGGAGGATTGCGTCGATACCGTATTCAACGCATTGGACGAAGACGCGGATGAATACGTCATCAGTTCACATAGTATGGGATCCAGTCTTGCGACGCACGTACTCGGCATGGTGCTGGAACGGAACCCCCATGCTTTGGCGGGCAAACGCGTCGTCTTTGTTACCCTCGGCGGCGCAATCCTTCAGTGCGCCTTGCTAAGACCCGCAACCAGATTGCGGCACCGCGTAGGGATTATCGCACGTGTGCGGGAAGTATCCTGGCTGGAAGTTCAGTGTTTGACGGATGTGATTCATTTCTACAAATCCCGCGTCGTCGCTTTGTCCGGGCACCCCGATGCACCGCAGGCCGGGCTGTTGTCTATCCGCGTAAAGCATCTTCTTTCGCCGGAACGGTACAAAAAAATCCGGCGCGATTTTCTCAGGGTGCACCGCCAGTATGTGCTTCACCCCGACCTGCGGGGGCCGTTCGATTTTACGCTTTTGACGGCCGGCCCATTTCCTTCCCGATCGCTTACCGATTTTTCCAAGCCGGACTTTGATCGCTTGTCGACAAGAACTCCAGCGGTTCGTCACAGCGAGTGGCTGTGCCTGTAGGGCAATCTTCCTGGATCAGGACTGCGTCTCAGCGCTTGTCGGAATGAGACGACGGTCCTGATTGGGGCCGTCGGTGAAATCGGCCACAGCCAAAATGCATGGAATTCCTTCATGGCACAAAGCTCGGCGCTGCAATCCTCAAGAAGAGTCTCGCAACATAATCGAACAAAACGAAATACACTAAAGCACGGACATCCGGTACCTGTTCCTTGAAACAACGAGGATAATGGCCGTGACGTCGCATCCGCAAATCAAAACCCAGAAATCGATCCTGGTATTTCTCCCAAGGAGCGCTGCCCAAGTCATCGTCTCGAAGCTCATCGAGCATGGTTATGGAGCGAACGCCGTGTATTCCGTGCCTGAACTGTTCGACGCATTGCGCTCCGACAGCTATTGCCTGGCCGTCACCACCCGGCCGGACATCGACATGGTCCGCAACATCAAATCCATGCCAGTCGTGAACCTGGAAGTGTTCTTCCACTCAGTCGGGACCACAGGGGACAGCGTGACCTCATCAAAGCAGTTCGATGGCAATGCATTTCTGGAGCGGGTCAAGGCTCTCAGTGAACCACGGTCAACCAGGTCCGCAGCCATTCACGCCCATACGGCTGCCAACGCCAATTCGGCCGGTGCCAGAAGGCAGATGTCTCGATGGTGGGCGGCTGCAAGGTCCTATCTAAACAGCCGCGCGCCCGCAGGCGCGAAGAAATGAACATGGCCGTGCACCAGAACGAAGTCCGGACCGCAGCCAGCGATCATGGAAAAGGTTCACCCCGGTTCGTCACTCTCAACCAGTACCAAACAGCGGCTCTGAAAAGAGAGTTGCTCCTATACGGCGGGTGCCTTCTGATGTTTTGGTTGATTGGAGCAACATCGTTGAGCGGGTTCGTGATCACGGCCTTCTTCGTCATCATGGCAACGGCACAGTTCATCAAAAGAGCTGCGCACAATGCCATGGCGAAAATGAGCAAGCGCTCCGCCTTCCGACGTTATGGAGCGGGGATGGTGTCACTCTGCTTCTTCTGCCTGATGGTCGCACGCGCATGTTACATCGCGACTGTCCTCGTCGATACCGAACTTCGAACGCCGGTCGTGCCTCTCATCGCCGCTTCAACCGGCCCGTCCTGACGCACGGGACGTCTGGTCGGTCGCAACATATCTCAACATATTCGAACATCGCGTTACACAGTAATTTAGTATCCTGCTGCATCACTTGCATCGAGAATTCCCCATGCTTCAAACGTTGAATACGATCAGGACGCACATCCTGCTCTGCCTGCCCGATCCATACGTCACCACCATGCTCAATGCTTTTCTCACATCAAACGGCTTCGCCGTCACCACGACTTATCTATTGAGAGAGTTCACAGAGGCGGCAGCGCTAGGCAGATACAGCGTTGTCATCACGTCAACAGCGGTGGCTGGTCGGATTCGTGACGTTTCGGCACTGCCTATCATCGACATATCGGCTTTCCTCGTCAGCACGGCGGGCGGTATCGGACATCGGCACAGCAAAAGCCTGGACAGCGCTGCGCTTGCCGAGCGCATCGAGACGATCATCGCCTTGAACCCAGGCCGAGACCGCCTGGCAAAGTCGGGGCATCTCAACGTCAAAAACGGGTGTATGCAGCGGCCCGAATGACATGTTCGCTTCGACATGAGATAATTTCAGATGCAGTAGAATTCCATCGATAACAAAGCGATCGATCATGGCGTACGAAATGGCAGTCTCCGACCAAACCCATATCCTCATCGTCGAGGACGATCCCGACATCTCTGGCATGCTGGTCGAGCTGGTCAAAAGCAACGGATTTGAGGCCTCTTCTGCGGCAAGCGGCATCGAAATGGATCGATTGCTGACCCGACACCAATTCGATCTGATCGTTTTGGACGCGATGCTTCCCGGCGAGGACGGCTTCAGTATCTGCAGGCGGCTCCGCTCGTCGCGCGCTATCCCGATCCTGATGCTGACCGCGTTGCGTGAGGATATCGACCGGATCCTCGGCCTGGAACTCGGCGCCGATGACTATGTTACCAAGCCGTTCAACTCACGCGAGTTGATGGCGCGGATCAAGAGCATCCTGCGCAGGGCATCCCATTCCCAGGCGTCGGACGAGGGACTTGCGCCGATGACATTTGCGGGATGGCGCATCGATCCCAACAGCCGTCAGCTCCAGGACCCGGATGGTGCGCAGGTCTCCATGACCACTGCGGAGTTCGATCTGCTTCTCGCGTTCTGTTTCAATCCCAACAAAATCCTGACGCGAGAGCAGCTTCTATCCATGACGCATGCGGGATCCGCCGGGCCTGTCGAACGCAGTATCGACGCCCATATCAGTCGGGTCCGGCAGAAAATAGAGCCAAACCTCAAAGACCCGACGTTCATCAAGACCGTACGCCTCGGAGGCTATCTGTTCGCGTCCAAGGTGGAGCGCCTGCCTTGAAAAACCTGCGCAGGACGTCCATTCAAAAACAGATACTCGTCCTGGCGATCTTTCTTGTCGTCCTTGTTTCCCTCGTCGCGACGTTCACCGAGCCGTTCATCTACGGCAGACATGATCGAGGCTTCCAGAATGGACTGTTTGCCGGCAGGGCAGAGAAGGTTCTTGAGCAGTTCGAACGAACAAAATCGGTGCCGGAAGAAAATGCGGTTCTGGCCTTTGCGGCAAGTTCTGGAATTTCGGTGAAGAAGCAGTCCCTGGATCTGTTCAATGGTGGCCAGAAGAACATGATTTCCCCCAACGAGTTTGTGGCTCGGGTCAGGATATTGCTCGACGACAACGTCTTTGCGGCATTCCATCGCTTCATCGTCGGTCAAACACATCCGGATTTTCTGGTTGTGAAGGTAAGTCCGCAGAATGCCCTCATCTTCGAGATGCCGGTGTTCCCCACTGCGCTGTGGTTTGCTCCCGCTTTCGCGAGCGGACTTTTGAAAATCGTGATCCCGCTGCTATTGCTTGGTTACCTGAGCAGCTGGCTGATCACCAAACCCCTTCAGCGTTTTGCTGCTGCTGCCCAGCGGGCCAGCATAGAGGAGGGGTCGGATGAGCCCTTTAGGATAGACGGTGCATCCGAGATACGGAGTCTGGCCGAGTCGTTGAACGTCATGCGGAACCGGATTCAGAGCATGGTGGACTATCGGACACGTGTTCTCAGTGCCGTCGGCCATGACCTCAGAACGCCCTTGACGCGATTGCGAATGCGGGCAGAGCGTTCCGGCGAGCCGGAGCTTCGGCATCTCATGCTGGCGGATATCGAAACGTTGGTGTTCATGATCGACGAGTGCCTGGCATATTTCAATGATCCATCCGTCGCGGAAAAGGATCGCAAGGTAGACCTCTCCAGCCTGCTCCAGACGATTGCGACAGACTTCTCGGATACCGGTATCAATGTAATCTACAGCGGACCACGAAGGCTTGCCTATGTCTGCAAGCCCCAGGCTCTCACGCGCGCACTGTCCAATCTCATTGACAACGGTTCCCGATATGCCACGCAAATCGAAATCATCCTGAGCCGTGGCGACGAGGGCGGGGTTCAAATCAGGGTCAGCGATAACGGTCCCGGTCTGGCGGATGAACTCAAGGCAAAAGTTTTGCAGCCATTTTTCAAGGCCGACGAATCCCGGCAAATCGGGGTGAAGGGCGGTCTCGGTCTGGGCCTCACCATTGCTCAAGGTATCGTCATAAAAGGCCACAAAGGACGCTTCACTTTGCTTGACAGAACCCCCAACGGTCTGATCATCGCGATAGATCTTCCCGCTGTCTCTGGATAGCACGGCCCTATGACGGATTCCGTGAACTACGCCGTGGGAATCTACGACGCCCCAGCAACCGTCTTCTGTCCGTATACGTCACCAAGCAGCCTCCCGACCTTGCTACTGGTAGGCTGCGTTGATGATGGTTGCTATTACGACAGCAGGACGCGCACGCTATTTTCGGTATCATTCCGCAACAAAACCTAACCGATCGCCTTGGTTTCGTCCGCCTTTTGACATCGGGAGGCTACTTGCACCGGTTATCTCTTGTCATAGCAAACAGGAGCTAGCCATGACCCACAAAGACCTGACGATCGCCGATGTCCTTAAAGACCCCTTGATCAGACAGATGATGTGCGCGGACCGGGTATCATTGAGCGGGATGACGACCCTGCTGCAGGACGCTGCGCGCTTGCAAAAGAGCGGCAAGCAGGCCCGTCGGATACCGGAAGCAGCGCTCCGCCTGCATGGCATTGTTTGATCCCGTTGCGGATGCCCTTCGCTTCACGACCGATCCGAGAGAACAAGCGAAGGTGCAATCACTGCATGCTCGAGCGGCGATGGCTTCGAGCCAAGGAGCACTGAAAATATTGCCCATAGCCGCCGAAATTTGAAATAATTTTACTCTACAACCTCCATTCAAACCGTTGTTATGGGCTGAGGATTTCCGGGCTGTGGTCAAGGGTGCCAATTCGGATCATTTTGGATTGGCCGGTTGATCGAAACAGCCACGTCGACATCGGAAACGCTGCAACGCCACGGATGGGCATCACGTGCAACTGAAATCTGTCGAGGATGATGCAAGCTCCATCCGGAGCGCCAATCGCGGCGCCGGTGGGCTGTGGGAGAGACTCTGCAGCGAGGCAAGTGCAGCGATCGCAAACGACGTCTTGTTGACCCGTTCGATGAACCTGGCTGTGCTTTATCATCGGAGCTTTGCCGACGCTCTCGCACATCGCATCGCCCAGAAACTGGCGAGCCCCGACATCAATCAGGAAGAGCTGATCTCCATCATCCGTGAAGTCTTTCAACGCGATCAGCGTATCGTGTCTTCGGCAGAGGTTGATCTCGAAGCCATTCGCGACCGCGATCCCAGCAACGCTGAAATCCTCACGCCCTTTCTGTATTTCAAGGGGTTTCTCGCGTTGCAGGGCCACAGGATCGCGCACTGGCTCTGGCACCACAACAAAGCGCACATGGCCCGCCATATCCAAAGCCGGATTTCGGAGGTTCTTGGCGTGGACATCCATCCGGCAGCCCAAATGGGCCAGGGGGTCATGCTCGACCATGGCAACGGTCTCGTGATCGGTGAAACTGCTGTGGTCGAAGACGAGGTTTCCATTCTTCAGGATGTGACACTGGGCGGAACAGGCAAGGAGACCGGCGACCGCCACCCGAAAATCCGCCGTGGCGCACTGATTGGCGCCGGCGCCAAGATCCTTGGAAATATCGAAGTTGGGATCGGCGCGAAGGTTGGCGCCGGCAGTGTCGTTGTCTCGCCGGTGGCGGCTCACACATCGGTAGCGGGTGTGCCGGCCCGGCTGGTTGGCAAGCCAAACTCCGATCTGCCGGGCGTCAGCATGGAGCAGACGATCACGGAGCCGGAATATATGATCTGACTGTATCGCGGATCGAACCTTTTGCGTGTCGCCAAGAGGTTTCTGCGATCGCTCCGACTCCAAGCCTCGTCAAGAAATAGCCCCTGTCTCTGCCGACAGCAGCTACTTCCCGTCTTGAAGCGACTGCCGGGTTTTTAAAGCAGATCCGCGTGATGACGCTGGGCGACGTCCGGGTGTGACCGTAGCCGGCTTTTCAGGTTGTTCTGGCCGACTTCGCGGAAAATCGGGTTGAGCGGATCGACGGTGATGCCGCGTTCCTTGCGGCTCAGCTCTTCCGGTAGTTCGATGACCGGCACGACCGCGTCGTAGCGGGCGCCGAGGAAGAACGGCACGGAGAAGCGTTCCGATCCGGCCGGCGGGGTAACGACATCGTGGACATCGGCTTTGACGTAACCGTTCGTCGCCAACTCCAGGAGTTCGCCGGTGTTGATGACGAAGCTGCCCGGCAGGGGCGGGGCTTCCAACCAGACGCCCTCTTCCGTGCGGACCCGGAGGCCCGGCGTGCTGTCCTGCAGCAGCACGGTTACCAGGCCGCCATCCTTGTGTGCGCCGACACCCTGTTCGCTCTCGGCAACATCGCGGCCGGGATAGCGGACGATCTTGAGCAGTTGGGTCGGCTGCGGTTCGTAGAGCGCTGAAAAGACATTCTCATCCTGACCGAGCGCAATGCCGATCGCTTTGAGCACATCGATGCCGACGCGGGTGACCTCCGCCTGGTAGCGCAGCAAAAGGGGCTTCAGTTCCGGTAGCGCCGACGGCCATTGGTTGGGGCCGATGAGACGTTTCCAGGCGGGCGTATCCGCAGTCAGTTCAACGGCTTCGGATTCAGTGTTGACGTCAATCTGTTCGCGCCAGTCCTGCTTGCCGCGCGTGTGTTCGAGGCCGGCGCGGTTATAGCCGCGAAAATGCGGCGAGTTGACCATTTCGATTTCCAGCTTGTCCTTCTCCGGCAGGACGAAGAAGCGCTTGGCGGCGGCAAAGACGTCGGCGATCAATTCCGGCGGTACGCCATGGCCGACCAGATAGAAGAAGCCGTGATCGTGCAGCACGCGGCGTTGAACCGCGAGAGATCGAGGATGGGCAGCTGGACCGCCGACGTGTGGATGCTCATGAAAGTCTCCTGCTGGATGTTCGGGACAAAAGATAGTCCGGTATTTGACTGTGTAAACGGCGCGTGTGGCCTTCAGGCCAGCTTTCGCCTGCGGGCGATGCGATGGTTGACGGCGCGCGCAGCCCAGTCGCCCAGGACCTGCACGGACTGGACGATGACGACTAGGATGATGACGACGGCCAGCATCACCTCCGGCATGAAACGCTGATAGCCGAAGCGGATGCCGAGATCTCCCAGTCCGCCGCCGCCGACGGTGCCGGCCATGGCCGAGTAGCCGATCAGGCTGACGAGCGTCACTGTTTGGCCGGCGACAATGCCGGGAAGCGCTTCCGGCACCAGCACCTTGGTGATGATCTGGAACGGCGTCGCGCCCATGGATTCCGCCGCCTCGATCAGGCCGCGGTCGACCTCGCGCATGGCAGCTTCCGCCAGCCGCGCAAACAGCGGCGTGATGGCGACGGTGAGCGGCACGACCGCCGCCCAGGTGCCGACGGTGGTGCCGACGATGAGGCGGGTAAACGGAATGATCGCGACCATCAGGATGATGAACGGCGTCGAGCGCACCAGATTGACCACTGTCCCGATCACCCGATTGAACACCGGCCGTTCGAGGATATGGCCGGGTTCGGTGGCGACGAGCAGAATGCCGAGCGGCAGGCCGATCAGGGTCGACAGCAGCGCCGCCACCACGACCATGGTCGCCGTCTGCTTCAGCGATTCAAGAATGAGCCCGGCGAGCGCCGGCGGCAGCAGGTCGAACAGCATGTCCGATGACCTCTCCAAACAGTCCGAGGGATGAAAGATATGAAAGGACATCGGCCAGGCGCTCGTGCAGTCCGCCGGCAATCAGCGTCAGCACGCCGAGCGGCTTCCCATCGATATAGTCGATGCGTCCATGCAGGATGTTCGGTCGGATACGGAACTGCTCGACCAGCGTGGCAATGATCGGATCATGCGCGGCGTCGCCGGTAAAGACGATGCGCAGCACCGGATCGGTATCGCCGTGCGCTTCGGGCAAAAGCCGTCCGGCAATCTCCGGCGGCAGGTCATGGGCGACGATGCTGGACAGGAACGAGCGGGCGACCGGCGATTTCGGGAAGGCAAAGACATCGAAGGTCGGTCCGTTCTCGATCAGCTTGCCGTGTTCCAGCACCGCGACATGGCTGGCGATGGCGCGCACCACCTCCATCTCATGGGTGATCAGCAGGATGGTCAGGCCCAGCCGACGGTTGATGTCCTTCAGCAGATGCAGGATCTGCTCGGTCGTTTCCGGATCGAGCGCCGAGGTTGCCTCGTCGGACAGAAGCACTTTCGGGTCGAGCGCCAGAGCCCGGGCGATGCCGACACGCTGCTTTTGGCCGCCTGACAGTTCGGACGGATAGGCGTCGGCCTTGGAGGCCAGCCCGACGAGCTCGAGCAGCGGCGGTATCCGCCTGCGGATCTCCACCTTGGAAACACCGGCAACCTCCAGCGGCAGGGCGACATTGCCGGCCACCGTGCGCGACGAGAGAAGATTGAAGTGCTGGAAGATCATGCCGATATCGCGGCGGGCGGCGCGCAGCGCCGCCCCGGCGAGACGG
>Ga0307515_10022312_pt1 | contig 11163 bp, 21 predicted proteins | sample 17_EM_MG_FD_194513 | JGI IMG/M metagenome (GOLD analysis project Ga0307515, IMG submission 194513) | Populus trichocarpa ectomycorrhiza microbial communities from riparian zone in the Pacific Northwest, United States - 17_EM | ecosystem: Host-associated > Plants > Roots > Unclassified | place... | reverse complement strand
AGTTACCGTGTTGTTCAGGGTAAACCAGCCATCGCTGCTCGTTTCTTTCCCTTCTTATCATCTATCACGACAAATGCGCTGCACGCGGCTCACTGGATACTTGCCCCCAACCTCTTACAGGAAGACAGCCTTCCGCTTCTTGTTGAAGAAGTGGATAGCGCTGTTCCATCATGGGGGAGAGGAACCAAAGAGAGAGGATCGATCATCACCGCTACGAACTTATCACTGAGGCACAGCTTTCCCTACTTTCACCAGCGGTTCGGGAGGTACGCGGCATCTGCGGTGTCCATTTATTGTGTAAATGAACCTGTGGAGCTCGGCGGCTACCACTTCGGAACGGGTGATAAGGTCGTGTGTGCGGATCATTTTGACGGGAGGGTTCATGAAAATCCCCTTCAGACTTCAGTGCAATATGGGACGGAAGTCTATCTTCTTGATCCCATATTGCCCCACCAGACACTTCGCAAGCAATGAGCTCAAGCCTTTGTGTTGTTCCCGCCCACGTAGTGTGTTGTCGAAGTTGGACCGAAGCTTTGTGAGCGGTCCCCATTCACGTTGGATCAGCGGCATCCCGCAGCGGTGTTCGCATCATTCTGCGCGCCCGCAGGTGATGAATCGATGACCTTATGGTACATCGCCCCGAGTGGGACCCAGATCCCACGCCAAGTGTACGCAGGCGCAGTCAGTTGTACCCAATCCCAATATTTTTTCTTCTCTGGGCCCGAACGGCGTCAGAAACATACATTTTGTGCGAGCCGAAGTCGAGAATGGGGTGGGAGTGTATTGGGATTCATCTTGTACATTGGAATCGAGAGTATAAGCACTGGCACATCTTTCACGAGCGCGAGTTATCGCGGGAGGCCGCGGCAGCGTTAATAGTACAGCATTTCCCTTGATGCTTCCGACGGAGTGGACGAAGGTTAGCGATGCTTTGGCGAGTTTCAAAGCTTCATCGTTCATCCGACAGGGAGGACATTAAGCTACGGTGGTCCGCATATAGGGGTCGAAGGGTGTGATATTGTTTATTGACGAAGGCCAGGACAGTGTGCACCTCGCGGTAGTCATCAAGAAATGTATCGGCCGGATGATGGAATCGATGATAAACTGGACGCGCTGATTCCATCATCCCGTTTGTCAATTGAAATTTCCCACACTCCCTTTTGACAGGCAACCACAAAGCAGTATGTAATCGCGAACGCCCATCTCTCTTCCACCAGCTTCCACCGTCCTATATTTCTAACCATCGGCCTGTGCCCTGTGTGTTTGTGCCGTCGGAGCGTTCGTATGTTTTCCTCAACTACAAGTATATGCTCTCGCTGAGCTTTGACCATCCTGGAATTTTAGTATCATGAAAATCACGACAGGTTACTCCACCCTTGGGCGCATCGCCTTGGGAGCTGGCGCTCTCAGTTTTTTGCCGTCCGTTGAGGCCGCTTTCGCTCAATGCGGGGCGGGATGGGAATGGGTGCGACCTCCAACTTTTCCTGCGCATCGTGGCTTCGAAGCTCAATCCTTCCGCATTCCAGTCATACAATTCCAAGGGTCAGAACCCGTGCGAGATTGCAGGGTCACTTCAAGCACCATGTCTGGGGTTCTGTGCGTTGTCAATCGCTCTCCTTCCCTCGCAACGAAAACGACCGCTCATCGGTATTGCACCCGCAAACAGCCATTTACGAACTCGCACCGCTCAGTGCAGGTAGCAACTATGTCACTCCCCAGAGGGATGACACTGAGCAAAAGAAGTGTGGGTGCAACTCGATCATCTACAGCTTGTACGCCGCTTGCGCCGTCTGCCAGGGGAACGGTACTACCATCCCAATCACGTGAGCCCTCTTAAACCATCTCTCAAAAGTAGGCCAACTGACCACGCGCGGTGTCTTTCACTCAGCTGGGAATTTTGGGCGCAGTTTTGTGACAGTGTCTACGTTACTCAGTCAGTTTACGAACTGGTTTCCTCATCTCAGTTCGGTGGCTTATCATCGCATTCAGGTACCCCTTTGACATTCCTTACAATGCCTCGGTCCCACGTTGGACGTTCTTGAATTATACAGTAAGCATGCTCAGCTGGCCGATCTCTCATGTGCCTGATGGATTGTGTATAGAGTGGCGCCGCATTCGATCCAGTACTCGCGAGGGCGGCCGGGAGGGATCCAGAAGCTACCCCCACTGCTCCTCCTATTGTCACCATCTCCAGCACAACCCCCAATTCACCGCCGAGTACCAACCCGTTAACGGGCATCGCGAACACACCGGCATCTGGCACTGGAACATCTTCATTACTTCCCTCGACTTCTAGCGGAGGTTCTAGTGGTGGAGATAACTCCGGGGGTACCAAGACCAACGTCGCCGCTATTGCTGGAGGTGCGTATCGATCGTTCACCCCACATCTCGCATGTGTCATTTACTGTGAAGTTCGTGAAATAATCGTCGGCCCCTGACAGGTGTCGCCGGAGGTGTCGTCGGATTGGCCGGTTTCGCTGGTCTCGCTTTCTTCTTCCTCAGGAGGCGAAGGGAAAATGGGGGTGCCATTAATATCACGACGCCAGACCAGACGGTATATAGCCCTACCATGGTCCAGCCAACCTACGACCAGCCAAAGATATACAACCCCGCGGACCCTTCGACGTTCCCATCCCCCGTTCCTGGAGGTGAATCTTCTCACTCGGGCGGGATAACCACGAGCTCGTACCAGCCTGGACGGTACAATGGTGCCGCTGAGCTCTAAGGCCTGGAATGCCCCGATGCGCTCAGTCCCCCGTGGTTGGAAGGCAAAACTTTCCAGCGCGCAAATTGCAGATCAGACATCCTTCCCTCCCTTTGTTTTCCCCTATACTCACTTCCCCGCCGGTTCTGAAGCCCTTGCTTGTTGCTGTTTTTTTATTTTTATATCCCTCGTTTGTGTATTTAACATTACTCTCCTTTTCAACGCGCCGTCCTTCCGGTTTATCAAGGTTTCAGCTCTCAAGTTCCGGCCATCAATAGATTGCTTCTCGGTCACCAGCGCCCTTCCCTCTCGTCGCGCTCGTATCGTAATACCGATGTATTCAGGAATCTCAGTTTTGACCTATATCTATTCTAGAGTAAGGAGGTCCTCTACGCTCTTGGTGCCCTCCTCAAGCCTCCTCAGTGCTGAACCGTGGTCAGGTTCAGGTAATTTACGTAACTATCGTCACTATCCGTGTTTTGATATTACGTGAGTTTGAAAAGCGTAAACGCGGTCGCTTCTGCACGTAAGGATGATCACACGACCAAAAAAGTATTCCTCGGAGTTCCCCAAGTTCCGTTGTATGCGGGGTTAAAACCATTCCCACGGGTGCTCATTCCCCCCGCACCGTTATCTCTCCCTCTCCTTCCGTGTTGCCCTGCGAAGTTTATCCCCACAAACATGCCCGGTCGTCTCCAGAACAAGGTGGGAGCCGATGTTCTGCAACGTGAACAGGAGGTGTCCTGACCTAGAGCACACAGTCCGCTCTCATCACTGGTGCTGGATCGTAAGTCACCTTTCATCACTCATCTCTTCGGGATTTCAGTGAGATCATCACCCCCTGATTTGTTTTTTAAATTAGCGGTATTGGACTGGAATCCTCCTTGTTATTTTCTTCGGAGGGTGCGAATGTCCTCTTGGTCGACATCAATCTCAAAGCGGTCGAATCCGCGGCGGCGTTGATAGCGACGAGGTACCCGAACGTCAAGGCCGTCGCAATCAAGACCGACGTTGGGGTCGAGAAAGAGATCAAGGACGCTGTCGATCTTGCCATTAAAGAGTTTGGCCGACTCGATATCATGGTGTGCATTCCCTCTCGCATCTGCCCACTGGAATGATTCCGCTCCGCCCTCCCCCTCATCGCTGAAACAACGATAAGGGTCTTGACGAGTGATAACCTGTCTCCTCGCATTTTCTGTAGTTTAACAATGCCGGGATTATGCACCCCGCGGACGACAACGCGTTGAACACGGAAGAGAATATCTGGGATCTAACGATGCAGATTAACGTCAAGGGGGTTTGGTGGGGGTGCAAATACGCCATACTTGCAATGAGGGAGAACAAAGCTGACCCAGAGAAAGGTCTGACCCAAGGTGGGAGTATCATCAACACCGCGAGCTTCGTCGCGATTATGGGTGCTGCTACGCCCCAGTTGGCGTGTACGTGTGGATGTCTTTTGTTTGACTGACGAATTGTTGACTGTACCGTACGCAGACACCGCCTCGAAGGTTGGTTCGTGAGATTTCTAATGGTTTTCAATCTGACCCCGGTGTTCGCGTGCAGGGTGCCGTTCTCGCAATGACAAGAGAACTTGCTATGGTCCATGCCCGTGAGGGCATCCGCTTCAACTCCATCTGCCCGTGAGTCTTTCAGAAATATCACCGTATTGAACCTATACTCACAAGATCGCAGTGGCCCTCTTAAGACTCGTATGTCCCTGCCCTCCTGACTCGGACAACTTTCCGACGATGGTCTTTCCCCCCCAGCCTTGTTGATGGATTTCCTCAACACGGCGGAGAAACGTGATAGGAGGTTGGTGCACCTTCCCATGGGCAGGTTCGGTGAAGCAGTCGAAGTTGCCAAAGGCGCTCTTTTCCGTAAGCGTGAATCCAGACCATGGGACCCTTCGATATGCTCATCCGGTCATAACCCCAGTTGCCTCTGACGATAGCAGCTACATGACCGGAACCGACTTCAAGGTCGACGGTGGCCTCACAGCATGTTACGTTACTCCGCTCGGGGAGCCCTTGCTCTCCCCTCCTTCCAGCCTCGCCTAGAATCCCGATCTGAGAAATCGCCAATGGTTACAACAGAGAATAACTGTTTCATTCGTACATGTTTGATGGATAAAAAAATGCCCTGCCTACTTAAATACCTTCTCGAGCGTTGTGTTCAAAGGTGCTGTGCCTCCATTCTCATTCCTCCTTGAGTTCCCGTTTCTTGCCACGCCTCGCGCTCAACTTCCCGACGTCGTTGTGGAGGTCTTTCTTGACCTGTTTGGAAAGGCCAAGCATGAAGAGGACTTCGTAATGCACGAAAAGTGGGGCAAGGACGAGCGCTATTCGGGGCGCCGTTATATTTACTCCTCCGACATCAAAACGGGAGAATGCTCACCCCCGAGTAAGTTGTCCAATAAAGCCGGTGCACGGCCCTCATGCACACCATGCCCATAGAACTGAGCAAGCCAACAGAAAACGTGGACGGCTGCGGCAATCCCCAACGAACCGGGCTTGGATGCGTACGCTGTCGCACTCAACAAAGTCCCCGCAGCAACCGGAAGATGCATCAGCTGCTCAAAAGAACAACCGGTCGAGACGGGGCAACCAGATTTCCCGTGTGGTTAGTGGTGTATTTTTGCGTCCAGCTGTGATGGTGTGACTCACGGTGACGCCTGGGGCGAGTATGAAGTAGTATAGTTCAACAGTGATGGCCCATATGGCCGAGTAGTTCAGGTCGAAAGCGAGGTATGGTCCAAAGTCGGCGTGGATCGAAGGGATCGCGTCAAGCTTGGGCAAGTGTGCTGTTAGAACGTACGCGGACCTATCACAAAAACAGCGCAACCCAAAGAAACGGGATCAGCACCATTGACCACGCGTAAGGTCACCCATGTAATCGCGAACAGTGTTTCCTCACCAAACGATGAACGGAACACATGTGATGTGGATCCAGACGTTCGTCGGGTTCGAATGGTAAGCACCATAAAAGGCGAGCTGTTGCCTCAGGCTGAAAGCGGCGGGTGACATTTGTGAAGGTGGGTGGTGGAACCGGTTATACGATACTGTCAGATATACGCTTGCCAATCCTAGATGACGATGCGCGAGAGGCAGGGGTGGGGGGGATGGGAGCGCAGGAACAGGTTGACGTGGAAGCCGAGGGTGCGCGGTGGTATTTCGGGCGATACTTAGGTGAATGTTCGGGTCAAGGACGGTTCACACAGATCATCTGAACGAACATCGCTGAAAGTTCGGGACACCGGCCAAGCCGAGATCCGATTACATAATGTAAGATACCTCATCCATGCCCATATTGGCCCCGTAATCCATCGTTAACATGTTAACAGGTCGCTGCAAACATAGGTCCCGAGTAACCCGAAGGCCAACATGGGGTACGGTAGACCCGTGGGCGATCCCCCCAATTCTATTTAAGACCGACCACATATCGATCGGGACCCGTCAGCTGCAGCGCCCTCGCGGCTCCTCATGGCTACAGCTACACACTATGAAAAAAACTGCGCCTTAAATTCAGTCAAAGGTAACTTAAATTACAAGTTCAGTCGTTTTCCGACTGAACCAAAGCATGAAATTCAGTCAGTGTGTGATGCTGAAAACGGGCGCTCACCTGGAAACCGACTGAAAGGAGACACAAACAAACTTAATTTCAGTCAATTTCAGTGACTGAATTTAAGGTGCGGTTTTTTTCACAGTGACAGCTATGGCTACGACTACAGTCACAATCATTGCCGCAACTGCTACCAGGTTCGGAGCCTGGAAGATGGAGAATGGAGGCGTTTGGTATTCAGAATTCTTGTGGAACTTCCAAGTCGTGAGCGGACCGTGGGAAAGTTGAGGTATCGGTGTGGTACTTTCCGGCGGGCGAGCTATTTCTCTCACTTGACCTTCTCCCTCTTTCATCCCCTGGCTTACACTTCTGTCCGTACCGTCAGCCGCAATGCCATACCCTCCACAGGTAATCAGGTTTTTCTGTGATAGACCATCTCTATCCTGCAATCGCCGAATATTCATTGATTAATCCCTCTAGCCCTATCCACCGCTCACGCGACCTGCGCCGGTGGGTTGTGTCACCCCGCACCAAGTACGCTCACCATCTCCTGGGGTACGTGTCTACAGTAGCCACTTTATTCTTTTTCCCTTGACGATCCGATATCGACGCATATATCCAGCTTGTGGGACCAGAGGACACGGTTCTTGAGACGATGTCCATCAGTGACGCAGATAGTGCACCTCACGACGCAGACTTTGTGCGTGCGTTACTTTGCGATTCCCCCTGCTGCTCACTCTAACACCTCAGGTGGCGGAGTCGACAAAAGGCGACACATCTATGCAAACAGGGAGCCCAGTCGTGGCTCAGGACGTCCCGGGTCCTACCATGGAAAACTTGGACCGACGTTCGATCACTCCTGGTGTTGATGAAAATGCATATGTCCAGTCCTCGGTCTCTCCGGATATTACGGCGGCACCTCTCATGCTTATGGAAAATGGTCGTACCTCCTCTAGTGTCTCTGCCCTTGACTCGCCGATGGATGTCCAAAATGACAGTGCTGTCATGCACGATGAACTCGAAACAGAACCCGGCTGTGGTTTCGGCACGACTCCTCATACCGCTGCGGAACCCATCTCTCAGTTGCTTCATATCGTTGCTTTCTCGAACCTCTCTTGCCCTCGTGCTTCGCCGCCCGTTTCTCCGAATAGTGCTTGTTCCCAGATTCGCCGCACTCCTTCTCCTGGCCAAACTGACCTCTCTGCTTCCTGTGTCGACGACTCTTCGAACGAGCCATCAAACCCCTCATCGTTGTTCACTGAGCCTGCGTCTGCCACCTTCGTTCGTCCTGTATCACCTCTTCCTCCAAGCTCTCCTGGTTTCATCAACGACTATTCTATGGAATGCTCGGATGATGCTTCTATCCCTCCGTTCCCTTTACCATCTTCTCCTGTGCCAAGCTCTAGCCCACCAAACTTCTTCACATCATCCCCTACTTGCCATGCCCTGTACAAAAGTCCCCCGACATCACCAACTCCTGCTGAAAAACTCACGGCTGTCCCCTCGGCAGTATACTCTAACCCGCTGAAGAGATCACGTAGCCCAGACACGGTGGAACCCCCCGCCGGTGGTCAGAACGAGGAGTTAGGAGAGGGACCAACCAAGAAGAAGGCGAGATATACACGCGATACCCGAATTCATGACGCTCACTCTGTCTCTAGAAGCTGGATACACACGAGCCCCCTCAACCTAAGCGAAGCACGTACCTTTCCCAAAATCGAGAATACACGAAGCTCAAGACACCATTTCGGTCACCCGTAACGGCTGCGACGAAGGACTGTCCTCGGTATAAAGACACATCTCCGAATTCTGAACCCGATCTACCTTCCTCTCCCGCACCGACCTCCCAGGATAGTGTGACTGTTAAAAAGAGCTCCCCGCATAAACCTGGGAAAGACTTCATGACCAGAGTTCGCACTCCCAGAGCCTCTGCGCAGTTCAAGTCGCCACTCTCGGCGGTTGCTGCTTCCGATGCAGGGAATAAGAGACGTGTTGTGAGCGCGTCTCCGACCGTCCAAGCCCTTCAATTGCGTCTCCAGACCTTGAAACGGGCCGAAAAGATAAGAAACGACGGAGAAGGGGAGAAGTTGGAGAGGCTGACGAATAATTGGACCGACGTTGCGAGGGAAGTTGCGTGGGAGGTTTGGAGTATCGTGAAAGATAACGTTCAGGACGTTTCGAAGCTGGGCGGGGGACGTGGGGGGCTGCAAAACAACTGGGGATGGGCGGACGAAGGGAGCAAGGATAACGTGGTAGGTGCAGAGAGGCTGAGCGGAGAAAGCGAAATGCTGTCGGAAGATGATGAACCTCCCGTCCCTGAGGACACCATGTCGGCGATGTTGAGGAAAATGGGCATTGACCCGATCACTCTGGGCTGGGATGAAGACGGAGGCGAGTTCATGGACGTTTCTTCCTAAATTTTATCCTACAAATTTGTTCGTACTTTTCCGGTCATCATAACTTCAGAAACAGCCAAAGGAGCGCATCCACCCTTTGGCGTAGCATTTATTAACAGAGTCACGATGTTTCTCACGGACAGGATGCATACGCCCATCTCAAAAGCACGGAGACACCTTTTTTAGCCATTAGCGTCGTACGCACATTCTGCGGTAGGGCACGCAAACCTCCCGTCTAACTACCTGCACCTTTCGAATCCAACCCCCCACCCAAGTCGGTGATAATGACAACGTGTACATACAATGTCAAAGTGACGCTCTTCGACGACAGAATCCATAGCCGCAGAGGCACGGCGCATGACTTTTTGTATAAACAACAGGATACTTCAAATACAGATAAAATAAAGAAACTATTCCCTACGAAAGGCCTACAGAGGTTAGAGAGCGGGTAAGTGATTCTGACAACTGCAGAGAAACGATGAGGGGCTTGAATATTGGTGGGATGTAACAACGAACTGTGATATTAACCCCGAGAAGGATCGTTAGAATCCATTTCCATACAAGCAGTTGCATTACAGCAGGAGCAACCATAGTCCGCGGCGAGTTTGAGGCGATCTCGCCCGTATTCGACACGCAACGACCCCAACTCATGGAAACGGGGTAGCAGCTCGGGCAGCCACTTCCCCCCGAGAGATATGCACTTTTCAATATGTCTCCCCGTGGAGACGAGGACAAAAGTTAGTCTCTTTCCCCTCACACTGATAGCAACCTTCGCCAGCCCGGATAGGACAGCATCGAGGTTTCCCCACGCTTGAGCAAGCGCGATCCGTGATCCCACACAGATCCATTGGTAAACGCAGCTCGTTGTCAACCTGACGTGCTCCAGGCGACTGCGTTGTATTGGATCGAGGGTCGAGAGAATATTGAAGGAGGTTGTTACAACGCACGAGTCCGTACGGCCCATGTCCAAAGTCAGTTCGGACAGGTTGAAACAGCCTCCCAGGCTGAACGGCGGTCGGCCACCCGCCTGCCGAAACGGTGCTACCGTATGTTTTGATGACAGTTAGTTGTGTGGTAATGGTTGAGCATCCCCGACGTACAATAGATCATGTGCACCGTAAGAGATGAGAGCGACTCTGCGCTTGTTTTGATTAGAGCGTTCGTCGCACGAATCGCGTCCGGGCCGTACATGTGATCGAAGTCGAGCCTGCCAAACTGTTTCGGAAGTTGAGCGACTGCGGCCATGGTGAGATCGTGGTTCCCCCACAGAGGCTGTGAGAAAACACCGAGTTCCAGATCTGGTGCCTCTGAAAATATACCCAGGGGGGAATGATCTGACTTTATGGGCTTCAAGTCGCAGTGGAGGAGGTGAAGGCGTTTGAGGCTGGGGTGTGCCAACAGTATGTCGGTGATCAAATGAAGGGAGAGCGAACAGGATTTGAACACCACTGTTTGTAACGTGGCGGAAAGGGCGGCAATGCATTCCACGAGAGAAACTCTCGCCTCGGTGGCGAGTACTCCTCCCGTGATTCCAAGGTATGCTATTGGAGCCGTGTAGAACGGCGTCAAGAGATCTCGGGAGGGGAAGAGCCGGTAATACTGGCACCGTAGTAGTATCTTCAGCTTCGTAACGTTTGGCATGAGGGATTGTGGAGGAATAAGGCATAGACCATCCTCATCTCCTTTGATGTTGACATCCCTAAACAAATGTGTACGGGAGCGACCGATCCAGTTCTTGGAGACTAGGGTGCATGCATGAAGTGCTTTGCACGCATCGACACGATGGTCGGAGCGCTTGTTGTGATCAGGGTCCCGATAGGCGTGGCCGAGCTCGTCGATGACTTGGTCAACGAGCTCTTGAGGCAGCGCTCTGTGTGGGAGCATAGGATGTAACAAAATGGAGCCGCTGTTAAGCCAGTTCGATGATCGGGGCGGCAACCTTTTCTCTGTCTGCGACCACCAACATCTCCACAAGCGCTTAATCAGAACCCTTCACCATCCTTTTCCTCCCAACCGTTTTATCTTCCCCATCCTTTCTTTTCCACACCCCTTTCCACCCCATTTCCGTATCAATCACATCCTTTACAAAAACCCCCTTCTTTTCTACCTTCTGTTGCCGACTGATGTCAAATCGCGATAACCCTGGCGTCGTAAGGGCGTCAGAACAAAACCGCCATTCGCGGATGCTAGAGCAAGGACGTGCCCCCATTTCAAGGCCAGGCTCGCCCCGCTTACCCTCCCGCCTCCCCCAGAGCGACAACTCCCCCCCCCGCAGACCCGCCCAGTGACGAGGATGCCCCAGTTAAAATCGAGGAGGAACTAACTCCCCCTTCCGTTCTCACAGGACCAGGCCATGCCGGAGACTTCCACCGAGACCGCTCGATTCCCCCCCCCTCGTCAATAGACGAATCCACCTCCGCCAGGAACAATCGCAAGCGCGTTTTGGTCCCCGCCATGCCCAGCTCACCCGGCCTCTCTTACGCAACCGACCGCTCACCACCAGAG
>Ga0307515_10022310_pt1 | contig 11163 bp, 11 predicted proteins | sample 17_EM_MG_FD_194513 | JGI IMG/M metagenome (GOLD analysis project Ga0307515, IMG submission 194513) | Populus trichocarpa ectomycorrhiza microbial communities from riparian zone in the Pacific Northwest, United States - 17_EM | ecosystem: Host-associated > Plants > Roots > Unclassified | place... | reverse complement strand
CACCTGAGTTATCGCAGTAGGCATACAGCTCAACAAAATGTGCTGATCAGTTGGAGCGACTTTCTAATGAGGCGAACGCATCTCACATTAGGACAAACCGCAAGACCTTATTCTCCTCATTGATGGCCCCTACTCTGGCCAGTCCTTGCGTCATAAACACTGCCATCACGGGTTGGATGGAGGTTCAACCATCCAAATGCCAGCGCAGAGATCGCACCTAACGTAACGGCAAGTCTCTTCCCTTTTTTGGGTCCTCAATTTGGCCAATGCCGCCCCGATACACACAAGACCGGTTCATTTTCTGTGCCGTCAAAGGTCAAGTCGGGGAAGTGACATGTCCAGAGGATGCTGAAGACTTTAAAGTCAGGGGACCATACCTATTGATTTAAAAATTCTTCTTCCTGGTGGCTGCCGATAATCCATTGTTCACTACAGTCCAAAATTCCAAAAAGTAATAAAACCGATCCAAGAGAATTCAAGAACCGAGCCAGTCTATCTGGGGCGGCGTCATCCGATTCACGGATTACGAGTACTACATTCAGTGCTACACTGGTTCAGGTGCTTCCGCGAGTCAATTCCATGTGATGAAACACGCAGGATACCTCATCCCAAACGGAGATACCATTTTTCCACCCACTGTTCCGAATCGACAGACATGAGAAACATGAATTTACATTCCGCAGTTTGGTAGCGATGTCGTTGATATTGAGGTATACCCTTACTGTGTCACACACTGTGTGAAAAAATGTGCGGCGACGCAGATTGAGGTGTAGGCCCTTGAGGAACTTGAGTGAAGTGAGGACTTCGACGACATCGAAGACTGTCTGAAGGAAAATGAGCCGCCAAGGTCTGGGTAATCGAGCGAAAGGGCCAACTCACATCATCAAACAGGGGCAACCACAGGCTTTCAAGAAATGGAAGAACCGTCACCATTCGCTTTACCACCCGCGTGTCGAGTATTGGAGTTGTGAGGCGTACTCGTAGTCTTCGCACCCGAGCGATGGACTCCCCGACTTCTTCCACGAACCAACCCTGATCACATTCAGGTTGAGAGGAGATAACCTCGATCGCTTCCACTGGTCGACCAGGTACGAGCTGGCTGACCTGTTCGGGTGAGGCTTCCAATTCTCGGAGATTGGGCAGGGCATTCGACGGAATTGGGGATAAAGAACGCATTGTGTGCTTCAAATGGAGCCTCCTGATCGCCTTTTGCGCAGCGATGAACGCAGCAGCACTTGTTCTGGAAATCTCGTTTCCAGTCACGAACACCAAGATGAGGTCATGTAAGAAGGGAAGGTCGATATCCGCTAGCTTCATAAGTTCACCTCCCTCGGCCGCTATGACAAGCGCTGTCAGTGTAGCGGCAGACGCATGGAACATCGATCGATAAAATTCGAGTGAAGGGTGGTCGACCGCAAGGTGGAGGTGAGATATCTGGAGGGGCATGTGAGGCGTTGGAATGACACTATACGGGTATATATTCCAACCCAGGTGGATTCGGAGCGGCGTGTTTGCTGCTATCCCTAGAAAGGCGTCCAGAAACGGCTTGCTCAGATTGACATGATATATCGACGCCCTTCTTAATCCAACCATCTCTGGAAGTATTTTTTGGATAAGTGAAAGCTGCTTGTCGTCGTTGCGAGGCGCTATACTCGACAAGAACCGTCCACGAAGTTCCAGAAAACGAATGGCGGCGCATATTCGTGGATTGGCAAGCAGGTCGTCGATCGAACCCCTTAGTCCCTTCTCTAGGTCCATTTGAAGGCTTTCAAAGAGCATGGATTGGGCGATACTACGGAGAGAGCGAGAGGTGACCGAAAGCGCTTTCAACGCCTGGCTTGTCTCCACAAATTCGGCGATTCGGAGTTGTATTTCCGGAGGCATATCGAGTAAACCAATGGCTACCATTTTGTGGGTCGGTTTGAAACACAGCGCACGATGGAATGGATCCAAGCGCCACAAGTACTTGTTACCCAGCCCAGTTGATCGCGCGCGTGTTATCGTACTACGCAAGAGCGCAGAACACGCGATAGGATGATCTCGAGACAACTGTACTCATTTGTCTCAATTCATGATTGTGGAACTTGCAGATGCTTCTGCTACGGACGGGGTAAATTAAACGGGAACGCCGTGCTGCCTCCAGTCGAACCGCTTTATGGCGCGTAGCAACTATGCGAAGACGGCGGGGACAGACCACTTCCTCCTTCACGGCAAGCCAAGGGGCCACGCGTGTCGCCACTTTGGTTAGAGATGGATCCGGGCAAGTCGTTCCAACAACGGCTTCAACCCTTACTTGCCTTGCGGACAATATTACTAGCCGGAACCTGCAAATTGCGCTTTTAATCCCCAAAGGGACATCCACCGAGAGCACGCAACATGCTCTGGACACCACTTACACCGATTCGAGCTCTGTGTGCAATCTGGAGTACCTCAACGGGAACCCCGGAAATGCTCGTGGATAAGAAGCGGACGACAGATAACGTATCAGTTATTTACTCAAGGACTAAAAGCTGGTTCGGGAGACAGGATGACTGAGTCCACAGGTCCACATTTCCCTCACCTCTCCTCGACTCCCTCCCTGACATCGCTCCCAGCTCGGAGACCAGTGTCATTGCACCATACAAACTCACGTAATTGACCAATATTAAAGACCTACTTCATTGTCCCAGATCAGAAATTTACGTCTTTGCCACACAGTTGTGCCTCTTCAGTTCGTTTGCAGTACAAGCGACCTTGTCACTAACAACAAGTGCTACAACGTGAGAGATCTCATCCACGCTACGTTCATAAATAGAAAAGAATACTGACCAGCGGTCACATTGCATTCCGAGTCCAAAATGATCACGCTTGAGATGGCGGAGCGCGTCTTTGGCATGTTTCCATCCTCCCTCATCATCGCCAATAGCACAAAGACGGCAGTAGAACCTCTTGTCTTCATTGACGCGAAGAAGGATGCGGTACACCTGACCCGTGCGCCCACCATGGTAGTCGCGTGCCTCACTGCTCGTCAATGGCCTTATCAAGGCCTTCTGCGTGATACCCCCGACGAAGACAGCCGGCAGTAGCCCAATGACAGCTGGATCGCCGCCGGCACCAGAGCATCGGGCTTGCACCTGAATAACGTTTGCGTCAAATGTCGCAGCGGGACGAGGGTGCTTGCGGTAACTAATGGCGCTAAATGGGTGCAATTTGATACTAGTACGCATGGGCTGGTTTGTGAGTGCCTTCCTGTACTGGTGATTGCTTCTGTGACGCGGAACCTGATAATAGTCTGGAACGGGGAAGGGACTAAGAGGGGGGTCAGTCTGGAAAGCGTTATTGTCTTGCCTTTCACTGAGGAGGGCACTCACCTATCCTCCACCATGCTCATACCCAGCGATACTCCTGGGAAGTGGTAATTACTGCGGGTGGACCTTGCGTTGAACTGAAATGGTATGTACACAGGAGTTATACCGATGTCTGGGTTCAAGGTCCGGTTTTGCATCAGCGGTGTGGGGACTGCACCCATGGGTTGCCCCATGCAGCATCCAGGTTTGGTCGTTCAGAAATGGCTGGCAAGGAATGGGCATACGGTGGGTAAAAAGGAGATCCTGAACATCGTTGGATGGGTGGCCATGCGGGTTGTGCGTGCCAGGCGAAAGGGATGGCGGGAGGAGTAAGGACCCCCAAAGACTGGCATCATTATGTGGAGAGAACGACTGAGGATAGTTTTGTAATGACATTATTGATCTTATACCGTTGTATCAGCGTCTCATACATACCACGGGGGATGGGGAATAGGATCGAAGGAGAGAGGCACCTCCGATTGTGAAGGGGCCGGGCTGCGGTGGGACAATCGCAGGCGTTGAACGATAGCTGCAGAGAATGGCAGTAATTGTAACTGGGTTATATAGCGGGTGAGGTGCAAGGGAGGAAAACTGGCCGATACGGTGATACAGAATTCCCTCCTGTTGGCGGAGCTCACCGCGGATTCCCTCGTGTTGGTCACTAGCAGCAATACAGAATTCCCTCCAGTCATCCAGTCTTCTCCGCGGTTCGTAATGCAATTTCCTCTCGTCTAATTTAGGTTTTTTACCGCGTTCTTCGGGCAACTCCATGCCTCGAAGATGTCTTCGACACATTAGAGGTTCCCTTGCTTTGTTTTCAAAGGTCAAGCCCTGTCTGTACCTTTTATGTCGGGGAAGTGGCATGTCCAGATATAAATGAGGTCATTCCTATTAGTTTATAAATCTTTTTCCTGGTGGCGGCCGATAATCCATTAGGTGTTCACTATATTCCAAAATTCCAAAAAGTAAGGAAAACGATCCAAGAGAAGACAAGAGCCGGGCCAGTTTATCCGGAACGGCGTCGCCCGATTCACGGGTTACTAGTGCTTATTCAGTGCTACTCTGGTTCAGGTGCTTCCGCGAGTGAATAATACCGCGCCGATGGAGCTGAAACACGCCGAACACCTCATTCCAAACGGAGATAACATCTTTCCACCCACCCCAACCACCGTTCCGAACCTCCAGACGTGAGAAACATGAATTTGCATTCCGCAGTTTGGTAGCGATGTCGTTGATACTGAGGTCTACCCATACTGTGTGACAAACTGTGCGACGAAGCAGATTGAAGTGTAGGTCCTTGAGGAACTTGAGTGAAGTGAGGACTTCGACGGCACTGAGGAGTGTCTGAAGGAAAATGAGCCGCCAAGGTCTGGGTAATCGAGCGAAAGGGACAACTCACATCATTGGACACGGGTAACCACAGGCTTTCTAGAAATGGAAGGACTGTTACCATTCGCTTCACCATTCGCGTGTCGAGTATTGGAGTGGTGAGGGATACTCGAAGTAGTCGCACCCGAGCGGTGGACTGCCCGACTTCTTCCACGAACCAATCCTGATCACATTCAGGTTGAGAGGAGATAATCTCGATCGCTTCCACTGGTCGACCGGGTACGAACTGGCTGAGCTGTTCGGCTGAGGCTTTCAATTCTCGGAGATTGGGCAGGGCATTCGGCGGAATTGGGGATAAAGGACGCATTGTGCGCTTCAAATGAAGCCTCCTGATCGCCTTTTGCGCAGTGATGAATGCAACGGCACTTGTTCTGGAAATCTCGTTTCCAGTCATGAACACCAAGATGAGGTCATGTAAGAAGGGAAGGTTGATACCCGCTAGCTTCATGAGTTCATCTCCGTCGGCCGCTATGACAAGCTCTGTCAGTGTAGTGACAGATGCATGGAACATCGATCGATAAAATTCGAGTGAAGGGTGGTCGACCGCAAGGTGGAGGTGAGATATCTGGAGGGGCATGTGAGGCGTTGGAATGACACTATACGGGTATATATTCCAACCCAGGTGGATTCGGAGCGGCGTGTTTGCTGCTATCCCTAGAAAGGCGTCCAGAAACGGCTTGCTCAGATTGACATGATATATCACCACCTTTCTTAATCCAACCATCTCTGAAAGTATTTTTTGGATAAGTGAAAGCTGCTCGTCGTCGTTGCGAGGCGCTCTGCTCGACAGGAACCGTCCACGAAGCCGCAGAAAACGAATGGCGGCGCATATTCGTGGATTCGCAAGCAGGTCGTCGACCGAACCCCGTGGCTCCATTCCTAAGTCTATTTGAAGGCTTTCGAAGAGCATGGATTGGGCGATACTACGGAGAGAGCGAGAGGTGACCGAAAGCGCTTTCAACGCCTGGCTTGTCTCCACAAATTCGGCGATTCGGAGTTGTATTTCCGGAGGGACACCGAGTAAGCCAATAGCTACCATTTTGTGGATCGATTTGAAACACAGCGCACGATGGAGTGGATCCAAGTCCCACGAACGCTTGTTACCCAAACAACCAAGCACCCAGTCAATCGTGCGGGTACTCTCGTACTACGCAAGAGTACAAACACGCGATAGGATGATCTCGAGACAACTGTATCACAACGGCTGTACCTGTCTTCCCTCCTGCTGAACCGCTTATTGCACATTGCACCTATTGCAACTATGTTAAAACGGCGGGAGCGACCACTCCTTCCTTCACGGCATGCCAGGGTAGGTGATCACGCGTGTCGCCATTTGTGGTTCGGGGTGGTGTGCGGGGAACGACCCAGAATCGGTCGCCGCAACCTTACTTCCTTTGAACGGATTCAGTATTACTAGCCTGAGACTGCAAATTTCGCTTTTAATCCCCAAAGGGACAACCACCGAGAGCACAAAACAAGCTTTGAACACTGCTTGCACCGATCCCGATCCAGCTTCATGTGCAATCCGGAGTGACTCAACGAGAGCTCCCGAAATAAGGAGCCGACGTCAGATAACGTATCGGTTATTTACTCAAAGACTCCGCCAGGGCAAGTGAGTCTACACATTCACACTTCCCGCACCTCTCCTCCCCCCCCTCTCCTCCCCTCCGTACCACGGCTCCCAGCTCAGAGACCACCACCATTGCCCAATATTAAGGATCTGCGTCATTCATTGTCTCAGATCAGAGATCTACATCTTTGCCATGCAGTGATGCCCCTTCAGTTCGTTTGCAGTATGAGCGACCTTATCACTAACAACAAGTGCTACAGCGTGAGCGAATTAATCATATGGTATGTTCATCAATAGAAAAGAATACTAACCAGCGGTCACATTGAATTCCAAGTCCAAAATGATCGCGCTTGAGATGGCGGGGCCGACCACCGAGGGAACCTTGGAGAGTGGAAACCTGGTGGTGGCTGGACGGATACATGCTTTCATCGAGCCATAAAGCCACAATGTCATGGGGTTTAACCGAAAGCCGATTAGGGATGAAGACTTCAAAGTCAGGGGGTCAGACCTATTGATTTATAAAATCCTCGTGGCCGCCAATAATCCATTAGGTGTTCACAAGTGCACTACATCCCAAAATTCCAAAATCAAGGAAACCATCCAAGAGAACCGGGCCAGTCTATCCGAGACGGCGTCGTCCGATCCACGGATCACTAGTACTACACTCAGTGCTACTCTGGTTCAGGTGCTTCCGCGGGTCAATAATACCGCCCCCATGCAAATTCCATATAATGAAACACGCCGAACACTCCATTCCAAACGGAGGTACCACCTTTCCACCCTTTCCCACCACCGGCTTCAATTTCGAGATATGAGAAGGATGAATTTGCATTCCGTAGTTTGATAGCGATGTCGTTGACGTTGAGATCCACCCATACTTTGCGACGAAACAGATCGAAGCGTAGGCTCTTGAGGTACTTGAGTGAAGTGAGGACTTCGACGACATTGAGGAGTGTCTGAAGGAAAATGAGCCACCAGGGTCTTGGTAGTCGAGCGAAAGGGCCGGCTCACATCATCGGACACGGGCAACCACAGGTTTTCCAGAAATGGAAGAATCGTCACCATTCGCTTCACCATTCGCGTGTCGAGTATTGGGATTGTGAGGCGTACTCGTAGTCCCCGCACCCGAACGGTGGACTCCCCGATCTCTTCCACGAACCAATCCTGATCACATTCAGGTTGAGAGGAGATAACCTCGATCGCTTCCACTGGTCGACCGGGTACGAGCTGGCTGACCTGTTCGGGTGAGGCTTCCAATTCTCGGAGATTGGGCAGGGCATTCGGTGGAATTGGGGGTAAAGAGCGGGCTTTGCCCTTCAGAGTGAGCTCCCTGATCGCCCTTTGTGCAGTGATGAATGCAGCGGCACTCGTTCTAGAAACCTCGTTTTCTTTTGCGATCGACAAGGTAAGGGCACGTAAGGAGGGAAGGTTGATATCCGCCAGCTTCATGAGTTCATCTCCGTCGGCCGCTATGACAAGCTCTGTCAGTGCGGTGGCAGACGCATGGAACATCGATCGATAAAATTCGAGCGAAGGGGCGTCGACCCTAAGGTGGAGATGAGATACCTGGAGGGGTGTGTGACGCGTTGGAATGAGACCACACGGGTATATATTCCAACCCAGGTGGATTCGGAGCGGCATGTTTGCTGCTATCCCTAGAAAGGCGTCCAGAAACGCCTTGCTCAGATTAACCCGGTCTATCGACACCTTTCTTAATCCAACCATCTTTGGAAGCATCTTTTGGATAAGTGAAAGCTGCTCGTCGTCGTTGCGAGGCCTGAAGCTCCTCCAATGGAACCGTCCATCAAGTTCCAGAAAACGAATGGCGGCGCATATTCGTGGATTCGCAAGCAGATCGTCGACCGAACCCCTTAGCTTCGGTCCTAGGTATATTTCAAGGTTTTCGAAGAGCATGGATTGGGCGATACTACGGAGAGAGCGAGAGGTGACCGAAAGCGCTTTCAACGCCTGGCGTGTGTCCACAAATTCGGCGATTTGGAGTTGTATTTCCGGAGGGATATCGAGTAAGCCAATGGCTACCATTTTGTGGATTGATTTGAAACACAGCGCACGATGGAGTGGATCCAAGCTCCATAAACGCCTGTTACCCAAACAACCATTAATCAGGCACCCCAGCCAACCGTGCGGGTGCTCTCGTACTAAGCAAGAGTACGGAACACACGACAAGACAACTCTACCTGTCATAATTCGTTGCGAATCCATGTCTCAATACGCTATTGTGGAACTCGCAGATGCTTACGCTATTATGGTAAAACGGGAACGCCATCCTGTGCCTGTCCCTCCTCCTGCCGAACCGCTTCATTGCGGATTGCAACGATGCGAAAACAGCGGGAGGGACCGCTTTTTCCTTCACGGCCAAACCAGAGGGAGCGGGGCCACATGTGCTGGTCCTCCTCTACCTAGAGGAACTACAAAGGAGCGACCCGAATACGCCGTCTCCACAATAGCTCCCGTCATTCCGCAACCTTAATGCTCCGCGGATTCAGTATCACTACTGGAAAAGGTACAGAGGTACAGAGACGGCGATCACAGGTCCGCTTTCTTTCCTTTGTCAAGGTCGACGAAGTCGGGGAAGGTGCCCGCATCCGTTTGTCCAGCTTCCATGAAAGATAATATCGCCTACTCTGGGACAGTGGATGTTGAAGCCTCTAAAAGTCAGGGGACCATACCAATTGATTTATAAATTCTTGTCCATTAGCTGTTCGCAGGCGCCCTACATTCCAAAACGCAAGGTAAACTATCTAAGAAATTCCAAGAACTGGGCCAGTCTATCTGCGATGGCGTCGTCCGATCCACGGAGTACTAGTACTACCATCAGGTTCAGGTGCTTACGGAGGCGGTGGGTCAGTACGATCGAGATTCCATTTGATGAAACACGCCGAACACCTCATTCCAAACGGAGATAGCATTTTTCCACCCACTCCCACCACTGTCCCGAAGCTCGAGACATGTGAGAGATGAATTTGCATTCCGCAGTTTGGTAGCGATGTCGTTGATGTTGAGGTCTACCCATACTTTGCCACGATACAAATTGAAGCCTAGGTACTTGAGGCGCTTGAGTGGAGTGAGGACTTTGACGATATTGAGACATTCCTGAAGGGAAGTGAGCCGCCAAGGTCTTGGTAATCGAGCGAAAGGGCCAACTCACATCAATGGACACGGGCAACCACAGGCTTTCTAGAAATGGAAGAACCATCGCCATTCGCTTCACCATCCGCGTGCCGAGTATTGGAGTTGTGAGGTGTACTCGTAGTATTCGCACTCGAGCGGTGGACCGCCCGACTTCGTCCCTGAACCAACCCTGACCACATTCATGTTGAGAGGAGAAAACCTCAATCGCTTCCACTGGTCGACCGGGTACGAGCTGGCTGAGCTGTTCAGGTGAGGCCCCCAATTCTCGGAGATTGGGCAGGGCATTCGGCGGGATTGGGAGTAAAGGGCGGGCGTTGCCCTTCAGAGTGAGCCTCCTGATCGCCCTTTGTGTAGTGATGAACGCAGCGGCACTTGGTGTGGAAAACTCGCATCCAAATGTGAACAGCAAGGTGAGGTCATGTAAGAAGGGAAGATTGATATCCGCTAGCTTCATGAGTTCATCTCCGTTGACCACTATGCTAAGCCCTGTCAGTGTATTGGTGGACGCATGGAACAGCGACCGATAGAATTCGAGCGGGGGGTGAGCGGCAACGGTAGAGAAGTTGAGATGAGATATCTGAAGGCGTATGTGGGGCGTTGGAATTACACTATACGGGTATATATTCGTATTCAGGACGATTCGGAGTCGCTTGTTTGCTGCTATCCCTAGAAACGCGTCCAGAAAAGCCTTGCTCAGATTAACGTACGTTATCCAAACCGTTCTTATTCCAAGCATCTTTGGAAGTATTTTTTGGATAAGTGAAAGCTGCTCTTCGTCGCTGCGAGGCGTTTCTCCCGGCTCCTGGCCCATTCCACGAAGCCACAGAAAACGAATGGAGGCGCATATTTGTGAATTGGCAAGCAGGTCGTCGAACGAAGCACGTAGAGGCCATCCTATGACTATTTCAAGACTTTCAAAGAGCATGGATTGGGCGATCCTGCGGAGGGAGCGAGAGGTGACCGAAAGCGCTTTCAACGTCTTGCGTGTCTCCACGAATTCGGCAATTTGGAGGTGTATTTCTGGAGGCATGTCGAGTAGACCAATAGCTTCCGTTTTGTGGAATCTGAACCGGTTGTGCATTTGTGGGACGCAGCGCACGATGGAATGGATCCAATATCCAATATCCAAGTTGGGGGGAAATGCGTACTTAGCAAGGAGGAGTGACCTCTCTTCAAATATGAGAGGGGAAGGAATAATGGCCTAGAAAATCTAGCCATATTGATATACAAAATGGTGTGATAGTGGAACGATGAAAGTACGTGTCATGGCAATTCGCGTGATGAGTATTGTCTGTGGCACAATGGTGCACGTAGCACGACGGCTGGGAGTAAATATTCCGGGGGTAAATAAGTCGGGAATAGGTCGGGAATTTATCATGACCACTTGTGGATATACATACAATATCCCATGATTCCTCCACTACTATTATATGTGAAATACTCGGACTGTATGAGAACTATTCCATAGCTACTCCACGATATAATAGTACAATAATACAGGCATTTCAGCAGGCTATTCCTTAGCTATTCAGTAACTAATCTATGAATATTATGCTCTTTTTTTGCGTCCTATTGTTGAGCTTTTCATTTCTAATTCTGGATCTCCATCCCACCTTGTCATGTAAAGCTCCTGCCCAATCCTTTACAACATCCACAGCTATTCACATATTATACAACCCTTATTCCAGAAATTTCCCATTGTTATTCCATGTGTCTGCCACAACC
>Ga0307515_10022309_pt1 | contig 11164 bp, 3 predicted proteins | sample 17_EM_MG_FD_194513 | JGI IMG/M metagenome (GOLD analysis project Ga0307515, IMG submission 194513) | Populus trichocarpa ectomycorrhiza microbial communities from riparian zone in the Pacific Northwest, United States - 17_EM | ecosystem: Host-associated > Plants > Roots > Unclassified | place... | reverse complement strand
CCCCCCCCCCCCCCCCCCCCCCCCCCCGCCCCCTCCGCTGCAGCTATAATAGACTCCGCGGTTGCCGCGTCTATAATAGACTCTATAGTTACCGCGTCCGCGGTTATTAGTTCGCGTTATTTAATAGGCTAGTATTAGAACTAGGTTTACTATCTTAATAGGGTTATAAGCGTCCTTTTAGTAGCCAGGCAGGCTATAGGTAAGGTATAGTCTATTATTAACGCGGCGCTTACGCTCTATGTCTAAGATTTTATTAAGGTCTATAGGCTCTCTAGTTACTGCTAGGGTTAAGGTTAATATAGGGGCAGGGGCTTAGGTAGATAGGCGGTAGTTAGTATTCTTCTTAAGGTTGGCTTAGTATATATAGTTTATAAGATTTTTAGCAAATATATTTATCTGCTTACTCTAACCTATATAGTCGCTGTTATTACTTTTATAGGTAAGTCTAAGTACTAGCTCTTCTATTTTTAGAAAGATAAACTTTTAAAGTAGGTTTACCTTCTATTCGTCTGTCTTCTTAGTATAAACTATTAGCTTATTAAGCTCTCCCTTTTAGGACTAGTAATTACACTCGCCTTAAGGGAAATGGTTAAGCTTATTTTTTAATAACTTAGGTTATATTAAGGACCTTATAGTAGGTAGTAAGGTCTTTAAGTATATCTTCCTTAGCGGGCCATTTCTAAGCAGATATATTATTTAGGTTCTTATATATAAGCTCTAGGCCCTACTTAATAAACTTATAGGCTTTGCTCTTTAGTATATTTAAGATATAAAGGATTTGGGACTAGACTATGTTAAAGTAGTCCTAGTTACAGTTAAAGACTCCCTTAATTTTAATATACTAAGTCTTAAAATTAGCTTATTATTCTAGTGGGGTACCTTTTCCGCTAAATATTGGCGGGTCTTTAGACCTCCGTTTTTTCTACTAGGTTACTACTATTATTATAGGGGTTAATTGTTTTAGAACGGTAATAGTCTTTACCTAGGAGTTAATAGTTTTTATCTAGAAAGCAATAAGGGTACTAAGGTTTTTATTAGCTTTCTTATTAGCGGTATTTATGTTATATATATACTATAGTTATAATAGGACTAGTCTAGTTATAGTAAGAATGTCTTAGTAAAACACTTAACAGATAAATTTCGACGCTTTGACCAAATTCTACTAGATTAATTAAATTCTACTAAAGTTTGTTAAAGACCGCGTGCGTATATACATACGCATTGACCATTAAGCCCCTAACTATTTAATTATATAATTCTCTTAATTATTCCCTTCTTTTTTTTACGTAATATTTTATTCTTAGTAAGAGCTATATACCCTTAGATTTAGATAGAATTTATATTATTCCTTTAAATCTTCCCTAAAGTCTCTTTGCGCCCTTATATTACATTACGTTAAAATAACTACTATTAAAATAGTAAATAAACTTAAACCCTCCGCGTTAACTATAAGCATTATAGCCCTAGTTAGGGAATAGTTAACTATAATATAATAGTCCTTTATAGATGCCTTGGCCTAATAGCGAGCAATATTAAAAGCTTAGTACTAGTAATTAATAAAAGTAATCTATAAAGAACTTTGTAACCTTAAAGCATTTATATTAAAGACCCTAATAGTAATACCTATAAATAAAATTAAAATAACTATATATAAACCTAACCTATTAAATATAAACCCTAAACTAGTAATAGTAGCTTAACCTATATCTATAATAAACCTAGTACCTACTATAAAATCTAAAAAGCTCCCTAGCCCTTTAATATTTAATAGAAATTAAAATAACTTACGTCCCTTTATAACTAAGCTCCATTTTAAACTTTTAATAAACTATAACTAATACCCTACTAAAGCTAGCAAGATTAGCTATAGAATGTATTATTTAAGTAAAGATACTATATAAACTATAGACCTATTCTTCCGTAATAGCACCTTTATTAATTTTAAAATCTTTATCTCTTTACTAGAATAAACGTATAATAACACTAGCCGCGAATATATAGCTATTACTAAACTTAAAAACCTATAATAACGGAACTAAGACTTTATTAGCTTCTTTTTAGAATTTTTAGGCCTTATTAGTAAACTAGATTAAAATAAAGCCGCTAAAGTTGCTGCTCTCTATTAAGCTATTTTAGATAAAATTAGAGTATAGTTAGTAGGCAGAGAACTGCTAAAGGACTTACCTAAATTTACTATAATATATTAATAAATTAATAAGGACCTTTAATATAATAAATAGACTTATTTTCTAAAACTAACTATACCTTATATTTAAAACTCTATAAAACTAGTATATACTCTAAAGCGCGATCTATCTTTAAGACCTAAAAGCCTTATATATAACCCTATAGACCTTAACGCTACTTAATCCTATACACCCTTAGGAACTGTCGGAACACATGACCTAAGGCTAATATCACGTAATGTCGTAATCGTAGTCTTGTTAGGTTGTATGATGTCTGTCGATTGTATGAAGCAGACTACGTGGTCTATATACTGATGTGCCTCCCCCCTGATTAGTTAGTGCTTTATAAGTGCACCAGACGCGTAAGCGAGTGGTTAGTGCACTGAACGCGTAAATAGGAGGCTAGTGCACCGAACGCGTAAATACGCGTTCGTATAATTAGATACTGGCGGTACTTAAAAAATGGAACCACCTATGTACGGCCTCCGTAATTGCTTTAATAAAACCAAAAATATAAAAGAAATATGTAAGAAATAAAACTATAAAACATAGAGAAATATATAGGAAATTCCTTCTGAGGTGCCGTCTAGGCTGTCTTCCTAACGGTGCTTTAAGCTGGCTGTAAGTCCTGCTTACGGTCCGTAAATGAACCGTACGGCCTTCCAATAGGCCGTAGATAAACCGTACGGCCCTCCGATGGGCCGTAAATGAACTATTCCTTATTGTTTACCACCAAGATTGATTTTGAGCTTTGACTTGAGCTAGGAAAAGGGCTTGACGAGCTTGCTCTTGCTGTTAAATCTCTTCTTGACGTTAAGCTTCGATTTGAGCCTGATAAGCTTGTTGTCGAACTTCTTCTAGACGTTAAGCTTTGAGCTGAGCTTGATAAGCTTGTTCTTGTCGTCGAACTTCTTCTAGATGTTGAGCTTCGAGCTGAGCTTGGCGAGCTTGGCGAGCCTGGCGAGCTTGCTCTTGTGCTTTCTTTTGCTATTTACCTTCTATCCACTCTGTAAGTACGCTTATAAGAGAGTAACGTCGATTGGTTGGTCAAATTTGAAATCCTTGGCTTTTAAGGTACGCAATTAGCTCTTGTAAGGTCTTTTTAGTAACAAGAGCAAAATCGGCTATTATGAAGCCTTGAGTTCGTAGAAATTGTGGAATTTGTACCGAATTGGAAAGTTGTGTGGCGTCCCTTATAATTCGAATGGTTCTTTCGTTAGAAACGAAGGTAGGTATAATGGCAGGTTGCGGAGGTTCGTACGAGCTTGGCTGTTATAGCTCCTTAGCTTTAGTTAACGAAGAGGGTGAAGCTAGCGGAGCTTCCGCGGATAGGGCTTGCGCGGATGAGGCTTGTGCGGACGAGGCTTGCGTAGACAAAGCTTACGTAGGCGGAGCTTGCGCGGACGTAGCTTGCGTAGGCGGAGCTTATACAGACGGAGCTTATATAGGCGGAGCTTGTATAGACGGAGGTTGCGCGGACGGAGGTTGCGCGGACGGAGGTTGCGCAGACGGAACTTAAGCAGACGGAGCTTGCGCAGACGTAGCTTGCGCGGACGTAGCTTGTATAGGCGGAGCTTACGTAGACGGAGCTTGGGGTGGAGCTTGTGCGGACGTAGCTTATATAGGCGGAGCTTGCGTAGACGGAGTAGGAAGGTTAGGTAGAGGATCGTCCTTTAAGGCTTGCGGGCCTATTATATTATCGTCTTAAGGGTTGAGCTTCTCTTGGTTGTTCGCTTAGTCTTAATTTCCGCCAAAATCCACCTGCTAACTTCTACTGATATCTGCTTAAGTCTCTTCCTTTAACGTCTCGTCTAGTTCTTCCCTTAGTATAACTACCGGCCTAGGACGTTCCGTGGAACCGTTCTGCTATTGGTTGGCAATGGAGGGCAGGCTAGTAGGGCCGTTGATTGACTGTATATGGTAGGCTGGCAGAGCCGTCAATTGAGTATATATGGTAGGGTAGGCTAGCAGGGCCGTCGATTAACTGTATGTGGCAGGCTGGCAGGGCCGTCGATTGAGGTATGTGGCAGGCTAGTAGGGCCGTTAATTAAGGTTTAAGGATAGGGGGTTCTGTATAGGTCTGTATTCGCGTTTATAACTTCTGGTAAACCGTACTAAGACTTAAATAAGTATATAGAGTTGGTGATAGGTCCGCAATCCCTGACTTCCGACCTTCTAGTAGGTCATACTAGGAGTCTAAATGGGTGGTCGCTGTTGTATATATCGCTCGGTGGGAGGTATCGAGTGATTGCTGATCTGTGCGCGCTTATAGATCATTAATGGTGGTGTTCCTGACACCAGAATTGATTGGTTCGCTGCCGTACGCTCTAAAGATCGATAGGGAGGTAGTAATAGTAAAAAGAGAGCTGCCGAACGCTCTAAAAGCTGCCAAACGCTTTTTGCCTTTCTACTACTCTTTACGATAAAGCAAGTAGCTAACTGCCGAACGTTATATAACTTGCTTAATCCACAAGACTGCCGAACGTCTTCTTGAATTGTAATTGCAGAATGCCCTAGGTTAAGTGCTTAATCTATGCGCATTTATTAATTAATATCGGAACATATAACCTAAGGCTAATATCACGTAATGTCGTAATCGTAGTCTTGTTAGGTTGTATGATGTCTGTCGATTGTATGAAGCAGACTACGTGGTCTATATACTGATGTGCCTCCCCCCTGATTAGTCAGTGCTTCATAAGTGCACCAGACGCGTAAGCGAGTGGTTGGTGCACTGAACGCGTAAATAGGAGGCTAGTGCACCGAACGCGTAAATACGCGTTCGTATAATCAGACAGGAACTAATAAATAAAGAATATAAGCTATAAATAGAGAATATTTTAGATAAAAAAAAGGGATATATTTAAAGGGATTACTAAACTTACCCTTTTAAAAAGGTCCGCTATAGCTCCTTTTAATCCTTTAGTTGTACTTATTCTATAAATTATACTTATTTTATAAATTATACTTAGTTACTATAAAGCGTCTCACCTTTAGTTAATTTAGAAAACGAATTATTCTAGGGCTAAGTCGCGCCTTAAAATAAGAAGTGGAAGAGTATAAGTATCTAGGCTCTTTTAGCGCTAATATATAATATAACTCCCTTAATATACTTAGCGAAATTTAAATACTTAGAAAATAGAAAAAAGTATAAATCCTTATAAATAGCGGAGCTACTAATATAGGCTTTATTAATACAAACTACGCGGGGACTTAGCGCTTAAATTTAAAGAAACTTAATAAGCCCTAAGGCCTATAAGGCTTTAATAGTAAGCCTTTAATATATAGCGAACTAATATACTATATTCTTATAAAGATATAAATAGGCGAATAGCTTAAATACGTTTTTTTATTTATAATACCCTTAAAGTATTATAAAGTAATACTTAGATATAGATAGCTAAAATAATATAACCCTTTAATTAGCTGGGTTAAAGAAATACTAAAATTCCGTATAACCTACTGCTAAAGTTACTACTTAAAATACTACTTGCCCTATAAATATATATATATAACTATTTAAATTTAATATAATATAAATTACCCTTGCTATAAACCCCAAACTAATATAATAAAGTTATAACTACTAATTATAGTAAAGAATGTAAAGATAATATATTAAACCCCTTTAAAATTCATATAATATAAGCTGCACCCATTTATTTATTAGTAAGAAAACGAGACTATAAGATCTTTACTATAATACTAAAAGATATTAAAAAGGCGTTAGAACTAAAGTAATATATTAACCCCTAACCTCTTATACCTAAAGAATATTATAATCTAATTAATACGTTTAAGAAATAATTTATAGACTAACTACCCCCGTATTAAGATAAGTATAATTTTAAGATAGAACTTAAACCTAGTATAATACTAAAGTTTAGCCCGTTATATGGTATATTATAAGAAGAGCTGCTTATAATATAATAATACCTTAAAGAGTACCTAAAAAAAGGATTTATTTGCCCTAGTTAATTACTATTCGCCTTATTTATACTATTTATTAAAAAACCTAAATGAGGCTTAAGGTTCTATATTAATTATTAAGCCCTAAATATAATTATAATTTAAAACCAATATCTAATTCCTCTACTTTAAGAAACGCTTAACTATTTAATAAAAGTATAATACTTTATAAAGCTTAACGTAGTCGCTGCCTTTAATTAAATCTATATTTATAAAGGAGATAAAAAGTATATAGCTTTCTATATATAATAGGGACTTTTTAAATACCTAGTAATGCCGTTTAGTATAAAGAACGGTCCTAGTATATTTTAGTAATATGTTAATAATACGCTTCGCGAATTCCTTAATATATTTATTACCGCGTATATTAATAATATCTTAATCTATTAATTTTTGCTTTTTAAGTATTAGAAGTACGTTTAAATAGTTTTTAAACGCCTATAAAACGCGGGCTTATAATGCGATATTAAGAAATGCAAGTTTTACACGTCTAAAGTTATATACTTAGGCCTAGTTATATCCTATAACGGAATTAAAATAGACCCTAAGAAAATTGCTATAATTATAAACTAGGAAAGTCCTAATAGTATATAAGATATTTAAGGAGTTCTAGGATTTATAAATTTCTATTATTAATTTATTAATTACTTCTTAAAAATTGTTTAGCTATTAGTAAACTTAATAAGAAAGAATATAAGATTTAAATAGACTACTTGTTTATATCAACTTAATAATATAGATAAGTTATATCCAGGGGCACGAAATACGTATAGTATTGTATACTCTTTTAGATAGTGGTAACTGTCAATTCTATTAAGGTAGACTACGTAGTCTATATACTAACGCGCCCTCCCCCCTAATTAGTTATAAGCAAGTAGTTAGTGCACTAAACGCGTAGACACGCTGTAACGGAACCTTGTAGCAGGAACTACGATAGGCTCGTCAATGGGCTAGGTGTGTAGGAAATGCAAGTACAAAAGTCAACAACGTAATAACAACTGGTGGAGTGGTTGCCCAATAGATTAACTCTAATTGTATTCTGAGAATCACTATAAGGAAGGAACTATCTAGGTAGGGACTAAGGGTCCTTAAATACACAACCGTACTCCTATGAAATCCTTCTTATACGTGATATACGTAAGGTACGTAAGGTACGTATATTCTATTTGTTCTTTACGTTCCTTATATAGCACGTCATATAACTCGCTTACTATTCCTTATTACATGGTTCCACTAGCTCCATACTAGACCGTGCTTATATTAACTAACTAGCTTCTTCCAACTCTTCCCCAAGTAGTCGTAACATTGTACTTAAAGCGTCCATAATACCATCTCCCTCTTCCTTATCTTTGTCCTTAAAGATCCCTAACATCTCCAAGTCGTTTACTAGAGGTATAATATCTGTCTAATTAATTTGGTTAATATTATTACTTATAATGCCTAAAGCCTCTTCTTCTTTATACGCGCAATGACGCGCCTACACCGTTGCTGCAATACTATCGCTAGGTAAAATTATACCATCTCCGTGTTCTCGTTGTGCGAAAAAGGGGTTAGTTTATATTATACTGGCGAGTCCTTTATCTTAGCAACCCTTCTTTTATTTAGAGTATACTAAAGCAAATATTCGTTTGTCTTGCAATGTTCGCTCTTCTACTAATGCTAAGTATACGCGTCCTATAACTCTTAATAGTCTTTAAGTTCCCTAAGTAATTTATTATAGGGTCTCGTGTTTAATCTGCCGCTGCTTATTTAGATAGTAAGCTAACTTAAGCCCTTACTAAGTTAGAATGTTCTTAGGATGTAGAGCAGAAGGCTCTAAAGGCCCGTATTACTACGTCTGCTTATCTCCTCCATCTTAAGAAAGTTCGTAAGAAGGTTTATTTTAAGGAGTGGAAGCTTATAGAATAAGGTTTATAGGAACTTGGTAATAAAAGAACGGATTCTCTTCTAATAGTAAAGGAAACAACTCCGAGTAGTTTAGCAATCGCTCTTCCTAGGTCCCCCTTAGGTAACTCGTTCTTTAGTAATCCTTCTTTAATATTACCTAACCTATTTTCTTCTAATACTCCTATACCTTTCCCATAGCGTTCTTTAAATTCTCTAGTAGTTCCCAGGTAGTCTTATTATAGCCTATCTACTTAACCTTATACTATATTTTATTATTAATATCCTTATAACTAACGATCTTCGAAACTTGCTATTTATCCTCTTCTTATCCTTTATACGTGTCTGCTTTATAGACTAGTGGCTTAACTTTCCTATATACTGGCTCTAGTATTATAATATGCTGTATAGGGTAGATTTTTATCTTAGCTAGTAGGTTTAACTTAAACGTAACCGGTAAAATTCTTTAACTAATTTTAAAAGGTCCTAGTCTGACGTAGTCCAACTTCTTACTTAGTCGTTAACTCTTAAAAATTTTGTATAGTAGCTATACTCTATCTCCCTCCTTAAGATCTGGTCCCTCAGATCTCTTAGCATTGTAGTATTCCTTTATTCTTTATTATACTATCTTAGCTGTTTCCGTAAGGTTCTTATAAAGATTTATTAATGTCTCCATCCTTTACTTAGCTATGCTACTTATCTTTTTTGCTTATTATGGCGATAGCGATATTCTTAGCTTATATCCATAATTCGCCTTAAATAGTAACGTACCTATTCCTTCTTATAGTGTTATATTATATATAAACTGTATAACTAGTAATAGTAATACCCAATTATTCTATACGTAATTAATATAGTATCTAGTTTAATCTTTCTATTTAACCGTCTGTCTGCAGATAATATATAGTAGAAGTTACTGCTCAGACTTCTTACTCCGCTAAGAATACCTTCTAGAATACTGCTATAAATCTTAGATCTCTATCCGATATAATCTTGCTTAGTGCTCTATATCTTATAAATACTTCTTTAATATAAATTCTAGCGACATCTTCCACTAATATTTCTTCCGTATATGCTATAAAGTATCCCCACTTCATAAGCTTATCTACTATTACTAAGATTATATTATAGTCTTATCCAGTAATAGGATCTCTTAATTTTAGCAACTTTATAATAAAGTCCCATAATATAACCTCCTATAGTCTCTTTAGTATTTTAATAGGTTGTAGCCCTCCGTATAGCTTATGCCTTATTAATTTATTCCTTTAGTAATCTAAACACTCTTTAATAACCTTTCTAGCTATCCTTTAGATTCCGTTAATAATATACTCCTCCTAAAGTCTTAACACTAAGCCCGTAGCTCCGTTATGTCCTTAAGTTAGTCCCTTATAGAATTCTTCCACAAATTGCTCTGCTATACTCTTTAGGATGTACTTCGCTTCTTAGTTTTTATATATATCTAACTGTAGATCTTCTAGTTATGCCTTTAGAATTCTTTATGCCTAAAAGCTTTCTAGTAACTTATAAACCTTCTCTAGTTTCTTCTAAGTTACTATAATTTTTGGATAATTATACCTAATTAATCTATTTATATCTTTTCGTAATAAAGCCCCTAATGGCTTCTTATTATTTTATAGTTTAGCTTTTTAACTTAGAGTATCTGCCCTCATATTATCTATACCCTTAGTATACTAAATCTTAAAATAGTATTCTATAAGCATCTCTGCCCATCTAACCTGTCTTTAGTTAAGTTCCTTTATTATTAGGAATCCTATTAGGTTTTTATAATCCGTCTTAACTATAAATAGTTTTTCTATGCCTTATAAGAATGCTCTCTATTCCTTTAATGCTGTAACTATACCTAATAACTCCTTATTATAGATGTTATAGTTTAACTCTAGTAGTGTTATCTTTCAACTATAATATGCCACTAGGTGCCATCTATCTGGATACTTTTATATAAAGTATGCCCCTAGTACAAAGTCTAATACATCTATCTTAACAACTGTTTCTAATCCTAGTTAATAGATCTTAAGAACTAGCTCCTAGGTAAACAACCTTTTAACTTCCTTAAATAGTTCTTATTATTCCTTTCCCTATATCTATAGTTCTTCTTTCTTTATTAACCGCGTAAATGGCTTAATATCCTTTAACTATTGCGCTATAAACCTTCTGTAGTAATTGCAAAACCCTAGAAACGATCTTAACTATATAACGTTCTCTAGTTCTTGCTAATTTACTATAGCCTTAATCTTCTTTAAATTTATGCTAAGTTAGCCTAGTTTAATAATAAATTTAATAAAATCTGTCTTCCTAGTAAAGAACTCGCATTTCTTAATTGCTACTAGCATCTGTTCTTTTTATAGTCTCTTTAAGACCCATTTAACGTATTCCCTGTGTTCTTCCTTAGTTATTAAGTAGATAATAATATTATTAAGGTATGCCATAATAAATTTATCTAAGTATTCTCCTAATATATTGTTAATTTACTTTTGGAACGTTGCTAGTATATTTATAAGCCCGAATTATATAACTAATAGTTTATATAGTCCTTCCTTTAACCTAAAGGCTGCCTTCTATTTGTTGCCTTCCTTAATTTTAATCTAATAGTATACCTATCTTAGGTCTATCTTTATAAAGATTTACACGTTGCCTATCCTATCTTAGATTTTGCTAATTAAGAGTAAAGGATACCTATCCTTCCTGGTAATGCTATTTAACTATCTATAGTCGATATACAGCCTTAGCTTGCTATTCTTCTTTAGTACAAATAGTACTAGATAACCTGCTAATAATTATAATGGTCTAATATATCCCTTTTATAAGTTCTCCTAGATAAACTCTTTTAATACTCTACCTTCTTCTTTAGTAAGCTTATAGATTGGAAAGAACCTTAGACTTACTTCTAGTTCCAATTCTATCTTATAGTCCCATACTATATACTCTAACAGCTTTTTACTCTCTAGTAACTATAGTCTCTTACCGTACTTATAGTATCTCTTTAGTATATAGCTTAGCCCTTTTTCTATTTCTTTGTAGGTCGCTCCTACTTAATACTATACCAACTTAGCTTATTATTATATCTTACGGCGTTAAGTATCCCTAATATCGACTTAACCTATAACCTA
>Ga0307515_10022308_pt1 | contig 11165 bp, 10 predicted proteins | sample 17_EM_MG_FD_194513 | JGI IMG/M metagenome (GOLD analysis project Ga0307515, IMG submission 194513) | Populus trichocarpa ectomycorrhiza microbial communities from riparian zone in the Pacific Northwest, United States - 17_EM | ecosystem: Host-associated > Plants > Roots > Unclassified | place... | reverse complement strand
ATCAGGGGGAGAACAGCCCTGCGTCGGCGGTGGCGGCGGTGGTCGAGCAACTGGGCGCGGAACGCGTCGACCACGGGCTCTCGCTGGGGGACGACCCGGAGATCGTCAAGCGGTTCGCCGATCGCCGGGTGCCGGTGACGATGTGCCCGACCTCCAACGTCGTGATCGCCAACGCGTTCGCCTCCGTCGCCGAGCATCCGCTGCCCCGCCTGCGGGAGGCAGGCGTCCTGGTGACGCTGAACACCGACGATCCGGCGCTGACCGACCTGGACCTGGCCCGGGAATATGCCGTCTGCGCCGAGGCGTGGGGATGGGATTTCGAGCGGATGGTCGGCCTCGCGGTCGACGGCGTGCAGGCGAGCTGGCTCGACGACACCGACAAGCGCGCGCTCATCCAGCGGATCCGCGCGGAAGCCGTCCGGCTGGTCGGCTAGCTGAGCCGGACCGATCGCTGGACAATTTTGCCCACATTTTGGCACGGTGGCGGGCGCCGGCCCGCCAATCGAAAGCGTGGCCGATTCTCCCGGGGAGTCCGCCATGTCGTTCGCCCGCCTCGCGCCGCAGGCCTTCTATGCCACCCAGAGTGTCTTCTCCGACCCCGGCCGGCTCGCCCCGCGCTATGCCGACCTGCCGGACGACCCGGCCGAGCTCGCCCGCACGGCCCGGGATCTGCTGGTCCACCGGCTGGAGGGCGAGTTTTTCCGGTACGCCATCACGCCGGATCGATTGCACAACGATGCCGAGACGCGTTACCTCGACGACATCCTGCGGATCATCGTCGAGCGCGACGACGCCCCGTTGACGCGGCGCCGCCCGGTCGGTGACCGCTTCGTCGGCGTCTGCCGCGACTTCGCACTGCTGCACTGCTCGTTCCTGCGGCACGCCGGCATCCCCGCCCGCGTGCGGTCCGGTTTCGCCGACTACTTCGGCTCGGACGGCTTCCACGGCGACCATATGGTCACCGAGTACTGGGACGGCGAGCGGGGCTGGCGGCTCGCCGATCCGATGCTGACCGACCCCGCCATCGCCGAGACGTGGAAAGTGGACTTCGACCCGATGGACGTGCCGCGCGACCGGTTCCTGGTCGCGGGCAGGGCGTGGCAGGCGATCCGGACGGGCGGGGCGGATCCGGAGACCTTCGGGCTGCACCCGCCGGCGGAGGGGCCGATGTTCGGGGAGTGGTTCGTGGCGCACGACATGCGGATCGACCTCGCGGCGCTGAACAAAGTGGAGACGCTGCTGTGGGACACCTGGGGGACGGGAACGGGCGGCGCCAGGGCGATGCCGGAAGCGGTCCTTGCGTTCTATGACCGGGTCTCGCTGGTGACGGCCGACGACGTCGCCTTCGACGCGGCGCGGACGCTCTTCGCGGAGAACGAGGAGTTGCGGACACCGCGGACGGTGGTGTCCTTAGCGCCGTTCAACGGTCCGAGCGAATACACACTCAGGAACAGTGCCGGGTGACCGGCGACAGCCATTCCTTCAGGGTGGGGCCGATCACCTTGTTCACGTCGTCGGTCGTTTTTATCGTACGGAAGAAGCCAGTGTCCTTGGCCTTGGCCTGCAACCGATCGGCGGTCTGCTTGCCGTCGGCGCGCACCTGAGGATCGGTGCTGCTCTGGGTGGCCGCGCTGATGGCGGTCGCGAACGATTTCAACGACTGTTGCACCGGCTGCGGGTGGGCCTGATCGCCGGCGGCGACCATCTTGGCGAGCGCCTCGGCGAACGGGGCCATGTTCTTGCTGTAAACCTGACCGAGGGCCTCGCACGCGGACCTGGTGGTGGCCTCGGCGGCCGGCGCCCCCGCGGCCGGCGCCGAGGCCACGACCACCCCTGCGGCACCGCCGGGGGTGGGTCCCGTCGCGGTGCCGCAGGCGGCCATGGAGAACAGCACGCCGCTGATGATGAATGCCCGCATGGCCCGGCGCATCGGTTCCTCCTGCTGATCAGTCTTTCGGAAGCGCCCGGTGGGAGCGCTCCCATGACTGTCCTGCACCATACGTCGCGACGGTTGACTCGTCCAGAGACCGCCCTCAATTTCTTGCGGCTACGTCGAGTGCTCTGCGCGGCCTTGCCGCGTCGTGCCAGCCTGCTGCCCTGTCTCATTGAAGACGAGGCACGAGGCAGCGCCACGCTGCCGTGCCTCATATAGATGAGACACGCATGGGTCGGTCGTCTCATTGATCTTGGGGCATGCGGTCATAAGATAGAACGCTGCGCCCATCGGCGATCGGTTAAGACGCTCTCACCAAGGTCCCCAGCCTCTCGCTGACGTCCGCCGTACAAATAGCCGCTCGTCAACGCTGTGGCCGGGCAAGATCAGGAGGCTTGCCAACGCTGCGTGCCAGCCCCGGTCACCGCGCCTTCTCGGCGGCATAGACAGTGCGCCGCTGATCTGGGAATGAGGCACGATGTGGCGGTGGACGCCAACATTGCCATGCGAGTTGTCTTGGTGGACGACCTTCGCTCGTTCACTGACGGCCGCAGCGCGGATGTAGCCCGAACAAGCGCTGCAGGAGTCGCCGTTCTCCAGCGATACCGCGACGAACGGGTGGATGAGTTGTGGCTCGACCACGACCTCGGCGAAAACGACACGATCTGGCCCGTCGTGGAGGTACTGGAGCGGGCGGCATTCGAAGGGCGCCCGGTCGATGTCGGCGTCGTCTACGTCCACTCGGCCAATCCCACCGGCGCGGCCAAGGTGGCGCTGGTACTTCGTCGGTGGGGGTATCTCGTCCGCGTCGTCTGCGGATCGGCCGCCGTCGGCTACGCCAGCGCATAACAAACCTTGCCTGAGGCGGACGATCGGGCTCGCGACGGAACGGCCCAGTGTAGGTCTGACTAGTTCCTGGACGGAGGTGTGGTGGTGCCCGGGCCGCCGTTGTCACGGTGGAGGCGGCCCAGTTCCTTGGCGTTCTGGTCGAGAAGCACGAGCGTCGCTCCGTCGAACCCGGCCCGCCGCGCCGCCGACAACCAGTCGCCGACCGGCACGTTGTCGCAGCCGATAAGGGTACTGATCCCGGACGTAGCCAGGAGGGTGCCCGCCGATCCGACGACCCAGCCGCCCCCGGACCCGTTGCACCCGTCCGAGCCCGACCAGCGGCCATCGGCGCGGAATTCCAGGTACGGCTGCTCAAGCGCCTTCGATCCGCCACGGGCCGGTACCCATCGACCGGGCAGCTCCCGCCGGTCGGCCGGCGTCAGGCGCGGGGGGAGCACGGCCGGTGAGTCGAAGAAGCGGCGAAACTCATCGGTCACCTCGAACGACTCCCGGTCGGGCCGCGGCGGCTCACTGCTGGCGGCCAGGCGGGCAACGGTTCCGCCGTCGACGTCGAGCAGCACCGCATTGCGGCCGTCGAGCCGGTATCCGACGGCTTTGTTCAGCCAGACGACGCGGGTTTCCGGGTCACATCCGCCTGTGCTGGCCATGACGTCGGCGATGAACAGGCCCTGAGAATCGGCGCTCCAGGAAGCCAGCAACTCGCCGCAGCTCCGGTAGATCGTGAGTTCTGCCGGGGTCAGACCCACTACCGTGCCTGCCTCTGCGCCGACACCGGTCAGCTTCCACATGCCGACCAAGGCGATCGGGTCCGACGGTCCAGACCGGGGACGAGCCGGAGCGGGTGCAGCGGACTCCGCGGACCCGGATACTGTGCAGCTCACCAGTGCGAGCACGGCCACCACCGCCAGCGCCCGCCAACCGCCACGCATGTCGGCGCTCACCGGGCGACGGCCCGGACCCCAGCCTCGCTTCCACAGCATGCCCAACCTCTCAGCGCCAGCCACAACCACGCAGCTCAGCGTGCACTTGGCGGTGATCAACCAAGGCTTGGACACGGGTGGACGGCACGCGGTTCCCCGAGCCAAATCCGTGGCCTCCCATGGCAGTACTCCATGCCACACCAGTCCTCTGGGCGATTGCCGGGGACCAGCACCGGACCCGGCCAGACCCCCGATCTGGCGTAACTCCCCAGCTAACGCTGCGTGCTGCTGCACAGCGCAAAGTACAGCAACACCAACAGCCGCACCAGCAGACATTGGACCAGGCAGGGCGTGAAGAGGCGCTCATCTCGGCTGGTCAGGACACCGGTCGAAACTAACGTCAGCTACCGAGCGTGACCGCTGCTCGGGCGGGCCGCCGGACACGATGCGGCAGATGAGCGCCCCGAAGAGCAGATGCGGCGGTCTGCTGGGCCTTCAGCCTGGATGGCGGCGGCTCCATTAGCCCGTACCATCCCGCTCAAGTCGTCGATCCGTAGAACGCCGCCAGAGCCATCTTGAGCAACCCGAGATCGGTGCCGAGCGCCCGCTTACCTGTCAGGCGCAACACCGGCCAGAGTAAGGGATTGCGCAGCTCCAGATCGAGGACATGGTCAATGCGCGTACCAGAAGGTGTTCGGGTGAGCTGGAAGGTCAATTCAGCGCTTTTGAAAATCAGTGACGAGAGCAAGGTAAAGCTCAACTGGCGTCCAGGGTGATACGTGGTGATGCGGAAATCTTGGCGTTTCCCGGAGGGCGAGACCGTGGTGGCTTCCCAGCCAACGCCCACGGGAACTGCAGAGCGTGGAATAACTGCCGCGACGCTCCTGTCCCACCTGGGTGTGCTGGCAATCGGGTCTGCGAGAAAGTCCCACACCTGTTCTACGCTCTGCTCAACGACAGTCGAAGCGTGAAGCTGTATACGCACTGACGATAGAGGATATTGTCAATCAGCCTTTCTCATCTCGTCCCGTAGTGAGGGATAACGGCGGTGCGGCGGTGTGGGTGCCGGGCTCGTGGCTGCACAGCCGTAACGCGTTCTCCAGGGTGGCGACCAGGCCATTTCCGTTCGGCGTCGCAGGGCAACGGGCAGCGCAAGTTTCCTACTCCCAGGGTTACCAGTACTTCGCGCGTAGTGCCTTCTTGTCGGGTTTGCCGAGGCCGGTCAGGGGCAGCCCGTCGGCCACGATCACGTGCTTGGGCGAATGGACCGGACCCTTGCGTTCGCGTACGGATGCCTTGATCTCGTCGGTCAGCTGGGCGATCGCCGCCTCGTCGCGGGGCGTGCCCGGGCGCAGCACGACGATCGCCGTGACGGCTTCGCCCCATGTCTCGTCCGGCACGCCGATCACGCCGACCTGGGCGACCGCGGGATGCGCCGCCACCACGTCCTCCACCTCGCGGGGGAAGACGTTGAAGCCGCCCGTGACGATCATGTCCTTGACCCGGTCCACGATGTGCAGGAAGCCGTCCTCGTCCGCGCGGGCGACATCGCCGGTGTGCAGCCATCCGCCCCGGAACGCCTCGGCGGTGGCCTCCGGCTGGTTCCAGTAGCCGCTGGCGAGCAGCGGGCCCGCGACGCAGATCTCGCCCGGCTCGCCCGGCGGCACCTGGTTGCCCTGTTCGTCCAGCAGCGCGGTGCGCAGGAACGCGGACGGCCGGCCGCAGGAGGTCAGCCGGGCCTCGTCGTGCTCCGCCCTGGCCAGATAGCTGATCGCCATCGGCGCCTCGGACTGGCCGTAGTACTGGGCGAAGATCGGCCCGAACCGCTCGATCGCCTCGCGCAGCCGCACCGGGTTGATCGCGGCGGCGCCGTAGTAGACGGTCCGCAGGCTGGACAGGTCCCGGGTACGCGAATCCGGGTGGTCCAGCAGCGCGTAGAGCATGGTCGGCACCAGCATGGTGGCGCTGATCCGCTGCTGCTCGATGGTGCGCAGCACCTCGGCCGGGTCGAAGCGCGGCAGCACCACCAGCGATCCGCCCCTGACCAGCGTCGGGACGAAGAACGCCGCGCCGGCGTGGGACAGGGGCGTGCACACCAGGAACCGCGGCGAATCCGGCCACTCCCACTCGGCCAGCAGGATCTGGGTCATCGTGAGCATCGACTGCGCCGTGCCCAGCACACCCTTCGGCTTGCCGGTGGTGCCGCCCGTGTATGTGATGGAGACGATCTGGTCCGGCGGTAGCGCGGCCGGGCGCAACGGCTGCGGCTGGTATCCGGCCGCCGCGGCGATGAGGTCCACGGCGCCGGTGCCGGCCAGCGCGTCGGGCACCGGCCCGATGGTGAGCACCTGCTTGAGCCCGGGCACCTTCTCCAGCAGGCCCAGCGTCCGCTCCACGAACGCCGGCAGCGGGTCGACGATGAGCGTGCCGATGCCGGCGTCGGTGAGGGTGTAGGCGTGGTCGTCCAGCGACGCGAGCGGGTGCAGGGCGGTGCGTCGCGCGCCGAGCATCTGGCTCGCGCCGATGATCAGCAGCACCTCCGGCCGGTTCGCCGCCAAAAGCGCCGACGCGCCGGTGCCCACGCCCAGCGCCTCGAACGCCTGCGCGTAGCGGCTGATCGCCGCGGCGGTCTCGGCGCCGGTCAGGGTGACGTCGCCGAGTTCCAGCACCGGCTTGTCCCGGTGCCGGCGCAGCGCCGCGGCGACCAGGTGCCCCAGATGGTTCGGATGCCGCATCGTCTCGGTCATGACTGAGCCTCCCAATGTCCTGCTGGCCCTCGGCGAGGCTGCTCGGTGAAGTCGGTCATGAGGTGCCGTCCCTTCCTGCCGTGCCGTAGAGAGTGACCACGCAGGCCCCGCCCAGCCCCAGGTTGTGCGCCAGCCCCAGCCGGGCGCCGGGCACCTGGCGGCCGGCCGCTTCGCCGCGCAGCTGCCAGACCAGCTCGGCGCACTGGGCCAGCCCGGTGGCGCCCAGCGGGTGCCCCTTGGAGATCAGCCCGCCGGACGGGTTGACCACCCAGCTGCCGCCGTAGGTCGTCGCGCCGGAGCGCACCAGCGCGGCCCCGTCGCCCTCGGCGCACATTCCCATCGCCTCGTAGCTGAGCAGCTCGTTGATCGAGAAGCAGTCGTGCAGCTCGACCACGTCCACGTCCTGGATGCCGACCCGGGCGTCGGCCAGCACCGCGCGGGTCGCCCGGCGGGTCATCGGGGCACCCACCACGTCGATCGCCGAGCCGGCGGCGAACGACTCCGCGGTGTCCGTGACCAGCCGCTGGGCCAGGATCTCCACCGCACGGCCGGCCGGCCCGTGCTTCGCGGCGAACCGCTCGCTGACCAGCACCGCCGCGGCGGCCCCGTCCGACATCGGCGAGCACTGGGTGCGGGTCAGCGCTCCGGCCACCGGCTTGTCCGCCAGCACCTCGTCCAGGGTGTACGGCCGCCGGTACTGCGCCAGCGGGTTGCGGGTGGAGTGCTCGTGGTTCTTCACCGCGATCCGGGCCAGGTCCTCGGCGGTGCTGCCGTACCGGCGCATGTGCTCCTCGGCGGCGTGCGCGAAGAACCGGGCGGTGAGCGGCGTGCCGTCGTCGTCCGCCGGCGGCAGCGCGGCGAGGTGCCGGTCCACAGTGGATATGCCGGTCGAGCGCCCCGCCATGGCCGCCTTCGACATCTGCTCGAATCCCACGGCGAGGGCGACGTCGGCGAGCCCGCTCTGCACCCATTCCCGGGCGAGCAGCAGGGCGGTGGAGCCGGTGGCGCAGTTGTTGTTCACGTTGACCACCGGGATGCCGGTCAGCCCCACGTCGTACAGCGCGCGCTGGCCCGCGGCGGACGGCTGGAACACGTACCCGGCGGCGGCGCGCTCGACCTGCGCGTAGTCGATGCCCGCGTCCGCCAGCGCCGCGCCGACCGCGGTGGCGACCAGCTCCGGATAGGCGACGTCGCCGCCGATCCGGGTGAACGGGGTCATGCCGACCCCGGCGACGAACGCCCTCATCGAGCCACCTCCGGTCGTTCGCGGCCGACCACCCACAGCGCGTGGAACTGGGACGCGCCGCCCATCGCGTGCCCGATCGCCCGCCGCGCGCCGGCCACCTGGTGCTCCCCGGCCATTCCGCGTACCTGCAGCGCGGCCTCGGCGAAGCGCAGCAGCCCGGTGGCGCCGGTGGGATTGCCGGACAGCACGCCGCCGGACGGATTGACCGGCAGGTCGCCGTCGAACGCGGTGCGGCCGGCGTCCACCAGCCGCCAGCCCCGGTGCTCCTCGGCCAGGCCGATGTTCTCCAGCCAGATCGGCTCGTACCAGCTGTACGGGATGTACAGCTCGGCGACGTCGACCTCGCGCGCCGGATCCGTGATTCCGGCCTGCCGGTACGCGTCGGCGGCGCAGTCCCGGCCCGCCCGCGGGTTCACCTCGTCGCGGCCGGCGAAGTGCCCGGTCTCGGTGCGCCAGGCCAGGCCGTGGATCCAGGCCGGCGGATTCGGGGCGTACGCCGCATGCGCCGCGTCGGTGATCACCACCGCGCACGAGCCGTCCGAGGACGGGCACGACTCCAGATACCGGATCGGGTCCCACAGCATGGGGGAGTCCCGCACTTCGTCGAGGGTGATGCCGGCCCGGCGGATGTGCGCGTACGGGTTGCGGGCCGCGTTGCGCCGGTGGTTGACCGCGACCTGCCAGCCGATGTGCTCGGGCGCGCCGGAGCGGCGGATGTACTCGCGGATCACCGGCGCGAAATGCCCGCCCGCGCCGGCCCCGAGATGCGCGCTGAACGGCAGCGCCCGCGACAGCGCCCAGGTGAAGTTGCCCTCCGACTCCTTGGAATAGGCCACCACCAGCACCCGGCGGGCCAGCCCGGCCGTCACCAGGTGGGCGCCGAAGATCGCGGCGTGCCCGCCCACGCTGCCGCCGGTGAACACCCGGGTGACCGGCAACCCGACCGCGCCCATCGCGTCGGCCAGGTACAGCTCGGGATTCATCACGCCGTCGAACAGGTCCGGGGTCTTGCTCAGGACCACCGCGTCGATGTCGGCGAAGCCCAGTTCCGCGTCGGCCAGGGCGCCGTCCACGGCCTCGCGGACCAGCGCACCGATGGTGACCTCGCGGCGCTTGGCCTGCCGGCTCTGCCCGACCCCGATCACCGCCAGCGGCGTGCTCATCCGGGCTCACCCGCGAGCAGGCAGACCAGGTTGTGCTGCAGGGCCGGGCCGTTGGTGGCGTGGGCGACGGCCCGCTCGGCGCCGCCGTCCATGATCCGGCGCGCCGCCTCGCCGAGGCGCACCAGGCCGGTCGCGGTGGCCGGCCGCCCGGCCAGCGGCCCGCCGGACGGGTTCAGCTGCGCCTTCTCCAGCCCCAGCGCGGTCACCAGCAACGCCTCCTGGTGGCTGTATTCGGTGTGCAGCTCGGCCACCTCCGCGTCGGCCGCCGCGAAACCGGCCAGCTCCGCGGCGCGGGCCCCGGCCAGCTGCGCCGAGTCGCAGCGGGTGAGATCCCGCGCCCCCGGATAGTGGGTGTCCATCCGGTGGTCGAGCCCGCGCACCCAGGCCGGGCGCTCGGCCAGCCGGCGCGCGGCCGGGCCGGCGGCAAGCACCACTACCGCGGCGGCGTCCCCGAACGGGGCGACGTCATGTGCGCGCAGCGGCGACGCCACATACGGCGCGGCCAGCAGCTCGGCCACGCTCGGCCGGCCGGACGTCTGCGCCGCCGGGTTCGCCGTGGCCGCGGCCAGGCAGCGCGCCACCACCTCGGCGAGCTGCCGCTCGCTGGTGAGCCCGGCGTCCACCATCGCGGCCGCCTGCAACCCGGCCAGCGCGTCGCGGTGCGGGCGCAACGGGGCCAGCAGGTACGGGTCCAGCTGGGCGGGCAGCACCTGGTCCAGGTCGGCCGGCAGCGAGCCGCGCCCGATGCCGTACACCAGCGCGATCTCGCCCTCGCCGAGCTGCAACCAGGCCCAGGCCTCGGCAAACGCCCAGGCCGCGTCCATCTCGACGTGCGACTCCGAGATCGGCGGCCAGGCACCCACGGCGTCCAGCGACTCGATGTAGGAGAACGTGCGGCCCTCGAAGAAGTCGTGGCTGCCGGAGGCGAAGAAGTCGACGTCGTCGCGGCCGAGGCCGGCGGCGTCCAGAGCGTCGCGCAGCACCGGCAGCACGATCTCCGCCATGTCGTCGTCGCGGTTGGCCGGCACGCACGGCGACTGGGCGAACGACACCACCGCGACGTCACGCATCGGCGGGCTCCACCGGCCGGTAGTACCGGATGCTGGTCATCGACGTTTCCAGCTCGTCGTCGGCGACCCAGACCGGCTCCACCCGCAGGCCGATCCGCACCCGCTCCGGCGCCACCTCGCGGACCAGGTGCATCAGCCGGGTGTCGGCGCCGTCGATCCGGATGTGCGCCACCACGTACGGCGGCTGGTAGACCTGGCCCGGGAACGGGAAGTTGACCACGCAGAACGTCGACACGACGCCGCGGCCGTCCAGCTCGAAGGGCGCGCCCAGCGGCCGCAGGCAGCGGGAACAGAACTCCGGCGGGGGCAGGTAGACCTGCGCGCAGCCCGGGCAGCGGCGGGCCAGCATGCGCCGCTCGGCCAGCGCGCGCAGGAACACCGAACGGCCGGCACCCGCGACGTACGTGTACTCCATCCGCAGCGGACTGGCCATCGTCGTGACGGGCTCGGGCAGCTTCACGGGACCACCTCGAAACACTCCAGATCGCGCAGGTCACCCACCCGTTCGGCGCGCCAGCGGGCCCGCACCCGCAGGCCGGTGCGCATGCGGTCGCGGTCGCCGCCGACGTCGACGGCGTGGAAGAAGGCGCCGACCGTGCCGTCGATGGCGATCAGCGCCCAGGCGAAGTCGTGCGGCACCGGATCGCCCGGCCGGGCCGGCACCCAGGTCCAGACGGTGACCGCGCCGAGGGGTTCCAGCTCGACAAGCTCGCCCGTAGCCGCGCCGGTGACCGGGTCGAACTCCAGCGGCGGGCAGAGCACACCGCGCGGAGTGCGCGCGCCGAACAGGCGCGCTTCGCGCAGCCCGGCGAGGAAGGTGCCGATCTTCGGTCCGACCGTGCGCTGGAAGGGAAATTCGATCGCGTACGGGGCGGACAGGCTCATCGCCCGCGCCCCGAACCGGCCGCGCGCCGCTCGTACGGGACGCGGTCGCTGGACCCGATCGCGGCGAGCACCGTCGCCTCGGCTCCGGACACGCGCTGCAACCAGTCGCCGAACCGCCGGCCGGCCAGCGTCCCGAGCTTCACCGTCACGCCCACGCCGCCCGGCACGTACACCTCGAACCGCGGCCGGCGCACCGTCTTGACGATCGCTGCGGCCACCGTCTCCGGAGTCGCCGGACGGTAGCCGCGCACCGTGATGCCGGTGGCTAGCTCGGTGGCGACCAGCCCGGGCAGGACGCAGGACACCGCGATGCCGGTGCCGCGCAGCTCGGCCCGGATCGCGTCGGAGAAGC
>Ga0307515_10022306_pt1 | contig 11165 bp, 7 predicted proteins | sample 17_EM_MG_FD_194513 | JGI IMG/M metagenome (GOLD analysis project Ga0307515, IMG submission 194513) | Populus trichocarpa ectomycorrhiza microbial communities from riparian zone in the Pacific Northwest, United States - 17_EM | ecosystem: Host-associated > Plants > Roots > Unclassified | place... | reverse complement strand
TTTTAATTTTTAAAAAATTATTTTTAACATTAACATATCAAATTAATATGAAAACACTAAAAAAAATATTAATTTAAAAGAAAAAAAATCAATTTTTTTCTAAAATATTTTTAAATGCAAAAACATTCAGACTATACAACTTAGAAACTACCAAACCAACAATGCATTAAAATAACATGCCAGTTATTACATTCAATCATGTTTCTTGTCCTCCAAAAATCCACTGGTCAACACACAGTTCCCCAGAACACGAAGCTAGAAATTCATATAAACTGCAAATCACAGGCACTTAATTGTACAACAATGTCTAATGACTGCTTACCTGAAACGGGAAAGGTATACAGGCCCAGCACTCAATACAAAGATGAAATAACTTGTGACCATTGAACAATTATTGGGAAAAAAAAATACACATGAAATTTCTTAGGTGCTTGTGAATCTTTTCTTATGCAGCTCACCGAGAGAAAACAAAGTACACTCAACAATAAACACAATTTATATAGAAAATTAATTACCGTGTCCAACTTCTCTCAAGCATAGACTATAGTAAAAATGTGTTCCGACCAGTGTAGATTATCTGAAAAAGTGAAAAAAAGTCATATTTCTATCTTTTTTGTTTGACAACTATTTATGACTCAAGGCCACAGCTTCAAACAAGTGGGGCAAAAAAAAAAAGAGCAATGATCAGCAGTACAGATGCTTCCTTTTGATCTCTGGGCAGAAAATAGCCAACTGAAGGGTCTGGCAAGTCATCATGAGAAAGGCGACACACTGCCATATAATTACAACCAGCTTGAGAGACTCACAGCATGCCTCATAAATGCAGCACCAGAAATAATATATCCTCTATAGAAATTTCCAAATCCAGTAAGATTAAGGTAAATATTCTTATTCGGGATGCTGGAATTCAAGATCCAGTTTCCTCTTTAGATGAGATCTGTCAGCACTGCGCATGTGGAAAAAACATGTCGTTACAGCACATCCTCTACATGAACAGATATGGCAAATTCTCGCATGTCTAACTTAATGAGGAAGATATGTTGAGGTCCAAATTTTGCTTCTAATAATTACAAAAAGAACTTCTAAATTGCATAAAATGCAGCAATTATCTGACATTCAACTAGTCAAAAAATCTGCAATATTTAAGACCCATATATCGAAATTGCAACTGGAAACTCAGACGATTTGAAATGGATAACCACAAAATTAACAATATATATTCAATCAAATAACCAATGTTCAATACCCCAAGGCATTAGCTTTCAGACAATCCGTGCCTTAAAAGTTAATTAAGAATTTGGAATGATAGTTTGGGAAATTGATCAGTAAATTGAAGCTCAGAGCATTGCTTGTTTAAGAATTAAGCACAATTCAGATATTGGCAAGATCAAACTACCTTGTTGCAAGAAAAACATATGATTTCTGCAACAAGTGTAATAAGATTCACGAATAAAAGTGTGAAAGGTTTAAATAAGTGGCCAGTGCAGACCGAGGAAAGAGAGATATGTCAGCAAAACAGTACAATATTCTTAATCTCTCTGATGAAAAGAACCCATATTCCTTTTTCATGGTGTCCAAAAACTTTTGCTCTTGTATAGAAGTCAGGGCTAAAAAATGCTCCTTTTCTCAATATGTCCTTTACCTTTCTTTTCATATGAATGTCACTTACACGGCAACTGGAGACTTTTACCTCTAAAATTTTAAGAACAATGAGGTTAAAGTTGAAATATCATTGCGAACTAAATGTCTGGATGCACATGATGTAGTTTCCTTAAACCTTACCGTATCGTCAAAAAAACTAGTTTAATGGGTCAAAAGGAGTGTCCCCGGTGCATATGTACCTGTACCTATGGGTCAAAAGGTGAAGGCAAGATTCAAGGCATAAGCCCAGGCATTTCCTAGACAATCAATTTATTTTGTGGGTAAAAGTTAATGATCATACAAATCTTATTCACTTTATAATTAACATTAACAAAATGGAACTAGAACCTAATGTATTTTTATTTACCTCTTTATTTCAGTAAGCTAGTTTTATGCAGTTAAAAATTGATATCATTATAACCCACAACCATTATTTCATTTCTTTAACAAATTAGTCATAGCTAAATCTGATATTGATATTAAACCATTGATATATAGATATAATGACCATTCTCTAGAATGCCCTTCATGCCTACTTATGATTGTTTAATGATCAGATAAAAATTCAGCAAGTGAACTTGTTTGGTAAGAGATCATAACACAAATAAAAGATCCAATTTGAGGGCTTCTTTTATAATAATCTTAATATAATTAAAAATAAAAAACTGATATTATGGTTGGGCTTTATATGGGACAAAAAATTGGGATGCAATATTAGAAGAGTTTTTCTTTCTATGATTGCTTGCATTTTTATTTTTTTATTTTTTTTTCATTTTGGGTAAAAGAGGAATGCAAATTCAAATGAAAAGAGTGCGCACTTATGCACAGGATTAAAATGGTAAAAAGAAAATATTAAACATGTAATTGTTAAGGCTACCGGAAATATTAAGAGTGTAGTGCAAGGGTGGTTCTGCCAGTAGTGTGATAGTGATGTGGTGACACTGCTGCTGATGTTGTATGGTGGCAGAAAGTGAAGTGGTGGTGCTAGTTAATGGCAATAGTTGTTTTGGCAAAATGGTGACATCAGCTTTTAATCTCCCCTAGCATAATGCACTTGAATGGAATGCCCTTGAATGGAAACTCCCTTGAAACAGGAAGAGAATATGGTAAAAGGAAATGGGTAGCATTTTAATTTTTCCAAATCCTTCTACGGGATTTGGAAAATTTTGAAGAAATGTTACATTTTAAAGCTCAAAAAAGGTGAACAAAAATTACTAAGAGAAAGCCAAGAGACGGAGTTTAACGATACCATTTATTGTCTTAATTTTAACTAGTATATCATTTATAGCGGTCAACCAACATAACTAAAGAAACAAACAAACTTTAGATGGTTGTTAATTTATTTCAATAGTTATTGTGAATCTTTAGTAAGTTTATGGAGTATTTATCTCCTTCATTAAACATATTTTAATTCAAAAGTTGGTTAATATCAAGGAGAAGTTTATCTCTCTCATGAACTAATAATAGTAGTCTAATATTTAAGAAAAGATGATTCTCTGAGAAAAATAAACAATATCATAATGATATTTAAGGAAAAGATAAAGAGACATTTAACCAAAAAGTCAGACAAATGAGCATACAACCAACAATCTCACATCTAGTCATCAGAACATGTGGCCTCATTAATACACAGCCTAACCTCAGACTAAAAAATCATTAACTGGCATTCGGCTGAGACTCTAGAATTCAAAGCCCTCACCTGTTGTTTTTTTCTCATGGCTTCCCTATCAGAAATAGTATTCCAACTCATTCATACAAACTCAATTTAGTTCCAAACATATGGACCCAAAAATATAGTTAACTTTTTATAATAATAATGTTGTTCTTTATAAAACTTGAACTAGCCAAACCTCAGCCTCCTTTCCATCCCCAGCAACCCCAAGGCCCTTTAGAAAGGAAAAAGAAAAGGTTTCTCTAACTTCCTGTCATGAAATAATCTGAATGACAGATATGATCCTAAGTTCATCCATCAACCTAGTTCATCAGGTTAGCTTTTGTTCCTTTAATCTGATGTCACATTTTTTAGTCCTCATGGAGCCTGTCTTGTACATTCCCAACGTAAGTGTAACACTACTAGTCAAATTCAATTTAACACAACAATTCATCCTCCCCCATAATCCCCGAGAAAGAGAATAAAAAAGAAGATGTAAAGGGCCCCAAAGGCTACTATTTAAATTTTGAAGTTTAAGCTCATTTAATTTGAAAACAAGCCTTATCTCTGGGTCACATACGGAACTTATGAAAATTCATGACACTTTGAATATGAATCTAAACTCCAATTTCAAGTATAACGGGCTGCAACCTTATTTGCTATCATATTTTAAGGGAAATAGACAATGTTTTACCCATTTTGAAGTAACTTCATAGAAGTAGTTTTACCTGTTAATTGTAGGTCTGCTCATTGGTTTTGCTCCAAAGATCGAAAAATCAACCGACATCGGCACCTGTTCATTCCTGCTTGTGTTATCCCCAGCTGCCCATCTGATCTCACCACCATGTTGATCAATCTTATCAACATGGTATGCATTTCCATCAAACACTTCACGATCTGGCATCACTCTTCTTGCCTTCTTTTTTGGTGACAAGACAGTAGGACCCTCATGTAAATCTGAAGTCCTTGGGTTGTGAGATTCTCTCTTAGGGGCTGGTCTCGGAAGCTTAGCCGGATCTGTGGGCAGAGGTACAGATGTAAAGTACCTAGAAGGGAAACAAATATGAGAGCAGGAAACCAATGATAATGTAGATTTTTCAAATTGAAAGATTTTGCAAACCTGTGCTCCAATGCTTGCTGCACTGTAATTCTAGTTTTTGGGTCATATGTAAACAGCTTAGATAACAGATCTAAAGCATCATCACTAGCTGTAGGACACAATTTTCGCCAAGGTTGTGCAGTCTGAGATGAATATTCTACAAAGTCAGGAAGCCATTCCAAATCAGGCCACTGCGAAGGAGTTGGAGTCCCCAACTTCTGAAAGATCTTTCCAAGTTGATCAATGTCGCTATCCCCCTGTCAGACGTTCAAAGTTAAAGTTAAACTGTTTCTGCAAGCAGGTGGTGATTGCAAAATACCCCATGGGCATACAATTGATAAGCATCAAAATGATTAACAAGATGTTGTTACAATAAAATAAGCTTTATCCAAATCTATTTGTATTCCATTCATCAAGTTCTTAGAAAGGATAGCAAAGGAAGGAAAGATATCCACATGTTTTCGATAATGCACCTCCGTAGAGTATGCTTATTGATTCACAATTGAAGACAGAACCCCAATAGCCCAATCCTTGAATTTTTTAAAAGAAAATTGTCAGTTGAGATACCTTGTTAAGGTTGTTCAGTTAAGCAGATTTTAGTGGGGAAAGATACATAAAAGAATTAAGGTAAACATCTCTCACAAGGGCAAGGAAAGATAAGAATTCCCACTGATGTCCATTGAATATCAAAGAAATAACTGGGTGCTAGTGGAAAATTCATACAAGTCTAATTCACAGATAAGAAATTGGAACATTTGGATATTCTCTGATTCCTGTACCTGGTTAACTACTGTTTAAGAAAATATTTTAAATGTAATGGTCCCTTGCACACCGTGCCTTTATTAAATAGAAGAATAATAATATTCCTTGATGGAACCAAACAAAAAATTACAATTGAGGAGAAAAGGGTATCCTCAAAGGAAGAAAAAAAGAAGATGATAGGACTAAATGATTCCATTGAATGTCAGCTAAAGCAGGCTCCACCACTAGCCCAAAAAACAATGGTGTGCATGGAGGGATGGAGGGGGGGGATCTATTGTGCACCAGTCTCCAGGTTGAAAGATCCACAAGGATTCTTCAACCCCACACCAACCAAGACCAAACAATTATGAACACACCACAACTTCATGGAACTTGGAATTCCTCTCCCCCCACAAAGTCCCTCAAATCCACAAGCAATAAATCTTCTACTCTACCAAAAGTCATCAAAGATTTGCCACAAATAGACAAAACCTAGTGCCACATATCACAAACTACTGGAAAATGAAAAAGAAAAGGATGACTCTGTTTCTGCCCATTGTTATGGGGAAAAAATGAAAATTTCAGGATATGGGACATTGTGTGGCACAAAAACCTGTAAAAGATTGGATAAGGTTCATCTTATTGAGAACCACCAACAAAATAACAGATTCAACCTTCGAGAATACCTAGGCTTTCCACATATAGTTTTGACATAGGAGAAGTGCACAAATTCAAATGTAATGGACTAAGGTTAGAAATGAAAGATAAAAAATAAAACATTCCATTGTCATCCAATATCACTTTAGGCCCATTTTTAATCACACATCTTAGAATTTCTATTCCACATCTTTTGATGCCAGGACACCAACAATGAAGTTCACATTGCCATAGCACAAAAACAAAGCATAAATGTATGTTATACAGTTAAAGCATTTTCAAGAAAAGATTTCAAAGCATGAGAAACACATTCATCACAAAAAGTGTCCTCTTTGATCGTTATTAAAATTGACCCCCTTGACCTCTGGCTCAAGTGTCAGTCTTAACATTGAGGTAAGGCATTGAATTGAGTTCAAATTTTGCAAACAATCACAAAAATGCAGTACCTAGATCATATTTGTGAAATCCAAAATTAAGGAGAAAGTAATAAGTTAATCTGAAAGGTTGCTGGTAGCCACCATAGCAACGCACTAAACTACAGATCCAATTGCAAGCCATGTTTATAGAACTCAAGCAAATAATTTCATAACTAGAGATCCAATTGCAAACAATGTTTACAAATACACTTTAATCCACATAGAACTCCAGAGGAAAAAGAATAGGCCAACTGCATAACTAATATGATTGCTAAAACTATGAAGCATTTTCAAGTATGAGAACCACAAAGATAAATCAAGCATGAAAATCTACTCACCTGCAGGAATGGTCTGCGGTTAAGTAGCTCAGCAAGTATACAACCAGCAGCCCATACATCAACACCAGCACCATACTGCTTGGCACCAAACAAAAGTTCAGGTGCTCTATACCATCGAGCAAAGACCTATACATTGGTATTCGAAACTTGTAGGTTCAGATTTATGAAGAGAATCAAAAACTTGTGATACAGCACAAAAGTAAGGAAAATCTTCAAAGCAAAGCCCAAATATGAGATAACCATATATATATATATATATATAATCTGGCTTCTGCATTAGAATCAATGGAAAAGATGACAAAATACCAAATGCAAAAGTTAGGAAGGGAAGGGGAAAAAAAAGAAACAGAAGAAGATTTATCCATCATCTCAGCATCACTCCTGATACACTACGTACAGGAACAGGAACATAAACAAAGGTTCGAACTGGTTCCAAACCAGTCAACCGTCATATGATCAGCTACCACCGCTGCTAGCTAAGCTTATTTCTTAAACAAAACATCATATCAGACCTTACTTATACAAATCCTCTGAATAAAAAATGCTTGAACATGCACACTTACTTGGTGCGTGAATTTGCGACCCGGGCTTCCAAAAATACGCGCTAAACCAAAATCTGCAAGTTTGAGCTGTCCATTAGATCCTATCAACAAGTTATTTGGCTTCATATCCCTGCAAAGCACAAGCACTACGCATTTCAAACCAAATCTAGCAGCAATTAACCTCACAAACCAGCTCCTCAATAAAAATCCAATACCTATGCAAAACCCATTTTTTATGGCAAACCAGAAGTCCTTTCAAAGTCATCTGAAAGTATGATTTTATGTCCCCAGGAGAAAGAAATATATTTGGATCACGAATAACCGCTTCGAGATCAGTCTCCATGAACTCAAACACAAGATGCAAGTTCCCTTTGTGAGGGAAAGCATCGATCAACTCAATTATATTCGGGTCTTTAAGCTCTTTAAGCAGTTTAATCTCTCTAAGTGCTGTAAAATTTACTCCTTCCTTTTGTTTTCCGAGCCGAATTTTTTTTATTGCAACCGTCTGTCCTGTCTGCAACATCCCAACAATATGAATTAACCAAAAAAAAAAAAAAAACACTATAATCTCTTCAAACAGTTACCCTACAAATACCCACTTAAAATCTGATCAAATTAAGCAAAACCAAATTGATATTTTTCCTAACTAAATTAACTCCCAGAAAACCAAAGTTAAAAGTAGCTTTCTTTCTTCAATTTCTTTCTTTTTGTTCCCTTAATTTCTCAAAAATCAAACAAAACATACCCAAAACTGTTCAAAATTTCTTCATTTTTTTTTCTCTTAAATAAACAAAACAGAACCTAAAAATTGAGAATTTCCAGTTCTAGGGAAAAAAATCAAGTGAAAATAAAAGGATAGAAAGAGAGTGCGAAAAATTGATTACCTTAGTATCAATAGCTTTGTAGACAACACCATAAGTACCTTCACCAAGAATCTCTCGCTTTAGATATCTATCCGCTACTTTCTTCTCGACATCATTCTCTGACATTCTCCTCGATTTATTTTATATCTCTCTATTTTCGTTCAATTTTATACAATCTCTGTTCCGTTATTAATTTAGGGTTAGGGTTTAGAATTTCGGATTTCCCGAGAAAAAAATTGAATTTCAGACAAGAATAGAGGGATTTGCTCCTTTTTGTTTTTAGTTCACTAGTGATTAGTTAAGTTTACAACGCGTTGGATGCTAGACGGGGAGCGCCTGAAAAAGGAATATAGAAAGGCAACGTTTAACAGAGTGTCTTTTTAAATAAAAAAATCCGTAGTTGGAAACTCAATGGAGTTTTGGTTAAATTGTTGTTTTTTTAATTTGTTTTTTAAGTTTTTAAATTGTTTTGATTTACTGTATTAAAAATAAATTTTAAAAAAATATATTATTTTCTTATTTTGTTAATTAATATTTTTTAGTTTTTTGGATTATTTTGATATATTAATATTATAAATAAATTTTAAAAAATATTATTTTAATATATTTCTAAATAAAAAATATTTTAAAATACAATCTTATATCATAAAAATTAGACGGAAATGATAGTTAGTCTTTTTATTTCCTTTGGTAAGATTATTTTGCCTTTTCAACTTTAAAGATATAATTAAATTATTTAAATACTCTTAGAAAAAAATATATTTGGTGAATGATAATTTGTTTTTCTAACCTTGATTTTTTTGTTAATGTTAGTTAGGAGCAGGGCATATTTATACTTTAGTATTTAATAAATATTAAAAAAAAAGGCAAATAGGTGTGTTGCATGTATTAGCACGTGAAGGATTATTACAGTATTTGAATAGCAAATGTAGCATTGAGTAATGGTAAAACAGCAGCTTCCAAGATGGCATATAAATCCTTTTGTCGACCTCTTTGTGTTTAGACGACGCATGTCCTGAATAGACCTCTAGTTTAGCGCTAGAAGCTCTTTATTTTTTTCTCACTTGCCCCTTTAAATTTTCAAAGCTTCCTCTCAATATTTTTAGCTTTAAAATTTGGTCTTGATTTTTTTTGTTTTTATTTTTTTTTTAGGAAAGTTTTGATTTTTTTTAATTTATCATTCAATTTCAATTTGGCATGTATTGTTTTCTCCACATTCGTTCTCATTCTATTGATTTCTCATTTTTTTTCTTCATCCTTCTGTGTAATTTTTATTAGTTTCAATTTCATCCCTCAATCTAAGTTTATGATATATTATTTTTTTCAATATCCTCCTCATTCTTTTGGTTTTCTTTTTGTTCTTTTGTTAAAGCTTGTTTTGTTCTAAATGCTGTTTTTTTTTATCCTTTTGTATAATTGATTTTTTTTTACAAATTTCATTATTCAATATTTGATTTATTGAGGATTGTGTTTCGCGGTTTTTTTTATGCATGGTGCTTTCGGTCTAATGACTCGAGTCACGAGTTTAAAAAGTTAACTCATGTCGACATCTTTTTTTTTCTTTCTGATTTCATTGTTTGACATTATTTTAAAAAAAAAATTATCTTTGTGATTTTTTTCAATTTCTTTTATATCAGATTATCTCAATGCCATGACATGGGCCATGGGTTATGCAGATTAATCTAGGTCGACTCGCTTCTTATTATTTAGGTTACATGTCTATAACGTTATTTCAGGTTGAATTGAGCCAATTTTTTTTTTGTTTTTATTTAATTTCATACTTCCATATTTTTTTTTCCAAGTTATTATGATTGGTTTTTTTATCAGTTTACTATTATCACCTTTTTTTTTTATTGTATGGTTAAAATAAAATTAACTTATTAAACTCATCAAGGCTATAACTTGACTAATTAATTTTACTTATTTTTTTAAAACATGCTTGCATAACTTAAACATATTTTTTAACAAAAATAAAATACAGATTGACAACATAATATGGACCAACAACATAGCATGGGCTCAAGTCTTGTTCATACATATTGGTGAGGACTTGTAATGCTGTAAGTAGACATTTTTTAAATATATATTTTTTATTTAATTATATAAATAATAAAAAGGGATAATTATTAAAAACAAATTTTAAGATTTGCTTGGGTTTTTACTTTCTCATAATTTCAGAAATTTCACTTTATATTATGAACTCCGTACACTCACTAATAACTAACATCCTCTGAAAATTAAATCAACAAAAAATAACTAATTATTTATAAATTTATTATTATTTTCATTTTAAATACTAAAAAGCCATTGTAACCCCAAAATAATAAAATTTTAATCTATAATTATTCCATGCATTTCATCAAATTATTTCATCAAATTATTTTATTAACAAAGTTAAAAAGGAAAAATTGTTAGGAAATATTTAAAAAAAGATTAGTTGTGACTAAGTCTGTCCTTATAAAAAAACCATACGCATATGGGCTTGGAAGGGTAAGACATTGCACCTGGTTTTCTTTTTTGTTTTTTTTTCCAATGAGATAATGACATGTCATATGCCTAATTTTTTTAATATATCAGACAAGCATCTCTTGCTTTAGTATAAGAAGTGTCACCTTCTAGTTTAAATTCAGGTTTTAGTTTTAAAACTCTAAAAACCTAATTTTGAACTTATTTTTGTATAAAAACATCTTCTAAAACTTTTAAGAAACCTTAATAAATTCATTTTCAACCTTAATATATCCTCTAGTCACTATAAAAACTCAAAATCCAAGCTTGTTGATAATAACTCTATAGTTCCAAAAATACTTTCTCTAGCATGTTGAAAGAGAAAAACCACCTACATTGAGCTCTCATCTCCAAGACAAACATGTTGACACTAAAATCGACTTTTTATGATTGGAATGTGATCAATCAAACCATTTCTCTCTCTTCTCTTTTTTCCAGTGATGTTTTATTTCCCTCTTAAAACTCAGGAACTGAAACATTATAAAAATAAAGTTTAGATCTAAAACAAACAATTCTAAAACAATATGGATCAGATTTAAAAAAAAATTAGGGACTAAATTGAAGCTTTTTACTAAAAAAAAAAGGTTTTTTTTTTTTGTGGTGTTAACTTTCTTCCTTGTTGTTTTGATTTTTTTGAAGTTATAAACTAAAATTTTATTTTATAATATTCACCTTTAATATAATCTCAAGATGTTTCACAACACCACGAATA
>Ga0307515_10022305_pt1 | contig 11165 bp, 9 predicted proteins | sample 17_EM_MG_FD_194513 | JGI IMG/M metagenome (GOLD analysis project Ga0307515, IMG submission 194513) | Populus trichocarpa ectomycorrhiza microbial communities from riparian zone in the Pacific Northwest, United States - 17_EM | ecosystem: Host-associated > Plants > Roots > Unclassified | place... | reverse complement strand
ATTCGTTTTCACCCGAAACCTACACCTCTTGTTGGGTTTGTAATTGTTACGCTGTAACATCGTAACACCGACGTCCGGACTGGCAATGCAGGCGGCCACTGGCTATCGTTATCAAGGAGACGACGAGTTAACAACACCTCTCCTTCAATTCAAATACCTCCTCTTGCATGCATCACCGTCATCGCGACTCTCAACTACTTCTCAGGACGCTGCGGATTATTTGCAATTCCTTGTCTTTTGGCGAAGGTTGGGTGATGTCAACTCCGCAAGAGAATGGCTAAGTCGAGTACGTTGGCTCGCTTACCAGTCTACTACCGTCGACGAAACGACCAGATCTGAAGAAGTTGTTGAAGGCATGGAGACACCAACTGAGCATGACCTCACCTACATGGCGGATATACAGCACGATAACACATCCTCTACCGGTTGGCTCTCACCACTTACATTCACCTCGCAAGCCCAGTTGCTGAACGTCGATCCTCGTCGTGAGCGGTGGGAACCAAAGGAGTGGGAGGTCGACTCGTACGGGTGGATCAGAAGACGTAGAGACGAGGATGTGGGGATGTACTCGCTCGCAAGTGAGTGGATGGGCCGGTGGAAGATCACGCGTGTAGGGTTTGAGGACCGGACACCAGAGCTCCTGAAGTTCCAGGATTCGTCGAAGTCGGGAGATGTGAAGAATCCATTCAAGAAGCTGGGCAAGGATCCTTGACATAAACGACGATAAACCATGCGTATGGTTTGATAAGAATATATACATAGAGATATCCACTCATATGAATACCAAGCCCGAGGCATACGCCTTGTCATCTGTTGTATCTCGGATGCTCAAGTATCACCTTGGGAGCCGCCGGTGAGAGAAGGGCATGGGGCGAGTGAAGAACGAGGGGTGAAATCTATGGCCGCAAGAGGTGTTTGGTCGCAGTCGCCTAGCGACTAATCCAATCCTGTGAGATGTCTGTGGGTGGTCCGACCACCGCACCTCGGTCGATTTAACATCTTCACTTCAGTCGACTGACCGACCCCGAGGGTAATTAATCTTCGGATAATCTCATTACTTCTCTAAATGTGCAGGCTCAGGAGACCGTAAACGCAAGCACGCGTCTTGCAAGTCACTCAATCATACGGGCGGGTATCAGGCTAGCCTCTAGCCCTGCCTTGTCGCGCGTCAGGCTAGCTGGGAAGCTACTTAGCATGGTTAGTTCATTACCAAACTTGGGCTCGGCCTGTCAGCAGCAGTGGCAGCGCTTCAACCATGTCCCCCAGTGTCCCCCTGTGTGCTTCAGCAGGTCAGCTCAGTCCACCGTCACACGCCGCCAATATCCCACCCGCGTCCCGATTTCGGTCCAGTCCACCCACACTCAGTGCCTAGCTTCTCGTTCGGCCCGAACGACTGACCGTGAACTACCGATGGGTGTACAAGTCGTAACACGTTCGTTCCGCACCTCGAACCACGTCCCCATGCCCATGTCATGCATATGCATATGGTCTACTCTGCAAACCGAGTTAAGGACAGGATACATGTCCATTCAGAATTGATCAGGCGCTCTCTTTTCTTAGGTGCGAGTGTGGGGCGAAATACACCTCCTTAGGAAGCTTTCTACTTTCGAAGTCCAGAAGTGAGGGACCGCAGGGCATCAGCTTCGGTCATCGAATCCACCGGCAAACAGGGAAAACGGAAGGAACCATAGGAACCACAGTGCCTCTTCGAATATCTCCATTTATTGTCAACTGCCCTAATTAAACAGCCCCGAAGAGCGGGATCGAAGCATGGTACATATTAGTCAAACTGAGTATCAGCAACGGATAACCGTCCGCCCATCATATTACCCGCCCAAAACACATTATCTTAATTCAAACCAACCCGAATTCTCATCCTCCGAAGTGAGCCCCGTAGCATCGGGGCTTGGAATTTATCCGTATAGAATGGTTTGCCAGCTATCATACAGGGAAAAACTATACGTGCCCGCTTGGCGATTCTACCGATACAGTTGCAGTCAAACTATCAATACCTGACACTAGTAGGTATGAAACAACTATAGACCTCCCGACCCGTAATGCCCCATGCAACTAAAGAGTCCTCGATAAACAAGAGGGACGCGCGAATAAATTTAAACTTCACGAGCACGAAGTATACGACGGGTATCAGTACAAGACATTTTGTCTTATAATGAGGAAGTACTATCGGAATCACGCCCCTCCGATCACCTTGATGTTGTAGGCGCCTCCGACCCTGAGGTTTGTCCATCATGGACCAAACTCGAAATCCGCATGGGGTCAGGTCGACTGCGGTCGAATATTGGCAGCTGGAGAGGTGGAAGCTTGAGCGAGCTACGAGGCAGCGGTTGGTTTTGATTTCCGAGGAGAGCGCTTGACTGCGGATGACCGTGATCCACGGGGGAGAGTGGATGAAACGACGTCGGCACTGGAGAGCCTATTCGCCTTGGGAGTATTGGTGAATGATACCCCCTGTCGTGCTGCGGATATGGATTAACGCGTGTAGCCGTCGGTGCGGCGTACGACCAAGTCCGGTAGCGACGCTCGTAGGGTGGTGGACCAAGATGCGGGTGAGGGGTGGCTTGAGGATAAGAGAATGGGGAAGAACGTTCTGGGGGTGTTAAATGATTTAAAGGGAATACATGACTTTCACCCTGTGTCGCCGCATCGCCAGATGGAACTTGATTTCTCCGCTTGCGAGGTCGTTTAACCCCTGCTTAACCAAACGAATGAGTCCTAAATTCGTACCGTGCGAAGATACGACCAGATGACGTACCTGTAGCCCCATCGTCGACACTCCACCATCCACCACCTCCATGCGTTGTATCATCTGCTGCACGTTGAATTCGCACAAACTCCTTGTTCAGACTAAGGCAGTGACGAATAGAGGCCTAGAGGAAACGTAGATATTAGGTCATATCATAGACTCAGTCGTGAAGAAAGTCATGCAAGACACACCTTCCAAGCCTTTGACGCGTTCTCTTTATACCAAGGAAACTTATCCTCGATAGCGGCGTATATCTGGCTGAGAAGAAGCCTTCTCTGAGGGCTCCCCATAATAGCCAGACGAATGAGCACTGGATACGTGAATGGTGGTTTCTGTTCCGCGGGAAAGTTTGGGAGATCAGTGAGGCTGAGCGGTGGGGTTGCAGTGGTGATGATTTGCATTGCGTTAGCGACAGTAGAGCTTGAAGCAGTAAGGGCTGGAAATGGTGTGGGCATGGCAGTGTGCCAAGGATTGGAGGCATGGTAAGTACCACGTGCGGGTTTGGACGTTGCCTGGAAACTTCCTGTTGTTGGTGGGAGGTTGGCCGAATTGGCCAGAGACGCAGGTGAGGTCGGCTCGGCATAGAGCTGGAATTGCCCTTGGTCGATGTCGTCGTTCTGCAAGCCATCTTCCCCTTGGCACCGAGCAATGTTCCGCCCATACCCCTGCCTAGAACCAAAGACCGAGAGTCCCCCTGTTTCGGCATCTCCGTGCGCGTTGCTGCTCCCCGGCCCAGTACTTCCGTCGTCGCTCCTGTCCTCGTCTCCACTATCGTACCCTCCCTCGCTCCCCTGCCTACCGTTCCGTCCCCACTCGGCACTCGCTCGCGACGGGCGAGGTTGAATGCTCGTAAGGCGTCGGACTGGGGCAAGCGAACCGCTCCGCCTCCTAGACCCTGGAGTATTCCTTTGTCTAGTGGTGCTCGTGAGCGGAATAAATAGCTTTGCTGGTGTGCTCGGGACATCAGCGCTACCACCATTGCTCAAATGAGATGAGGAAGCGAGGCTCGCGCTACTGGATGGCCTCCCAGGATGAATAGTAGTATCTGCGTCATCTGTTTCCATACCCACTAGTCCCTGGCGCACGATGGGGGAGGAAGGACGTCGAGTGGATGACAAATAGCTGTTCGTATGAAGCGTGCCAGGTGGACGTATTCCATGATAATCATTTTGTCGGACTGAGGGGTGTAGATGTGAGGAATCGATGTCGACAGACCCTTGCGTGTGGCAGAGTCCGCGCGATGAGTCGGGAGCACTGATGGGAGTTAGACGAATGGGCGGTAGAACAATTTCAGACGAGGGAGAGGAAGGATGCGAGTAAACAGAGCGGCTGGCCTGAGACTGAGGCCCATGAAGCCGATGTGAAGGAGTGTGAGCCGCGCCAAAGGACGAGACTCGCCGCGGCTGCAAGACGACTCCAGACACAGTCTCCATATGGTGAGAGCTCCTGATCGATGGAGGGGATGATAAGTATGCCGAAAAGGGTCGATCGAGACGTCTGCCCTTTCCTTCACGGGATGGACGGAAGGAGAATTACGGGATTGTGTTGACTGGTGACACAAGAGGTCAGTGTACACCCTACAAGAAGGATCATGAGGCGCACAGTGCTGGTAACGGGCTTGTTTGTCTAAAAGGGTCGGTCTGTGGCGCTGGTGGGCTGTGGTATGGAGAAGAAGTTGACAAAGCGGCGGATTGCTATGCCTGACCAAGGTCGAAATACGGTTTATGACGAGCGCGCCAAGGCTTGCTTTGCGGCGGGGGCGGGCTGGAGGTGATGGCGCTCGCTCGCGGGAGTGGACGAAGAGCTAAAAGGATGTCCACAAGGAGTCGAGCGCCAATGGGTCAAGTTGACTGTGCGCAGCCAGTCGGCGGCCAGTAGCGATCCAAAAATTGTGTACACCGGCTAGTCAACTCGTATTCTCCCGTGTGGAACCTTTTCGTAACCGTAACCGATAGCGCGACAGACACAGACCGACCCTTCGACGGGTTCCTCGTTGTGTGCCTGCTCCGACAGGTCACCCGGGTCGCCATCCGCGCTTGACGTTGACGTTGAGTAGGACCTCGTGAGGCCATGGGAATGGAATGCGCGAATGCGCGCTCTCTGGCGAATCTCCGCCGTATGATCACGACCAACCAGGTGGGCAAAGATTCAGTTGGAAACGCTCGCACCTAATGCACACTGAGAGTGCGGCGAGTAAACAACACATATTGAATACGATGACATGACACGGCTTCTCGCTGAAGTGAAGCTGGAGGACTACCTCAGAGACTGATCTCCACACTACCCAAGTCCTCCAAACCCTGGATAAGGTTTGTGAGAGGAACGAAACCCGGGTTAGAGGCGAGTATGCGATAAATGACCTTGTCAATACTGCGTTGATTCGGAGGCAATAGACGCCAAAACCGTGTGAACTCCGGAACCGATCGCGTGGTTGCCAAAGATGGACGGTAGTCGTCGGCATGTGCGGAGCAGGCCGGAACCTGTTCCTGCTGCGGACCTTGAGACGGTTCGTGGAGGCCGTTGTCGGCATGGGAAGAAGTAAAGAAGCCTTTTTAGCGGCGTCTAAAACACTTGTCTGTTGTGTTGATTGGTCATGTCAACAAGTCTCTTTGCCGTCCCTCGTCCCTTGTAAACTACTGCGTCATCAAGATGAACATATTCTTTACGTCACAAAACTCTCCATTGCGAGGTAAACTACCAGTGGCGAGAAGGAGATGAAGTGATAAGACTAAGAGGTACACCCCTTTTTGTTCCTGTAGGCAGCGTTCACAGCTTGAATATCGCTACTTCATTCGGGACAATCGCCGAGAGTGGTGAGCGACGCGACAATGGGAGATGTAAGACCGTAGGGAGGTAGAGAATCGAATAGAGGTAAATCGAAAACAACCCAGCGTGTGTTGTGAACATGACGCGACGATGGATCAGGCAGTGGTGGCATAAAAATGCGCCCAGAGCAACCTAACGGGGAGTAGAACCGTGAGAACTACGCAGTGAATGGCCGTCTGCTGATAATCTAATGACTATGCTGTCCACTGTGATATAAGGTAGTACGAGCAGCAAGGAAATGGCCGTCCGCTGATAGGCAAGTCGCGAGAGCGACTGGTATATGCTATCCATTGAGATACCGAACTGCATGAGTGGAGGGAGTAGGTCGGAGCCGATGAACCGAGGGCGGCCCTAACTCTCTTGATGGGGACTGAGAACGAACGCTGGAAACATGTGGCGCGCGTAATTGCGACTGGAGCAGGCTGAAAACGCGTAGAACGTGACCAAAGGAAAAAGTGGTAGACAATAAAAACGTAATATTTTTGTGTTTCGGAGCACACCTTTATATACAACATAACACGAGATGGGCCAAACAAGAAATAACGACCAATGGTCGACCAGAATTTACTGCCAAAAACCTCTTGAGCACCATGAGACAGCACTGAGCCTGAACGGCGCGTGCTGTCTCATAGAATGACGCGCGATCCTCACCATGACAAGGCCGTATGGTGGCACTGGCCACTGGCAATTACGATGCTACAACCTGTTCAGTTTTTCTGAATGTCGCACTATGCTGAGATGATGGCCACAGGCATTGGTTAGATACGGGAACGCGGCTGAATAATATAATGGACATCCGCACGTATAATGTTGTTGGGAAATAAGATAGAGGCGGTGGGGTGCTCGAATGGGTATTGCTAGATCCCCTCGGTTTTAGATATGTCGTTCCCGGACATGGAACGAGTGCACAGTGATGGCCAACGTATCGCCGGATGCGAGTCGGATATGGTCCGGTTTAACAAGCATGTACGTAAATAAATCAACTAGTGGCGAGGGCATACAGCAGCAAACTAAATGGGAAAACTCAAATTTCGACACTCGACACTTAGCCATAGCGTTCATGTGAACGTGCTCGGTGGGGTAATTGTAAGGGTTGTCGCTCGCTGTCTCACTGCGGGCGGATAACATATTTGCTATAATGTTGAGTCATCACGACCACGCGAAATTTGGACAATTGGTTAAATCTCTGCTCTGTGGCTGTGATACCCCAGGTTTCCAGACTTGTTCTCCCGATGGCGCAGTTCAAGAGCAAAAAGGCAACGAGGAGTTGTGTGGTGGCTGCGAAATCGAGCATAGTCACAGGTTAGTCGCATTCTACCCAGGGACCAGGTTTAACAAGAGACCAACGAGGAGCTGGTAGGTTTTAAATCGGAGGGGATAAATCGAAACACGAGATCGATCTCAGTGCTTGCACAGACCGGAGAGCAACCTACAGCACAAAGGGTATATACGGGACTCGACTCGCATGGGTGATTTGTATTGTTAAGTGTTTGCGGCAAGCCCCAACAATCATGATGTTTTCCTTGTATGTTTTACGTGCGATGTCAAAGGCGAAATTCTAAAGGAAGCCAAACAATTCGGGCTGCCATGGGGTGCGCTGAATATACCATTTCCACTGTTTGCTGTGATGTTGGTTAATATTTGGTGGAGTGGAGACAAGAGGTGATGCAATCAAAGAAAATTCAAAATGTGCTGGAGATAGTTGTTGTACAGTCAAGTACCACTCACTGGCCACTACCCCCCACTGGAGAATGGGCACTAGAGGCCTAGTATAGCACTTGAAATATAGCTTCGTAACTAATACATTATAGAAAGATTCATTCTACACCTTTTGTGGTCTTCCGGTGAAGGTGCGAGGCGAGGCCAACAGAGTCAAAGTGGCCAATCTGAGTTTCGTACCTTGTCCACATCCACCTTGAGCCCTCTAGTACTCAACAATATGGGTGTAAATGATATATATAGTCTTATTAAATATACCATTGAAGCTTGGGGCTTATTTACAGAGCCAAACGCTCTTGATCAACCATAGAAGTCGGGCTAGCTTCAGTTCATACACTGACCCATTCAAGATGTATTTCCGGCTGTCCAGTCCAACGAAGTTTCTTTGCCCCCGATCGTTTTCAGAGCAAGCCGCTTAGGTTTTACACTGTAAAAAATGGGGACACCAATAGGGTCACTCGCCCTCGTTTCTGAATGTTTCCCAAAAGGGCTGATGCTAATAGAAGATGTTCCAATTGACCCAGAAGTCATGGCTGCTATTGAGGGCTGGTGTTTGAGTGTAGCGCCGTGCTGCTGTGGGGGCGCAGTAAGCAAAGGATAGCGAGGGATTTCAATTATTAAATAGAGACGTACGAGGATAAGCATGCGAGCGCCCAGAGGATTTCGAGGATGCGAGGCTTGTGCGCTTTGCCAATTGCTCGAGGTCCAGGTAGTCCGCACAAAAAATAATACTAGAATAACTCATTATCAAGCGTATTGCGTTTGTGATGAGGCAACGCACCACTTTCCCATCTCTTCTACGTCCAGTGGTTTCACTCCGGTAGAACGACGGAATCCAGACGTTTGCCATAAAATGAGAACGGGTGGGGGTGTATCACGATCTCTCCCACGGAACGACGGCCGGAATCCACTGCAGCCCAGCCTCCGTTCAAGTTGACAGCGCGTCATGACGATGCTGACGGGCCGGCCTCAGCGACGGCACCAGACCGTTGTCTTGATTGACTCACCTGCAGGGGGCACTACAACTATATGGAGTACGTAGTCAGGAAAGCCACCCAGCCACCTAGCGATGAACCGACCGACTCACTTTCAAGTAGGCGTACGACAATATGTGGGTGACCGATTTCATCGGCGTCGAGGAGGCCATTGAGTCCAAAAATATTTGACAGCTTGAGCATGGGTTTGAGGAGCTCCACTTCATTCTCTCCGTCCTTGTGGTACAACTTGAGTTGGTTGGCGTCGATCTCGACCTTGATGGCTTCCTTCAGCCTACCCACCACCCAAGTCAATAGAATATTGACTGGGAAGGAGGGAAGGAGGGTTGTTGCCGGGTGGGATGCAATCCCATTAGTACGGGTGGATGGGTCCAAGTTTGGATTGCCACCTGCCAACCAAACCAAGCGCCCAATGAAGTTGACAACACCTGGCACACCGCTGCAACGACGTGCATCGCATCGGGCGTCGTCGGAAGAGGGAATGGGGGTGCTGAAGATGACAGACCTCCCGCGGCTGGACGGAGTACGAATGATACGTGTTTACGATCCTATTTCCTATATCACACGATCGTTATCGTTCCAGGTCACAGTCGCGTATGCGCGAGAAAACACCAAAATGTCGCGCTCGCGAAGCGCTTACTCCTCGGCTCGGATCCCAGCTCGACCTTCCTAGCCAAGCGGACTCACAAGGCCAACGAATTCCTTACTCGCAGTGGAAGCTACCTTTTCGTCTCGTCGTGAGTGGCAGGTGGCTCCACCCGGATTCAGTCTCGCCAGTGTCGACGAGGGTGTGAACGGTGGTGAATCGAAGGAGGCTGTCAAGGCCAAGATGATGCATTCGCTCGCCACTATTTTACACGGCTGGGCTCGGTATTGATGACAGTCGTCCCGGTACCAATCCTATGAAAGTCGTCCCAGCGCTGATCCCGGTCCTGGTGATATCCGTACCATCGGTTTCTGTTGCAGTGGTGGTTATTATGACCTCCATAGTCATAACTGATATCCCCGTGGTTCAGTGAGTCAGAAGAAGTGAAGTGTGGTTGGGAGGCCAAGCCTGTGAACGTAAATGTGAAGAATAGATCGACAACACCACTGGCTGGGCGAAGCAGCTCATGCAATGTTTGCCAATATTTCGCCCACACGAATAAGATCTTGCTTGTATCTGCGTCATCTACGGTGACTGGCTTCGCACCCAATCCGTTCCAGCAAAAACGCGGTGCTATTTGGACAATGAGAGGGCATTGAGAGGATGAACGTGATAGCATCACCTCTTGACTCTATTGCCGAAGCGTGATCCTTCACGTTCCTGGCCACTGACCATTCCGCTCGTGTCTCTCCAGAAGAACCTCGCAGTGTAGTTTGCGAGTGATTTGATCCCTTACTGGGCCAGCCCCTTCGGCATCGACGTACGAGTCCTAGCTCTTGATCGGCAGCAAGACCCAGCACAAGGCGTCTTCCCGGTGTAGAATTCGCGCCTTTTTCCTGTTGAGAAAGGAGAAGCCCAATAGACCAGTAATAAGATATGATTTTTAGATGGGACGTATCGAGGCACTAGGTGAAGCGTTGTGAAGCCCTCGACTTCAGGTGAAATGGTGTATCCAGCACCTCCAGGATCACTACTGGACAGCAATCGTCGTCTCTCGCCTTGCGCTTTCGCTTTCGGGTGAGTCTCAACCGATGAAGCTTGGCTACATTGTTAAATGAATCGCATAGCGAGACAAGTTGTAGAGCTGAAACAGAGAGTCGAACGTCGTATTGGATCCTTCATATATTTAACCTGACGAGACGTAAGTGGCGAATAGCCCTTTGCAGCATCCGACGCGCGAGGTTGGTACATTTCGCATGCAGCTCGCAGCTCGTCGGACGACATCGATATCCGTGTCCGTCACAAGGACCTTGTCACAGTGCCTCCAGGAATGTTTCGGGTTGGGGTTTGATACCGTTCACGAGAAAAGAATGGATCTTCTGATATCCTTGTTCACTAAGTCGATGTCATTCCGATTCCCCATCCCCCGGAAACTGGAGACTGGAGACTGAACCTTGGACAGGAGCTTGAACAGGACCTGCGGTAGGAAAGGAAATCCCTCATGGGGAGGGGGACGCTCAGCGCCAGCGACGGCCTGTTGGGGACTCTTCAATCATCGACAACAGCTAGTTGTCGCACTTGTACGCGAATTTATCTTGCAAAGACGTTCTACGTGGGAGGGCGTCGACAGGTCGGGCGAGATGGTGGTCAAAACGATTTTCTGGGGGGACAGTATGATATAGGTGATAGACCGCTTGGCGTTCACTCAGTGACTTGCCGAAGGCATACTCATTGAGGTTAGGTCGTGGGTTAGAATCCCACTCCTCCCACAGAGAGGTTTGAGTCGAAGGTGCCGGTTCGCTCAACTAGCCAGCAAGACTGCGGACAAACAACTCTTGACAGGCTCGTTATCAAGGTCGAAGCATAGCAGTTGATTTACGTTCGCATGCCTCGCTTCATACTTTTCGGGTTCGGCTAACAGTTCATCACCAAAGAAATGGACGGTGGTTCAATTGGAAAAATTGTGGGATAAGAGATCCACCTTGATATATATCGACTATGCAAACAGCCGCTTCGTGTATCTGTCAACACAATCAATGGGCTCATCTCATTCCACATTGTGTTGCGAAGAAAATAACTCACGAGTTTAACCCATGGACACCACCCTCGACCTGCGCACTCCCAGTCCTCAGCTCGAAGCGGACATTACCGGCACGGACACCCTTATGGAGGGCGTCAATGCTCCTCACTCCCGCATCTTGGAGCGAATGCTGTAAACCAGTGTGCAGATACCTATTCAAGGTGGGTTCAGGTGAGCTAAGGAGGGACGTATGCA
>Ga0307515_10022303_pt1 | contig 11166 bp, 7 predicted proteins | sample 17_EM_MG_FD_194513 | JGI IMG/M metagenome (GOLD analysis project Ga0307515, IMG submission 194513) | Populus trichocarpa ectomycorrhiza microbial communities from riparian zone in the Pacific Northwest, United States - 17_EM | ecosystem: Host-associated > Plants > Roots > Unclassified | place... | reverse complement strand
TGTTTGTAAAACTCCAAAGGGTATTGGCCAATATTCCAAAAAATATAAAATTTTTATTTAGGGGCAAATTCATCTATTATTCACCGCTAATGTTTGGATAAAGAAATCCTTAAAGGACGAATATCCAAAATATTATTGGGAATAACTTGTTATTATTCGCTGTTAATGTTTGGATAAAGAAACCCCAAATGGTTAATATCCAAAATATTTTTCTAGGAATAATAAGTCATCGCACATCCTTGAAAGAAGCCTCGATTATAATTGAGGACATTTCAATTTTTTACTCCACGGTTTACGAGCCGTAAAAATATGAAACACTAAGGCAAAAAGAGGCTTTTAAAGCGCTCTGAATTTCCTTAGATTTCTAATTTTTTGTCTCTCCTCCTTGCGATTTACAATCGAGTCGCAAAACTCTTGAAATACTAAGGGAAAAATGAGCTTTTAAAGCACATGAAATCTCCTTGGATTTCTATCTTAATAAATTTAGTCTGAATCAAACACAGATTTAAAGAGATCTGCATTGGTTCCCCTTGACACTTTGTAGACATATCTAAAGGTATGATCTATATTGGCCAAGGATTCTTGCTTTTAGACTTTGAATCTAAATCCATTCATCATAGCAAACCTATCATAGGAAAACTAATTAAGAGAACACCAAAACCATAGCAATTATAAAGCAAACCAAACACTAAGCAGCTTATCTTAGGTAGGGCGTACTAGGGGTTCTAATACCTTCCCTTTACGCAACCAGTCCCTTGCCTTAGAATTTCTGAAAGACCAGTCAGGTTTCCTAGTGACCATAATACTAGGTGGCGACTCCCTTATTCACAAGAAAACAAAAGACCCCGAAATCAATAGAGGGATCGCCGCTCCGCCGCGAAGGTGCGACACACATCTCTGATGGCAAGTTGTAAACTGTGAGAATCACCGACCAACAAAAATAAAGAGTCATAAATAACTCGAATGGATTAAATTCATATGTGACCATCACAAAGGTGCATCATGACTTTATCTGCCACATTATGTGAATGATGTCATGTTAAGTGTTCAACAGTCTTTGGAGACATGAATAGCCTTTGCAGTCTAAGAGTGATTAAGAAGTATCTAAGTTTTCTATGTACGACTAGAGTCCTTTACCTGCTAGATCTGAGTTTATACCAAGCATGCCCACAAGTTTTATACTCGATCAAATTTGCATTTTCAAGGTAGTACAACATACAGAAGTTTGAACACATATCAATTTTCTGGTATCTTATGCCAAGGGGTTTCATCATGGATTTAGCAATATAGAAGTTCTCTTTCAGCCTATTCCCTTTAGGTAAAATGCTTCTCTCATTCGATAATTTCGTCAAAATTGGCCTCACTCAGCCTATAATCTGGCTTGATGGTGAACACATGTGCAACAACTGATCATTTACTGTGATTTGTGTATCTATCCTATAATGGTTCATCAGAGTCTTTCAAAGGATCAAAAAAATTGGTCACGTTTGCATTTTGTTATTTATCTATGGTTAAAAATTCACTTGCATTACCATGATTCATTCCTATCACATCTATAATCATACTCCTATAAGAATTACTATTATCATCTACAACTCCATACATGTTCCTAAACTAGAAGTTGACCCAATCATCCTCCATATCATGGTATCGTAAGGAAATATAGTTCTCCATGTGCAAACCAATACAAATATTTCTCCATGAATCCTTTTTATAGAAGATGCATCGTAACAACATCTAGATCAAGAAACTTTTTATTTTTAGACATCTTACATGGACATCTAATATCATCTCAACTAATATTTTTTTCGGGTTAGATAATGTGTAATTAATAAACTCTCAACCCCATTACAATAATCCATCTTGCACAATGATCATCTATTACTTATATCAAACTTATATAAAATATTGATGACAACATGTATTAATTAATTATATGAACTAAATAAATTAACTATCATTGGTTTAACTCAAACTTGTTAAATCTATTCTAATAGTACCTTTAAATCATTATTAATTTTATACAAAGATTCAAATTCCTCCACAATTACAGAAATTCCAACTTAACAATAAAATTAACAAAATATAAAATGTGTTCATTAAATAAATCATTATTTATTTCATTACATAACACCTAAGTCACAAAATTAAAATCAGTTTCATCAAATTACAAATAAATAAAAATTTTCAAAACCTCAAACAAACCCTAACATGTACAAATCATATATTCATAGAACAAATTTCTATGGAAAAAAGCTATAAAAAAATAAACACATAAACAAATTAATATACTACATCAAAATGCCAAAAAAAATTAACATTTTAAAATGAGTTAAAACAAAATATGGGTGGTTTGCTTACTTGATGTGGGGAATTCAAAAAAATAAACCAGAATATGGATGCTAACAAACTGAGTGTTGGGGTCGTTAGGTTTCTTATGATAGGAGTTTGATTTATGATAAAGTGGGGGTTCGTTATTTTTTGTAAAGAAAAATAGAAGAAGAACAACAAATGGAAGAGGGGGATATGGGGGGTCGATCACCAGGTTATAACTTAAATATTACTAATGGATTTACTGACTGATATTAGCGACGAGTTTTTTTCGTTGATAATACTATCTATAACAATGACATGTCATTTCTTTTTCTTCTTTTTCTTTTTCTTTTTCTATTCCTTTATTTCTCACTTTAATTCCCTCAATATGCACTGATAAAAAATTTACATCGGTGTATACCGAGGGACATAATAAGGAAATATTTTTTCAATAAATTTCACTGCAATTTATCAATAGAATTTTTTTTATCAGTATTTCTATTTGTATTTGCTAATTTTCTAATAGTGAGCAAAACATGTTAACATAAGAAGTTAATTTAAAACCAAGTTCAAATAAACTTCAAAGGCCAATAGATGAGCTGATGTTAAAAGGGTACATAAGAGAAAGCATGAGTCCATGTGTTATTCTGGTGTTACTTGTGCCTAAAAGGAATGAGACTTGGATGATGTTGTTGATTGTCATGTTGTCACTAATATTACAGAAAAGTATAGACATATCATCTCTAAGCTTGATGATATGTTAGATGAGTTGAGAGGAAGGTAAAAACATCGTAAGTTTAAACCATTGTGGAAAACAATTAATAGATGTTTTTGTAGCACTAGTTAAAACATCCATGGGTATGGTTGTTAAAATGCTTTGATGATAAAATACATTTAAATTTCAAATTTACATTTAATAACCTGTTTTTAATTAAAAACAAAAACTAAAACATTTTGTGAAATCATTGTTCACACATACACATTATTTTTTGTGGATTGTAATAGTGCCATAATTTTTTTGTCACTCAAGTTTTTTTTTTCTTCAATTCCATCCTTTCAAATTGGGTTGAATTGGGATCAAACTTGATAGTTTGCTTCAATTAGCTTTGGGTAGAATTCTCATGGTTTTAAGGAAAAAAAACTAAACCATTGTGGAAAAAAATTAATAGATGTTTTTATAGCACTTGTTAAAATGTCCATGGTTATGGTAGTTAAAATGCTTTGATGATAAAATACTTATAGATTTCAAATTTATATTTAATAACCTATTTTTAATTAAAACAAAAACTAAAATATTTTGTGAAATCACTATTTACATAAACACATATTTAAGGTGGATTGTAATAGTGCTATATTATTATTTTTTTGTCACTCAATTTTGTTTTTCAATTTTATCCTTTCAAATTGGGTTGAAATGAGATTTAACTTGATAGTTTGCTTCAATTAGCTTTGGGTAGGGTTCTCAAAGTTGTGAGAAAAAAAATGGCATTCAGTTGATGCTTAGTTTGCCAAAAATAAATAAAATTTTATTGATTTAAAACAATTGAAACATTGGGGGACCAAATTTGAATAACAAACAAATATTGAGCCTTTTTTTCTTGAAAGAATCAGGGATTGAATTGCATGAGCAAGGAAAGATATCAACCCTATTTTTTGTCACTCGTTTTTTTTTCTCAATTTGATCCTTTATCATTGAACTTTTTTGGAATTGGACTTTACAAAGTTTTTTCGTTACCTAGTTATGGGGATCCTACAATGTTGAGAAAAAAAAATACAATGCTTAATTGATACTTAGTTTTGCAAAATAGACTTCAATTATATTGATCTAAAACTATTAAGGCTTAAGTGACCAAATGTGAAATTGAAAACAATTATAGGAACTAAGGTCAATGGGCAGTAACAAATAGATTAGAGCGTGCATTACATGCCCTGGCCTGTAAAGGACATCTACGAGCTCAAGTTGCATATGCGATGTCCTTTAATGTAAGAATGCCACCTATCTTGGTAGCTTTGGATGCATCTCAGCAAGACAAAATTTCATGTGTTAAAATATACTAAAATGGTGAAAAAAATTAAAATAATGAATCTGATTACAAGAGAAGATAGAAACTCAATTGAAGTGCTCTTCATATGCATGAATCCTCTAATTAATGATCAAATCTAGATCTTTCTTTGGATGGAAAGATATTCACACAAGCCATAAAGCTTTAATTGCGTGAGATCTTAACTTGACTTGATTTGATATGGAGTATTCACACGAGCTCAAAAGCTTTAATTGTATGAGATCTTAATTTGATTTGATTTGATGAAGGAAAGGATTTTGATTTGTTATTTCCTTTCCTTACAGACTAGAGTTTCTTTGGGAGAACTTCTAAGTATTTGTGTTTGGTCTTTAGGCCCCATTTCTTTACTGGAAAGAAGTTTACTTTTGAAAAGTGGATTATTTTTATGTTTGACAGTATCATGGAAAATGAGTTAAAAAATATTTTTTAATATTTAGCCATGTCATAGAAAATGAGCCGGAAAATATCTTATTAATGTTTTTTTAAGTTTATTAAAAGAATAGAAACCAAATATGATAGATGAAAAGGTTAAAGCATGATGAAATTGAAAAAAATATCTAATTTTATAAATTATTTCAAATAAACCAAATAGAAATCAAAAGAATAGGGACTAAATCTAATAGATAAAAAAATTAAAAAGAAAATTCCAATTTCATAAATTATTTCAAATAAAATAAATAAATTTCAAGATAATAGAGACCGGATCTGATAGATAAAAAAATTTCAATTAAGAAAATGAATAAGATAAAAACCAATAATAATAAAAAAAAATTAAGGACTACATTTGATATAAAAATCAAATTAAACCAAATTTTAAGCGATCAAATTGAAAAACAAATAAAAAAAATATTCAAAAAAATATATAATAATCAAAACATTGAGGATCAAATTTGATATAATCAACAAATAACATAGTATTTTTGGATTTTTTTGCAACTTCTGGAAAGCGTATTCCACCCAAAATAAAAGGAAAACACTTTCCTGGAAACCAAGCTAAATTTTTCTTTGATTGTAAAATGTTTTTCATTGATCAACTTTTCTAATAATAAATAAACATAGAAAAGTTTGAAAAGTGGTTTACAGGAAACCACTTTCATTAATGGCGTTGTAATTTTCGAGTTTGTTTTGGATGGATTTCAAGTGACTTAGGTCATAATTTTCAAGTTAATTGGGTTGATTTGAACTGCAATTTCTAGGTTTTGTGTATTGGTTTGATTATGGATGTTGTTGGAGCATTGATTGTGTTGAATATGGAGCAATTTTGCTAAATAATTGATCTTGACATCAACAATAGGCCATACCACTAAAGCTTGTAAAAAAAGCAATATAAAGGAATTTGAACTGACAGATGTATCCTCACCTAATGTTTAAAGGGAAGTAATAGAGTGATTGTGCTTTTGTATCACGTCATCAATTTTCTAATACAATAGCTTCACATAAAGTGGTGTACTAACATTTTCTATTTGAAACTAGGTTCTAGAATTTAAAAGATCTAGTTAATGTTATTTATAATGAACAAATGAGGTTGCTTCTCCAATACCTTATTCATGACATTCAAACCCTGAGCAAGAATTGTAGAAGTCTTTTTACTCAGATGGTTTATTATTGTCAATGAAGAGATGTGGGAGATGAGGATTGTGTGTGAAGGTGTTGATTTAACAGTAAAATTGACATGGCAATTGGATTTTAGGGGTTAGGTGTGTGTAGGTTAGGAGGACGAGCTGGGGTACTCGACACAGAAAAGATTTATGGATTTTAATGCCAATTGGTAGTGGCAAGTTCATGGTGGAGAGAAGGGGTAGAGCTTTGGGTTCGGTTAAGTTGGTATGGGCAAGAGCGAAGCCAAGAATTTTTTCCACCCTAGGCTACTAAGCAAATACATATAATTTACTTTTTCAAGATTAATCATTAACTCATATACATAAATTTGTCAAGTTAATAATAAAATTTTAATCCAAATACATAACATAAAATATGATAAAATAAAATTTAAAGTACATAGAACTAAAGAGAAAGTAAAAATAAAAGATATTATCAAAGTTGTACCCTTTGATATTTTATTGAATAGAATTCAATTATGATCGAATCTGAATTGATATCTTTAGCAAGCTCTTATTCAATTTAAATCATCATAGAATCTACTAAGAACTCTTTTTTTCATTTTAATGCGAAACACAGTTTTAACATGTTTCATAGCTGAAAATATTTGCTCTGTGGTGGCAGTGGAAACAAGCAAAGTCAAAACAAAACGAATAAACATATCAATCATATGATAGTGCTGCAACTTATTTATTTCGACTAATCCTCGACATGATTCAAAAATGGTAGATGTATTATGAAATCTCTCATGATGAATCATATAAATTTGATAATGTTCTAGCTGAGATCTTAAATAATACATCTCATTCATTGAAATCTTCACGATAAAATTTCTTAGCATGCTTGCAAATAGCATCAACTTTAAATGATTTAAAATTGTCCTTAGGTTCTAAAACAGAGCTAAGTACAAGGAGTTTCATTGTCTCATCACTGGATCTAGAATTTAACTGTTCCAATTGAAAAGTATTGTTGAGTTAAATATATCACAATTATAGTGTTGGTAAACTGCCAGCAATCCTTGTTGTTGACATGAACGATTTGTAGCCTTATATGAAGTATTCATATGTGGTATGTTAATCTCATATTATATGAAAACAGATTGCACATGTGCAAGAAGAAGATTAAATTCAACATCTGTTAAAGTTTGAAGCAATGCTTTAGTAGTTGAGACAAAATTCATTACATTTAAGATGTCAAGACTTTCATTTAAAGGATGAAAACAATATGCAGTAAAGAAACATATCAAAAATCAGGTTCAAAATAAACATGTAAAGGAAGAGTTTTATATCTTCCAGGACTCGACTAAACTGAAACTAAATGTTTTTTACAAGCTTCAATTCAATAAAGCAAGAAAAATGCTCTATTTATTTTCTTGAGATTTTCCTATAAGAATTTTCTTCTCCAAACACAATGATAATGAGAAAATCAACAAGAGGGTTCCTTCTATTCAGCTCATAATGCCCTTAAAATTAGAGGAAAATTCTATATTGATACTATAATTGCTTGATTGAGTTGAATTTGTGTGTTGGATAATACCATACAATAAATGAAAGAATGAATGGTGTGTTGCTTTTGTCAAATTTTGTGAGCTAAATATGTAGGGAAATAGGTTGTGATCTAACATGCAGGGGGATACAATTTTTTTAATTTGGATTTCTTAGCTAAAAAAGATAGAGATTCTAAGGAAGAAAATGGTGATTAATTTGGTGGAGAAAGTGTGTGTGTGTGTGTGGTTTTTTTTTTTTTTTTGGTAAAGGGTAGAAGGCATAATGATAAATTAGTTAAATTTTTTATATAGTGGGTTATTGGACTTATTTTAGATCCATCTTTTTTATTTGATTTGATGAAGTGTATTCACACGAGTTCAAAAACTTTAATCATTTGAGATATTAATTTGATTCGATTTGATGAAGGAAAGGATTTTGATCTCTTGCTTCTTTGATTTGATTTGAATGAAGGAAATGATTTCAATCCTTTGTTTCCTTTGTTTCTTTGGTAGATTTGAATTTTTATAGGAGAACTTCCAAGTATTTAGTTTTTACTTTTTTCTTTTCTTCTCTTCTATGTTTGTCCTCTCTTCTTCTGTGTTCTTTTTTTCTTTATTCTCTAGATTTGATGGCTTTATTATCTATTTTATATATAGACCACATGCAATTTATCTCAAATGTCCTTTATTTAAAGGGCATTTTAGAAAAAATGATATGAAAATTACTTAAAATAGCCTTAGTTAGAAGCATATTAAAGTAAGAATCATGAAATGTATTTAGAGTTGGTTTTTTAATTTAATTTTGGCCTAAGCCCAATAAATTTAATTTGTTTGGTCATAAAGAGCTTAGGTCATGAGCTAGACTTATTGAGATTTTAGTATTTAAATAGGCTTCGTAATTTTTTTCCCTTACCTTTATACGAGGTCATCCCAATCTCATTACCTAGATTATAGGTTTAATGGATTACCCGGATTGACTTGGTTCTTTTTATTTTCATCAGTTTTTTATTGATTTTTTTATTTTGCTCTTCAAAATTGGGTTGGTTTTTTATTTGAGCTTCATGATTTTTTTTCAAGTTTCTTTCTACGGGGTTATCCTAGTCTCACGTGCGAGGTCGTGTGTTGGACAAGCTAACTCAAGTTTACTCATGTCTTTTTTGTGTGTTTTTTTATTATTTTATAAAATTCATCCTTTCAAATTGGGTTGATTGGAAAATGAGTTTCAACATTTTTTGTTTACTTGCATCTGTCTTTTTTAGCATCCTTGTTAAGTCTTGCTAACATAAAAACTTCTTAACTTCAATCCTAAATTAATTAACAAAATACCCAAAGAGATGATGTTGTTCATGTACATTACCTTACAAATTATTATTCCTTTTTTAAGTGTTTTTTTTTTCAATTCAAATATCATTATTTAACATTTGATTTATTGAAGTTTGAACTTCATTAATTATTTCAATTTATTTTCTATAAGGTTATTTAAGCCTCATAAACCAAGTCACGGGTTTGGATCGATAACCCAATTGTCTTAGGTTTTTTTGTTTTTTTATTGATTTTTTTTCAATTTCATCATTCAATATTTTATTGACTGGTGATTAGGCTTCATGACTTGTTTTTGTTTGCTTTTTATGAGGTTATCTCAGTCTAATAATCTGAGTTACGAGTTTGACGGGTTGACTTAGGTTATCTTTTTAGTCCTTTTTGTAAAAAAAAAAAATTAATTTCAACCTTCAACATTGGGTTGATTAAGAATTGTGTTTCATAATTTGTTTTGATTTGTTTTTAATGGGGTTATCCAAGTCTTATAACCTGAGTTACGAATTTGGTCATTTTTATCGGTTTGCTTTCTATGAGGTTATCTTAGTCTTATGACCCGGGTGATGAATTTCATGTGTTAACCTAAGTTAAATTGTGTCTTTTTTTTGTTTTTTTAATTAATTTTTTTTTTAGTTCCATCTTTGAACTTTGGGTTGATGGGAACTAGGTTATGGCTTAGGCCAAGGTTTTATTTTTTTTAATTCAAGCTTGGAATTGACCGGGAAAAACCTAAGCGACTGGATGAGTTAACCTAAGATCCAAGTAATCTAGTTAAAAACCCAGAAGAGACTAGGTCAATTTTATTTTATTTTTTACAAAATGATGTTGTTTTGTGTTTTTTTTATAAAAAAATTATCCAAAACGAAATTGTTTTGAACCAAAATTAAAAAAATAATTGAACCAAGTTGACCCGCTAAATTCATGAACTGAGTCATTAATTGGACTGAGTATCTTAATTCTTAACCCTAAAAGAGCCGATCAGAGCCATTTTTTGGTTCTATTTGACATTGCGGTTCAACCATGCTTTTAAAAACTTTTGAGATTTTATTTTTTAACTTCAAATTAATTTTTCTATGGTGTTTTTTTTATTGTTTTGATATACTGATATCAAAAATAAATTTTAAAAAATAAAAAAAAAATGTTATTTTATTATTTTTTTAATTAAAAAACATTTTAAAAAATAACTTATACCAAACAGTTGGCCCAGCAATGTATCCGCAGTTATCTTGACCGTCAGATCACTCATCAATCTCACAAAGATCATGACATCTATGCAGCGATGGGCCACAACTTTACCGTAGATTATATTAAATACTACTTATGAATCTCACAAACATCAGTCCCCTCTAAAGTCTAAACTCCACACGAAATTCACACGCTCAGAGCATCCTCTCTCTCCCCTCCAAATTCCACACGAAATTCACACACACACCCACACACCCACACACACAATCTCCCCTTGCAAAGCATAGTTATTAAATCAGCGTATAATTCTAGCCTAACCTCAATAAATAAGATATATTAATTCATAGTTATTAAATCTAATCTAGTATTAATCAGGCTCCACAAGTTCATTCGGCTCAATCCAAAAATTATACTTGAGATAATATCTCACATAGAAAATTTTTAAAATAATACATATGAATATATGCTATAAAAAATATAAAATATAGTATAGTTATCCCACGTTGAAAAATTAAAAAATAATTAATGTAAATATAAGTTATAAAAAAATATGAAGTGTAGTATATTTAAGAAACAATTCATGTAGATATATATTATAAAAAAATATAAAGTGTAGTATAATTATTCCACATTGAAAAATTAAGAAATAATTCATGTGGATGTAGCTATATATAATTATCATAAATAAAAAAAATTAAAAAACAATGCATATAGATAAAAACTATATAAAAAAAAGTGAATGTAAATTATAAAAACAAATGTGAAGTGTGGTATACTAATCTCACATTAAGAAGTTAAGAAACAATTCATGTGAATATAAACTGTATATAATTATCTTATATTGAAAAGTTAAGAAACAATCAAAACAATCAGTATAGATTTAGGCTATGAAAAAAGATATGTGAGGCCAAGTATTCATATTAATTTTGTATTTTTTAAAATTCATTAATAAAATAAAAAATATATATATAAAAAAAATTAGTCTCACTCAAGTTATACAATGTCATCTAGGTTTTAAGTTGACTAAACAAGTCATTCAAGTTTGATCGAGCCAATTAAAAATTTAAATTTTTATGATTTAAAACCCGATCAAACCCCTAGATTGCCCATTCTGAGATCAACCCACCGGCCCGGGTTTCATAATAATGCATTTAACATCCATCTCTACCTTTCAATTCCCCATCGCCAACAATCCCGCATCCA
>Ga0307515_10022302_pt1 | contig 11166 bp, 10 predicted proteins | sample 17_EM_MG_FD_194513 | JGI IMG/M metagenome (GOLD analysis project Ga0307515, IMG submission 194513) | Populus trichocarpa ectomycorrhiza microbial communities from riparian zone in the Pacific Northwest, United States - 17_EM | ecosystem: Host-associated > Plants > Roots > Unclassified | place... | reverse complement strand
TTTTTCAAAAGCTTAATTTTGTCTTAACTTTCAAAATGTTTATTCAAATCATGCAAGACCACTTTCACTGGCTTCCTAATGATCTAAAGGTTCTATTGATATAGATTTTATTCATTGAAAGTGGCTAAAGATCCCAATTAATAAGCCTGAATCCCTAAGTTTTTTTTTTTAAAAAAAACCCTATTATGCATGCAATATGCTAATTAAAATCAGGAGTAAAGACTCACCTGAAAACTGATTAGAGGCAAGGCTTGGCGCAAGTTCAATCCTACAGTTTTTCTATTTAGGAACCATGGATGGGCTGGTGAGTGAAGGTTTGAACGAGTTTTATTATCATCAAATTGATTAATCGATGAACATTCACTTGACCGGAAATTGATATGATTTAGAGGAAAATCATTGACGGGGACTTTGCAATTTTTCTTTGGCATTCATCAATGGGAACGCACTTGACTTTCATGATCTTTCTAAGGCGTTTTCACCAATGGGAATGCACTTAAATTCTCTTTATCTTCTGTTAGGGAGCTCCGAGGGCTCTAATACTCCTGGATACAGCTTGATGCAAGATAAGCTTGGACAGTTCCTTATAAACACAACATGCTCTGGTTCAAGACTTGAGAATTTCTAACCCACAGCATTCGGATCGCATTTCCATTTATTCAATTCAAGCCTATTGTATTTAACTCAAGGCAATACAAGTCAGAGGTCCTTATAATCTGCGCACTGTGTACACTACCAGTGTTGTGTGCATATTGGCGCTGGAGCTGTGTTAAAAGTCCTATCCAAGCTGTTGAATGAAAAGATAATGAGTGTGGATTGCCTCAGTATATATTTTCTACAAAGGATGAATGAAACATGCATATGCAGTCAAATTCGTAATAATCGATAATATTCTATATATATCAGCTGCATCGCTTGTAAGAGTGTCTTCTACATCAGTCATCATAGGAGGAATGAGGAGCAGCAGTACATCCTGGATCAAAGGGATCTTCAGACCCACAGCAATGCCAATATTGAAAAACTTGGCCAGAATCAGGAGTACTCATAGTGCCTCCAGTGTATACACTCTCAAACTTCCTCTTTGTTTCCCCTGGGAAAAAGAAAAATAGTTTGGAACAAGTTGACAATAATAGAAAGCATGTTTTCAAGAGGTAAACAAAGCTCTGAGGACATTATATGCTGAAAAACTTCCAACTCGATTCTCTCCATGCCAACAATCTGATGGAAAAAGTTGAAGCATTGTTTGGCAATGATAACAGAAGCAATGGAACTTGTAATTGATTGTAACAGCATAAAGTGTCCATGCATGGAATCTCCCCATGTTATGGCCAAGGAGTAAGGTTTGGCAGGAGAGATTCACAATGCTTACCTTTCTAGTTATTTCTACTCAGGCCCTCATATTCTCCTTCAGATGGGTTAAGGTTATTTTCCTGATTACAATTGTTAGGAAACACTAAGAAAAACATCCCCTAATCATGATCTCTTGTTTAAACCGTTTTCCTTTTGCACCCTCCAAGACATACAAAACCCTTTAAATCTTGTGCTTTCACCACCTCCTTTAATCCCCAACCCTACTTAACAATCTCATCTTTGAAGCAAAAAGTAGCCCAAAGGCAAATCTCAGAATTTACAGGGGAGGACAGAATTAAGAGTTCTGAAATTGGTACAATAAATTTATGCAATAATGAAAAGAAAAGTTCAGTTTGTTTCAAGTTTATGGCTTTTTTACAGTCTAACAACTTTCATGATTCCACACTTGTGAAAGAATAAAGGAAATCATTTCAACAGCCAGCTGGGTTTAATTTTTTTGCATTCAGAAACTTCTAAAGCAGTATTAAATACCAGATAGTTCAGCTGAACATAATCACAGAAAACAAGGAACTCTACTTCCACATTTCAATTCTGATAATCAACACCACAATCATCAGGAGAAGTACTTCAACCCAATATACTGAGCATTAAGTTGAACTCAGTTACCTTCAATCAACTTGGAGATTTCTTCATGCTAAAATGAGTATTATTAGCTCTTAATGTAAAAAAATTTCAAGTTCCCAGCTACCCATTCATTTAACCTACATTACAATACCTCCTTTTCATGTACATTGTACCATGGAAGCATCAAGGAGAAAGAGAATACTGGTAAAACAACCAAAACAGCAGGCTCACAAGTAATCACATTAACAGATGGAAAGGAACCAAAGCCAAATAGGATTGACTTGAAAGAAAAAAAATGATTCACTAAAACCCAATGACCAACAAGTATAGGCACTAGCACTCTCAGATTATATTCAAGCTACTCACCACACCTACAATGGTATCTTTGAATATCAAGAAAGTGACTCTTCACAATCAGTCAAAAAGCTTCGACTTTATCAACACCATCAATGTAAGATCATAATTCAAAAGGTTTACCACCTCAAAGCTCAATACTTTTCAAAAATTACCTTTACATTGAATCGAGATTTTGAACTAATATTGAGCAGATATAGATAAAGCACTAATTAGCAAATCAAACATCATGCTTATTCAAAACAAAAGGTTCAGACAATCAAAATTCTGTCTAGAAACAATAATCTAATCAAAATCAAAACACCTCACAATGAAAAAACCTCATCAAAGAATAAGAGAAATTGAACAAAAGGGTACCTCCAAAATGAGAAGTGTGGAAGCGACAAGCTCGAGGGTGGTTAAGGGAAGGGTCGAACTGGGTTTTACAGTTCTTGCATGTTCTGAGAGTTTTGTTGTTATTCTGGTTTATGGAGCAATGAGTTATCGGCAATCTTTGTGATTCTATGGTGAGCTTCTGGTAAGATTGAAGAGAGAAGTTTGTGTCTTGATGGAGAAAAGGTGAGAAAGGGAGTGTATAGTGGTGAAGAGTAAAAGCCATCTCTTTTCTTTCTTCTGATCTCTCAGTGACTATCGAGAAAGCAAGACAATCCTCTTTTCCAGTGAAAGGAAATTTGCTACAGTGGTTTGCTTGACAGGTCGGTTAGTGGGCTTGGAAATTCTCTTAAAAATATCTCATTTTTTGCATACATTTCTCCCTGGTGGTGTGTGAAATAAAAAGATATTAGAAATGATTTCAGCTTGTATCGAGGAGAATTCTGATAGAAGACAATTTATTAAGAATCTTTTCTGTAAAAATACGGAATCTTTACAGCAAGCATACAATATTTCTGTAAAAAAATGGAATCTTTATAGCAAGCATACAATTTATTAAGAATCTTTTAATTATGTAAAAAAATGGAATATTTATTAGGAAGTATGATATTGAAAGTAACTTTATCAGAACGCTGGGACATTCGAAGTAAGATTTTTTGTAGTTTTTAAATATATATTATATAATCTAGAGAATATTGATTTTTTTCTTAACCTAGAATAATATTGATTATAAGTTGGTTGTACCAGATCCTTGGAAAATAGAAAGCTTATTGGTTGAAGTTGACGTTATTGAATTGAGTTTTGCAATGAAATTATATAATATATTAAATTTTTTTTTTATTAGTATTTTTTTAACGTAGGTATCTAGATCAGCTTGCGTGTACTTTGACTAATTCAACAGGTTTTAAAGTTAACTACCATATAAACCTTCAGTTATCATCATATTAAAAACCAAATGACTCAAACCTGAAATTACAAAAAAATAAGCTCTTTAATTCTAATTTCTTACCACTAGATCACGCAAGTAAAACACGTTTCTTGCAGTTGCTTTGTCAATACTTTGAAATAAACATTTCTTATTCCTTAAAAAAAAAGAAATCCTACAAACCAGGCTAGAACATATCGAAGCAAGACCGATCTTAGGTCTACATGAAAGCCCGGACCTAGAATGGTCTGGCCCGGCCCATGAAAATGTCAGACTCCCACTCCACTTTCCCAAGAAACAAACAATCTCGGCTTTCCCTTCCACCACTTCTTCACTTCCTTCTTCCTCCATCCACCAGTGGGAAATATTCGAAAATCAAAGCAAGAGAAGAGAAGAGAACAGAATGGCTTTAAGCTTCGAAGAAACAAACTTGTTATATTCACAACTGAGATCAGAGCAAATACCATTCGATGAAATCGTCACGGAGTTTCTCAACAAAATCAATCGCTCTCGCTCTTCCCCTCTTTCCGCCTCTCTCTTGCTCCTCTTACAGGCAAGCAACGCACTCCCTTTCAATCTCTCTCTCTCTCTCTCGCATTTACTGAATTTGTTGATTTTGCTAGGGTTTAGCTGATTTCGCTTTGAATATAATTATTGTTACGGATTGGGTTTTTTTTTTCTTTTTTGATTATCTTTGGTATTAAAATCATGAACTTTGTATTGGTTGATGATGAATTGGGGGTTTATGTGAAGTGCAGAATAAGAAGATGCTGAAGTCTACGGAACGGTTAATTGCGTTTGCGATTCTTTATCAGACTTATTCATCGCAGCCGACTTCCGCAAATCCGTATGTGGCTTTGTTTATCAATGTAAGCAGTGCAGTTGGTGTGTTCCGGTGTTATGGAAAAGATTATTATCATAAAAATGTGTTTATTTGTAATGCAGATGAATGCTATGATTTGGAAAGAAAATATAAGGTTTATGAGTTTTATTGTTGGGATTTTACAGGCTGCTTGTGATGAGGACGCGGAAAAATATGAGAGGGCGTTTGTTCTTCAGTTGTTAGCCTCTGGTGGCTCCGGCGGTAGCAAAGAGGTTCTAATTTTATTTTTTTTGTCTTGTTGTTGATATTAAGCGATGATCTTTTGAAGTAGTTCAGTTAGCATGTGAAGAAATGTAGCAACCTAGCATGTAAACTTGCTTATTATAAGGTTTTTTGACAGGTGATTTTTTCCAGTGTTATTTTTTTGTAAAATCTATTTGCTAGGAACGCTCTGGGACACTTTAAACCATGTTTCATGGAGTTGGGTTATCTATACGTTGAATATTTATCAAAAGTTCATTGACAATTGGAGAATTGGCAGAATATTTGAAATGGTCGTGGGAATTCTCTTAACTATTTTACATATCAGTCTGAAAACCGTGTGTTGTTGGGGATAGAATAGTAAAATTTATCTTTTAACATCCTAATTGGTGAATAGAATAGTAAATCTTGGATTCAGTTCTTACCATTGTTAGGCGTAGAAGATCAAAGTATCAAGGAGATGGTTTTGTAAGTTTAGTCAGATTACTCACTTCTCTTCATGTGTTGTCATTTTAGTCTCTCCTCCATTTCTCCTATTACAAATGTTTCTCTTCATGATAATGATTTCTGAGAACAGCTTTCCCCTATTTTCCAGTTTCTTAAACAGTCAGCTGCGAATTACATCAAACTTTTTGATCCTTCAGTCCATGTAAGTTCTTTGAATATCTCAAATCATGCTTTTCATGAGTGAATGCATGCTAAACTCATGTATATTATTTATATCACCATATTGGAGATACAGTTCTGCTAAATAAGCCTTTAATTTTTTTCCTTGGAACTTTTATCTTTCCCATCACATTGATAAACTTATCTGCTTATTGTCAGGCTTTCCCATCACGTGAACAATTGCAGCATCAATATTCTGATAAAGTCCATCCTGAAGCACATAATTCCATATTTAAAAACGATTCGCTGAAAAATATAGTGCCAGATCCAGATGTACCCCGTGGTTGTGATGCAAATTCACCAGAGTATGTCCCCTGGAATTGGAGGAACAATTCTAAAGTTGTGACTTTTGGATTTTGTTTATGCACTATTTTCTGCTTTCAGTTCATGCCAGGTTCAATTTTCATTTTCACTCCATTTCGAATTGTTCCACATATAGGCGATAATGGTTGTTTTGTAGGTTTGATTTGCAACCTGGAGCAAAACCTAAACTTGGATCTGGAGATAGAGATGAGGCTCTGCTTGGATTGTTGGCAAACTTGTCAACAGAGGGAATTGGTCATCAATGGATCAGGCCTCGACCACCGAGATTGCCGATACAAGATGGCGAAGTAAGGACATTTTGTGGTCAAATGTTTGATTGCTTAATGGAATTTGCTATTTTTCCTTACACTTTTCAAACTTATTTCCAGCTAGTGTGGCTCAATCCCGATAGCAATCATGAGCTTGTATGGGATCATGGGATGTGTGCTGATACTAGCAAGGGAGCAGCCGTTAGGGACTTGATTGCAAAAGCCCTGAAGGGACCTCTCGCCCCTGCTCAACAGGAGGTTCTTCTACTGCTCTATGTTTCAATATATTATACACAGATACATTTATATAAAGAGATTTTTCAAGTAGTTTTGACCACAAATATTGTTAGGATTTCAAAAAGGGCTTTTGGAGTCTTAAGAAATGTGAAATTCTAGTTCAGAAAGGATATGTGGTAAACTGGTACTTTTACAAAGCAATCGTGCAGATGATTGGTGACCATGTCTATTTGACTATACTATATCACCTACTATTTTCAAATGGCTTGCTTATTTTCAGCCTACTTTTTAACTAAGTTAGCTTCCATATCTTAACCTCTTCCCTGCTTTCACACGTCCTAGCTGCCTTTTGCCAAGGTATTTTTTTACCCTATCAAGATTTTTTTGAATTATTTTTTCCTTAATATTATTATATCAAACTGCTTGTGTTTTTGTATGTGTTTGTACTGAAAATGTTGAAAATATTAGCCGAATGCTTGAGCTTAGTTTGGTAAGTTATATGAATTTGTTTCTGTGTTGAGTTGCAATGAGATCCCAAATTATTCATGACTGCTATTCTCTGTGATTGAAATGAATTTAAGGGGTTCTGATTAAAGCTAAGTGCTTCAGATTTAATTATTCCTCATAAGGTTTTGATTAACTCAATAATGACTTTTTTGTAGATAGATTGCCTTGACGGACTTTTCAAGTTCACATCAAATTTTAAAGAGACAATATGCATGCTCAACATCTTTTTTGTATAGTTGTTGCATAAATGGTATTGAAAGGAAGTAATGACTCCAAACTCTCTCTTGTCCAGCAAGTCTTGGTGGAATTGACTAATGACCCAAAGCTTGTATATCACTGTGGACTGGCACCAAGGAAGTTACCTGTATGTCATATGACACTTCATGCTTCATTCTTATTATGAGTTGTATTGCTTGAAATTAAGAGGCCCTTTTCATCATGCCATCAGGAATTGGTGGAGAACAATCCCCTTATTGCAGTTGAAGTTCTTACAAAGTTGATAAATTCTCCTGAAATTGCAGAGTATGTGTTTGGAGCTTGTGATTTTTATTCCTTTTGTTTTTATTTCCTCAAGTGTGTGATACTGGTTTGATGTTTGTTTATATTTGTGGGTTCAGTTACTTCACAGTTCTTGTCAATATGGACATGAGTCTACATTCAATGGAAGTTGTGAACCGGCTTACAACAGCAGTTGAACTTCCAAAGGAGTTTGTTCGGATGTACATAACTAATTGTATTTCATCTTGTGAAAATATCAAGGTACATTCAATGCCATGAATATTTATTGCATTGATTATGTCACAGTACTGGTTGAACAAAATAAAGTTCTGCTTGAGGAACCAGTTGGTCACGAACCATATAATAATAGTGGGAACCATAATGAAAACATTTGATGAAATTCAACCGAGGTGATCATGGAGAAAATGAAAGTCTAGCATTCATTTGCATGTATCCATGTTAGAAAAGATTGTGCTACCTTGGTTATTTTTGTGTGCACACAGATACAAGCATTCAAAATGTAGTAGTTGTGGTTTTGGTATTTCTTAAACTAGTCATATGACAATTTCTCATGCAATTTCAAGACCACGAAATTGCCTCATTTTCTAGGGGATAAATACATGTACGAGATCAGTTAGGTTTTGTTTTTAGTTTTTTTTTTTTTGAGGTCATAATCCAACCAGATATTAACATAAGATTTTAACTTTTCTCATTTTCTAGGATAAATACATGCAGAACCGACTTGTCAGACTTGTTTGTGTTTTCCTGCAGAGTCTGATCCGAAACAGAATTATTGATGGTCAGTATACATTTCTACTTGTGATTGAACTGTTATAGTGGCCATTTGGCATGAGTGCATGTGCAGATGATATCCTTTGTTCTTTTATAGCCTAAACTCATACATGAGGTTTAATGCAATGAGAAGAAAAATAAAAGAATATAAGAACTCAGATTGCATTATTTTCCTGACATAAATTAGAAAAAAAATATTTTAGAAGTTTGTTTGGAGAAAACTGAATCAAGAGGAACAAATTATTCTAATCATTTCTTGTGATCGAAGAGAATAAGTAATGGGTTAGGGACTTACAGTTGAAGATGGCACGAAAAAAGGAATGTGAAGTTGCTGTCTGGAAAGCTGTGTTCTGCACTTGTCGTAAATGTCTTAAGCTTGCAGAACAATTTACTGCTTAACTAATTGTATTGCATGGTGCATTTTTTTTTTTGGCGTGTTCTTTCGGAAACAATTCTGTTGAAATCTTTTGTGGCGTTGCAGTTAAGGATCTCTTCATTGAAGTCCAAGCGTTTTGCATTGAGTTTTCACGGATTAGAGAAGCAGCTGCTTTATTTAGACTCCTTAAGACCTTGGAATGAATGGTCCGTTTGTATTCCTCATGCTACGCACTTCTTTCCCTTTAGTTTGCAGTTAGAATTTTCATCTTCCTTTTGTAGATAATGAATCCATTCTTCCTTTATATTCTAGTTAGTGCACCCAACTTTTCTTTATGACTTGCTTTACTGTGCGACTTCTGATTTACAAGGAATGGATTGAGATTTTGTTTGGATAAACTTCCACATATCAACAGAAAGCACAAAGAGGAGAAAGAGGAAAGATTTGGAGAAATAAGGAATGGGAAGGAAGGCATTTTATGTAATTTCCCTTGTTGTGTGCCAATTTTTCAGAGTTTGTCATGTTGTTGACTGTTTATGGAAGATTTGGCGGTTCCAGGGAAGGAATTTTGAAGCCCTATGGTTCTTTTTCCTTGAACTATAAGAGAATAAATGATATGGTTCTTCCCCCCTTTCTTTACTGATCGTGCCACGACCTGGAAACTTGAATGAAATCGAGCTTTGCTACATAATGACAAGCTTGGCAACATCACTGTAGCTGGTGGCACTGTGACGAGTGAGGTAGACCTGGATTCCTCTGGCTTCGGTTGGATTTTCATGTGGAGACTCGAGTCGTGTGATTTGTCTGTAGTCAAGCAGCGATCAGGCCTGCTGATTATAATTTGTTCCATCAACCAAACCATGCAGCAGAAAAGAAAAGGGTCAAGTTTACCAAAGCCATGTCTTTGGCCCATCCAAAAATAAAATCTTCTCTTATTATTCTCTTGAGATTTTATCAAATGTCTTCCGAACTCTACATGCACAAGGTGTTATAATGTATATTTTCTTCATTAAAAAAACGGTGCTATAAAAATACATATTAATAGGGAAGCTTTTTAATTTTTTTTTCAAACCTTTTTTTTAAAAAAAAATCTTATCTATTATTTTTTTTTAATTTCATCTTTTAATATTTTATTTATTTTAAATTATAATTTTATCCTTCAATATTATATAAATTTTAAATTAGTCATCATAATTTGTTTTTTATAAGGTTATCATTGATTGGTACTCGATTTTAACAAGTATTTTTTATCATGTTATTAAATAAAAAATAATTAAATTTTTTTTTTAAATCAGTGGAGTATGAGGTCTGCCTAGTGGATTTCATGATTTAGGTCGCTGGTATTGAGACTTAAGCCATGAAATCTACGTCGATATAATATGTTGTTGTTTTAGTATATTTTAAAAAAAATGTTATTTTTTAAAAATCTAAATTATGTTTTTACCATTTTTCCAGGTTGTTTTCGGATCAATCATGTCAACTTGATCATGTAGAATCAACTTTTTTACTGATTAATTTTAAATCCAGGCTAGCAAATAGTCAGGATAAGAGGTTTTAAGGTTGACTTATTAGGTTAGGTTTAATAACAATGCCAAATAGTTTTTCTTTTTAAATTCCATCTTCCATTTATTTTTTTCTTTCAATTGAATCCTTTTTGTTTTTTCTAAGCAATTTTATCCTTTAATATCTTGTTGATTCTGAATTGATATTAATAATTTGTTTTAATTTTCTTTATATAGGTAATCACAGTCTCAAACAAACGTTCTAATATTTGGTTGATGTTTAATTTTGTAAGCGTCTATTTTTATTATAAAAGAAATATTTTTAAAAACAAACTTGTTAACAAAACCTGTGGAGTTTATGACCTGAGTTGCAGATTTGGTGAGTTAAGCTGAGAAACCTATGTCAATCTAATATATTTCCATTTAATATTAAAAAATATATGTGATCATGATTTTTTATTTTAAATGAAGCCATGTTTTTTACTAGTATTTTAAGTTGGTTTTGGATCTATCAAATTAATCAGATCTTATTGATATAACATCTACACAATTAACTCGCTAACTTAAGTTGAATAATAATGCCAAATTTTTTTATGATATCTAGAACTTTTTTAAGTTTTAAATTATTTTGATCTAGCATAAATTATAACTTGAAATGGTCTACAAATTTGCAAAGTCTTCTATTCAAATTTACAATATTTGGCTGAAATGTTTAAATTATAACTTGAAATTGGTCTACAAATGTTGTGAAGATTAACCTCTATGGATTTAGACATGCAAATTGGATTTTAAACATGATTGATGTACGGCTAAAACTCGAAATTCACATGGTTTAGGAGTCACACAAATAGTAATGTCAATTGATTTTTAAATTAGGTCTTGTAAATGAAATGACTCATAATTCATCACCACATTAGTCATGAACGTCATTTACAGATTATAAAGAGTCCGTTTGTTTGCGTGGTTGCTTCTGCGTTTGAAGCGACCACAGCAAACATGATGTTTGGTTATACTAGAAACACAATTTAATTGTAGTGGGTCCCATGCAATTTCACGTTTTGAACGCGAATTTTATAAAGCAGCTCATAGCTGCTTTGTAAAATTCTGTGTTTGCGTGAACAGTGCAAATGAATTGCACTGTTCACGTGAACAGTGCAATTCACTTGCACTGTTCGAGTGAACTTTTTTTTTTTTTAGTGTGTTTAGTTTTTGTATTTTTTTTTTAAAAAAAACTAGTTTAGAATGAATTAAATTTACTCGTATTGTCATGTAAATAATATTTTTTTTCCCGAAAAACTAGTGTAGAGTGAATTAAATTCACTCGCACTGTAATATCAAATCAATTT
>Ga0307515_10022301_pt1 | contig 11166 bp, 8 predicted proteins | sample 17_EM_MG_FD_194513 | JGI IMG/M metagenome (GOLD analysis project Ga0307515, IMG submission 194513) | Populus trichocarpa ectomycorrhiza microbial communities from riparian zone in the Pacific Northwest, United States - 17_EM | ecosystem: Host-associated > Plants > Roots > Unclassified | place... | reverse complement strand
AAAATCATTACACAGCTATGTACTTGGGAGCCCATGAATATATATATATATATATATATATCTCCTGAATTTTGGTCATAGTCTATAGATATGGATTTGGTTACAGCTTTCTGGTGAAAGTTTGGGGTGTGAGAAAATGGCATTTCGCAACATTGCGGTCACTGGGTGATGCATGTATATGCTTGGTTTTAGGAAGTGTTTATGCTAGTTTATAGAAAGAGTTTCCCTTATTACGTGTATTCTATGAATGTAGGGGTATGATGGACTATTGAAAGAACTAATAACCTTATTATGGTTCCATATGGAAAAAAGTGCCTTTTCTTTTTATGTTTTCTCTCAATGTCAAAGGATATGCAATAGAAGAGTCTAACTGGTATTTGTCATGTGTCCCAGTCAACTAGCACCCAGTAGATCAATTTTTGGTAGCAGCATGTGTCTTGCGTGTCTCAGGCATTTACTGTCTAGATTGACTAGCCTAATTGTTTATCTCATAGTTAGGCAACAAACAGGAACCCTTTATCAGAACTGAACTTGGACTGGATTTTGTGGCAGTGGGATGTGTGTAGGTTTGCATCACATTTGTGTCAGGACTTCTTTAGTGATTTAAACAATTCATCCATGGTGTTCCCTCCACATGCATTGTGACTTATCATTTAATGGCAGGGAATTGAATGTATTTATTTGCAGGCAACACATGAACTACTTGGCATGATAAGCTAAGGGATTCACAATGATTGTTAATTCATCAGATTTGCTCCTTTTGACTTGTAATTTCACAACTGTCACCTTGGTGTTAATTCCCCTACAATTAATTCCTTTTGTTCCTTTTCCCTTACCAGAGGCGCCGTTTAATAACTCATGCAAATGCAAAGAGCAAAAGCGAGAAATTTCCTCCTCCGCACCAAGATGGGACACTTGGCTACCCGTTGGGTTCTTCACATCACATCGATCCTGTTTTTGATCCACCTGATGTCCCATTCAGTACCACAAATTTCTCATATTCAAAAGCACATATCCAGACTTGGTCAGGGCCATTGGTGGATCCAGCTGCAGTTGGCGCTCCAAAAAGAAAGAAACAGAGATAAAAATGCTGCTCAAGTCAGAGAAAGACGGCATGTAATATAATTCCTATTATTTGTGAGATTATCCATGAGGCTGCAGAAGCTGCTGATGCTGTGCTTGTTTCCATTCCGGGAAAGCCAATTAAATTGCAAGGAGAGGTAAAATAACTTTATATTCATTTTTCTCGTCTCTTGTTCCATTATTTTGTATGCTGAGAAACTTTTCTAGTATTGTATATGTTCTTTTTGTTATTTCTTGTTTCATTAGAAAAACTCTATTTAGGTTAGTGGAAAGATTAATGAATTTGTATTGGGAACTCATTTTGTGTTTCGAGTATTTTTTGCTAATTTTTAAGGTTCACCTGTACATTCTGAGCTGTCCTGGCATTCTGAGCGCCTCCATCATTTCCTATATTCATGTGGAATAAGTATTCCCATCAATCGATGTGAGGGGTGCTCTGCAGTTCTTTACAGAATGAAAATGGAAAAACACTGACACAATAAATTACATGGATATTGGACATTGGGGCCTAACTCAGAATGCCTATGATTGTTACTTTGACTGTCATTCCTTTCAATTGTATAATGAGTGCGTGACAGTGTTGGCTGGAACCAGTTATAATTCTTTCCATCTTTTGCCAAAATTTGGCCTGACAAGCCATTCTATTGAGTTTATGGCTACAGTGCCCCTCTAATTTACCACTGGCTTTGGGGCAAATTTGCTTGATATGTATTTCCACTTTTTTTCCCCCTGAATGACCTAAACATGTGCCTTTGTTAGACAATGGAGAACAGAAACCAGGAAAGATATTTACGTTTGCCTGCTGTATTTATCACCCACCCACTCCCAGTAAAGAGTGAGATGTGAAAGTAGTCTGCTTTGATTGCCAGAGAAACAATGGAAGTTAAAAGGATGATGTGGTGGCCGCTACCATTTCAGCTTCAACACATCATGAGAAGACAAGTATCAACGGCCAGTGTCTAGAAAACAAACTATGCATTTCTTTTAGTAATTCAAAGGACTGCAAAAAACAGAGAGAGTCGGCGTTTATTCCTTATCTGTTTTCAATATATCAAGCTAATATTTCACAGCAGCATCACATCAACCATAATAGAAGCGACGAGCCAGCAGCATTGAGAGCGCGTTTGTGCACTACAATTGCACTTGCGTTTCGCCAGCAAAAGCACAAAAAATGATGCTTTCTTTGCCAAACAGTGCCTAAGCCAACAAAAGCTTCCGCCTTTGTTTTGGACTTTTGCTTCTCTTTCTTCCCCCTTCTCCTTTACGAAAGAGCAAGACAAAATTGACCATTGCCTTAGTATGTGCCGAGAGAAGGGAAGTTCGGAAATCAGGTGTAGCCTTAGTATGGCAAGCATATTTTGTTGCTAGAAGAAACTCGTCGGATTTGGTTTATCATGTCCGATGTTAATCATCGAATATGTGCTTCACTGGGTAGCTTAAATTTAAGTCTCCAAGCCTAAATAATTCAAGATGCTCTGGCCCCAGACTCACAAAACCCTCAACGGCTGAACCCAGATGCAACTTCCCACTAAATTACTCGATAAGTATCCAAGTCTTTCAGCAAATTTACCTTCTGATTTCCACTAGCAGCACTTGTGCAACTCGCCACTTTGAGAGCTGGAGGAGGGCCTCCGCATGGAGGGGGTCTTCCTGGACCCGGAGGTCCTAGACCAGGATCCACCTCCAGGTATTGTGGGGCCTCCCGGCCCACCGGCTCCACCTCCACCTCCACCTCCACACACTTCTTTTGAGCCTCCTCGACCCCCTCCACCGCTACCAGAAGGAGGCCTGCCTTGTCCACCAGGACCACCACCTCAATTACTTCTAGGATTCCACAAATCATTACCTTTCAACTATCCTGATACAAGGAGAGAGTTGCATGGCCATGGACTTGAAAAATTACTACGTTCTGGCATGTCGATTTCTACCTGTGACTCATCAATTTTACGTGGAAAGCAGTGTATCACAATCACCTATTTTGCTGGTATTATAGCACATCAAAGACTATTATGAGAGCTTAAATGATTCTTGTCTCGTGCCTTGCAAAGATAATAATGGTATTGGAGATTGTTGCTTGCCATGCCAGATGCCACCCAAGCTCATTATGTGTTTGCTATAATCTACACAACGTCAACTTATTCACTGTTACTACTATTTACTATTGGCCTAGCCCATCATTTCACTCGTATATTTTTCGACATTTCTTAGTTTCAGATACCTTTGTTTTAATAATTTTTCAATCTGGTATTGCTTGTTACATATATGATTTTTATCAAAATCATATATATAATAGGCAATTATGATCTAATTTATTGTTAATAATTTATAACTCTATTTAATATTTGAGTCATGAATTTAGGGGGTAAATAACATATTTTTAATTTTTTTTTAAAATTATTTTAATTTGATTAACTCACCACAGGTCGATCAACTCACATCATATTTGATTTGAAACATGACTCAAGTTATAACTTCTATTATATTTGATTTGAAACGTGGTTCAAGTTAGGGCAAGTCGGTGGGTAATTGGGTTAACATTCTAAATTTCCAGGTCTAGTCAGGTTTAATAGCCGGGTAAAATGATGGTTTGGGTGATTTATTCTTCTTGTTATCAGTTATGATTGCTACGCTGGTCGTTTTTAAACACGGTGCTGAACGTCTATTTTACTGGCCTCAGACCCAAGACAGTGTGGGCATGAATACTGCCATATGCCACCTGAGGATGATCATGGAGAGCTCTATTAATGTTTACTCTCAATTAATTCTCAACTATGAAATGTGCATGTATGGTTGTGTATTGTGAGCCCGTAACACACCTCATGGATCGTTGATTGAAGCAAGCAAAATACTCAGCCACATGAGCCTCGGAAAATAATGGAAACACAGAAGACATACATTTTCCATTATATATAATTGTCACAAAAATATCAGTGTTAAGAACTAGGGCAGGGTTTGTTCTGTGGGGTGGCCTAGATCCACCTAAGCCCTATGTTTGAGTCCTCCTGCCTTGGTTTTGGGAACTCATTCATATGGGATCTTCTAAGCCGAAGGGATTAATTGAATACTTTCAACAAAAACACACGAGTCAAATAATAAATGGATATTTTAAAATATATTTAGAAAATGGTCGTTATTGCTGTCATTGTTCAACCATGAATTGGACCACAGGAAATTAAAATAACAAATGCTGGTGTTGACAGTAATAGCACATGTAATCCTAAATCTGACCTCGTCGTGCAAGGCTTGAGTATTCGGTGGGCTAACCTTGATTCTTAAAAAAAATATTTATATTTTTGACTGGATCTTAATTAGAATGACTAAATACCATGTTAACTCAGGTTTTTACAAGGTAATAATGAATTAAATCTTTTTATTTTCTTATAAAACCTGGCTTGGGTTAGGTTAGACGGGTTTTAATTATGACAGTGCTCTGAATCAAATGTTTTTGAAGAGCTTCTTCAAATCAACCACAATTACCTAACAAGAGAAGAGAGATGAAAAGGGAGTTGGCTATCCAATGCAAAATTGGGGATGGCTTCAACGTGGTCAAAAAAGCGCAAGCAACCCGTCAAAAACTACAGCAGCGCCGAGCACTTGAGATTCCCAGCCGTGGCCGCAGTATCCTTTGTTGAGCAAAATGCAGGTCACATCAACCCCCCTGAGACAATTTGCCACCACATTTTAATTAATGGATCATCACGGATCATCGATGATGTCGTGGATATTTGCCTCCTCGGCCTAACATGACAGGGTAAGAAATGAGAGGTTTTTGTTTTATTTCGACGTCGATCATTTAAATTAATTAATTAATTTGGTGATCCATTCTTTTCAAATTGTTTACGACGTTTCATGGGGGCCATGCATAGATTCGAGCATATGCTATGTGCTTATCTAGCAGCAGCGGGTCCATTAATTGTGGACGACGAACATCCAGCCTATCTCCTTTTATTACATCATTTACGTTGTTTTCGTGTCTGTAATTTCTTACAAGAAGAAGATTAAGTGGTTTCTTCCTTGATTAGCTGCTAGCTCTCCAATAATTAAGTCATTCATATCCGTAAGGATGGAAGAGATAAAAAATAAATAAATAAAAAAATATATGATTGAATGCATCTATAGTAACTTAACAAGAAGAATTAAGGATAAACATACTGGAAATATCCTCTCACTTTAAAAATCATTTATCTCCTCTGTAATTCTCAATGTTGTCAAGTAATTAGATGGATTTATTTTCCTCATTTTTCTTATTTAGTTTGTGTTTGATATATAATGATGTTTTTCAAATAAAAATACTTCAAATTTTTTATATTCTTGATATAATAATTACATCAAAACCATAAAAAAAAAACTTTATTTTTTTTTAGTAGGGAGAACTCGATGTAAAATCAGCCACGACAATGTATTATTCACAGGGACCGAAATGTTCTTATCCACGTATTAAATGGTCGGCTGTCAATGGCCAGAAGATCTGTTCTCGGAGAGAACTTACCAAGAATCTGGCCTGGAAATGAGTCAGCAACAAAACCATTGGCCACTCAGTGAGACCCAGGTGTCATGCCCCGTCCACACCATCATCATTGAATTCTTGAAATAGAATAATAAGGATATGGTCGTCGGCATGAGGTGGCCGTCGGCCTTTCCACGTCGACAGAGTGGCCATATGTTCCCCTGCATCCACATTCCACATAATCATTCAGGGCCCTCCTCCCCACTTGCACCACCACCATTATTATTAATTCAATCATTCTATGAGCATCATCTCATCGGGATTAAGACTGTTGATTGATTTATTAAGGAATGAGACATGCATGACTCACTCTTTTTTATCCAGTGTCTATCCCCAGGTCGAAGGTCTTTGATTCTTAAAAATGGATATGATGATAATTAAGAGACTTATATTCTCTTAAGATTCGAATATTATTGAAATCACCATTTAGATTTTTTTTAAAAAACGCGCAACTTAATTTAATAGATATATTCTTAAATAATTTAAAGAGAAATTCCAATCTCAATAATGCATGAACTAATTCCAATTTATATCTTTTATTATTAAATTAAACACATTTAAGATATTTTTGGGGTGAAATAACAATTATTGGTAGCATGAAATATACAAGATAAGGTTTCTTGTAACAAAATTTAAAAAAACAAAAAGTGATAGATATTTTACCGTAACAAATTTATTATAGCTCAAGACACCATTTGCCCTTAATAACAAAACATAATTAACCCGTATAATGATTTTTTTATTGTTTTTTTTTAAATGACGATGTTTTAATCCCCAAGACATCGCCTTCATTACTAGACGACAAGTGTGGCAAAAAATATTGGGTTTTGCTTCGGTAATCGTTTCTTTTTTTTTTCCATCCTCTCTGCTCCTTTATTTCAACGCCCTCCCCTACACATTCTCAAAGCAACCATTTGATTGGTTTTTCTTTCAGATTTGGTTCCTGTTTTTTTATTGATATTTATATTATTCTAAATAATTCATGGAATTGGAATTTTTGACTTCATAATTTTTTCGGATTTGTCTCTTGTGAGATGATTTCGACCTCAAGATCCGAGTCACGGGTTTGAAAGACTGGTCCGAGGACTTGGTTTTTTTTCCAGGTCTTTTTTTACAATTAAATTTTTCTGATTCCATCTTTTTATAAAGTTATTCCAATCTCATTTATCACGTCACGAGTTTTAAGTGTTAAGTCAGTTTGACCCGGACTAATTGTTTTCTTCAATTTATTTGTTATTGTTGTTAATTTTTTTTATATATTATTAAATTAACTAAGATTATTAAATCTAATAAAATTAATAACCTGAATCTTAAATTTAGCATAATTTATTTTTTTCATGTTAAAAAATAATAATTCTTGTAGACAGTTGGGATATGGATTTGCCAGATAAGTATACAAATTGAGTAGATACTTGCGATTCAATGCTAATTAATGTTGTAAGTATATACGTGTACATTAGTCACGGATTCATGTGAGACCTTATCCATGATTTCATTATTTTATTTCTTCATTAATTGTGTGTTCCTTTCCAAGGTAGCAATGAGCTCCCAAATCGATCATTCATGTGTTTTTACTGATCATAAGTTATCAACCCTACTTGTGTCATGGATACAAAGTTAATCATCATTAACTTGATTCTTTATTTTTTATTTTTTTTGGAAACAAAATCTTAAGATAATATTATTTTGATGAAAAAAATATGTTTAGATCTAATCTCATAATTGTGTTTCTTATCCTGAGAATAATACATATTTTGGATACTCCATTAATGCACCTAAGAATTCAGTGATTAAGTTAAAACCATAGGGTGAAGACTAATTATGATCTATCTTTTCATATGAAGAAAAAGTATATTTCGTTTTCAAATCATGATCTAACGACTAATTTATGTTCTTAAAATTCTTAATTATCAATTCCTTTTAATATTTAGTAATGCTAAAGTAAAATTATTTATGGCTGAAAAATGACAACCATGAAAAAAGAAAAAGAAAAAAAGAAACGTGGCGTGGAGGTGCTTTTAGTGGCAGTGCCCATTGATTAATCCCACAAAAGCGTCTATAAAACATCCAAAAACACCTCTTTCTCCACGAACACGATACGACCTCTCCCTTTCTTTCTTCTTCCACTTTGCTTTAGCTGTGTAATAATTCATTTTGTTTTTCTTCAATTTCTTTCCAAGTAGCTATGGAGGTTTCAGTGATCGGAAGCTCTTCTCAGGCAAAAATTTGTACGAGCTGGAGTGAGTTGTCATCTTACAGAGAGATAAGGTTTTGTAATTTTCAAAAAAGGGTTTCTTTATTGCATAATACTAAAAGTACAAGGTGGAGAAATTCTGGGCTTAGCTTTACTTTAAATGCTGTTCAGTCCTCGCCTGTCCGATCCGATAGACGTCGTCGTCCCGGGTCTTCTTCAAAACCCAAATCGGTAAGGTTTTTCAAAACCCAAGTTTTCGTTTATTCTATTTTTGTCTGTAGTTCTTGTTTACTTGGAGATTTAGATGTTGCTGGTTTCACTTAGGAAATGATTTTTATTTTATTTTGATACAGTTATTTAGAAGATAATTTTCAGGTTTTATTCTGATAAATTATGTCCCATATTTTTTTTTTGCTGAATTATATGCAAAATTATGAAAAATAAAGGATTTTTCTTTGACTGGGATTGATGATATTATGATTGCAATAACCATGTTTTTGTTATTGAAATCGCTCACTGTTGCAATTAGAAATTGAATTATTTCTGCTGAATTTTTGTGCAAGTTAATCTCTGGAACAATCTGGACTAGGTATTGTTAAGACAAAATGCTTTTTTCTCAGAATTAGCTACAGTAATTATTTTTATTGTTACTTGAGGATTTATGGTTTATCATTGCAGTAATCATGTTTGTTGACTGTGAGGGTGTTAAAATGATGGTCTTTTGCAATCTTGTTATGTAGCTCGATGGTGTAAGAGTATTTGTTGGGCTGCCGTTGGATGCAGTTTCTGATTGCAATACAGTAAACCATGCCCGAGCGATAGCAGCGGGACTTAGAGCTTTGAAGTTATTAGGTATTGACGGTGTGGAGTTACCAGTGTGGTGGGGAATAGTTGAGAAGGAATCGATGGGCAAGTATGACTGGTCGGGATACCTTGTGCTTGCGGAGATGATTCAGAATGCAGGTCTTAAGCTCCATGTGTCGCTCTGCTTCCATGGTAGCAAACAACCAAAAATTCCCCTTCCTGAGTGGGTATCACAGATAGGTGATTCGGAACCCAGTATCTACCATGCGGATCGGTCAGGGAATCATTACAGGGAGTGCTTGTCATTGGCTGTTGATGAAGTTCCAGTTCTTAATGGGAAGACTCCAGTTCAAGTTTATCAGGAATTTTGTGAAAGCTTCAAGTCTTCATTCTCACATTTCTTTGGTTCCACAATTACGGTAAGAATTTCTGATTTTTTAATGCTTTGATTAAACATGAAGTGTATTAGGATTCAGTGCATTGATGATTACTGGCTAATATATGTCTGCTCTTGCAGGGTGTCACCGTGGGTCTTGGACCAGATGGGGAGCTACGATATCCTTCTCATCGCCAGCTTGCAAGTCATAGCAATATCCTTGGAGTCGGAGAGTTTCAATGTTATGATAAAAACATGCTGAACCTTCTTAAGGTAAAAGCTGAAGCAACCGGGAATCCATTATGGGGACTTGGCGGTCCACATGATGCACCGAGCTATGACCAGTTTCCAAACTCGAACCACTTCTTCAAAGACAACGGGGGATCTTGGGACTCCCCATATGGTGATTTCTTCCTTTCCTGGTATTCAAGCGAGCTCTTGTCTCATGGAGATCGTCTTCTCTCTCTTGCCTCTACTTCTTTCGGTGACACTTCTGTAACTGTCCATGGCAAAATCCCTCTCATGCATTCATGGTACAAAACACGCTCGCACCCTTCTGAACTAACAGCCGGCTTCTATAACACTCTCAGTAGAGATGGCTATGAAGCAGTTGCAGAGATGTTTGCAAGGAATTCATGCAAAATGATCTTGCCAGGAATGGATTTGTCAGATAAGCATCAGCCTCAGGAGTCCCTGTCCAGCCCAGAGTCAATATTGGCACAAATAAGAACGGTTTGCAGAAAACGCGGGGTCGAGATTTCTGGGCAGAACTCGGTGGTTTCTAAAGCTCCTCACGGGTTTGAGCAGATAAAGAAAAACATATCAGGTGAAAGTGCGGTTGATTTGTTCACTTATCAGAGAATGGGAGCTGATTTTTTCTCACCAGAGCACTTCCCATCATTCACTCATTTTATCCGAAACCTCAATCAACTCGGGATGTTTTCCGATGATCTGCCTGAGGAAGAGGAAGTTGTTGAATCTGTACTTTTGAATTCAGAGTCAAACACCCACATGCAAGCAGCATAGTTAGAAGATGGGATTGGACATGATAATGTAAATATGAGATTTTATATCGACTGCCATTGTCTGAAAATATGTTGTACGAGGCAGAGCATGGTAGAATTAATAGCCATCATTAGATAGTTTTTTATTTTATTTTCTTAATTGTAACATATTTGTAATGATAAGAAATAAACAATTCTTATATCAATTTTTCATATTTTATTATCTTTAATTGTTATATTTAAAGAAATAAGGATTAATTAAGAAAAATACCATAAAAAAACAAGAGATTGTTCTTAATGAAAGGGGGTTAGGTGGCTAGTTTACTCTATAAATGATGAACCACGTGGCTCTCCAAATCATCTACAAAAGTCATGCTTACGGTTATGGGTTTGAATTTTAAGCTTAGAAATTGGGTTGGTTCGGACAGATTTGTGTTGGGTTAAGCCATTCGTGTTTAAATTACGTTGGACTTGAGATGAACTGCAAATCTCTGGGCCTCTATTCTCTAACTAGACCGTTGCCTTAAATTGATCCTTATAATTCATCCAGCGCAGTGCCTCTCATGGAAAACATACAAGCAAGACTAATAAAAACGAAAGGAAGAAATCTTCAAATGCTTGACGTGTTTTGATGTTTTTGTAAGAATTAAGGTTATGAAGATCTGCCTCTTCACATTTCATCTCATTCTTCTTTGGAGGGCTGGGGCAAAACTAGGGAAGGTAATTAATATTTACGAGTTTGATTTCTTTATATTTATACTCTATTCATCATATGCTCCAAGTAAAATATTTAAATGTTTATATTCCATGAATTAAATTTGTGGTATCTGAATAGATATTCAAGCGTGTATTGGGTTGATATTGAGATATTAAAATGCTATATAATGCAAATATATATATATATATATATATATATAGTTAAGTTTGGGTTGAGTTTTGAATCGAGTTTGATAATATTTATACTCTATACATGGAGAAAATGAGCCGCTCTAGAAAGGTTTTTTTTTATTAAATGATAAATGCTACGGTAAATGTATCATATTTAACCAAAAATTTTGTTGATTCAAGTTTCCCAGACTAATTGGTGGAAATCACAAAACCTTCCCAGTCTTACTGATAGGTTTCTTTTTTTTTTTTTTTTGTGGCTTATTATTTATCATTGTTTTCTTTTTTTACTCACAGTGAAGTGGTTACTGTT
>Ga0307515_10022300_pt1 | contig 11166 bp, 10 predicted proteins | sample 17_EM_MG_FD_194513 | JGI IMG/M metagenome (GOLD analysis project Ga0307515, IMG submission 194513) | Populus trichocarpa ectomycorrhiza microbial communities from riparian zone in the Pacific Northwest, United States - 17_EM | ecosystem: Host-associated > Plants > Roots > Unclassified | place... | reverse complement strand
GATTTTTTTTTTCATATGAGATCAATTTTTAGTAGATTTATTTATAGGATTTTTAAATTTTTAGCAATTGCAACTTCATTTTTTTCATATGAATTTTTTTAGTTGAATTTATTTTTTTGTTTTATTTATTTGTTGCAAATTTGTTTGAGTTGATTTTCTTATTCTTTTTTCCAAGAATTTTGAGTATATATTATACAGTGTTAATTTATGTTAATTTAATTATTTTATAATTTTATAAAAATGTTTTTAAATAATTACCAATGGAATTACCGACGGAAATTCCATCGGTAAATCTGTTGGTAATAAAAAATATTATTACCGAGGGATATACCGACGAAATGAAACGGATAAATTTTTTTTTATTACCAACGGATTTACCGACGGACAAAAAATTACCGACGAAAGATTCACTGACGGAGCATTTTTGTTAGTGATTCCGTCGGTAAATTAATTACCGACAAAATATGTATCTTACGCTGATGAAAAAATTCCATCGGTAAATCTTGTAGTGACCCTCTTTCCTTCACATCCAAAGAGCAACAGAGTTTCTATTCTATGGGAAGTCCTCATCAGTTCAGTGTGGACAGGAACACGCTTCAAAGACGGACACATGATCAGCAATTCTTTAAGACCAAACACAAGTTAATTACAAGGAGATTTTTACGAGTCAGCTTTATTTTAGAGGCTTGTGCCAACCAACAGCAGTGATCAGATTAGCCTTGAGGATTTTTTTCAAGAAACAAGCGTATCTCCTTAAAACCTATTCCAATATTCATTCTCTCGAAAAAGAAAAGGAAAGAGAGAATGGAAACTCATTTGCAACAAGACTATTGACACATACCTCGCTTTGGAACAGAGAATTATGCACACAAGTAAACTTAAGAACATCAAAATAAGACTGAAACCATAATAAAGTTCACTCCATAATCTTCTATCCTAGAGCTAACAGGGCGACAGTGGTTACATGCAAGCTGTCCAGACTCCAGGAACCCCAACTACGGATCAGGTTGGCCCACCGTAAGCGAACTCAAATAAATATATCTTACGGGGGTTTAGATTCAAAAGACCAAGAAAAACAAAAAAAAAACCATAAACCTCACCCTCAATGCGGCATGAACAAGCCCCGTTCGTTCCAGCAAAATATTTTTTCTAACTTGGTATTTGGTACCAAAACTAGGAGAATCTACAGATAATCAACCGATTTAGAGCATAAAACACCTCTATTCTATTCGCTAACACTCCTATTAAACTACACAAACCACCCCTGTACATGTCGATAATGAAACTCTCATGACTTCCGAAGAACACATTTCTCATATAAAGCAAGGACGTCTTTCTTGTTGTTGTTTCGCAACTGAAGGAGCTCGGCACCAAAATTGTGTTTTGTGAGTTCCTGCCTTAGCTTCTGAGCAGTAAACTTTTTATAATCTTCCTGGCCAGTTTGCTGACTCTGATTATCATCATCATCCCCCTTAAACACTGAACCACCATCTTCTGGCTGTGTAAACATTACAGGGCTGGTTGTACTCCTAGACCTCTTATTTACTCTCCTGTCATTTGTGACAGCGTCTTGAACAGATCCTCCACCCATTTCAACATTATCAGTTCTAAATCGTTTGCCATGGGAAGCAGCCTTAAGCTTATTATCCAATGCTGATTCATTCAGACGAACTGAAGTAAACTCCTGTTGAAGGGCATCGAGTTTAGCCCGTGCCACTTCCAACTGAAGAGAGAAGTCTTCGGCTCTCTTATTTGCAACACTGTGGGCTTTACGTTCATCTTCCAGAAGATCTTGAAGTGCTTTAACTGTGCTAGCCCTCTCCTCATTGTTTGATTTCAAAAGTGACTCTATTTCTTTCTCCCTTTCTTCTACTCTAGCTTCTAGTAATGAAACTTTCGAGACAGCATCCAACTCCGACACACGAACTCTTTCAAGTTCACCAGCCAAATTATTTTTCTGTCTGTCCAAACTTTCAATGTGCCTCTGAGCCCTCTCAATTTGGGCTAATCTTTCCATTGCCAATTTCTGAAACTCATTCTTTTCCTTTTGAGCAGATACTGCATCAGCTCTTGCTTTATCAGCTAATTCCGTAGCCCTCTTACATTCTTTTTCAGCATGATTACACCTTTCCTGGACTTCTGCAAACCTCTCGAACTCAGATTGATACCTTTGCTCCAGATGGATCTTCTCCTGTTCCAGAATCCTAGCTTCTTTGTCATAAGATTGGGCCTTAGTATTTGCAGTCTCTAGCTTCTCAACCAACTCTTTAATTTCAAGCTTCAGGGATGATATTTCAGTGCCATAACTCTTCATTTTTGACTCAGCAGCCTGCAAAGGACTTGTTACAGTTAAATTGCCGCAAGTGCCAACGGACAAATTGTGACCACCATAAGGTTTTTCACCCAAGGTGCATGCATATTTGGTGGTGGTGGGGGAGGGGGGGATATAATGGTTATTGCCCAGTCACGGGCTCCAAGAAGCATACCTTTAGCTCCAAATTTAAAGCAGTCAAACACTGCTCCGCATACTCAATTCTCCTGTTCTTTTCCTTTATTTCATCTTCCTGCATATCCATTGATATAGAAATCATAAATTTCTGGTCGTATAAAGAAACAACAATTATAAATTTTTGCTCCGTACACAAGCACAAGTGCCTGTGTCAGAAACAATTACCTTAACAACCAAACGGCTAGAAAATTCTTCCCGCAGTGCATCTTCCCTCAGTTGTGTTTCTTTATTAGTTCTTTCTTGCACATTTGCCGCCTTCTCTAGAGCAGCTTTTGTCTCTCTTACAGCAATGTCATACTTCCGTTTCCACTCTGCTGCATCTTCTTCAGCTGACCTTGTTTGTTCATGAGCTGCAGCCAACCTTGCTTCAGAAGCACTGCTCCGTGACTTGAGTATTGCAATCTCTGAAGCTGCCTGCTCTTCATCAGCTTTCTGCTTTGATAACACTTGATCATGTTTTCTTTTCCAATTCGATGTTTCTTGCTTGGCAGATTCCAATGCTTTCACTAAGCTAGAACACCTCTCATCCAATGAGCCGCGATTACTTTGTAAATCATTTATGCGCCTCATATAGTCATCAGCAAGCTTCTTCTTTTCATTAATAGCTTCATCATAGCGCTTCATATATTCAGACTTGTCTTTCTCACTAGCTTCTAGCTGCTTGTGAAGTAATGCCATTTTATCCTCCATTGAGTGACATCTCAGCATAAGAGAACTCTTCTCGGATCCAATTTTATCATTAAGCCGCTTTGCAAGGTCAAGTATCGAACCTTCCAAACTGGGGATTGAAATAGTTTTTGTTTATAAAAAGATGGAAAAAATAGAAAATGAAAACCTTAAAACAACCGAAAGGGAGAATGAGATCCAGACCTTTGTTGTAGGAACATTGCTAATTTCTGCCATTTCCCTGGGCCATGACAAGATGTCTCATATTCAGATAGAAGACCATCAAGGACCTGCATGACACTCACAAACCAGTTCAATACACTGCCATAAACCACATAACAAGTCTGGAACGTCATTTTAAGTGAATTACTAACTAAGCCCCCCAGGCAAGGGAGATACAGCTTGCCTCATCTCTTATGCAATATTCATGTTATCCATACATAACTGGGACACTAATATAACTAAATAGCTTTTCATCAATGACAGACATGTACATGTGCATTTGACAGCTCAAGCACGAGTTGATCACAGCTCATCTAGCTTGGCTTCATCAGCAGATTTATCATTGAATATCACAGTAATATGTAAGAGCATATGCCAGAATTCCTTAATTTTTCCTCCAGCTACTCCAAATCAACAGCTCTTTCAGCAACATCTTAATAAATCAGAAAGTATAATTCAATGAAACCAGTTCATGACACAGACAAATAATCACGTCTGCAGGCCTAAGATCTTAATGACATCTGGATAGCATGTCTGGGGAAGTTGAAAGAGGAAAGAACAAATGAAGAGGCTTCATGTGCTAACCCAGACCTTGCATTGACCCATCCAAACCTATTGAACGCAGTTTTACTGTCTAATTTTACATATTATCTCAAATAAAAAAAAAAACTTGAGGCCTCTAACAAACTCAAACATATTACCAGTAGCCTACAATGAGAGACAGAGAGGCATAGAATTCCAAGTAACCAAACTTTGAGGCCCCTCACTTCATGCAGAATCAATAAGACAACTAAGAAAATGCTTACTTTCACAATGTTATCTATGTTGGCATCAGAAGCGTGACAGGCTGCTCTCAGTCTCTTTTCCATGTTTTGTATAGCATTTGAACATCTCAAGTCTGCCTCCATAAAAGCATTCCTCTTGTAATCCTGCATCAGAAGCCATTTTCAATCAATATATATATGTACCAACTAGTAATCCTATACAAAATCTAACTCCCTTTTTATGGAAAAGAAACCACCTGCTGCTTTAACAAAAACAAAAGTTATATCACAACTTCTAGTAACTTGGCAACCACACTCCATGGTCTGCATAATTTTAACAATTTTTCCAGCCATCAATTAGATAAACCCAGGAACTGTTCTAACCCTAGCTAATATGCAAAGGAAAAAAAGTTTTGATTGCCATGATGAATGTTTTGGCTTGTTAGGTCTCTTTGTTGTGTGGGACCCTGAAGCAATGCTGGACCCTGGAGCTTGTTAGGTCTCTCACTCATCGTTATGATTCAGAACTCTCTATGCAAAGCTATCACACTTCTATGTCACTAATTTAGATAGAGCATTGTACAGGAAGTGCACTTGCTAGCAAAATCAGCACACAAAGAGAAGCTTAGTGTCTCATAGGAATGCTAAAGCTGGTTCCCCTTACAGCATGGCCCTGTTTTTGCATGTGGCCAGGTAGGCATCTGTAAAGACACCTAATATTTGTTGGTTTGCTTCATGTTTTTGACAGAACAGATGTGCGTGTGTATTACCTCCAAAGACCTAAACAAGGTAACAAAATCTGCTATGCACATACAAACACCATAAGCCACCTCAATGTTTGTGGGGTGGCAAAAGAAACCACCAACCACCCAGACACATAAATATCAACACTACAGTGAAGGTTATACCTACCCGGTGGCAAGATATAAGAACAGTGATAGTTGACGTATAAACTATAACATGGATGTTCGATGGATGGTAACACATAAGCATCCATATAACATAAATGAATAATCAATCAGGACACACTAATAGATTATGTAAAATACTTTTTGCAATGACATACATTATAGATGATTAGAACAGACAAAAACAACCAAAACCTAATTAAAAGTTATCATGCAATCAGTAAATATTTCTAGTAGCACATGTTGCCTCATATGATGTAAATCTTCCAACAAGATTAAGTTTGACCAGTTAACTCTCAGAAACTGGAAAAAATTATTGGACTGATTCAACGCTCACATCTCCAGGCCACAGCTCATGCCTTTGAGTAATCCAACATGCAGCCCAAGTTGATGCCATGCAAATCAATTGGTTTCTATGTCCTTTCCATGTCGTTTTGCAAAACTTTTTAAGTATTTTTTTTGTTTGTCTTCTCTACACTTTATAGCTTACAAGCACTAGAGTAACTTTAAAACCTAAGGTCCAAATACAATAACCCATCATGCAAGGCATAGTACCCTAAATATTTGTTACCTCTAATGCTCTTCTGAAGAATTTCTGGAGAAGCCCTTCGTACTTCTTCCTTGCTGAACCAATCCCCACAGCGGCAGCATTAAATGCAGCCAGTGATTTTTGAACCGCTTCATCATGTGATTCTCTCAAAAAAACCTACAGTTGCAAAACTTAGAAAATGATGGAAACCTTCAAATAAGTACGAGGTGAGCATCACTTACTTCCTCAGGTGGCTTCGAACGGTCAAAACTCGACATATAAATTTCTGTAGCAGTGTCATATGCTCGCCTACACTCAGCTTCTTCAACACTCTGATAAACAATTAGAGATGAAGAAAAATGAAAAAGAAAATTATAATAGGATCTGCTGCTTTATTGAAACTTCTTTCAAGAACTTTTTGAGATTAGAAGTTTTTATCCCGTTTGTAAATTCTATATTAGTTTGTAAAAGCACTTTGAATCATGCATATTTATGTACCACATGATTAAAACAGAGAAGTAAGTAGAAAAAACAAGATCACAGAATCAACCAAAGGGGGTGAATCTCCACATTCAAAGTGTGATAAGGATTCTGAGTGTGGATCCAGCATCTATTTGCTCATACAATTTAGTGGTCAGTAAAATAGAAATTAATATCACTTTCTTTCCAATTATTTGATTAACATTGTACTTTCACAAATTCAAAACATATATTGAATCTATGACTTGTCATATTCTGATCATGTTTGATGAAAAACCTATGACCTTTTCCTTCTCCTTTTCCAATTTACACCTCCTGCCTGAAGATGACAACAAAGAAGAAGCAGGAGACTTAAGCATATACAGGCTTGTATTATTGAATTTTAAGTTCTTAGACCGATTTACCCATAAAGATATTGTTGCTGTATCGGTAAATAATAATAACCATGTGACTCCTACTCTTAAGAAAATTACATGTTGATACTTACACACATTGCCAACACTTAGCTGTCACTTTTGCATCTGCTTTCCATGACATGAGATATTAAAAGAAAATAATAGCTGATTATAAACTGCAAGGAGCACAGAAAGAGAGATGGGATTTTGGATTCTTAGCAAAATCAGTTGGCTTTAGGTCAAATGCTTATATATTGCTCCAAATTCAACTGCAGATTAACAATTTCTTCACACCAGCTTAATGATGGAATAATTTAAAACATCTTCACATATGCTATCACATAAACCATTTGGTTTATGCCAATGTTCTGTCATGTTTTGTCCACTCCATGTCAACTAGCCAAGCTTCAAGAGAGACTATAAGCTGGTTTGGATAACTGTTTTCATCATTTAAATATTCATTTTTAGGACACAGGATTTAATTTACCTATAAACATGTGCTTAAACTCATTTATAACCTTGCGACAATGTTCAGTACAGGAAACTTGACAGCCTTAGATTTAGTCAGAAAAACACAAGGAAGCATAATAATAATTTAGGCTTTCAGATAATAACTAATAATCCAAGATCATATGTATTGATTGAGCTAACAAAATAAGTTATACACTTTTGTTTTCAAATAATATAGGTCCATTCATGAGTAGACAGATTCATCTGATTTGAGTTTCAGGCATGTAGAACAGGAAATACAATCTAATTTCATTTTCCAGGGGAAAACAATTCATCCACCTTGATACAGATACCCAACAATGTGGTGTATGGATTAAAGAAATTTAATGAATATTTGAGGGTTACATGTGGACTACGGCATCTGCTATATTAACTTTTCATGATTTGAAAAAAAATATTCAAATCAGGATGCATACCTGCCATGAAGAAGATATTGTTGGGACAGCACCATTATTGAGAGCCTCCAGGTAAGATTCTGTAATACCAACAAGGATTGGGCCTGTCATTACAGTAGCGCCAACTTGCTTGGGCCTTGTTCTCTCAAAAACAAATTTGGTCAATGCATCCAGCCCAGCTCTAAATTCAGGCCTTAGTTTATCTAACTGCATATGAAAAAAGGGCTTCAATACACATGGTGCACCAGTAAGAGAAGATAAGAATGTGCATGTGTATGAAAGAGAGAAGGAGAAGCACACATAGCATAAGGTACTAACCGATATTTGATCCATACGCTGGAGATCATTTTCATTGTTCAAAGGCCGCACAAGGGGGAAGCATTCTCTGTCTGGAAATAGAGCTCTAATAGAGTCCCGAATCTATGACCATTATCAATGCATAATTAGTTAACCTCGAACATGAAAAAATAGCAAAAGAAACTCCAGTGCTCCATAGACCAGCACAACTCAGGTAAGATAAGCCTAGAAAAAGGATATCTAAAAAATCCTGTCCAAATATCTGACAAAGTAGAGGATCCTTTGCAAAGGAGTCCATGCTCTTAAGAAAAAAAAATGCAGTTAGAAAGAACTAGAACTTACCTCGTTCTTAGCAGCTATATCTTTTCCACTTCCCTGAACTGGTCTTAGAGCAAGCTCTAGATAGTCACGGGGTGTTATTCTCTTGTTATCCTCTACTAAATCTAGATAAAAATCCTGCACAGGAATCAGGCAAACCATTTTAAGGGTTTTATGTAAAATTAAAAGTTAATATTTCAAAACAAAACAGGAATCAATATGCCAAATGAAATTAAATATGAGGAAATAATACCCTTAGAAGCCAAACAAAGATTGGGGAGAACTGTCCAAGTTCAGAAGCTGAACTCCTTCCTCCAGAAGCTCTGACACGAATATGTTTGGTCATTTGAGTGACAAGAGAGAGTCGATCAAGTGCTGCTTCATCTATACCACCCATCTAAATAGAACATAAACAGGCCAACAAATAAAAAATCCAGTGCAAAGAGAGAGATGAGACAATATTAACAGCAAAGATTAATTGTGAATCCCCCAAATGCATTATAACATGACAAAAAAGGTACCTTTAACAGAAATCAACTAAACACAAACAAGAAATTTTAGTCAGGAAGGCTAAGGTCTTTCCCTTACCTGATTGTAAATGAACATACTGGATAGTAGGACAGCTAAGGAGAATATCTGAGTGCTGTATGTCCCCTGTCAAAGAGGAATTATAGATTGAGTTCACATGGTGACAAAATACAAGAACAGGAATAATTGAACGATTACTGTGTAATTCAAAAGAGCAGATGAGTGGAAATGAAGAATAAAAAGGATATGGTGTTAATTATAAATAAGAAGGAATCACAGACTACAACATTCTATGAGTAATGAAATTCATTAAAATCCAGTCCATCAGTTCTGGAACTGCTCAAACACAACCAACAAGATAATTTTATCAGTTGATCCTTATAAAGTAAATGGGCTTACCGTTTGATCAAAGGCATCTATGCCTTCACTATCTAACAGTAAAAGATTGTACTCAGTTCCATCAAGAGCAGTTCTCTTTAAAGGCGCACTCCATAACCAAAGTCCTTTGGTACATGGCCGATGAGTGGAAGCTACTTGAAATCCACTACTCCTGCCAAGAAGCTACAATACACAAAGTCCAAGTATACCTCTTAGTTAAAATAACCAATACATGAGATCTGATGCAGAAATGGAATGTCATAACTTGTAACTCTAAAATAAGCTACAACACAAAATTCAAGCAGACATTGAGTGATAAATCTGCTAATTTACATTTTAGTTAAGAGAATGATACATGGCATCTGATACAAAATGTGTAACTCATAAATGTAATTGAAGCCTCTAAAACTGAACAAAGAAAACAAGGCAGGCGTAACTTAGCACTTTCAACAAATCTTGCTTTCGAAAAAAGCCCAAATTATAAGGAACACAAAAAGAATAATAAAAGACTAGAACCCATACTATATAAATTTCCATTCCATGCACTTAATTACTCAAGGAGGTGAAAAATCACTACCTCTTCACTTCCATTCCATTATTTATCTTCAAGCTAACCTTTCAATGAAACAATTCATGCACTTAATCACTTCAACTCGGAAGAAACACTGCATTTCGTAATTCTCAACTTTTCCACTACCAAAATCCTAACGCCATCCCAATTAAATCCCTAAAATATCACAAACCCTAAAAACCCCAAACTTTCACCAACCAAAAAACCATAAATAGTTCACTAACCTGATTCAAAATAAAGCTTTTTCCCTGTCGAGAGCGACCGCAAACCGAAACAACACCGATTGGTTCCTTAACAAGCTGGAGAGCAGCCACCGCTTCTGAATCCATCCGGAACTTCCCTTTCTCATCATAGTAAACAAGTCGGATCGGCCTCGCCGGTCCGGTGACAGGAGGAGACGACGGGGACGGCGACAAGGAGGACGAAGACGAAGGCGAGTAGGATGACTGCGGTGAGGAGTCGGCGGTGGTATCTCTTCCTCTAAAGATTTTGAACATCTCGTGCGCTTTTGCTGTGAGTTTGTTAGCGATGGGGTTTATGCTTTTGATTTTCTTGCTTTCTTGCTTGCTTTGTGGTTCAAAATTGGGGGAGGGAAAGGGACATAAAGAAGCGGCTTTGAGATTTTTAAAGGAGTGGATGAGTGGAGAGACAAACACCTCCACGGTTCTTTCGAGGGTCAGCACGACAGCGTGGAAATAAAGCTAACAGCTTGGCCTGGCTATTGTTTAATCCTTTTTTATTTTTTTTTCTCATTGTTTATAAGATTGAATCTTTAGGAACATATGGAAATGTTTATTAATAGAATTTTTTACATTGTTAGGATTTTTATTTTTATTATTATAATTGTTGTTTAAATTTGGATTTAAGTTTTCTTTTTAATTTGAGAATTGAATTTGTATCATTTGTCATTTACATTCCTGTTAATTATTCATTATCGTGATATAACTTGGATAAAAAATTGTATTCAAAATATAAAGAAAGATTAATTCAATTGTATTGGCAATTCCCCTTGGGTTTCTCCCCATCTAACTTCTAAAATTGTGATTGGAGTTGGTGTTGGTGTTGGAATGTTAATCTTGTTTTAAGAGTTTTTTTTATTTAAAAATATATTAAAATAATTTTTTAAATATTTTTAATTTTAATATTAATATATTAAAACAATTAAAAGTACTAAAAAAATATAAATTTATATTAAATAGAAAATAAATAAATTATAATAATTTCTTTGAAATATTATAAAATACAAAATAATTTAAAAGCTTCATTAATCAAACTAGGATTTTTCTGATCCAAAAATATAATTTTCAACCTATTTTAATTAAAAAAACACTTAATAAACACTCTCATATTCTTAACAAATTAATCTCTCAACTCAAAACACATCTAAATTAATCTCAAAATACAAAATCAAATCAAAAATTTTATTAATCTCGATTTAATTTTTTTGGCAATATAAAAATTACTTTAATAAAACTCTTCTCGTCAATAATGACAGTTTCTTAACGAGTTACTCTCTTCTATCAAACCAAGTGACTGAAACAAAATAAAAATAAATTTTTGAATTAAAATATAAAAGCTAGAAACGGACCTAAAATGAAAATGATAAAATTCTACAAGCTAAAACCAACAAAAAAACGTGGAATAAATGGTGTCAGTAAAAAAAAAAAAAAAAAACAATGCTTTGTTGTTCACTGTC
>Ga0307515_10022299_pt1 | contig 11166 bp, 9 predicted proteins | sample 17_EM_MG_FD_194513 | JGI IMG/M metagenome (GOLD analysis project Ga0307515, IMG submission 194513) | Populus trichocarpa ectomycorrhiza microbial communities from riparian zone in the Pacific Northwest, United States - 17_EM | ecosystem: Host-associated > Plants > Roots > Unclassified | place... | reverse complement strand
CCATTCGATCTGTGAAAACCTTCACAAGCGAAATCACCTTATCGGAGCCTTTTTCTGCCGGAGGGACGACCGGGAATTGAGCGAGCCCATAAACATCCTCCCGACTTTCATCCACAAACTCGCCATAATCTTCCCCCATTTTCGAACCGTTGTAGCAAAGCACCTTCGCGATGACCCAAACCTTACTCCAGGGTCGATGGACGGCTCTCTCTTGCTTGACCTCCTCCGCTCTCTTCCTCGCCACCCGGAGCACACACTCGTCTTTGTCATCGACGCACTTGACGAGTGTGGCGACCATCAAAATCGTCACGATGTCCTAAAGGCCCTGACCGACGCAGCCGCGCTAGCTCCGTGGCTCAAGATTGTCATCACCAGCAGACCCGAAGCCGATATCGAACGCTTCTTTCGTGGTCTCACCAGATCGTCGTATTCACCCTATGATCTGGCTACTGATCAGGAAGCCAGTGGTGATTTGCGAACCTTCGCCCGACACCAGTTCGCCTCGGTGGCCTCGCACTGTCACATCCGCAGGGCTTGGCCTGAAGAATCGGACTTCAACGAGCTTATCTCTCGCGCGAACGGCCTTTTCATCTTCATCAAGACTCTTACTCTCGCACTTATGGAATGTGAGGACGCTGAAGAGTCTTTGAAGGAAGCCCTACAAGGCTCGGCCGGTACTGGCTTGGAGTCTCTATACGGACTCTATTCGAGCATCCTGAAAGCGCACAGTAAGCGTGGTCGATTTTGGCGGATGATAGTAGTGATTATAACGGCTCAATACCGCCCACTATGCGAAGAGCCGATTGCAGAGCTGACGGGAGTGAAACCCAGTGTAGTCGAAAAGTGGGTAGACGCCCTCAGCTCTTTGCTATATCGAGACGGAGGGGCCAATGGGGCAATTCGTGTCCGACATTTGTCGATTTCCGATTTCTTTCTCAGCGACCGCTGCGGGTACCAAGTCCACCTGCGAGAGGCGCACGCGCAGCAGGGTACCGCCTGCCTCGAGATGATGGTAAACCCTGCAAAAGGGCTCCGTTTCAATATTTGCAACCTCGAAGATTCCCGGCTCGCCAATGCGGACATTAGAGATCTCCCATCCCGAGTGAGGCAGAACGTTTCCGACCCCTTGCAGTATAGCTGTCTCCACTGGTCGAACCATCTTTGCTCTTCGGCTAACCGCGATGAGCGCCTATTGGTGTTGGAAGGCTTGAAGAAGTTCTTTGGGGGATTGTACCCATTATTTTGGATTGAAGTATTGAGCATTATGGGGATGGTCCCAATTGGCGGTCAAAGCCTTCGAAGGTTGCTATCCTGGGTGAGGGTGAGTACATCCCAGCTTGCTACCAGTTTGGATTCCAAGCTGATTCGAATTGTCTGTAGGATGTGGATTCAACGCTCCTTGAGAGAATCCAGGATATTCGTCATTTCCTGATTACTTTTCACACCCCCATCTCCATCAGCGCTCCACACATCTATATTTCGACGCGGCCTTTCTTACCCTCACAGTCCCTTTTATCGAGGACTTTGAGCAGAGAATTCACTAGTGCCGTCAAGGTACAAGTGGGGGGCCTGTCGTCATGGCCAGCACCGCCATTGAGGTGGACTGGACACACAGGGACCATCAGGAGTGTGTGTTATTCCCCGAATGGGACCCGCATTGTCACTGGATCCGGCGACCGCACAATTCGGATCTGGGATGCAGAATCTGGTGCTGTGGTTGGCGAGCATCTTACAGGGCATAATGGGGAAGTGAATTCTGTTGCATACTCTCCCGATGGTCAGCACATCATCTCCGGATCCTCCGACCACACCATTCGAATCTGGGATGCTGAGACTGGCGCTTCAGTCGGAAATCCACTCAATGGGCACACTGGCCAGGTGTGGTCCGTTGCTTACTCCCCCGATGGGCGGCGCATAGTCTCCGGATCCGGCGACCACACCATTCGAATCTGGGATGCCGAGACTGGCGCTTCAGTTGGCGAACATCTTACGGGGCATAGCAGTGGTGTTGTATCTGTTGCGTACTCTCCCGATGGGCAGCACGTCATCTCCGGATCCGGCGACCACACCATTCGAACCTGGGATGCCGAGACTGGCGCTTCAGTCGGAAATCCTCTCGATGGGCACATTGACTTGGTGAGGTCCGTTGCTTATTCCCCTGATGGACGGCGCATCGTCTCCGGATCCGACGACTGCACCATTCGAATCTGGGATGCCGAGACTGGCGATTCGGTTGGCGAGCATCATATAGGGCAGAATGGCTGTGTGAATTCTGTTTCATACTCTCCCGATGGGCAGCACATCATCTCCGGGTCCGACGACTGCACCATTCGAATTTGGGATGCCGAGACTGGCGCTCCTGTCGGAAATCCTCTCGATGGGCACACTGCCCGGGTGTGGTCCATTGCTTACTCCCCTGATGGGCGGCGCGTCGTCTCCGGATCCTCCGACCGCACCATTCGAATCTGGAATGCCGAGACTGGAGCCTCAGTTGGCGAGCACCTTATAGAGCATAATGGGGGTGTGAATTCTGTCACATGCTCTCCCAATGGACAGCACATCATCTCCGGATCCGACGACCACACCATTCGAATCTGGGATGCCAAGACTGGCGCTTCAGTCGGAAATCCTCTTGATGGGCACACTGCCCGGGTGTGGTCCGTCGCTTACTTCCCTGATGGGCGGCGCATCGTCTCCGGATCCATCGACCACACCATTCGAATCTGGAATGCCGAGACTGGAGCTTCGGTTGGCAAGCATCTTACAGGGCATAATGGTCATGTGAATTCTGTTGCGTATTCTCCCGATGGGCAGCACATCATCTCCGGATCCGACGACTGCACCATTCGAATCTGGGATGCTGAGACTGGCGCTCCAGTCGGAAATCCTCTCGATGGGCACACTGCCCTGGTGTCGTCCGTTGCTTACTCCCCTGATGGGCGGCGCATCGTCTCCGGATCCGACGACCACACCATTCGAATTTGGAATGCCGAGACTGGAGCTTCGGTTGGCGAGCATCTTATAGGGCATAATGGTTATGTGAAATCTGTTGCGTACTCTCCCGATGGGCAGCACATCATCTCCGGATCCTCTGATTGCACCGTTCGAATCTGGGACGCCGAGACTGGCGCTTCGGTCAGAAATCCTCTCAATGGGCACACTGACTGGGTGACGTCCGTTGCTTATTCCCCTGATGGGCGACGCATCGTCTCCGGATCCGACGACTTCACCATTCGAATCTGGGATGCCGAGACTGGTGCTTCGGTCGGCGATCCTCTCAAGGGGCACACTGGCTATGTGCAGTCCGTCGCTTACTCTCCTGATGGGCGGAGCATCATCTCCGGATCCGACGACCGCACCATTAGAATTTGGGATCCTGAGGTTAGTACAGAAACCGCCAAGCGTCGTGAGTGGCATACCTACCCGGTTCAGTCTATTGATTACTCTTCTGACGTGCAGTACACCGTCTCTTATAACCCAATGCATGCTGAATTTTTTGCAAAGCCCGACATGGATGGTTGGGTCAGGGACTCAGAGGGTGGCTTACTCTACTGGGTACCCCACGACTGTCGTGCAGGCGTGCATTCACGCAACTTCCTGACAATCCCCCTTACATCTCGTAATCGTTTCGTTTCTCTTGATTTTGACGACTTTGCCTTTGGAACCTCATGGACTCGAATATTCAAAAATGCACCTTCTTAGCCACTTTGTCGCTGAACATCCGCATGTAACTTGGCCTTAGTTGCTCCTTCGGTTATTGAAGTTCCAATCATGATTATTGATCGAGACATGACACCGCTGAGTTGCTTATCACATGGAGCCCTTCCAGAGACGCCAAATAAAGCTCTGGTATAGAAAGTCTGGAGTTAACCGCACCTGCAGCGCTCCTCCAGGCATTAGGCGAGCTACTCGACGCCACGCATAATGCATGCAGTGGCGCGCAGGGCTGGATTGTCAATGGACAGTCGCAAGAGGTGTGGGTCCATCGATAGGATGTTGCACCCAGTGATCAAGGATTTATACCTTGCCCCAACAGCCGGGGCGATTTCAGATGGATTTTTCGGCCATCTGGGGACGGTCAAATGAACGGTGTGTATTCGCCTTTAAAATCCCTTGTTACTTGGTGACAACCACTCACTACACCAATGCATTCGATAGCCCACTCGCTCCTCCATGGGGCGGGTCGCCTCCATCCTTGTTGGAGATAGATACGCTGCGAACCGAGCATCTGTCTTGCCTTCCATTCCATCGCGTTGCCTTTCATTCCATTTCGTTGTCTTTCCATTTCATTTGCCTTCCGTTGCATTCTCGTGGCTCGTGATATCGCTCTTACATTTCTTGTGGCTCTAGTATGTAACTGGTAGTAGTCTAGGTGTTCAATGGACAGCGGTTTTCATCTTCGTCAATCCTGGCAAGGCCACGTTCTTCGGCCACGTGCATACCCGGGCTACCCTGTGCCTGACCTGGCTACGCACATCTATGAACTCTCATGTCATCCGCACCGAAACACAACTCCTAATTGAGGAATGGTCTGAAACGTACAAGTGAGCGATGTTGAGAAGCAACGGATCGCCGAGGGTGTTTGTGTGTTGCACATACGAGGCTGGGGCTGAGTAGCAGGGAACGCGAGAAGGAGAAGGCTGCGACCCTATTGGGCTGAAAATCGCGATGATGAGGCGTGGGAGTGCGTGTAAACATTTATGTGGAGTAGCTTTCTTGCTCGTCGATTGACTTTTTGGGCTTGGGGTGGGAGGCCGAGGCTTGACATCGGTCAGATTGGAAGTCGCCGGTGTCAGGTTACAATGTGACTGAGTTGCATCAATACAGTAGATGTCAATTAATGGATACAAGACCGAGTCTCTCAACCGCACGGCAACGCATTCGAGGATCGCGAACAACCACCGCCTCCGCTCCACCCTAATCGCCGACCGCCGGCCGCAACGCTTAATCGAATCACATTATAGACTCCAAACACAATCGCGTTCGACGTAAGTGTCAGCTCCTTTACCACGTCAAGTGGCTTTGGTACTCCGACTGGGTTCTTACCACCACCTTCGACGACGGTCCTGGACGACGACGACTCACTGAGGCGTATCATAGGAAACGCCTTCAAAACCCGGTCCAAAGTCTTGTACCACGACTGGGAAAAGCGCTTACATTAGCTGCGCTAGCATGGCGAGTCACTCATTTACTCAGAGCTAGAACTACTCAATCCATCCTCTTCTTCAATCTCGGACTCTCCCCAAGAACTGTCCGCAACAGGATACCTCATCGGCAACGTATAGTAGCCATCGAAGCGCAATCCTCCTGCCAGACGATTAGCACGCTCCCTGGAAGAAGGAAGCCCAGAGATAGAGGATGAATTTAGGGCGCATATGGATATGCGCACAGCGACCCCGCGGCGACGCAATCTCTTGAGCCCATTCAACGAACTGTCTTCGATATTCCAATACGGGCCAGCCATGGAAGCCAATCCGCAGATGGTCTAAGGCATCGAGGATCCTCTCGTTCTTGTATCGTCACAAGTACTGGAAGCGTCCCTTGTCCTCGAGACATGATCGACCTTCAATTCCTTACCCTACAGACGGCAGCACTTAATACCGTCGATCGACCCTTACTACCCTTTGTATCTAGCAGATAGCTTTTGATAGTAGGCAGGCACCTCTACGAGAGGGTAATGCTCAATGCCGCTTCCTTCTACTCGCCGTCCACACTCTTTCTAACACAAAATACGGAAAACCTAAAATAAGTTTCTACGCTTCTCGATTCTGGATCTACTGCTGTTTCATCGACTCTCGCCTCGCGATCGACAATCAACTTCCACTCGAAATCCTCAGGAAACCTCTTCGGCTCTCCCTGTTCGATGGTTCGGTCGCCTCTCAAGGCTTAATTTTCCAGTCCACAACTCTCGACATCTGATTTCCGTGCGATAATCAACACCGCATCCAGTTCCTCTTGACTCCGTTGGACCAATCTGTCACTGTAACCCTAGACGACCACTGAGAACCACCGTACATGCCCAAAAGCAAGCGAAGAGGACCGAAAACCAAGGCCACTTAGTCGAAAGGTCACGGGATATGCATCCGTTAGAAAGGAAAATCAAACCTTAGACGTCAGAATTATGAATCTGAACTTGGACTTTTTATAATTTTGTATCTAACGATGCGACTACAGCACCCCTAAGAATCAACTCTAGAAGGTAGCTTATTTATGACAACCCCGGCAGGAAAATGCAGGAGTTGCTAATCGGTGCCATGAGTCGGTGGCGTCGTCTCGAACTTACTTGTTGCCCTGGGATCACCGAGCACTGTGCCTCGAGGAAGTCAAGTTATCGGGCAAAGTGTTCCTCCTCTCCTGAAGAGTCCTGCAATGTCTCTGCGAAAGCCCATCATCATCTGACATGCTCTAGAACCCCATGGATATAAGTCGACTTGGTGAAAGTAGGAATTCGCTGTTACCAACGTTAACTTCGATATCATATGTCCGCTGGTCGTGTTCTGTGTGTTCTTGAGGATAGGAGCTACATCTCACCCATCTCACCATCGAAAGGCAATACAATTATCAGTTCGTCCAACCTAATACAAAGAATACTTTAGGTTCCGAGCGATTATTCGATTTGGAAGTGGTTGGTTCTAAGGAGGACATTGAGAAGGAGCATGAAGGAGAGAAACGTAAGAAGAAGAGAGGGATGATTGGGAGTATCTATTGTGTTCATGGAGTCCCTTGGTGAAATTCATTTCCATTCCATTCGGTTTCTCCATAACTTGTCTTCTGCCCTTACACCCTCTTTTTTGAGGATTGTCCCGCTCGCTTGCCTGACAATGGTGAAGCATACTGAATCTCATTTGTGCTTGTTTTGAATGAGCTCGCCCTCTCCAGGCATCCCTTCACTTTTGCGGTGACTGTAACAACCTCTTATATCCTAAAGTACGACCGCTCTTGTTGTACTTCGTCAATTAACCTCACGCATGTCCAATCCCGAACCTCCAACTTGTATGACCGTCCAGGACTGATCTTATTTCCTCAGGCAGACAACGCAACGCGCACCCTAACATTTGCATGCCGAATGTGCGAATTTGTCGAAGTGGACGACAAACGAACCCCAATCTACCGCAACGATTTGCTCACTGTCACTCGTGAACAAGCAGGAGTGACAACTGACCTTGCGAATGACATGACCTTGGTAAGCGCGCTCCTTTGCGTCCCTTTCTATGCGAGGCAATGTTTTGGTAGTCACATAACAGTGCATTGAGGTGTCCAAAGTGTGGGCATAACGAGTGAGCAGCTTGTATGACCCTTCGAATAACCCCAAGTCTTACGGTGCTTGTTTCTTGTAGGTCGGTGTACTATCAGGATCAGTCAAAAAGAAAGGAGACACGTATGATTCTCTTCTTCGTATGTGCCAAGTGCAGCCACAGCTTCCTCGATCCCAACCTCAAAGTCAGCGGACGAGCGGACGATGTGGATATGGGTGACTAGACCCCTTCCACCTCTTCATTTCCAGTTTTCCCTATACCATTTTCCATATGTAATGATGTTGTCCGTCGAGCAATGGAGTCCAGGAGTACTATTTGGGGGAAATGCGAGTTCGTCTGCGTAGCAAAAGACTACTAAAGATAGAACGACAAGATTTTACTAGATATAAATACGACGTTAGCTGTAAAACAGAACCAAGGAATCGTAGAACGCAACGAATCCAAATTCAGGTTGTCGGAAACCGCTAACCCTGACTAACACTGACTTCTCCTGTAGTTTCCCCCCCCACCCTACATCTAACCTTTGCAATATTGCCCGAGGACATGAGCCCGACATCTACTGCGCGACAGGAAACGAAGCCTTCGAAAGCGGGCTGGGCTCCACGCCCCTGCCACTGACTGCGGTCCTACTGACCGCATCACCGTGCGCACTCATAGCGGAGGGTTTCTTGCGCTTACTGGGTATTGCAGGCGCAGTAGGTGCCTTTCTCCGCAACGCCCCAGGGGTGCTGCCCGCTTCGAACCTCCTCCGCTGACAACTACGCTCCCGCCCTGCTTCGGCCTCGGCTTACCTGAGCTCGAAGCAGACATCTGAAGGTGTTTTGGATCGATTTTTGGCACTGGCGGCGCGATGGTCACCGAAGCGGAAAGGTGCAAGGGGAATGACTTGGCAAGCGGCAACGTGTCTTTCTTCTCCGCATCACTGCTCCCTCCGGACACAATACGGCCACCGTGCAAGTTTGCTTCTGAGCGCTGGGCGGGGAGTGCGAGCGCGGCGGAGGCGTCTGCCCTTGTCAAGTGGCCGTGGGATTTAGTTCGGACTCGGGGAGTGTAGGTGGGCAGAGAAGCGGCAGGAGGCGTGATGATCCCGTTGGCGTGTGTGGGCGATGGCGCAGGGGCGATTGTTTCGAGTATGAAATGTGGAGAATGCGTCCGAGGTCGCGTCGGCGACCACGTCCACGCTTGCGCTCTTCTGATGTGTTTTGAACCGAGGAGTAGGAGGCTCTAAATCTGATAGATCAACCAACAACGCCGCGGTGCTCATTGCATGCCCGGAATGCCCGCTGGCGACCGAGTGTTTTGGGTTATGTGGCTCCTCGCTCTCAATGGCTTTACACCAGGGTGCGTTCGGATACCGATCAACAAGCTGCAGTGTCGTTGGATTTATCTCTCGCACATGCGAATGTGCGACTAACGCTTGAGGCGTGCGCCGGATTTGGGGGCGTTTTTAGGCTAAGTCCTGGAGCTGATTATCGCTCAATAGAGGGTTGAGGACCTGGAGGTACATGTGCCGTAACGCTTCGCTTTCGTCCGGAAGGTCTATTAGTTCCCGCAGGAATACATCCACCAAGACCCGCAGATCATTGGTGTAAAGATATTACTGAGTACCTGGGGTGGTAAAGAGGAGATAGAGAATTTTTAATAGTAGGAGTTGCATCACGAGGTCCTCTTCAGAAACATCTACTCGAAATAATGAGTGTGGACCGGGAAGGAGCGGTCCCTTGGACTCACTTGCTCGATAGGGCATGAATATGATATTCTCTCCAAACGTCTTACTCGTATCTACTCTCCGTACGAACACCTGGATGATTCGGTTACCTCCCATAGAGCGTTCCTTCTTGCGCTTGCTGACTTCTCCATTTTGGGTGGAGGTGGAGGTGGAGGTAAGGGCCGCAACCATGAACTGTTCATTGAGAGCGCCTATATATTAAAAGTAGATGCGTGCGATGCATGCGAACGGCGAGTGCGATGTATGCGAGCGACAAGTAGCCAAGACGGCGGGTACGATCTATGCCAACGACAGGTGCGATGTATGCGAGCAACAGGAACCACAACGAAGACAGCGAAGTGGACGGCGACAAACAGCAGCCTTTATTAACCACCATGCACCAGGCGACATCGAGCCGACACATGTACCAGTATATGATAGAATAAGGAGCAACTTTTAACAGCGCCCTAGGTGGAGCATTAATCTAAGAAGGACTGGTGGGAAGCTAATGCACGCACAATCAACTTGATGACAGAAAAGTTGAGGAATTCGTCATCGACATTGCGGGTGAGCTCAGCCAAGTCAAAAAGATGTACAATAAACCCGTCACTAAAGATTCCTGTGAGACCCATGAGCAGCGTGCGCGAGCGTCTGAGTGGAAAACAGACGGAGATCAGAAATGTCAATCTTCTGGACATGGCAGGCTATGCGACCTGAGCCTGGCCTCAATAGGAACACCAACGCCACTGGCAGCGGAGGGTTTGTGTGAGAGATCGACTGTGCTACCGATATCTTCATCCATCTCGACGAGAACATGCCCCATGTATGAGAATCTCAAGGATGGGCCGCCACTTTATTCCCGAATGGAAGAAGTTGGGGTTTCATCTACCGTACATGAGAAGAGCCGAATGTGTTGACTTTGATGATCATTGCCGCATGGCGGCGATACGGGCACGCTGCTGGTCAGGCGATCGGCCCACCCCTTCATAAGTATGTTTTTCGTTTGATATGTTTGATCTGTTTATTTTTATGACACGTGTGGCCTTTGCCACCCTCACTATGTACACAAGGCACAGCTTGCGAATCATTATGGTTCTTCCGCCCGCTCGCTCGCTGCGCCAGTTCTTCAGAATGAACTATAAGCTCGGGCACCCTACTTACTTGCAGAGTCAGCGGAGCAGAAGGGGGTCGTTTGGCAGCGCACAGGATAAAGACTATTGGAGCAGGTCGTACATTTCTGGTGCTACGAGTCGCTCCGATCCACCGCCTGCATATAATCTCGACCCTACCACCATCAACAACAACAACAACAACAACAATCGACGAGCCAGTGCTGCACCGACTTATTGCTCCCGCCCAGGGTCATGGTTGCTGATGGACCTGGTGGACCGGCGAACACAGGCACCTGCCACGAGCTTGCCCGCGCTCAGAATCGTGCTGCCAGAGGGCGACGACGGTTGGGCTTCCGAGTTTGATCGGGAGCTGAAAACCCCTTATTCACTTGGTCGTTTGATCGACCCTGATACGCCCGCTGGGACATATGTTAACTCACCTTCTACAGGTTGTAGATTCGAAAAGAGATAGGAACTGCATACAAGTAACAAGTAACAAGTAAAAAATCAAAGTTCATTATTCGTGTACATTTCTTTACTCGCCGGTAGTTGTCACCCGCGTTTTTATTGTTGTCGATTAATTCAGGTCTTTTTGGTTAGGATTTATTCCTCGCCATCTCAACTGTAAAGGAAAAGAGCCGAGCAACCTAACCCTCTTCCATCGCTTGGCCTGCGGCCCCTAATGGCGGCGTACGTCCTTACTGCGACGTGTTATACCTGGGTAAACAATCAAATTATAAATAGTCCGTATGCATGTTCCTTGGGTGCCGAAATGAAATGACCACGCCTCTTCGGCGCGAGATTCATTCTCGCGAATTAGAGATTGAATCGGGTCTCCAAGAAAGTACGACGCCTACAAGAACGCCCCACAAGAACGCGTTGCAACCCCCTGCAAGAAACTACTTCCATCATCTCGCTCTCGCCGTCTACTCCCAGCTGCTTCTCTCCCTGATTTCCGTTGAGTACTGTAATTCACCACTCACCGAGCAGCAAGTTTTCCCACGATGGTGCTTGTTCCCGGTAGCATAGATTCAGCAATAAATTACTTCTATACCTTGTCAAGTACTCTAATTTGCAATTTGAATGGGCC
>Ga0307515_10022298_pt1 | contig 11167 bp, 9 predicted proteins | sample 17_EM_MG_FD_194513 | JGI IMG/M metagenome (GOLD analysis project Ga0307515, IMG submission 194513) | Populus trichocarpa ectomycorrhiza microbial communities from riparian zone in the Pacific Northwest, United States - 17_EM | ecosystem: Host-associated > Plants > Roots > Unclassified | place... | reverse complement strand
GCTTCCGGCGGCCGCCCACGTGGTGGCCGCGCCGGACGCCGCCAAGGCCGGCTCCTATTCCGCCATCGCCTTCCGGGTGGGCCACGCCTGCTCGGCGGGCGATACGACGATCAGTGTACGGATCGAGATCCCGGCCGGCGTCGCCTCGGCCCGGCCGCAGCCCAAGCCGGGCTGGACCTACGCCCTCGAACGCGAGGCCGACGCCGATCCCAAGGCCGCGCCCTCGGCGGTCACCTTCGCCGGCCGCCTGCCCGACGAGGCGTTCGACGATTTCAGCCTGCTGATGAAGCTGCCCGCCGCCGGCGAGGCCCTGGTCTTCCCCGTGATCCAGACCTGCGAGAAGGGCGAGAGCCAGTGGACGGAAGTTCCCGATCCCGCCGCGCCGGGCGAGAAGCTGTCGCGTCCCGCCCCCGTCCTTCGCCTGATCCCCGCCGACGCCATGCCGGCCGGCCACCAACATTGATCCGGAGCCAGACCATGCAACGCACGCCCCTGCTCGCCCTCGCCGCCGTCATCGCCGTCAGCGCCCCGGCCGCTGCCGGCGACTACAAGATCGGCGCCCTGACCATCCAGGCCCCATGGACCCGCCCGGCCATGGCCGGCATGAACGGCGTCGGCTTCATGACCATCGCCAATGCCGGCGCCAAGCCCGTCACCCTGCTGCGCGCCGAAAGCCCGGTCGCCGGCAAGGTCGAGATGCACAGCTCGTCCATGTCGGCCAATGGCGTGATGAGCATGCGGCGCGAGGACAAGGGCGTGGTCGTCCCCGCCGGCGGCCAGGTCGCCTTCTCGCCGGGCGGCTATCACTTCATGCTGCTGGGCCTGAAACAGCCGCTGACCTCGGGGCAAAAAGCCCCCGTAACGCTGATCTTCGAAAACGGACGACGCGCAATGGTTGAATTGACCGTCCAGGCCGCGCCGCCCCAAGCGGCAAAGGGAATGCCGCCGGAGCATCAACATCACTAAGCCGCCTTTTTGGGCGGACATGACAAATTTGTAAGGGAGCGTTTTTTCCACGGCGAGGCAGATTGCGGCCAGCTCACACCAACGGACGCTATTTCCATGAAACGAGTTTGGTTCGCCGCCGCCGCCGTGGCCGCGTTGTCTCTATCCGCTTTCGGGGCGCAAGCTCACGAACAGCATGCCTGTGTCGATGACGCCTGCACCGTGCAGTCGCTGCTGCCCGCCCTCGCCGAAGGCGCCGGCGACGTGACCTCGCTGGAATCCCCCAAGTACGGGACCTGGGGCTTCGACCTCTCGGGCATGGATACGTCCGTGAAGCCGGGCGACGACTTCTACAAGTTCGCCAGCGGCGCCTGGGACGCCAAGACGCAAATCCCGTCGGACCGCACCCGCTACGGTAACTTCGACAAGCTGTCGGAACTGTCGGAAGCCCGCACCAAGGCGATCATCGTAGCCGCCGCCGACGACAAGGCCGCGACAGGCGAGAGGGCCAAGATCGGCGCCGCCTATCGTTCGTTCATGGACGAGCCCACCATCGAAAAGCTGGACGCCAAGCCGATCCAGCCTTGGCTGGATGGCGTCAAGAAGGTCAAGACCAAGGACGAGTTCACCGCCCTGATGGGCAAGAGCTCGGTCACGCCCTACTCGGCCCTGATCAGCCTGGGCATCTCGACCGACGCCAAGAACCCGCAGCGCTACGCCGTCTACGCCTCGACCGGCGGCACCTCGCTGCCCGACCGCGACTATTATCTGGACGCCAAGTTCGCCGACAAGAAGGCCGCCTACCTGGTCTATGTCGAGAAGATGCTGACCCTGGCGGGCTGGGAAAAGCCGGCCGAGAACGCCAAGGCCGTGGTCGATTTCGAGACCAAGCTGGCCGACGCCTCGTGGACGCGGGTCGAGCGCCGCAATCGCGACAAGACCTACAACCCGGCCAACCTGACCGAGCTGCAGGCCCTGACGCCCGGCTATGACTGGAACCGTTATCTGGTCGGCTCCGAACTGCCGAAGGTCGATCGCTTCATCGTCACGACCAACACCTCGTTCCCGAAATACGCCAAGATCTACGCCGACACCCCGATCGAGACCCTCAAGGCCTGGCAGGCGTTCAAGGTCATCGACGGCGGCGCGCCGATGCTGTCCAAGCGCTTCGTCGACGCCCAGTTCGAGTTCCGCAACAAGACCCTGGCCGGCCAGCCCGAGCAGCGTCCCCGCTGGAAGCGCGCCGTGGCTTCGGTCAACGGCATGCTGGGTGAAGCGGTCGGCAAGGAATATGTCGCCGCCTACTTCCCGCCGGAGTCGAAGGCCAAGATGGTCGCCCTGGTCGGCGACATCCGCACCGTCCTGAAGACGCGCATCGACGCCTCCGACTGGATGGGCGTCGAGACCAAGGCCAAGGCCCAGGACAAGCTGGCCAAGTTCACCGTCAAGATCGGCTATCCCGACACGTGGCGCGACTATTCCAAGCTGGAGATCAAGGAGGGCGACGCCTACGGCAACGCCCAGCGCACCGGCATCTGGGACTACCGCCACGATGTCGAGCGTCTGAACCAGCCGGTCGACAAGTCCGAGTGGGGCATGACCCCGCAGACGGTCAACGCCTACTATAACTCGGTCAACAACGAGATCGTGTTCCCGGCCGCCATCCTGCAGGCCCCGTTCTTCCATCCGGACGCGGATCCGGCCGTCAACTACGGCGGCATCGGCGGCGTGATCGGCCACGAGATCGGCCACGGCTTCGACGACCAGGGCCGCAAGTCCGACGGCGACGGCGTGCTGCGCGACTGGTGGACGGCGGAAGACGCCGCCAAGTTCGAGATCCAGAAGGCCAAGCTGGGCGCTCAGTACTCGGCGTTCGAGCCCTTCCCGGGCATGCACGTCAACGGCGACCTGACCATGGGCGAGAACATCGGCGACATGTCCGGCCTGGGCTTCGGCCTGGACGCCTACCACGTCTCGCTGAAGGGCAAGCCGGCCCCGGTGCTGGACGGCTTCACCGGCGACCAGCGCGTCTATCTGGGCTGGGCCCAGGTGTGGCGCCAGAAGTCGCGCGACGACGCCCTCAAGCAACAGATCGCCAGCGACCCGCACTCGCCGGCGGTCTATCGCGTCAACGGCACCATCCGCAACCAGCCGGGTTGGTACGCCGCGTTCGACATCAAGCCGGGCGACAAGCTGTACGTCGCGCCGGAAGACCGCGTGAAGATCTGGTAGTTCGGATCGTCATGATCCTCGTCCCGGACGCCTAGGCGATCCGAGATCACGGAAGGGCCGGCGCGCGAGCGTCGGCCCTTTTTGTTTGGGGCGGCGGTTGTGCGCCAGAAGCGGAAGCTCGGTTTGTCGCGGCACTTGATCCCGCACCCGACCCTTGGTGGATCTTCAACCATCCCTTCCTCCAGGGCAGTCGACCGGCGTCAGCCGCGGTTCGCCAATCTGGCTAGATTTGCCGAGCGCGACCCGGTCGCGTTTGATGACCGTCTCCAGCCAATCCAGCGAATAGCCCCACGGCGCCAGACCGTGGGCGTTGGCGACCTCGCGGCCGTAGAGCCGCGCCGCAGCGTAGGCGGTGAGCTTCCAATCATCCTCATTGAGGCCGGGCGCCAGCGCCAAGCGGGTGAGCCAGTCTCGGTCCAGGCGGCCGCCATACTCGGCGAACATGGCCACGACCAAGTTGCGGCGTTCCGGACTCTGGCAGACCACCTTGGCCAGCAGGGCGTCGCGGTCCTCACCGAAGGCCAGCACCGCTACCTGTACGGGCAGCGCGGCCGGATCGTCGTCGGTGTCCGGCTCGGCCTTGGCCCAGGCCACGCGCTTGGGTTCGTCGGTCAGTTCGCCTTTGGCCCAATCCAGCACCGCCTGGTCGTAGCTCGTCGCTAGAATACGGGTGCGCTCGGGGTTTGCGCGGTAGTCGGTCGAAGGGATCGCCGCGATCGCGTTGCTGTATGCTCCGCCATATCCGACATCGCCCCGCTTCCGCATGAACCGGTTCAAATCAAGCGCCAAGTGGGGCCAGGCGGCGGCTACATAGGGATCGGAACGCCAACGGGCGGTGGAGTCGTCCTCGCTATAGCCGGGGCCCTGCTGGACCGCGCCGATGGTCGTCAGGAGCTCGCCAGCTTCCTCGGGCGTGGCACGCACGAAGGCCGCCAAGGCTCGGGTCTCGATCAGACCGTAGGCCCGGCGGTATTGACCGTTATTGGCCAAGAAGATGAGGGCCGCCTCCAAGTCGGCGACCGGGATCGCAGGGCGTTGCAGCAATTCGTCGAACACCGGGGTGGCGGCAGGATGCTCCCCCTTGGCGAGTACGTGGAGCAGCACGTCGCGATATTTCCGAGCCCGCTCCGCGCTGAACGGGGCCGGCGCGAGCAGGCTGGCAAAGGCGGCGCCGGGCGTCTTAAAGTCGCGCTCATCGACCACATAGCGAGGCGTCCGGCCCGCTTCGACGGCGCGATAAGCCTCCACGAGGTCCGCAGTGGGCTTGTTTGGGGAGACCGCCACCAGATAGCTCATGGCATCAAGGGCCTCGGCGTCATCAACGGCGGAGCGAGGCCGGGTCATCAGGGTTTTCAGCCGCTGCATCATGGCCTCGGACCACTGCTCCGGCGGCCGGCTGGTCTGGATGGCGAGATAGGCGCGCAGGGTTTTCGTCCAGGGCGAGGCCTCGCCCGCATAGTCCTCGGCGACGGGGGTGAACGGGTGGCCTGCGATGCGATAGGCCCCGTCGGAGCCCTGATCGAGGAAGAGCACGTAGCGCGAGCCGGCAGTGAACGTCTGGCGGATGCACGCGCCTCTCATGCTGTCGGGGTGGGGCTCGCCGACGGCCTTGGGGTCGCTGGGGGCGACTTTGCCGATGGCGCCCCAGGGTTCGATCCGGTCGGGCAGCGGTCCTTTGATCGAAAATTCCGGCTGGAACGTCGCCGCGCGCCCGGAACTGTATTCCAGCATGCCCCCTGGGTCGGCGCGCGCCACCACGACCGCGTCTGCGATCTGCAACAGCTCGAAGCTGGTCGGGCGAATGTAGCCTGGGACCGGCGAACAGGCTCGGGCCGCGACCGGCGCGCCGATGACCATGACAACCGCGAGGCCGGCGAGCCGAGTGGAAAGCTTGGCAGTGTTCATATGACGAATAGGGCCGGATCCGGCAGGGGGATCAAGCGCTTCCCGTCGGGTGCGCGGTCACCAACCAATGGCTTAAGCCGGCGTGATCAAATAGCCCGCCCAATTTAAGCGTCCGAGCTGCTGACCAGATCGCGCCAGTAGCGAACGTTAGGATCGCTCCAGAACGGACCTTCGGCCGTCCGCGTGCGAAGGTCTGGATGCGGCCTCGCCCGCTCCCGACCATAGCGGGCGTTCGAGCTATGTGTATCTTGGCCTTATGGAGCACCCGTCTCTCGTTGCGTTTCTAGCTGGCATGAGCCCAGCCGAGACTTTCGGTCGCGAGATCGCGGAGGAAGTCGCAACGTGCGACGCGGCTCTGGCTTCAGAGGGCGTAGGCTCAGTCCTCCTAGCCGTTGGGCCGTCCACGACCGTCACGCGAACCCATGCGAGGCGCTTGCTGACCGCTGTTGCCGAAGGTCACCTATCGTTCAAGGCGGTCAACTACGTCGCGGACGCCCTTATCATGAGTGAAGACTTCGACTGGGAGGATGATGCGGTGGCCACAACGATCTTCTTCCTCGCGGATAACAGCCGCCCGCCAACACGCGAGGAAGTGCGCGACGCGCTTTCCCAACTGGACGACAGCGTCCGATAAGCGCCACAGCATTGCTCGGGTCGGGACGAAATCCGCCGGTCGCGCCGCCTGCCATCCTAGCAGACGCGCATTGACTGTGGCCGGCGCGCGTGGCTCGTTCCGCTCAAGTCAATTTAGGCTAGGACGGTTGTCCAGGCCGGCGCGCACCGACCGGCGCCCACCTCCACCAGTCTTCTCGAGAGTCCCCCCATGGCCACCTTGATCTTGAGCGTCATCGGCAGCGACCGGCCGGGTCTCACCCAGGCGCTGGCGGGGGCGGTGCTGTTGGCGGGCGGCAACTGGCTGGAAAGCCATCTCAGCCGGCTGGGCGGGCTCTATGTCGGGTCCGTTCTGGTCGAACTCGACACCGACAGCATTGATCGGTTGCGCTCGGCGGTCCTCGATGTGGACGCCCAGGGTCTCGAGGTGCGCATCGCGCCCGCGGTCGAAGATCCGGGCGCTGCGGGCGAGGTCGTTCACTTCAGCCTGGTTGGACAGGACCAGCCGGGGATCGTGCACCAGGTGACGAGAATCCTCAGCGACCTCGACGCCAATATCGAAGCCTTCGACACGCGTATCAGCGTCGAGCCCCACTCCGGCGCCCCGCTGTTCCACATGGAAGCCCGCTTGAGGCTACCGCCCGCCCTGGGGGCGGAGGCGGTTCAGGCGGCGCTGGAGGACATCTCGGGCGAGATCATGGTCGACATCTCGCTCACCGTGGCGAAGGCCGGCTGAGGGCGGCGAGAGTCAGGCGCGGGCGTTGTCCCACGCGGCTCATCTATTTTTGACGCTTATGTCAAATATTGAAACTGGGGCCCAGATACACCAAACCCGCCGCGGGGGATAATCGCGACGGGCTGGCTATTTTCTCGATCATTCGATCTAGGCGGGCGTTTCCTCCCCGAAACGCCGAAGGAAGGGAGCTCTCTGATGGGCTCTGTTCTTCCTTGCAAGGTGTAGAAACGTCAAATTCATGACGGCGTCAACGACGAAAACGGCTTTCTGTAACGGGTTGAGCGCTTTTTTGACGAAAAGGCCGTAGTTTGGACGCAAGGGTCAAACTTATCACCGTTCTCTCAGCTCATTTTTGACGAATAAGTCAAATATTACCATTCAGGCGAGCGGTGAGTCCGTCCAGCACCTGCGAACGCGACTGAAACACATAGTCAGGACGCGAGATGGTGACGGGTTCGACTCCCGCCGAGGCCAGGGCGGCGGCGGCGTCGAACAGGTCGGCGGTCGCCAGCAGGGCGCCGTTGGCCCGGCGCGAGCCGCCCTTGGCGACGAAGGCGGCGACGGCGACCTGGGCCGTCTCGTCCTGTTCGGCGGGCCAGACCAGGGTCGCCAGCTTGGCCGCGCGGCCCTTGGCCTCGACCACCGACAGCATGCGACGCAGCGAGTCGAGCTGCTCGGCCGACCAGTCGGCGATCAGTGAGGCGGTCAGCTGGGCCTGGCTCTTCAGGATCACGCCGTCCGACAGGATCTTGAGGCCGTTGGCCGCCAGGGTCGCGCCGGTGGTGGTGATGTCGACCACCAGTTCCGCCGCGCCGGCGGCCGGAGCCCCCTCGGTGGCGCCGCTGCTCTCGACGATGCGGTAGTCGGCCACGCCGTGGCGGGCGAAGAAGGCCCGGGTCTGGGTGACATACTTGGTCGCCACCCGGAGGCGGCGGCCGGTCTTGGCCAGATGGGCGTGCCCGACCTCGTCGATGTCGGCCATGGTGTCGACGTCCAGCCAGCTCTTGGGCGCGGTGACCACAAGGTCAGCGCGGCCGAAGCCCAGGGCGCGCAGCAGCATCACCCGGCTGTCCATGTCGTCGCCGCGCTCGCGCAACAGGTCCTCGCCCGTGACGCCCAGGTGCAACTCGCCGGCGTCGAGCCCCGCGGCGATGTCGCCTGCCGACAGCAGGCGCACCGACACGCCAGGCAGGCCCGACAGCTCGGCCGAATAGCCGCGCGAGCCGCCGGCCATTTCCAGCTTGAAGCCGCACTCGGCCAGCCAGGCCTCGACCTGATCCTTCAGGCGACCCTTCGAGGGGATGGCGAAGATCATCGGAGCAGTCATTCGCCGCCTCCCGCATAGGCTCGGGCGGGACGGACCATGCAGCCCACCGCGCCAGTCTTGGTTTCAGCGCCTAGCCGAGCCGGCAGGCCGTCATAGCGACCGCCGGCCGCCACGGGCCGTTCGTCGCCGAGGGCGGCGCTGCGCACCTCGAACAGCATGCCGTCATAGTAGCCGAAGGCCCGTCCGAACGAGGCCGCCAGGCGCATGCGCTCCTCGGGCGCGCCGCGCGCGACCATCCCGGCCAGGCGCTTGCGCCAGCCGTCGATCGCCGCGTCCAGCGCCGCGCGCTGCGGGCCGGCCAGGGCGGCGATGGCGTCCAGGGCCGCGCCCGGACGATCGCTGACCGCCAGGAAGGCCCGGACCTTGTCGGCTTGCTCAGATGACAGACGACCGGCCTTGGCGGCGTCGGCGCGTTCGACCAGGCGATGGGCGATCTCGGCGGGACGGCGACCGCCGACCGGCTCGATGCCGGCCAGGGACCACAGCTCCTGCAGCACGGCCGAGGCCTCGCCTTCAGGGAGGCCGGCGAGAAGCGCAGCGATCCGGCTCTGTTCGCCAGTCATCTCGACGCCGCCCTCAAGCTCTGCCTTCAACTGTCGAGGCCGGGTGAAGGCGCGCTTCAGGCGGGCTGCCAGGGGCGCGGCCAGGTCCAGGCTGTCGATGAAGGCCGCGAACAGCCCCACGTCGCCGAGCATCAGGGACAGGTCCGAGCGGCCGCCGGCGGCGGACGAGGCCCAGGCCAGGGCGGCGATCTCGGCGTCGGCGACGACGGGGTCGCCGGCCTCGAAGGCCTCGACCCCGATCTGCAGGAACTCCTCGGCCCGGTCGCTGCCGCGCGGCGCGACGCGGAAGGCCTTGCCTTCATAGAGATAGCGACCCGAGGCCGCGCCGGCCTCCAGGTGCTGGCGGGCGATGGCGACGGTGAAGTCGGGACGCAGGCAGGCCTCCTCGCCGCCGTCGCCGGACACCACGAACAGCCGCGAGCGCATCGACTCGCCGGTCAGGTCCAGCAGCAGCCCCAGGGGCTGCATCACCGGGGCGTCGGTCAGCACGGCGCCGGCGGTGGCCAGCGGCGCGCGGATGGCCTCGAGCGCCGAGGGCGGGATGGCGCGTTCCAGTCTCATTGGCTCTGCCCCCCATTGGCCCCGATGATCTTGCGAACCGCCGCCACCAGCTCGCCGCGCGGGATGGTCTGCTGGCCGGGACGCTCGGCCTTCCAGGCGGCGTTGTCGGCCACGCCGGAGGCCAGCTCGCGGCCCAGGTCCAGGTCCTTGATCGTCACCGTGCCGGCCGCGATCTCGTCGCCGCCCAGCATGATGGCGGCCGGCGCCATGCGACGGTCGGCATATTTCATCTGCGGCCGCATGCCCGAGCTGCCCAGATAGACCTCGGCCGGAATGCCCGCGTTGCGCAGCTCGGTGGCCACCGAGAAATACTCGCCCATGTGGGCCTGGTCGAAGACGATGACCACGACGGGTCCGCGCGCCTCGCCGCCCGGCTCGCGCCCGGCCGCCTTCAGGGCCGAGGCCAGCCGCGACACGCCGAACGAGAAGCCCGTCGCCGGGGTCTGCTGGCCGGTGAACCGCGCCACCAAGTCGTCATAGCGCCCGCCGCCGCCGATCGAGCCGAACGAGACCTTGTTCCCCTTCTCGTCGAGGGTGGACAGCAGCAGCTCGGCCTCGAACACCGCGCCGGTGTAGTACTCAAGCCCACGCACGATCGACGGCTCAAACATCGCTTGGTCATCCGCGACGCCCAAGCTCTTCAGGGCTGCGTCGATTAAGGAGAGTTCTTTGAGCGCTTCATCGCCTTCGGCAGAACCGCCGATGACGTTGGCGATGCTGTTCAGGGTCGCAGAACGACCGCCGAAATCCCCATTCTCAGTGGACCGAACGAAGGCCACCACTGAGTCGATCGCCTTGCCCACCAGGCCCGCGCCCTTGGTGAAGGCGCCGCTCTCGTCCAGCCGGCCCTCGCCGAGCAAGAGGCGCACGCCCTCGACGCCCAGGCGGTCCAGCTTGTCGACGGCGCGCAGTACGGAGAGCTTCTGGCCGTTGGTCTCGACCCCGGCGGCGGTCAGCAGGCCGTTGAGCAGCTTGCGATTGTTGATCTTCAGCACCGCCGAGCCGCGCGGCAGGCCGGCGGCTTCCAGCCCCGCCACGGCCATGGCGATGATCTCGGCGTCGGCCTCGGGCCGGGCCGAGCCGACGGTGTCGGCGTCGCACTGGATGAATTCGCGGAAGCGGCCGGGGCCGGGCTTCTCGTTGCGCCACACCGGGCCGTAGGCGTAGCGGCGGAACGGCTTGGCCAGGGTTTCCCAGTTCTGGGCGGCGAAGCGGGCCAGGGGCGCGGTCAGGTCGTAGCGCAGCGCCATCCACTGCTCATCATCGTCCTGCAGGGCGAAGACGCCCTCGTTGGGACGGTCTGCGTCGGGCAGGAACTTGCCCAGGGCGTCGGCATATTCGAAGGCCCCGGTGTCCAGCGCCTCAAAGCCATGACGCTCATAGACCTTGGACACCGCCTCCAGGATGGCCCGCTCTGCCCGCAGGTCGCGCGCGCGCTTGTCGGCGAAGCCGCGCGGGTTGCGGGCCTCGGGGCGGAAGGTCTGGGCGTCTTCGGTCTTCGGGGAGTCGGTCATCGTCGTCCTTAGAACTTCAAGGCTTCGACGGATGGCGCTTGCGCTCAAGCCCCATCCGCTAGGCGGGGGCTCGGGCAGGGGGCTTGCTTCTAGAGCGAGCGGACCCGGCCGATCCCGCGAGGCGAGGTCGGATGGTGGTGGCGGCCGTGATGGTGCGGCGTGCGGGTCATCGGGGGGCGCTATAGCCTAGCGGGGGCGGTGGGGGAAGGCGCGATTCAATCGGTCATCTTTGCTGCTTCCGGAAGTGTGGCGCGGATCGTTGCCTTCAACCTATCAGCCGCATCGCTTAAGTTATCCGGATCCCAAATAATCGTGACAAGGTGGCTAGTATCAAAATGTACAGGTTCTTTGTCCCAAACCGATTTCCTACAGGTGTAGATCACCGGCTTTCCTAAACCCTCAGCAAATCCGGCTTCCCAGTAAGCGCCGCGATTATTGTGGGTCAAATCGGTAAGAACAAATCGACTATTTCTAATGGCAACCCGCAACTGATCGTCAATGCACCCCGCCCCTTGGCCATCCGTCAGCAAGTTGAGCGTGAAACCAGCTTTAGCTACAGCAGGTTTGAAGTAGTTGGCGACGACCTTGTCCAATTCTTCGTCACCAAATTGCATAGCCATGAAGGCTATTTTTGATCCGCTTTCATCACTAGCGAAATGACTATACGCGTTCCAGCCATCCCAAGTTAGGCGGTAATTTCGCCCACTCCTACCCGGTTGATCAATTAACAGTTGCTTGGTGTAGTCCTGCCTCAAAAGCCACTTCAAACCAG
>Ga0307515_10022297_pt1 | contig 11167 bp, 7 predicted proteins | sample 17_EM_MG_FD_194513 | JGI IMG/M metagenome (GOLD analysis project Ga0307515, IMG submission 194513) | Populus trichocarpa ectomycorrhiza microbial communities from riparian zone in the Pacific Northwest, United States - 17_EM | ecosystem: Host-associated > Plants > Roots > Unclassified | place... | reverse complement strand
AAGTTAGCCCTAGTAAACCAAGAATCCCCACAGGCTTATCTTTATTGATTAAATATATATATCATCCAACTTGAATTAGAAATGACCTATCCTTCTAGAGAATCGATCCCTCCTTTTAGAAGATGAAGGAAGCTTCCTATTAGCTTTAGATATTGCACGATTTCAGTGGACTAGTTAGTTTATAATACCATACTTAACCAGAGAACTAAGGCCCTCCTCCTTTCTTGCTTCCAATGCATGCCTTGCCAATTGCCCAAACTGAAGGATGGCATCTATAAATCATAATCATAGATGTTAAATCTATGCTAGACTAGAGTGGATTGATTCAAAAAGTTCATGACTCAGGAACATGACTTAAGTAAGGTTTTAAAAAAAAAAATTGATTTAATGAAATCTAATTTATGTTACAAGGTTAATTAATCTAACCTGACAAATAAAATTAGTAACATTTATTTCCCCTTAATCTAATCTATATTTTCATATGTTTTTGAAAATCAATTGCATGGTATAAATCCCTATTTTTATGTCTAAAAATCAAAGACTCAAATTGCCTATGTATATATGAAGCAAAACCTCCATAAATGTATAAAGTAATGATACATAGGATACTTTTCAAAATTATTTTTTTTTATTAAAACTATATTAAAATAATATTTTTTAAAAAAAATTAACATCAAAACCTTAAAAAAAACACATAAAAAATATCAATACAATATTTTTTTTCAGAAGCAGGTTCAATAAAAAAAACACTCTTTTTAATTAAATCTATTATTAACCTCATGTTAACCTTACTTTAGTACTCTAGAAATTAATTGTCACTACTACCTAGTTAACTGCTACAATTGGAAAAATTAACTACTAATATCCTTATTAAGAACACATAAATGGATACGGTGGTAACTAATCAAGGGGGGTTAATTTATGGCGACTTGTAGTGGTAAATGTGAACAGAAGAGGAGTACTATTGGTGGGCATGTGCTATAGTAAAATGTCTACAGCTATTGAAAAGTTACACGTGGATTTTAGTTATGTGGTCCCCCCGTGAGTTTTCTTGGGGTTGAGACGCGTAAAAGTGAGTAGTGGCAGCCCATGTGCCTTTTCCTCGGCCAGCTTGTCTTTATCTCTCTCTCTCACACGCACACCCAATTTTCTACGAACTAGGAAGAGAGAGGCTACCACTTAGTTTTTTTTTAATCGATCAGCTTGTCGAGCCCATCATCCTAGACTTGGCTTCAGCCATCTCCAAAATTACTCTTGACTGTTATTTAATTTACACAAGTTAACTTGATAACTAACAAATTAATCCAAAAATTCAATAACACAGGTTTTTATTTTAATCACCCAAGCTGGAATAAAAAACATATTCTCTAACAGAAAAGTATGTTAGTTTCGGACCCGAGTTAACTTGATAACTAGTAAATTAATCTAAAAAACTCAATAACATCGGGTTTTTGTTGAATCGACCATGCTGGATTAAAAAAATATTCTCTAGTGATAAAAATGTCTGTTTCAGCCTATGAATTTCATAGTTGCATGTGTCTCGTATGTGGTATAGCAACAATTGAGATTAAGCTAGATGCTTTAAACAAAATAGCCATAAGTAAAATACTATGGCTTATGAAAAGATTCATTGTAGATTTGCACATTTTTTTTTAACTTTAGTTATTGATTTTTTTTAATCATAGCATTTCACATTATATTGATTGCTAATTGGAGTTCATGATTTATTTCATTCTCCTTTCTTTTAGTTTGTCATGATCTAAAAACAAATCATGTCATTAAGTTGATTCTACATTTTTCAAAGATGATTTCAAATTAGTTTGTGAATAATAAAAAATGAGGGGACCAAAATTAAAAGTGAGGTGGAGTGGCATCCTTTTCTTTAAAAAGAAAAAACAAACATTCTTCTTTTGTCCTTTATTTTCTTTGTTTAGCCCAACCATCAAGCTTTTTTTTTTAATTTCATTATTTCATTTTGTGTTGATTGGTGATTTAGCTTGATGATTTGATTTATATTGCTTTCTCATGGGTTATTGCATTATCAAAAAACAATATGACATTAGGTTAGTTCTCAATTTTGAAAAAAGAATTTTTTTGTTTTCAAAGGAAATAAAAATGTGGGGATCAAAACTAAAGCTTGGTAAAATAAAAGCCTTTTAAAAAAATAGTATCATTGCCTCACCTTAAGAATTTGACCCATGTCTATTTTGATCTCTTGAGTTTGAAAAGTATACGATTTGGTACAAACCTTTATTTCACTCACATTTTATTCATTGAGTTTGAGAGATGAAAGAGTCATTGGAAATGATGAAGAAAAGAGAAAGAGGTTCATTGTTTCGATTTTTTTTCTATAGAGTTATCTCGGTTTCCTTACCCGAGTTTAATAGGTTAACTCAAGTTATTATTTTTGTCCTTTTTTTATTTGATTTTATTTTCAATTTAATCCTACAATATTGGATTGATTGGGAACTGAGTTTCGTTATTTGCTTTCTAAGGGTTATCACAGCCTTATAACTCGGGTTACAAGTTAAGCCGATTGACTAGGGTTTTTTTTTCTTTTTTAGTTAATTTTTTTTCAATCTCATCCTTCATTATTAGATTGATTGAGAATTAGACTTTATAATTTGTTTAAGTATGTGTTCTATGAGGTTTTTTTAGTCTCATAACCCGGGTCACGAGTTTGTTTTATTGACTTGGGTGGGTTTTTGTGTCTTTTTTTTTCATTTTTTGTTTCGATATACTTTTTTATGGGGTTATCTCGATCTCATAATTCAGGTTGGAAAAGTTAACATGAGTTGACTTGACACTTTTTTTAATTGGATTTAGTTTTCAATTTCATTCTACAACATTAGATTGATTAAAAATTGAGTTTAATTTTTTTTTCTTAATTTGTTTTCTATATAGTTATCAAGGTTTCATGACCTAGGTAGCAGATTTGACAGGTTAACCCAATTTGATCCGAGTCAATTTAATATGTTATCGCTCCAATACTTAAAAAAAATGGTGTCTTGATTTTTTCTGGTTAAATTATATTTTTCTCGATTATCCGGGTTGTTTTTGGATTTGTCAAGTTGACTATGTCACATTAAATCAATCCCTATATAGTTTTAAATTTTTCTACTAAAAATACATTTACAATACCTAAATTGTTTTATATATTTATAAAAAAAATTAATTGATAACATAACACAAATAAATTTCTAGTAGCCAAGCTAAAGGAGTGCGGCTTGGCTAGTGAGGTTGGACGTGGGGAGAGGAGAATTCCACCTAATTGGACAACAAAAGTAACTTGCATCATCTCCAAATGCAGAGGACAATCGTACCACATTGTTTATTAACCCGTATGAAATTACAAGGTAGTGTGAGCTCTTTGTTCATCCTTCACTAATTACCTAATTAGGAAAGCCTAGAACAAACCTATTATTACATGCATGCCATAGCTAGGGAGTGGGTAAATGCCCATTTAATAATTAAAGGCTGATCATGCCCGTCAATGAATAATTGTGAAATTTTGATCCAATTTAGATATGTTTACAAAATTGGTAAAATTTGTGAGAACATAAAGTGATTGTATTTTTTTTATTTTTTGATTTCCATCTTGCTAGAGTAGTTAATTTCATGTAGATGCTCATTCAAATATCATGTTTTCCTCGATGTATATAGATTCTTTATTCACTTCCATATTCAATTATTTTTACTAGCAAAAACAAAAATGATAAAAGAGAGGGAGGGCTTTTAGAGGGATGCTGACACTTTTCTTCAACCACACGTGAGTGTGATTATGATTGTTTTTAAAATGTTTTTTTACTTAGAAATATAAATAATATTTTTTTTATTTTTAAAAAATTATTTTTTACATCAATGCATCAAAATAATCTAAAAATACTAAAAATATATTAATTTAAAGCAAATAAAAAAATAAAAAAAATTTAAATCTTTTTAAAAAGTTTCTATATTCTGGTCAGGTGCATGAATGGCATTGTTGAAATTACCACGAAAATTAAAGTCCTTGCAACCTAAGTTTCAAAAAAGCCCGTTTTGACAAACACCCACTCAAGTCCTACTCCAACCTTATAAAATGAACCTTCATGTTTCTCTAGGCTCCACTCCTTCAACACCTAGAACACCATCATAATTATCTTGAGTGAGGTAAGAGGAAAAGAGAGGAAGACAACCAATAGGAGGACAACCACCATGAATCACAAGGTTGAAGATCACATAGCACTCATATCTCAATTGTACCCCGGTTTATACACTCAAATGGTTCCAAAACAAGGTTAGTACTGATACATGAAAACCAAGCAGCCATCATAATTTCTTGTGTTTTGATCATGAGCTTGTAAATAAGTTGATGGTGTTTCCTTAACATGTGCTCTTGGACATGTTTAGGTGAATCTAAACCACGACGAAGGCGAAAGAAGAACACAGGAGAAGGTGTTAGTGGCGCAAGGAAGAGGAAACTTAGTGCTGAGCAAGTTAATTTCCTAGAAATGAATTTTGGTGATGAACATAAGTTGGAAACCGAGAGGAAGGACAAGCTTGCTTCAGATTTGGGACTTGATCCTCGTCAAGTTGCGGTTTGGTTTCAAAACCGAAGGGCAAGGTGGAAGAACAAGAAGCTAGAGGAGGAATACACAAAGTTGAAGACAGCCCATGAGAGCATAGTTGTCCAGAAATGCCAGCTTGAATCCGAGGTCAATCTCTCTCTAGTCTCTCTCTGTATGTTTAAGAACATGTCTCTAAGTACTTTATTAGTCTATCAAGGCTCAGTGGTTTGGATCATTCCTTTTCTTTTATTACACCAAAGGAAGAAATTTAGTATAGCTAATTGCTTGATCAAGTGCTATATTTTACTGTTTTATTAAGTATATTATTAGCACTGAAGAAGCACTGATCAACTTAGTGAAACTATTTAATTAATTACTTGATGAAATTGAGTTGTTTAAGGTCAAATATGCTTATATGTCTTATTTAATACCAAATAAAATAAAAGTAGACTCATGTACGGCCTCGTTGGTTTTTTTCATGCAAAATGATAAAATCAGGACTCCAATTTGAGTTCTCTTACATGCTTCCGCCCCCCTGCAGACGCAAGATTCTACTAGTCTAGGAATTCACTGGTTTCTTGCATGTCTTCTTCTCTTTGGCATACTTTTTGTTGTTGTTTTGTTTTCCTTCTGGTTTGGTTCGTTTCTGGGATAAAAGGAGGGCATAATTTTTATGGGATTTATTTTATTTTTTTTCTATTTCGAGTATCTAATTAACAGAAAGCAAACAATAATAATAATATAATAACACTGAATGCCATTCTCTTGTTGCCACGTACCTCTACTTTCTTTGGTTTAATTAATGATATGATATTATATATAATATGATACAAAGAAAATAACTTTTACTTCCTTACTCAACATGTAACAACTAATTATTTTTTTCTCTTTAACAATAAGACAGTGTTTCTTAATTCCAAGATTTATGACTTTCATTACTGACTTTCAAGAAAAACAGAAATAATATTAATTTAAAATAGAAAAGGAGATCAGAAAACATTTAAAAAAATTAATTTAAAATAGGAAAAAAAAATTAATGAAACTGTAGTGTGGTAACACTGCCAAGCACACCGTCCATTCTCGAACGTACATGGGCACTAGGCTCGAAGAAAGTCAGCCTAATGGATTAGGATTCAGAGGGGAAATCATCATAAAAGTGAACCAAAACTTTGAGAATGAACAGAATACTGCCATTTTTTTACAACAGAATTCTACAATGTGGTTCCTGAGTTCGTACAACGTTGTTTAAAGCTAAATAGTATTGGGTCGGGCCCTTCAAATCCACTGCTCCACGAGCAGCACGTGGCACGCCAATGTCCAAGCTAGACCGATGGAACAAATATACCTTCATCAAAACATGTCAAAATATTCCAATTTTCAGTGTTTTTTACATAATTAATGATATACGGGTTCATTAATTGCAGGTTTTAAAGCTCAAGGAACAACTCTCTAGAACAGAGAAGGAGATCCAAAGGCTATCAGACCGTGCTGATAGGGTTTCCACCAACAGTCCAAGTTCATCCCTGTCAATGGCCATTGAGCCCCCATTTCTGGGAGAATTTGCAGTACTGGAAGGATATGGAGATGCTTTCTACATGCCACCAGAAAACAATTACATTCCCGGAATGGAATGGATTAGTCAGTATATGTGACTGGCTAACTTATTTTAGGATGTAGATAGTGATTAAGCAACAATCTAATGTAAAAATCTTCTTCGTCAAGTCTACCAGGAGGTGTCTTTGTCTAGCTAGAAATTGGAAATGCATGCCAGTATTAATTAGATAGTTTGCCTGGAAACAGTAGCTGTTCTCATGTTTGTGTGCGTGTTTTCATGCTAGATGTTCTGAGACAAGCGCAGAACCAAACAAGCAGAAACCACCGATCAACAAGAAGCAAAAGTCATCAACACGCCACATCCCAATTTATTTCTTAGAGTGCAGGTTTTTTTACTATCAATATATAGTGAAAATGTTTTTAAAAAATACTGGTTTTTTCAAAACCTATATTTTATTTTATTTTATATTAATAAAAATAAATACTAATTATAAGAATTTAAATGGTTTAAGTTCTCGAGCAAAAACCGGTCAATTCTTTTTGTTCATACATTTTTTTTATCATGATGAAATCATAATTTTTTATATTAAAAATATGGTTATTTGAATAAAAACTTAAAATAAATATTCATATATATAAGTTGGTTATTTTATTAAAAACTAAAAACCATACATTAAAACATTTTTAAAGTACGAGGACAACAAAATAGAGAAAAGAATAATGACAAAAAAAAATGAAGGACAAAAAATACCATGAACAGTGACTTGGTTATTTTATTATTGTGAACAGTGGCAAATCTCTCTTGCTTGTTTTTAGTGTTATAAAATAATTATAATGTTTGCACTAATAAATCATCAATTAATATTTTTAAAAAGTTTTTTTTTATTAGTTTTGATATCATTATTTGAAAACACCTTAAACAACATCAATCATAAAAAACATCTATCCAATGAATTTTTTTTTTCTTAATCCCAAACACATTTTGATCACACGTAGCTCAAATCTATACTATCAAAAAGGGACAAAAAGCAATAAACTTCATGTGAATGGGTAAGTTAGCTAACAGGATAAGACCACTTCTGGATTGTCCTTGTCTCGAATGTAGTTGTTGTTGGGTTTATTATCAGAATGTGGGAACTGGATGGCAACCATGTTACAGTCTCTGTCGGCCATATTGTCCTTAAATCTGGAAAGCCTTGTTCTCCAGAGGCCCGTATGGACATCACATCCAGTAGCCTGTTTAACTAGCAGGCCGGGTTTGTTTGGCAGTGTGGTTGCGGTTGCTTTTCAAATAGCTTTTCGTGTCAAAATGCATGTCAATGATGTTTTTTTATTTTTTTAAAATCATTTTTGACATCAGTACATCAAAATGATTTGAAAACGCTAAAAACATATTAATTTGAAGTTAATAAAAAAATAAAAAATTTTCAAATTTTGTCAAAAGTGCTTTTAAAACGCAGAAACAAACATCGTAGGCCTTTTCATAGTACGGTTGCCTTCATGGTTTGGAAGGATCGGAAATTCAGAATAGCATATGGCTTTTTTTTCTTTTCTTCTGCTAAGGCATTGAAAGAGTTTTAGAAAAGGAGAACCTTTCTTTACTTGATCTAGCATTCAGGTAGACTTGGGTCGAGTCAAATAGCTACGATTTAATTGTTTTGGGTTTAGATTCGGCCACTGGGATAAATAAAAAGTTGATCCTACCTTAAAATTATGAGTTAAGTTCTTGTATTTAATAGGTTTGAGAATCTTATTTTAACTGTTTTTTAAGAAATGAAACCTGATACCTCCAAGTTTGATGGACTTATTAGAAATAGAGAGCTCTAAAACATCAAAGTTGATCGATCACAATAAAAAATAGATTTGATCACAGATGTTAGTACTAGAAAAAAGTATATAGACTATGCGAAAGTCAAATAGATGGTTTGATAAGCCTAAGATATGACTCGTAGTGATATGTATAGGTGTCGTATTAATCATATAACTCTTTCAACATATAAACACTTGAAAGGTAATGCTGAGCAAGTAATAACTTAGTGATAAACCAAAACCTTTAGACCTAAAAGACCAACCAACAATTATTGGCATAAGTACCACCCATGAAAAAAAAATCATTCAATCCTAGTGATGAGGAGCATAAAGACTTTGTCAGTCATCACAAACATCTTTTAGAGCCGAAAAGGAGATGAAAACAATGATAGTTGTTTAATGTCTAGCTTAGGAGAACATAAAAGGTGAGAGTGTGGTTAAAAGTTCAAAAAATATCTAGTGATCATGAAAGTGCCATTTGGTGTTCCTTTTTTATGTTATGGTAGGAGACTTGTGATATTGTGAAGATTCTACTATTAAAAATGATGGTGACCCCACCTAGTCATATTGGCTTCCTCTACTTGAACATGGTTTTCCATCATTTGTTTCATGTTAATAAGTGTTTTGTCATAGACTCCACTGATTAGGACTCTAGTGGCGATAGACTCAAGCATATTTTTCATGCTTAACATTTCCTTGTTAAATCTTCAAAGATATGCACTCATACTTTTATCCTCTCATTGTGTAATAGTAAAGAGTTTAGTTGTGTCTTTTTTTAGTTAGAATATTAGTGTTGAAATAAGAGATGAGCTCCATAAAAAGATTATAAGAACCTAGGATGAAGCCATGATCAAAGCTATGATACTATGCCTTAAGAGATCCACAAAACATTGTAGGGAAAATCTTGCACTTGGCATCTGTCATAGGGTAATTTTTCGCTCCGCGAATAAAACCGTGCGGCAGCCTAGTCCCTCACTAGACTCAGCTTTCCCTCGCCAATCTCACTCGTGTTTGCCTAGTAACTAAGTGTTTCCCTCACCCGAAAGTTTTCCCTACTTTCTCAAGTTAGAAGACAAGCGAAATACACAAGAAGAATCAGATAATCAAAGTGCACAACAAGTTTTATAGGAACTTTTTCCCAACCTTTATTGATCTCGTTAACAAAGAAAACTATACACAAATCCGTATGTGTGTTATGCATAAAGATTGCATGCTACACCAAGCTAATCTCTCTAATCTCGTGCTCTACATGCATACATAACCAAGAGCTGCAGCCACTATTTATAGACAAACATTTACAAGGCACAACTTCCATTCCTACATTTTAGGAAGTAGTGGGACACTATCTCACCCATGTTCACCCATGAATATAGTGGCCCCATTATCTACCAAGTAGTGGGTAGTTTTCCCCCATGATCTCCCATGATCTTAATGGGTTGAGAGCACTTCCAGCCATGCCCCCACGTTCTCCAGCACATCTCTCATGATCCCATGATCTTGGATGCCCATAACTGTCACTAACCCACGTTCTGCATGCCCACCTGGTAGCCCCATCTGTCAGCTCTTTGTTGCGTCAGCTGTTGAGTCACTCGTATACCTTGGTCAGTCTTTCGTCCAAGTTTCAGATCGTGCCAAGTCGAACCCATGACTTGTACAAGCCGTTGCGCGTTGCCGAATTCGCATCTGCGTGCAGGTTGCCAACATCTTCGCTGCCGAATTCCTCGACAGCCCTTGTTCTCGTCAGCCTATGCCCTTGACGAGTTTTCCTGCCTGGCTTGGACATTCCATCGTCAAGCCCATGTTCGTCAACAATCTGCGCTGCCGATTTTCCTTTGACAAACCTACAGCCGCATAAATCTGCGTTGCCGATTTATCCCACTGTTGGCATGGCTGCCAGCACCCTTAGGCACTGTTTTGGACAGCCTGCCGAAGTGTGCACCTCGTGCATGTTTAACACTGTTAAAAACCACCTCCACCAAAAGAACCCGACGCCCTCGTCGGACAGATTCGAAGCACCCTTACACCGCATCTGTTCCTCGTCACAATCCATGTTTCTCCCACGAAACCTCTAGCTTTGCCCACATTCAACAACAATTCAATCCACCAAATTTCGTCAACCTGTTTCAAAGCCAAGCTGTGACACATTCTGTTTTGACTCGTTAGTTTTCCACCAATGTCAAACACATCATAATCGTAAGCATGTTTTCATGAAATTTAGACACTCATCACAAGCGTCCACAAGGTGTCCGTCCCTCTTCAAGAAATACATTCACGCAAAATCCCTTTGAAGAATCACATGAGCTCCCATACGAACATCTAATTCTCCAACCATTCTACATGCCCAAAACTGCAAGTATAAAAATATTGCTTACTTGTCCGTTGTACAGCAATCAACTCATCCTGCCAAATTTGCCTCAGCCCATGCAAGGCTGTCGCTGTCCATCGCTGCTAAATTCTATGCATTGTGCTTTTCGTTGGCGCATTTTCACGCCAAGAGTTAAACCATGATCTGTCCATCGTCAAAGTTATGAAACTCCCCTATACTAGTCCCAACATGACTATAGTCCATCCCAGCCACTGTTCTGTCTTCTTCGCCCTGCACTGTCCATCGTCAAGGTCTCCACCGAAGACATCAATTCTGCCTCCCCCAAGGCAGCAAAGCCATAGCAAATCTTCACAGAGTTATCTAGTTATTCGACCAAGTCTTCCACAACTTCGTCGCTGAATTTTGCTTCCACCACCCTAAACATTCCTTCGCTAAGATGCATAAAATTCCCCAAGTTCTGCCCCCACAAGGCAGCAAGGCCAGACAACATCCTCACCGATATGCTGGCCCATGACGATTGAATTCCATCTTGATCGTCAAGCAAACGCATAACATTTACGTATGCCATATCCCCAACACCATCTTCACACTGACAGCGTCAAGTTTTCCCTCTTTGGGCAACAATCCCACATAAAATAATTTCCATCGCAAGAGAAAAATAGTGTAAATTCAGTTTCGAACCCTTATCGATTTGCCTTCTCGTTTGACCTTCCATCGTCAGCAGCAAGTTTGGGCTCTCTCCCACTGAATTGCTTCTTCTATTTCACCCCAACCTTCCCATTTAGGCTTCAACGAAAACTTAGAAACTCCCAGCAGTCCCTTCGCTAGCCCCTGCTCTCAAGTCTGCCATTACATCGACAGTTCTGATGGCCTAATCAACACCCATTTTGATTTGATCCCTTTGTCATCACTTTGCGTCACCCATAGATTA
>Ga0307515_10022295_pt1 | contig 11167 bp, 18 predicted proteins | sample 17_EM_MG_FD_194513 | JGI IMG/M metagenome (GOLD analysis project Ga0307515, IMG submission 194513) | Populus trichocarpa ectomycorrhiza microbial communities from riparian zone in the Pacific Northwest, United States - 17_EM | ecosystem: Host-associated > Plants > Roots > Unclassified | place... | reverse complement strand
TTTCAACATTCACTGCACGGTCGAAGTCTTCAACGACCCCCGTCAATTCACTCTCTATTTCTTTGATCGTATCCTGGTAGGCCGGCCCGCCCGCCGTTCTCGCTGCAATGATTAGTACTCGCCAAAGTCATCAGGTGACAACATACCATGTGTGACGTAGTCGTACGAAACTTTCGCGACCCTATGCATCACCTCATACATTCGCGGGATGATCCCCTCCAAGAGATCCGTCTCTTCACAGACTATTTTGTCCGCGACTATTTTGTCCGCGAAATGCAGAATGCGCTTCAATCGGTCTAGAAGGACGGATGGTATCTGGTCGTACTGGCTTTGTACCTTCAAGAGCTAAATGATCAAAGCGTTATCTCGTGCCTGATACGCCAGTAGCGAACACGGACCTCAAACGTAACCTTGGCAACACCAAAGACAGCCTTCGAGATTGGATTCAACTACAGGGTGTCAGCGTTCTGCTAGTACGTCTCCACGTAAAAAACCGGACCTCTGCGAATACAGCCCCATATTTAATAGTGTTCTCCACAGCCCTCTCAGTCGATCCACTCATCCATGGGGAGTAATCCTTTAAACAATTTTCGAGTTCATTGAGCGAAGAGCGCAGAGATTCCCTCTGTGTGAAGATTAATAGCTGGCCGGGACGGGGAGTTGCAAAGATACGAACGATAGTGATCGCAGAGAATTGTAACTCTAGAGACCAATGATACCGATGGTGCCTTCCATCGAAAATAATGTCCTCTGCGCATCGCTATTAAAAACGAGCGGACTGTCGGGGATCATGACTGACTCGGTACCGTGAATACGTGCTTCATGGTGCTCCTATAATCACTGAAAAGCGCTTGAAGGTCGATCGGCTCGCTCGGCCGTCGGATTTTGGTCCAAAATGAATGACCGGTCCTCATTTGGATCTCGGCGCGCATCTCAGATGTCGGAGATATACCTCTACACATGCACAGCCATCGGTAAGTATGCTTAGTGAGAAAATGAGGGACATACGGGGGTTGGGCTGGTGTCCAGGTTCGGTTGTCTTGTGTCTGCAATCCTAGCTCCTGATTGTCTATAAACAACCTAAGCGCATAGTCCCGATGTAGGGTGTCTTGAAGTGTGATATCTGCATATTGCTGGAAGTCAGCGGGGATGGACGAAAACTGAAGCGAAGCGCCGCACTGTCTAGCACGAGGCTTAGATGGATCGTCAGCCACCATGATAATGCTGCGGGGTATAGCGATCGCTCACAGGTTCTCTGTCCTGGGTGGTTGAGTGGCCATGTTGTTGATCACTTTGAGGTCTGGGAGGAGAAGGAAGGAGGAACGTACAATCGGCGCGGACACGTTGTTGACGCTTCGCGCGGCTAAATGCAGCCAATGTCATTCGTTCTCGCGGAGTGTGTGACATCGCCTACAAGCTATACACAGGAGCCAGTTATGATAACCCTAGTTTCGCGGCCCCGTGGCACATCCCGCATCGGTTCGCAACTTGAACCATCTGCTATCATTACTTACAGTCAGGGAGTAGCCAAATAGACGATTTTCGGCGGCCTTTCGGCATCGTTTGATTTCAGCGCTGTAGTCCTGTAATTACATAAATAGAATTATTTGAACACCAAGAGTACATAGATGAAGTTTCAGATTTTTTGAAGCGTGACAAGGCAGTCATCGGGGTTGGCGTGGAGTACCCAAATAGACGGTCTTGATATGTCGGAAAAATTGAGTTCCCAATCTCAGAAGACTTCTTAAGTAGAGAGTCAGTAACTACATTGACAAGTATCTTTTATCATTGTCAATCCTGCTCCTCCACAATCTCAACGCTCTCTAATTCTTTGGGTGACCATACCTTGAGAGCCTTCAGCTCATCGTCTAGACACCGCCATGGCCTTGTGCGTACTCTACAACAACGGGACCTGGAGGGTCGCTTTGATTTTGGCATCCCTTGGGCTACCATTGTCGCGTCGATCTCCTCCCATGTCAGAATCTCTGCAGCGCACATCTCTTTGAAAAGCCTTTTCGTTTCCTCTATCCTTTCTTGTATTTTATTTCTCTCCTCCCTGACTTCCTTCCACTTTGCTTTCTCGTCAGAAAGGTTTGGCTCTGATCTTTTGCTGCTTCGCACTCTCGATATTCGCGGACTGCTGCAATGCGCCTGCTGCTGAAGTCCAATGTACCTTCAACCGTCTTTTGGGCATTATTCCTGTGTCGATTATTCTTTGGGCGCACGGTTGGTGGTGATTTGTATCCTGACCTCCGAAGAGTTCAGAGCACCTGTTGGCTCAAATGATACAGAAAGAATACTAGAGCTCACAGGATTGATCACGTGGAATAGCAGAGGTTTAGACCTCGCTCGATCTGGGCCACCCCGGCTCAACCTTGCACTTGAGCTTGGTCACGATTGGGGGGCGGCGAACCTCCCACCTTCGGTGGACAACAAGATTTCAACATAAATAATATACTATGAATTTCTTACAATTCTCTACAGAAGATTGAGCCCGTAGCGCGGACCGTCTATTTGGCTACTCTGTTTATTTGGCTACTCCCTGACTGTAAGTATCCTCGATGATGCCGATCGTGCACGTACGTCGCTTCATTGGGCAGGAGGCTGGAGTCTCATTCAGCCACCGCCTCGTTCGATTCCGAGCCGCATCATCCGACGACGCGTGGAGCTTATTACCCTCCTGCTCGCAGATGTCCTTCATTTCTCCCATACACACCTTGCGCGATATTTTGAAGGCTTAATTCTGGTGCTCCCGACTTGAACCATAATGGGCGCATACGGTTATAGTCGTCCCCGAGTACTCATTTTATTTCGATTGTATTGGCCCAGCGATGTGCTTCAGAACCATTGACTAGTTCAAGTATCAACTTGGTTTTGACCTCTTGATCGAGTGGCTCCAACCTTGAAAACTTAGATGCTTGAACTCTTGACCCCGGTATCGCCTTGTTGCGACTCCGAGCTCCGAGCGCAGACCTGTGATTGCAGTTCTTCCGCCTTGCCCGTCTCGCTTCTTCCTAGCTGTGGTTACCACCCACGAGTCCTTTCCCCACGACGCGTCTGACGTGACGTTCTTGAGATACTTGCAACACTGGGATGGTCGTTGTTGAGGCAAGAAGGATACCAGCCAGCACGGGTCACCCCCAATATTCCAGCTCTGTAGGGGAGGATGAACAGACACGTGGAATGTCCTAAGAGCCCCGTAAAATATTTATCAGGTCCCGAGGGGCAGAGGCGGTCAGTATTTTGCCTCAGTGCACCAATCCATTTACAGCACAATTGCAACGCGAAACTCGATATCGCAGGCCCTAGGAGTAGGTGGTGCTCTGGGTGGTGCATACTGTGACGGCGAGGCCACCAATCGTTATAGTGATTGGTGGGGTGCAGATACCACGGCGTCTTATAGACTAAGTCGATTGTTGGATTGGTGAAACAGTGGCATTCAACGTAATTGGTCACCGCAGAGACGTTCACCGAGTCACCAGCACGAAACAAAGACGATTGATCGTGAACCGAACCACAACACGGCACTTGACCACGCTGTAACAATACCAACGCTGACCAATCTGTCCACCTCAGCCACGTATCCTGTCGAATATTCTATACAATATGTCAACCCTCGCATGGTCGGCATCCTCTCCACTCAACGACGGGCTGTCGGTGCCTCTGGAAGGCCCCAGTGTAATCTCCAGACATGGTGTCATGACGTTACAAGGGCTCTATGCTGAGATTCGTAACCCTTGGTGACGCCTCGGTCGGTAAATCCTCGGTGGCTCGACTGGCCGACCAACGCTTTTCGACCGACCCGAATGCCACTGTTAGTACATGCTCGTCCATCCATACGTATCCTATGGTGTCTTGGATGTCCTTGGCTACTGGGAATGGAAGGATGACGACGCTCGGTTTCGGGGTGGAATGTGGAAGCAAATTGATATCCATTCCGGGAGAAGGAAGACAATATTGTCAAACCACAGTGTGTGTGTTCGATCTCCACTCGACTGTTAATTTCTAGCCGTGGGCCGGTCGTTGTTTCCTCACGAATATCCAATCTGACTGTATTGATCGCACTCTAGGCTGAGACACAGCAGGAACGGAATAATCCCACTCAATCACGCGCTCGTACTATCGTGGAGCAGCCGGCGCGTTCATCATTACGACGTAACCTCACGCGCGTCCTTCCTGCAGGCAAAAGAATGGCGCAAAGACGTCCGTGCACACGCCGCCCCGAAACTCCTCGTAGCGAACAAGGTCGACTTGGTTCCCGAAGCAGAGGAGAGTGCGAGCGCCTGGCGGTGGCTTTCAGCACTGGAGAAGAATCGGAAGCGATTGGCTTGTTCGATTGGCATAGGAGGATGGGCCACCGCTGTATGAAGACGATTATCGACATGGTGAACAGCGCCGTGACTGTTTGACTGCGTTCAAAACTGGGCGCCCACGCATTGGAACCACTGGAACTCCCCCACGGCGCCCATGCCTTTCGAAACTATCAGTTGTTGCCAATACGGTTTCACACCAGTGGACGATGGCTCGTGTGCGAGTTAGGTACTGTCCCTGAGAGCGACACCTGATGCACCTGTGGAGTTCGAGATGTGAGCTACCACGATGCAGAATGGAAAAGGATGGCGATGATAACCATCATGTTCGGTAACGCGAGGGAACTGGTAGCAGGAAGGACGGAAGAATTCTGTGAGCAGCAGGGGACTTCGGATTCTCTCGTCCTGCACTCACCGCCATCGAATGGAGTCGCCCAACGACTCGTCGGTGTGGTTACCAACGGCATCCGTGCCATGCTTCGCGACTCGAACCTCCCGCCACGCTTCTGGGCTGAAGCAATGGCGACATTTCAGGACGCCAACGAAGACGAACGAGGGGACAACACAGTATGAGCGATTTTATAGCACGAACCGGACGTAGGACACATATGTAGCTTCGGATGCGTAGTGAAGGTTACACTACCCAAGGAGGCGCTGCGGGGGCTGGACGATCGGGGAGTTGGGCACAAGTACGGGGGTGGTTAAGCGTCTGGATCCCACGGATTGGAGTTGGGGAGAGCAGGGACTTCACACGTATTGAGGGGACCGCTCTCGTGCTGCTTGACGATGGATCCGTCGCGGAGGTCCAAGATGTAAACCCGCCGAAATTGACCCAACTACGCAGGCGACCGACCCCACACCTACGAAGGACAACACAGAGGGTATCAGGAACAGCGACAATGAGAGGTCAGCACCGCCGGCAGAGGGGAAACTTGCATTTCGTGTACTCACCCTGGCGCACTTAAACCCGTTCCGTCGCTGACTGAAGACCTCGCTGACGGTATCCCAGCCAGCCTAGCAAGAATCAGGGCGACGAATTCCCTCAGGACGTGGGGCAAGTTCATCCTCTTCCATCGCATTTTACTCGACCCAGCCTCGTGCGCCGCGCTGGAGGGCGGGGTGCATCACGCGTCTTCACAGCAGTCTCACGTCCCTTCAACGCGATTATCATCACGCCACGTTGGGTTTTCCACTGGAACTTCGAGAATGGCTCCCTCGTCAAGCACAAGGCACGCCTAGTAGGACGAGGATTCGCCCAGGTCTTCGGTGTCGACTATCAGGAAGCCCACCTATATGCTCCGGTGATGCGACTCGAACCTTCTTTCGAGTTCTTGCCTCGATCGCCGCGCTATCCGAACTAAATATCCGTTCATTTGATGTATCAGCTGCGCATCTGCACGGGGACATTGTTGGAGACGTCTACATGGAGTCACCCTCGGAATACGGAGACAGCGGTTCTGTTCTGGAGGGGGATGGAACGCGTCCTAGGCAGAAACACATGTGTATTTAATAAATTCCAATTATATACCAGTAATAGAGTTTACATGAGTTTTCCGCAGCTGCGCGTGGCCGGCGGGGATGCTCGTCGTTGAGGAGGGGAGGGAGGACGATGACAAGGCGAGAGAAGGGTCCGACTTGTATCTCCAACTTGGCGGACCAATCACAGAGCTGTCAAATGGAGGCATCCAACTTTAGACTCTATTCACTCTCAACCATCGGTCGTGAAACTGAGTGGCGGCAGCATTTGTGTTTATTTGGTCATTGACACCAGAGGCACCGGCCGCCGCACATTGGTCCTCTCTCCGAAATATGGCCTTGAAGCATTCAGGATAGCGGCTGGATCGATCGATAGGCCCTGCTGCCACTCTACCAAACCGCAAAGCAAAGCGAATCTGCGACTTTATCCATGGCTGTAGGTTCTCTCCCTTCATCTTAGCACCTTAGCAAGACCACCAGATCTTCCTAGTTCCTATAGGTCATGTTCGAGAAGCAACGAGTCGCTATCCTGCTTCAACTCGCCTTCACTCTATCTTGGTAGCGACGTCCGCTGCTCCCACATATGTTTCAAGGCTTGATCACAAGGCCACCCGCTCAAGCTATACAACCCCACCACTCTCCCCTTCCGTCCTTCGCCACTCCTGCCTTGGACAGTCGCGCTTGCCCACCTCTAGCTGCTCCTTTACTGGTGTTCCCAAGCTCTGTGCCGCTCCTTGTAGACACCCATACTCGCTGGCTGCAATACATCAATGTTCGCGTCCGCTTTCGTTCGGATACTTTATCCTCTCACGACAACGAATTGGTGGGGTGCAGATACCACGGTGTCTTAGAGACTAAGTCGGTTGTTGGATTGGTGAAAGAGTGGTATTCAATCAACGTATTTGGTCAACATAGAGAATGCACAAGGACGAAAACAAAGAACAAAGACTTGTTTCTTGAACCGAACCACAACACCACAACCACGGCACTTGACCGTGCTGTAACAATACCAACGTTGACCTATCCGCACACCGCAGCGACGCGTACTGTCGAATATTCTGTACAATGGTCGGCATCCTCTCCACTCGACAACGGGCCGTCGGCGCCTCTGGCAGCCCCAGTGTAATCTTCGGACATGCTAACATGACATTACAGGGACTATGTGCTGAAATTCGTACTCGAAATTCGTAATCATTGGTGACGCCTCGGTTGGTAAATACCCATTATTGGTTCGACTTACCGACCAACACTTCTTGACCAGCCCAGATGCCAATGTTAGTCCATGCTCGTCCATACATACACACCTTATGGCGCCTTGGATGTCTCGGGGTACTGGGAGCGGGAGAATGACGACGCCCGGTTTCGTGATAGCTCGGTGCGGAATCTGAAAGCAAAGTGATATACAGTCCGGACGAAGACAAGACTGTCAAACCACAATGTGCATGTTCAGTCTCCACCTCAATTGTTGATTTCTAACCGTGGGCTGGTCATTGTTTCCTTACGAATATCCGATCTGACTGTATTGATGCCACTCTAGGCTGGGACACAGCAGGAACAGAATACCTCTGCTCAATCACGTGTTCGTACTATCGTGGAGCAGCCGGCGCGCTCATCATTTACGGCGCAACCTCACACGCGACTTTCCTGCACGCAGAAGAATGGCTCAAAGATGTCTGTGCACATGCCGACTCAAACCTCCTCATGGTGAACAAGGTCGACTTGCTTCCCGAAGAAGAGGACCCCCAACGTCGATACTTTCCATGACACCATTGACACCTACATCGAAGCACACTCGCGTCGTAAACCACAAAGTAAGGACAAGCTATCTGAGTTCGTCGCCAGAGTCATTGGTTCACGGTTGTGTCCTTAACTTGCCTGGCTCTAGCTTTCAGATCTGTGTGTGCTCATTCCCACAAGGTAGGATACGCAACGCGTACCTCCTTGCCACGACTTGAAAGATCATCCTGGATGCCCTGGGTGATCTGAAAGAATGTGGGGTGAAGGATGTCGCTGTGTGTGACCAACTCAAACACGATAGGGGGAAACACGGTTCATGCCTTCTTATCTGGGACTGTGTCTCTATGTTACTTGAATGCGGACTGTTGCAAGAGCCCACGACAGATGTAGCAGGCCCCGGTGCGTCCCCTTCATCCTTCATCCCACCCATCCCAAATCGCTGCTAACATAAATCCAAGAGGCCCTCGGAAATACTTTGCAATGACCAACGTAGGCGTGGCCGCCTTCTCCCCGACCAACGCACACCTCATGTGTGCCTCGTTCCCTGATAGACGCAACGTTCCTCGAGCTCGTCCTCCCGCATTCGACCTACCCTCCCCACATACTACTCTCCATCGCCTCCGACGCGCTCTCAACGACTCCACACGAGGAAGTATGCAAGTTCTCCCAGGCAGTCGTCACCAAGCTCGACAACCTGAATATTCTGATCGAGATGCTCAAGGGCCCGATCCTCGCTGTGGGAAAGGAGGACAGGGCATGGGTGGAGGCACTCCGAGGGCGAGGTTGACGCATTTTTCACACAGTGCAGAAGAGTCCTACGGTGGAACGTCTACAGGTTAACAAGTGGCAGTACTTCGTTTTGCCGCTATTTCAGACGAAGAGTGAAACTGTGCTGCAAAAGCTATGGGAAGCTGTCGACATGGTTCAGTCCCTCCTTTTCTGTCAGTTCTTTTTGGCTTTGGTGAATACGTAGGGAGCTGACCAATTCACGGTAGGCCTATCTCGACGTTACGTCCCACATGGTGGACGAACTCTGGCAGCTCAAAGACGACCCCACACCTACAACCTCAATGGTCGACATGGGAGGTGTCCGAACTGGTGGGCCACAAAGACATCTCATCCGAGGAAGAGGAAGAGCAATGTGACACTGGGAAAAGTGCCAGTGCTACCACCAAGGGGACCGCTGCTGGAGGGAGCAAGGACAAGTCCAAGAAGGAAAACGATGTCCGACCAGAGGCACTTGTGCGTAAGAAACGTGCTTGAGGAGGAGGGGCACACCCACCCTGACGGCCCCTACAGGGCTCCCATCTTCATGGTGTCCACCTAGCTGGTCCAAGGAGTGGTCTAAGGGGACCTTCAAGAGCCTCTGTACCATTTCCATGGCATTCTTTGCTGCGGCCTGGCCTTACGTCTGGCGAGAAGCTCAAATCCGGCATCCTTGAGGCTGGATGTCGCTTATATCGGAGATCACGGGAGGTGAGGATGTCGTAAGCGAGTCTGCAGTAGACCTCGTCGAACATTCTCTGGATGTTGCTGCCCGTTCAGTCGGCGAAATTGCGCATGGCGGCGTTACAGGGCAACGTTTACACCTTGTATTAAAGGTCAGAACCTGTCTCCTGATGTCCGGATCGCAACTCAATTGCCCTTTCGGCTGGAAATGCAGACTTTAAGGAAATTCGGAGCTGCCGAGCACATGGACGGAGCCTTAGCATTCTCTGTTCTTGTCGAACTGCTTTTGCGTGGTTGTCCTGCACAGGATCAACAGCGCAGATCGGCGAGTCGGGTGCGGAGCTTGAGCCCTGAGGATGAGGAAGCTCAGACCCCTTATGACATGACTCGGCGTACAGATGTACAGGTTAGTAAAATTGACTGGGGTGTTGCTTGAGCTGACGCGCCGTGCAGGCTCTGGTGGCTCTAGACCTTTGTGGCTGTATCAGTCCTGTTTTTGTCATTCACTATCCACAACATCCTTGTTGAACCGCTCTCCAGGGGGTCCCTCTCCCTCTCCCTCTCCCTCTCCCTCCTTTTCGGACCAAGATCACCAAACGCAGATTAAGCATCCTGCAACTCACTTGCGTGTAATCGTGTTCCAAGCATCCTTGTTGAGCGCCCTTGGTCATGGAGCAGGATCATGGCGTATCATCAAGAACAACGACGCAAGGGGCTGGTATGTCGATACTAGCAGTGGGTGGGTCACCGAGCCTGGAAGTGGCCCAGAGCGAGGCACTCCCTTCCAATGGGGACTCCCATTCAATCACTCCCTCCGTTGGTCATTGGAGCAGCTCTCGGAGTGCGGTGGGAATGTCAGTACGGGTGTCGGTTGGCATTTGCGCAAGGTTGAAGTATTTTACGGTCACGGATTATTAGGTCGCGAGGGTGGGTTGTGCGGCACTGTCTCGTTTTCTTCCGCTGGTTAATTTCCTCATGTTGCTCTCGCTCTTGTCCCTTGTCCCTTGTCTCTGTCTCTGCGTATTCAAGTGCACAACTTACGGCTGTGAAACGGGGTTTACCATGACTGCTTCGTGGATGTATAACACGTTGTACAGCTGCCGTTGTACTGTAATCGGTCGCAATAAACGTAATACTAATATTTTGAATCCATGATCTGTCACTTTGAGAATACGATACTAATAGAGTAGAGATAGACATGTCAATGAGATTGTGTGTCGCACTACGGGACGCTTTAATTTGGTTGGGTACTTTGTGTGGCAAGGTTGGGACATGCCCTGCTTATAACACGTTATAATGCGCGCCCAGTACACTCATAGTTGGCCCAACGGGCGACAGAAGGAACTATGTAAGCACGATGGGCCAAACCAGATGTGCTGAATATAGAGTACCTCTCTCGCGTCTCCTCCACACCACGCACAATGTGCACTGGGCCATTATCCGCTTGCAGTTCTCAGATTATTATTATTTATCATCCTCAAGCTCACGAGGATGTGAAATGAACGGGGTGGTATGGGATGCACATAATCAGCGGTTTAATACACATAGCTAGACACAGATAATACCCAATGGACCAATACACGCGGTACGAGTGACGAAGCTACCCTCTCCCAGTAATACATATTTTCGGAGCACCTGCACATCCTTTGCGAGCCCTCCTCTTACCACCTGTCCAAGTGAAATGTATGCATATGGTTCCATCCCGTTCTTCTTGACATCGCCACCTGCGCGCTACAAATGTGTCAACAAGTAACTTGACCTTCCCATTCGGACCGCGCGTAAACCCATGAACGGAGGTTAAGCTCTCCTTGTACAAATCGCCATCCATGTATTCAGGCTTAAGCTTCGACTTCTGAGGTCCTTCCTCATAATCATCCGACCCGTTTCTGCGTCCGTCTTGAACCTGGACGCCTCTTGACCGGGTTTGCGGCGCCTCTTGGCTTGAAGAGCTAGGAACCGTCCAAGTTAGATCCAATGACAAAATCGTTCAAAGAGTACGAGTGCACACAAATGAGTCCATGTGCACCAACACCCTCGAGTAGGTCCATCGGATCGTTGCCATCTGGACGCAGACGAGCAGCGCTATTCGATCTCTCCAATGCACTCTTTAGGGGCCGCTTAGGCTGAGCGTTTCCTTGAGCTCCCTCCTCCGAATCGATTTCGCTCTCGGTTCCATAAATGACATCCTCAAAGGC
>Ga0307515_10022294_pt1 | contig 11168 bp, 1 predicted proteins | sample 17_EM_MG_FD_194513 | JGI IMG/M metagenome (GOLD analysis project Ga0307515, IMG submission 194513) | Populus trichocarpa ectomycorrhiza microbial communities from riparian zone in the Pacific Northwest, United States - 17_EM | ecosystem: Host-associated > Plants > Roots > Unclassified | place... | reverse complement strand
TAATGGGGAGGAGAGCCTTTTAGGTGTGTATAGATATATTCTAGAATATATTATATAGCTAGACGGAGTGCTTACTAATTTAAAATAAGCTAGGTATATAATCTTAGGCGTAAAGTCTTATTTCTATAAAGATGAGATTATAGTAGTTAGCTACTGCTATAATAAAAAAGTGCGATATCTAAAAGAGTTAAAGGTCGCAAAGATTATTTACTAGAAAGACTGTAAAGACATTATATTAGCCCAAGCGTTCCTAGGAGTTATTATATATTACTAAATATAGGTAAAAGACTTCGCAATTAAGGCAGAGCTAATCTTCTGATTACTATAAGTAAACGTTCTATTTATATAGGGTATAGAGCAGATAGCCGCTATAAAGACTCTAAAGCATGCAGTTACTACTATACCTACATTGGTTTAGCTAGATTATAGTAAAGGGGCTAGGCTAATTATTCTCGCTATTAATGGATATAAGAATGGATGGGGGTACGGCCTTATGCAATTGGACGTGCAAGGTTATTATTACCTATATCAATATAAAAGCGGTATCTAGTCTTAGGCGGAGTAGAAATATAACTTAGGAAAGCTTAAATGTTAGGCATTATTGCATGCGTTAAAGAAGTATTATATATACCTATATGGCGTTTGCTTTATAGTAGAGACAAATATAAATACCCTAGTCGCATAACTAAATTATGCCGCTACTAATTTACCTAGAGCCTTAATAATAAGATGGCTAGTATAGATCTAGCTGTGGGACTTTAATATTAGATATATGCCGGGGAAGAAGAATAGCCTAGCTAACGGACTTTCGCGATAACTACCTAATGGTAAACGACCTAATGAGCCGACTAAGGATATTAAAGAGTTTATTGACTGTAAACTAAGTGCCTTAGAATATATGGCTGCCCCTCTTAAAATGGAAGCGGGTCTGTTATTAGAAGACTTATATTTAGAGGAATCTTAGAAGATTATAAAGTGGCTAGTAACCTTATAACGTCCGGAAGAGATAAATACTAAGGAGTTTAAGAAGTTTAAACGATATACGCTAAAGTTCCTAGTGCGTAATTAACAGCTCTTCCGCTAATAGTTAAAAAATATACTAATATAAAGGGTAGTTAATAATAAGGACGCTTAGCAGGAGATTATTAAAAGCCTTTATAATTAAAGCGGATATTATAGACAAGAGGGAACGTATTAGAGAGTCTTAAATTAATATTAGTGGCTAGGGCTATGGGATTAGATATTATAGCATATTAAGTCGTGTCTATAATGCTAGAAGCGATAGCTAGGATAGAAAGAAGAAGTAATATACCCTATATAGAAGTCCACCTTATAGCAACGAGTGGTAGTAGATATTATGTTTATACCTTTAAGCCGTCTTAGATTCTAGTACCTAGCTATTGCTTAAAAATATGTATTTAGATAAGTGGAAGCTCGGGCCCTTTAAAATAAGGATATAAAAAGCATAGCGAAGTTCCTCTATAAAGATGTTATCAGCTAATAGGGAGTATTCGGACAACTCTCTATAGATAGTAGAGGAGAGAATGCTAACGTTACCGCTGCGCTTGTAGAGCTCTATAATATTAAGAGGATTATAGCTTCTGCTTACTATACTTAGGCGTAAGGCTTTATAGAGCGAGGTTATAAGCCTATAGTAGACGCTTTAGCGAAGATAGATGGCTTATGGCTGGTTAATCTTTATACTATTTTATAGGTAGATAGGATAACCGTTAAGCGGCCTACGGGAATAACGCCGGCAAGAGTTATATACGGATATAAGCATGTTCTTTCTATTAAACTCTATATACCTACTTAGTAGATACTACCTTAATAAACAGTCCGGACTACTGTAAAGCTACTAGCACTTTATATAAAGTAGTTTGACTAAAGAGACGTAGATATAAAAGAGGCTATCGCGTATATAAGACGACTAAGGGTAGTAAATAAGGAGTACTTTAATAATACCTACTATATTCGCCAGGACGGATTTAAGGTTATACTTTATAACACGCAGCTTAAGTAAGACTATTCTAGTAGTCGTAAATTGGATCTAAAGTGGCTGGGCCCGTTCTATATTTGTAAGAGTTACCCTTATAAAGGATGGTACTTAATTGAGGATCTTGACGGTACGCTATTCCGTAATTAAACTTTAGGGAATAGATTAAAGAGGTTCTATTAATAATAGATATTTAAAGTCCGCTAGGAGGATAGGCCTAACTAGCTAGGCGGAACTATACTATAAGAAATAATAGCAGAGCTAGAACTTGAAGAAGACGCTATGTAAGATCTACTAGTATCGCAACGCTGCGTAGCTTAAGAAGTACGCATTTTAGAAAGATTATTTAATAAAACCGAGTATAAAATGTTTAACTAAGGGACAGTTAAGTTCTAAGGTGGGGGAGGGGATATAGATAACAGCTATATAATCCTTTTATTTACTATATTTCCTAAAGCTCTTTCTATTATACGTTCTTATTTACTTTTTTAGTTAGGAATTTAATGCGTGTTTATAGTGAGGTAAGGGTAGAAGAATATTTGCGAACAACTATCTAGTATTATTTACTGCAAAGATATTAGTTCCGCTTACCGCCTTTACTAAGCTAATAGCAATTTTCTATGCCGGGTATAGAAAATTATAATTAGTCCATTTAATAATTAGAGCCGGTAGAACTCCACACCGCCACTAGATTTGGTAAACCATTTAGATTAGGAAACCCTATTTAGAACTTTACCTTTTTGCCTTTAATAAACCTTAGAGATAGTTATAATTAGCTAAAGTATAAACTAAGCAGAATTAAGAATAATGGCACGCTTATTATGTCTTTATTTAGTAAACTACTAGTCCTCTATAAAGGAGCTAAGTGATAGATTAGTGACGTCCTAACGGAAGTTAAAGGCTTCGCGGTTAATTGGTGTTAAGTAGTGCTTATCCAAATCTATAACGAGATTTTGCTCTTACGAGAAAACTACGTAGATGCGGCTAGTATAGTAGTCAATTTCATTAACTAAGATAACGGACTATAAGCATCTCTAGGAAAGGACGTATTTATATTAATCTTTAAGGATATCTCTGACGTTAGCAAAATAGCTAAAAATTAGAGAAACCAATATAATGAAGCTAGAGAAACTATCTGAAAGGCCTAAAAATAAGATATTCTTAATAAACCGCTAAAATACGCAGTCTCCTATAACTTCCTCTCCGCTGTTTAAAAGCTTATAATATACCTACTTCCTAAAGTCATAGTAAGAGTTAATAAAGCTCTAATTAATAGGCTTAAATATCTAGGACATAGTATTAAGAACACTACTTAACTATAGCCAACTGATTTTGCGCTTGCATCTAAGATATTAGAAAGGGTAATATTAGACTAGGTAGTAAATAAGTATAGTTTAGAAAAATACTTAACTGGCTTCCTTATTCCAAATAAGGACCTACCGCTAAGAAGTAAGAGACTGACTACTATAGGACTAGAGGTTACTAATGTTGGAATTAGATAAGCGGGAGAGAGCTTAGCTCTTACACTATAAATATATTTATAGCATGCTTTTGACGTAATAAATCCCTTAGCCTTTTAGCCATTAATACCTATTTAAGGAGGAGGCGTTAGTATTATGCTAAGTCCGTCCTAATAGGGATTGCCTATATTAGTTAACTCGCCTTTATTATCTATAAATGAGAGTATTCTTGCAGCTAGAACGCCTGTTGGCTCGCCCCCGCGGCTGCCAGTATCTTTATTAAAAAGGAATCTAAGAAGGGGGCTAATAATTGCTTACCCGGAAGTAGGAGGGCTAGGAGTAGAATTAATATTTAATAAGAATATTATTAAGCCGGGAGATGATATAGAGTATATTAAGGAAGCTGTAGATACTATAACGGTACTCTGTATAAAATGATGATGCGACTATAAGGATAACGTGCTAGTATATCTTAAGGTGTCCCTAAATTAAACTACTAAAATTAAACTAATAGAGGTTATAAAGCTCTTGCGTAGCTAATATAGGGCGGCTAGTTCTAATCCGGAAATATATAAGGTCTACTAGATATATACTTAAGCAATAGGAGGACGTATAGGTTTAGCGATAAAAGGTCTAAACTATACCGCACTATGTTATAGACTCCGTTTAATATATTACGCTTATAACTACCTCGGTACTATAAAGACTAATCCTACTATATACACTTAGTTTAGAAAGGCTTATAGACCTTTAGTTCTATTTAATTCCTTAAGACTGTATAAGTTTATTTATAACTTAGCGCTAAGGTTTTCCTATAATAGAGAGGCTTTACTTAATTAAATAATATTACTAGAAGACTAAGAAGTATAGCAGCGAGAAGGATCCGTAATTTTAAACGTATTTGGATAGTAGTGGGATTCTAGTATCTTAATAATAATCGATAAGGAAATGCGTATATACTACTATTATTAGCGTCTAATTAATGGGCGGCTAAATTATGGCTGGTTAAGAACAATAGTCTACAATCTCTGCTAACAGCTAATAATATAGGATCCTTAGTATTATTGTCTCTATTGCGCTCTTAGGCCTAATAATTAGTAGCGACTTATTTCCTACCCTTATTATACGAAATTCGCAGTTAAAGAAGACTCTACAGTATTCCGCTATATTAATGTTAATATTCCCTTACTCCTTAAAAGTAGATATAGTGCTAATATAATCTAAGGAAGCGTTTCTCTAGATAATAAGACTAAGGATAACTATATAATTATCCTACCCGGTATATATTATTATTTAAAATTATAGTGGGTAGATTTTAAAGCGTAAGGATTAACTAAGGGCGACGGATTTGTATATAAAATCTTAGACTATAACTGGACTGCTAAGGATATAGAGAAATATGCAACTAACTGGGTAGCTTAGCTATATAAGAAAGGAGATATACGTATAACTATGCCTTACCTTCCTTATAGAGTAAAAGGACCTTTAACTAGGACCTGGCAAATAATGCTGCTATAATTTATTAGTATTTAGGACGATTATAATAACCTTAAGGTTACGGAAGGAGGAACCTAGGTAGAGCTGGTAGATATATACTAAGACTTAAAAGCGCCGCCCCGTACGCCATCCGGATATGCCAATCTTTATAATATAATCTTATACTACTTCCCTGCTATAGTTAAACTTATAGCTGCTAGCGCCTTATCTAACGCTCTTCTAGGTAGACGGCAATAGGATTCTCCAGCGGTAATTTAAGATTATAACCTTCTTCTTAATAGTAATAGGAACGAAGTTGGGAAATAGATGCATTCCTACTGTCTTAGGGCTGTTGAAAACTATAAGGATGCGTTTTAGCTTATACGTATAACCAAAATAGAGCGCTTCGATAGTCGCTTATACTTCTGCTGCGTTAACAATAGAATTAATCCTTTAACTATTGTAGTAGACCTAAGTAGAGTGCCCCCAGTTATTATAGAAGGATAGAGTTATACGGAGCTGCCTAAAGAACTATGGGACAGAACTAAGTAAATAGAAGGACGTAAAAGAGCCACGTCTTCTAAGAGCCGCCAGTCTAATGCCTCTTATACTGCCCCGCTAGGCGGACGCGAGCGGTCTTATTTAACTAAAATGGAGTCTCCTCGCTTACCATCTCGGGTTTATGGTAAGGGCAAGGAACGCATACGATTACCTACCGCGCCTTTATTTCGAAGATAAGGAGTTTTAGGGTTTTAGAAGTTGTTAGGGGACAACGACTTAGGTGGGGGAGGTATGTGGTAGTGTGATTTGGCCCCTAGATTTAATATCTAGATTGGGTATAGCTTTGGGAGAGCCTAGGCCTTCTATAAGTTATATAGATCGGTTTAAAGCCTTTAGAGTCTTTAATAACTCAGGCGACACCAATAGATATATAATTTTCCTTTAATATACTCTTTTCTTTCTCTTCTAACTGCTTAATTCTAACTAATAGTGACTAACTAACAGACTAACTAACCGATAGACTAACTGACCGACAGACAGACAGCACTAAGACTTTCCTATCTTAGAGAGGTCGTACCCTCCCATACTATCTCCGTATTTAATATAAACTTAGCACTATATTCTACCTGCAGATAAATAGTTAGATAAAGCGTTAGAACTAGGAGTTTAAGGTATACCTACGTATATTTACGAACTGGGAACAGTCTAATTAGGCCTCCCTACTTAAAGAAGCAGCCTTTACCTATAACTCTAAGGTCTATACTATAATAAAGTGTTCCCCTATTAAGCTCGCCTATAGCTAGCTACTAAACGTTTTAGATAGAGTTTTAGATAGCGTCTAAGACGCCTAGCAAGGTAGGAAGGGATTTAAGTCGACGAATGTTTAACTTATAGAGACGCATTTATAACGCCTACGCCTTATATATAAGGTAGCAGCGGCGTTAATAATGCACGCCTAAAAGCTTTAGGTAAAATACTATAATTGTTACCACCTAGTTAAGCATTTCGCCGTTAGTAAACAAGTCCTGCTTTTCTCTAAGAATATCCGCACAAAACGTCCCTATAAAAAGCTTGACTATAAGTTTATAGGACCGTTTTAGATCCTAGAGCGCGTAGGGTAGTAAGTATATAAGCTAAAGCTTCTACCTACTATAGCATAGCTCTACCTAGTCTTCTATGTCTCCTTACTAGAGCCTTATAGATTACGCCTTAGGTTTTAACCCCTAGTAGTAAAAGAGCTTAAGGAAGGCAGCTAGGAAGTAGAAGTAATTATCGCCTACAAAATTATATTAGATAACCGCAGTACCTTATTAAATAGCTAGGATAGCTAAATAAGTATAATAAATAGAAATACGAGACAGAACTTAAGAATTGTTAATAACTGCTAAATAAGTACCGTAAGCAGAATACCCTAGCCTTATAGCTAAAGCGTAGGCAAAAAGTAAGTGCTGCTATTAAAATACAACCTATATTAAAGCGAAGTAGAGGATATCCTAAGGGATTAAAGAATAAGTAATAATTGCTATAAGAACTGCAGCCTTAATTTAGAAAGTACCCTTCCTAAACCTAGTTTGTCACTCTATACCAGCTAAGCAGATTGTTTATATATTAGAGAATAGGCCCGTTTATAACTAGGGTCTATTTAACTAGGGTTTACAACCTACTAGTAACCCGCTAGTAGTAACCTATACCGATAACTTATACTATTCCATGTATATACTATATAGATAACGCATAAGGTAAAAGTATAGGTTAGTGGCGGATTTAATAGGTATATAGCCTTACTATCCTAAACCTGGCTATATATAAGTAACCTATAACCTACCCATAAAGTATATACGGCGCTACGCTAGTATAGCGTAAGGCTAAAGTAGGGTCAGTAACGGATTTAATAGGTATATAGCCTTACTGTCTATAAATCTAGCTGTATATAAATAACTTATAACCAACCCGCAAGGTACTAGCGACCTACCTATATAAGTAAGCTTTTGGAATATTTCTGGTCTACTAAATTTAGGTAATAATATTAAGCTCTACTAGCTCTACCTATTAAATAGACTAATTAGGATTTTCTATGCCGGGTATATAAAATTGCTACTAGCTTAGTTAAATGCGGGGGAGTCTTAGTAAGGTAAATCTAACTAATTAGATAACTTTAACCGCTGGTCGAAGTTCCTTAATATTTTCGCGCCGCGTACGTATACTATTTGTCTCTCTATACGTAAAATTAAAACGCTCTTTCCCCTCTAAATTTTTTCCTTACTAAGGTTTTTTATAGGGTTTTATTGAGGCTTAAGTATATAAAGGATTAGGGACGACCCTTTTTAAAGGGGGGGGCATTGTTAGGTAAAACCTAAGTAGATAGTTATATAGCTGTAAGGTATAGGCGACTCTGGGGCAACCTAGGGGTGACTCGCCCGTGAGGTATATGCTCTATATATACTTAAGGAAAACCCTTCCTACCTTACACACGGACTCCTCCTTTTCCCTTAAGGATTCGTCTCTGTCTATATAATATACCCATTGTTTTATCATTGGACTCCCTATCTATATCCTTACCTTATATTCTACTAAGTCCTATTAGTGTTGTAATAAATATAGGCCACCTATAAGTCTACGGCTATAGGGCCTACCCTCTTAAATATAATATTCTACGCTTAAATAAGCTTGTATTAAGGGCCTATATAGGATATCTAGTAGGGTATAATTTAATAAATATATTTCAAATCTATATTCCTAGTTAGAAAAAGGTTATTAGAATAAGAGATATAAAGTTTAATAAGCGGTTACTTTATAATAACTTATAGCTAAATTTGGTAAATATACTCTAAGTAAGAACTAACCAAATATTAGAAATTATTAATATTTATTAAATATAGGATCTTTAAGATAAATTGGAATCGTCGTTTAATAAAAGCGATAAGACTTAAGACGAGATTTAAGTTAATACTAAAGGGAGATAATAGGTGGAATCTAGTGGAAATAAGGAAGAGCCTAATATTAAGAGTAGTAAGTAATAAGATTTAAGCTCTAAAGACAACTTAGCTTTAGGACTTTTTACCCTAAATAAAATATTAAAACCTAACTTACCGGAGCCTTTACTACCGTCCTTAAACACCTTAGTAAAGAAGCCGCACTATATTATAGTTTTAACTAATAAAGCTAAGCTAAAGAAGTATTACGGCACTGGTAGAACTAGTAAAACTAGCAGAACTTAGTAGAACTTAGTAGAACTTCGCACCGGTAAGTTGCTATAGATTGCCACAGATTGCTATATATTGCGATTACATAATATAAAGATCTTATAAAATAATAAACGGCGCTACTCTTCTTCTCCTTTCCTTTCTCTAGCTTTAGATTCTTATTTATAGACAATCTAATTATATAGGCTTGCGCGACCCTTTTACCGTACTTATATCTTAATTAATTAAGTCGCTAATATTATCTAAAGCTTACTCTACTCTTTCTTCCTAAAAAGGAACTTAAATATATTTACTAGAATATAGAATAGGATCCTAAGGATATTACTAGGACTATAAGGAGAGGACCTAAAAGAAAAAAATAAAACCTTAAGGAAAGGACCCATAAGATACGCATAGACTAAAACCCTTAAAGAAATTACCTAAAATTACCTAATACCCCTACTACCATGCTATAAACTATAGTAGTAGGTAAAGCAGCTATAGGACCCTTAAATACTTTAGACGAAGAAATAATTAACGTTTTAACCCCCTAGGCGGAGCTTACGGCTACTAATACTAAAATTAAATAACTGCGAGAGCTGCTTAAAGCTAGAGATACCCCTATATCTAATAATAAGTCATTATTAGATAACTAAAGACTTATTATAGTCCTTTAGGCCCTATTCTAGCGCCTTAATAGACCTACTAAGGCCTATATAGCACTAAAGCGGTTAGTAAAGGTTATAGATCCCCCACTACTTACAGATAAAACTAACCCTATATTTAATAATTAGAAGCTTTAATTACGGGATAAGCTTAAAGTTAATATAGACTACTTCCCTAACGCCTAAGCTAAAATAGCTTATATTTTTGGCCATACTAGCGGAGACGCCTAAATATATTTATACCTATAATACACTAAAGACTTAGTAGACCCCTTTATCTCTAAAGAAGAAATAATTAAATACTTATCTTTTATTTATAAAGACCCTTTTAAAGTATAAAACGCCTACCTTAGCTATAAAAGCCTAAATATAAAAATAACGGAGACCTTTTTAGCCTTCTAAACCCGCTTTTTATACTTAGCCAGATAGGCCTAGATCCCCTAAGAAGACCTACTACCAGACCTCTTTAATAAGCTTATCCTAGACCTATAGCGAGCTGTATTACTAGCTTATACTATAGTATAGACGTTAAAGGAACTTACAGACTATTACCTAGCTATTAACTAAGGCCTCTATTAAATTAAGGCACGCGCTAATTAGCTAAAAACTAGAAACCTTATAAACTAAGCCGTAAGTACTATAAATACGGCCCGTAGTGCCCTAGTATAATCAGCAACTCCTATAGCTAACCCGGCAGCTAGCTGCGTAGCTACCCCTACTGCGGGCCTAATATACACTCTACTTATATACAGCGACCCCTATATATAGGCCCTTAGTAATTAAGGAGCTTACTTTTTATATGGTTAAATAGGCCACTCTATAAGGGACTACCTAATAAAGGCAAAGATAAACGAGGTCCTATTAATTTAGGAGGATAATATAGAGCTAGAAAAAGAGGAACTTTAGAGGAAGACTCCTCTCTAGGGTTAAAAGGGATTAATATATTATATATTAATCTAGGCCAGCTAGTTAGTAAAAGAAGCTACACTATCCCTTATACTTTATTTCGCAATAAATATTAAGTTTTAACCTTTACTTTAGCTAACTTAGGAGCGAATGCCTTTACCTTAATTAACATAAAGTGTACTATAAAACTAACTAACTTTTTAAATGCACCCCTTAAAGAACTGCCTAAACTAATTCCTATTTGCGGTTATAATGGACGGATAGGGCCACCTATTATAACTATCTTATAAATCTACCTCCGCATTAACGGACAAAGGCAGTATAATATCCCCTTCCTTATTATGGACCTTAGAAGCTATAATATAATCTTAAAAAGAAAATAGCTAGCCTATTTAGGCTTATAGCTTAACGTACGAAATAGGCAGCTTATCTAGCCCGAAATTACGCCCCTAACGCCTTCCTTTATAAAAGAGATTAGTATTATAATAGAAAACCTTATACGGCTGTAGATAAATACTATTTACTAGGCTAATATAACGTATAGGGACTAGGCTTTTAAGAAGGATATATAGCTTAATCCGTAACGGATCCGTATACTACGCCGCCCCTAAACTACCTATATTACACTACCCGCACTAAAGACTTAGAAAGTTAGTAGTGGCCTAGCTAAGTCCTTAATAGAGAACTTAGGCCCTATATAGCTATAAAGAAAGGCTAGGGATATTAGATAATATACCAAACTAATAAACTAAAAGGATAACTTATAAAAAATGAAACGTAAGCTAAAGAAGACTATAAACCCTATACCGCAAAATACGGCCTAATAAATATCCGTAAAGAAACCTACAGACCTTTTACTAGTTAATATCTGCTATATTAGCGCTATAGGATTCTACTAGAACCTAGTTTAGCCTAATACTATTACCTTTATAACTAGCTTATACAAAATTAATTAAATAATTAAAAAGAAAGAAGCCCTAGC
>Ga0307515_10022293_pt1 | contig 11168 bp, 7 predicted proteins | sample 17_EM_MG_FD_194513 | JGI IMG/M metagenome (GOLD analysis project Ga0307515, IMG submission 194513) | Populus trichocarpa ectomycorrhiza microbial communities from riparian zone in the Pacific Northwest, United States - 17_EM | ecosystem: Host-associated > Plants > Roots > Unclassified | place... | reverse complement strand
TTCAGATTTATATCAGGAAGTCTTATAACAATATTCTGATTTGTGGAAAAAGAAGTCTTCTCCATCAGTAAAAGAAAGGAAAATGTGAATAATATCTGTTTCTAGAATGCTAGTTGTGAGCTTGCGTTATTAATCAAACCTCTTCTCTAACTGTGAATCATTAACATAATGTCAAGATGAATACATTATATTTCTAACTTATCCAAATAGTCAAGAAAAGTCTGATTACTTGCCAAACTTGTTTCGAAACTGAATTAATTATTGTAATGAAACGGCTAATTTGTGATTATGCTTATGATGCTATTAAACTTGTTGATTTTTGTGCTAATGGTTTCCATTCTATAATTTTTTCCTTGTTTCCTTATAATAGGAGGCTTTGGGAGTTATCTGTTTGGAATAAGTGAAACCGTGGCCAAACAATTAACTGAAGATAGTGATGCCTTTAAAAATCCATCTCTGTCTTGGATGATTGGCTTTTTGTTTGTTTTTAGCTTTCTTGGACTCTTTTCGGTGGTGCCTCTTCGAAAGGTAGACTTTACAACCTATATCAGCATTCAATTTCAAGACTGGTTATTTGACCCTTTCTTGACCTCGGTCCATGTTTGTGAGCCAACTAATTGGCACTGCAATGGGTTGCATGATTTCCCCGTGTGTATTTTGGCCTTTTTTTAAGGCCTTCAAGGATCTGGGGACTCCTGGAAGTCAATACCCTGCTCCTTGTGCTACTGTATTTCGAAACATGGCTATATTGGGGGTAGAAGGATTCTCATCTCTACCAAAGAATTGCCTCTATCTTTGTTATTGGTTCTTCGGTGCAGCTATTCTGATAAATTTGATCAAGGATGCCATGGGTAAGAAACGGGCTAGTTTCATTCCCAATCCAATGGCAATGGCTATACCTTTCTAGATTGGCTCATACTTTGCCATCGACATGTGTGTGGGAAGCTTGATTCTATTTATCTGGGAAAAGATTGACAACGCAAAGGCAGATGCTTTTGGGCCAGCAGTGGCTTCTGGTTTGATTTGTGGGGATGGGATATGGACTTTGCCTAGTTCGATACTTGCTCTAGCCGGAGTAAAACCTCCCATTTGCATGAAGTTTTTGTCAAGGGGAACAAATGCTAAGGTCGATGCGTTTTTAGGGTCATAAATTTGAAGTTCAGATCAACTTCAATAGAAACTGTGAGTTAGATCTGAATTGCTTCCTAGACTAAGGTTATGAAGTTTACATATGAAGTTCGACTCAAAAATGCTGTAGATAATCACCTGCTATTTTGTGGAGTGAACAACTATTTTCTCTATAATCATATCTGGAGAAGAAAATCAAATGTCCATTTACTTGTATATGCTTTTTAGTCAATCCTTGGAAATATGCTTGTAGTTTTTTTCTTGTCTAGTTTGAAGAAGATAGTGGAACAGATGCATCAAACAATGTGCAAACGGAAAATATCAAAAGTGAATGTGCAAATATTACAGGTTGCAGGCATGTTGCTTTTGAACATATTGCAATTATATTTGTTGATTTCTTCTTCCTTATTCGTATACGACCTTCCAGAACCACACCCAAGACCGCTGTTGTCATTCTGGGTTGCTGCTTTCCTGCCTTCAATTCCTCAGCTGTTGTTTTGCTGTTTGATGTTATCACAACTTTTGCACCAGATGTATTATCTTTGGATTTTACTCAATCTGGTAAGGTTATGATCAGTTGCTATATTTGCTGTCAGGTTTGGTCATTTGTATATAAACTATATTTGCTATACATATAAAGATTCAATTCCTAATATTTGTATCAAGATATTAATAACCAATTAGCTAGCTGTTTTTTTCTTCTTTGAGATAAGTGAAGAAACTTTATTAATAGCATAACATTGGCAAATCAAAGTAAGGTAATTTTTTTATTTAATTTACACGTCTTTTCTTTTCTAGATTGGTTTTTTAGTTTTTAATTTCTTCAATTAGGTCTTTAATTTCCCTTCAAACTTTAATATTTAATGTAATTAAATTCCTGATTTGACCAAATTAACTCTTACACATTACAATTCAATCCCTAAACTTTAATTTCTTTCAATTAAAGCCTAAATTGTCTTAAAAATCATTTTTTCTTACAATTAAGCCCTCCATAAATTCAATTAAACCTTCAACAAAATCTAATTGAGTCCTTAAACATTCAATTTTAAATTTCTCTTCCTCAAATTGAATTTTCTTTACCAATAGGGTCTTCATCATTTGAAAATATATGGTAAATTTTAATCTTTTTTTTATTATTATCTTTCTCAACCAATCTTTGGCTATTTTCAGGGCGTTTCAATATACTTTTCCCACTTATATATATTTTTTTGGTTTTCTTATAATAATTTTTAATTTTTTTGTATTTCATCTTTTTTTTTTCTCTTTCTTTTTGTGTGGGAACCCAAAAAAATATGTAAAAACAAAGATATTAATAAACCAACCATGCATTGAAGTATGTCCACTTCTCAAAAAAATAAAAGTAAAAAACCCTTATAAATACACAATTAGCTAGCCTTTTGTCTTTTAGATAAATGAAGAAACTTTATTAATAGCATAACATTGGCAAATCAAAGCAAGGTGAAGAATTAATGGGTACAAATGCCAAAAAGCATGGGAAAAGAAAACATGGCAATAGCTAGGAAGTAACCTAAACCAGCGAAGGACACATAAATAATTACCATGGATAAATTAAGTAGCTATGCCTTCAAACTAATAGAAGGATAAACGATTACTCATTCATCATACGATTAGGTCAAACCACCTCTCCTAACTCCTCACCCCATCAAACTTTGTTCCTGCAGCTGGTTCACCGATGTGGCACTCACTAGGATGCTTGGGGTCATATTTGCATGGAGCCAAAGGAGCTGTTAGGTTAGAGCATGATAACAAAATAATGGTAACAAGGAGTATTATTATCAAGTATCGAGTCTTTCCTTGCGACCCCATTTTTGACACGAAAGAAACCTGAGATTTTTAGGGAATCAAATGTATGTCGTGGTATATATGTGTTGAGAGCGAGCTAGTCTGCGAGATGGGTGATTGTAGAGATGGAGAGGGGTTATCTAGCTGATATATGAGACACAATATGTTGAATTGGAAAAGTATTCAGCATTTAAATTCATTTCAAAAACTTTTCCAATATGTTGAATTGGAAAACTATACTTTCCTCGAAATTGTTTCTTGTTATTTTCTTCGAAGCAGTTGTGACTTGTGACATAGGTTGAAATTAACATTAAACGGGAGTAATATGGATCATGTCCAGGTTGTTTAAGTAGTCAAATAAATAAAATTTCTATGATATTTGTTTTTTTTTTAATCTTCTGGTGTGGCCCTTCAGAAACAAACAGTCGAAACCTGTTTAAGTGCCTGTTTTGTTCAGGCAACTTGAAATGTAAATAAATGTTATGCAAAAACGAAGCACTCTCAACTTTTACTTGATCTTTTTTTTCTGTGGTATGATGGGATTGAAGATTACACATTAATATTGCCCTACTCTAATATATTTATCTATTAATGCACAAATAAACATTGAAATAAGCTCTTCAGTTGATTTTATAAACTGCAAGTTTGAGGTCTTGGGCTCTTCGCAGCCGAGAAAAAAGTCATTCATGGCTGAGGTAAAAATAATTTCTTCTTCTTTTGTTTTTTTTATGAATGAAAGATCATATTCGTCGGAAAGCAAAATAACAGGCGGCTCATGACCTGCTACGAGCCAAACCCAATAGAAGAAAAACAGGAAACAAGCCATACTATACAAATTAACTGAACTTCCACCAGCAACAAAATTCACTAAAAAAGATTGTTTTGGCGAATTTTCGTCACCAAAATTCACTATTAAAGAGTAATGGTGACGAAAAATAAATTCCTCTTATCTCAAGCCCTTAACATTTACTTCTAACATTATTAAAGAGTAATGTCATAATTTGAAGAAGCCAAACATTAATTTTCCCAATGAGAAAATATTATTGTCTTATTAACTTTAAATATTTCATGCATATGCAAGTTCGTGGTTGATGTAAAATAAGTGCTGGAGATTTGATACATGAAGGATATGGTCACAGAGACGTCGTTCTTCCAGCGACCTAGCTAGAAAAATATTTCCAAAATCCAAAATACCTGAGAAACTATCATACATATAATAAATATAAGACATCAAAACAGTACAAAAGACTGAGTAAAAATTGACAAAAGATAATTAAAAGACTGATTGGATTGAAAATTAAAAAAGCATGGCGAAAATAAGAAGGTGGAAAAATACTTTTGAAATAACAAAAAAGCAATTAAGGGAAGAGAGGTTTGATTTATTCGTTGTGGAATTTATAAATCCTTTCTCATGCAATTAATTCAAGAGTCGGTCTTGACTTGGAAAATGAATGATGATACGTATACTTCATGAACACGCGTGTCTTGACTTTGAAAATGAATGGTTATAGGTATTCCATTGTGAGCACGCAAAACTGTGACTATTTCAACATATGTTCGGCCAACACCAATCTAAAATAGGCCAATGTCGGCCAAAAAAAAGTTGGGCCAACACCAGTTTAAAATAGGAGTTGGGTTGATGTCGGCCCAACAAAACTTCTTTTCTATTTATAGAATTGGGCCGAACCTAACCTCACTATTTTGGTCTGGGCCAAAACTAGTTTGGTCTAGTAAACAGTGCAGAGACTCTCCACTATTCTGCAAGTGAATAGTAGATAATTAATTATAATTCACTCTCCACTTGCATAATAGTGGAGGGTGACTTAAGGAGAAGCAGAAAAAGGAGAAGGAGGAGAGGTTGACCTGGTGGTGGCTTCACGGTGGTGCTAACGATGGCGATGAGGAAAGTAGGCGACGGTGGGGAGAAAAAACGATGGTTGCTGCTGCAGTTTTTTCTTCTCTGTACAGGGGCATGAAATTCCTCTCTTTCCTTTTTTTATTCCTTTCTTGTTGTCTCTTTTTTTTTCTTCTCTCGTTCTTGTCTCTCCGGTTCTTTCTTTTTTATTCTATGTTTTTGTTTTGTTTTTGTTTCTCTCCTTTTTCCTTCCTTTGTTCTCCCATATTTCTTTTTGTTTCTCTTATGTTTTTGGCTCTCTTCCCTCCCCTTTTCATCTGTTTATCTCTTTGTTTTTGTCTCTCGTCCCTTGATATTTATAAGGGGACAGGGAGCAAAGAGAGCTACTATCCATGTCCAGTCATGGCGCAAGGGTAGGGTGGCTGGGCGGTCTCTATGTATCCATCATAGAGCCGCCCATATGGCTTTTCTCCTCTGCCTCTTTCATCATAGTGGTAGGTCATGAGGGGGATGTGGGTGGTGTCGTGGTTTTTGGGCAAGGGGAGGGGGAGAGAGGGAGAGATAGACGCTGCAAAGGAATGGAATAAAAACCTTCTTCCCCTGCCTTCGTGCGTTAGGGGAAGAAGAAGATAAACAGTGCCGTTCAAAACGACACCGTTTTAGTTTTTTTTATATATATATGAAAGTGAATGAAACGGCGTCGTTTTTTACAAAACACATCATTTTATTTAAATTAAAATAGCGCCAAAACATGTCAATTTTCAAATCAATCCTTAATTTTCTTATTCAATCAAGTCGTCAATTGCAATTTTGATTTTAAGAATCAATTCAATTCCATCCCTGTCAAATTCAAATACCAACCTTGATGTTGGATGCCTTTTTCACTTTAGTCCTTGGTTTTGAATTTGTGCATTTTGACCTTTAATTGATCAACAAACTTTCAATTTCTTCAATTTAGCCCTCGATTCGGTCAATTACAACCCCTATATTCACGGGCCTTTTCCAGTTGGGTCTCTGGTTTTGGATTTCTTCAATCAAGTTCTTAATTGCCCATCAAACTTCAATATTTATGCAATTAAGCCCTTGATTTGACCAAATTAACTCTTAAAAATTATAATTTAACCCCCAAACTTTATTTTTTTTCCTAATTAAAGTCAAAATTGACTTAAAATGAATTTTTCTTGCAATCAAACCCTTCACAAAATCAATTAATCTTCTAACCAAATCTAATTGATTCCTTAAACATTTGATTTTGGACTTTTCTTCATCAAATTGAATTTTTTTTGTCAATAGAGCCTTCACCGATCAAAAATATACTGTCAAATTTTAATCTTTGTATTTTTGAACTTCCTCAACCAATTTTTAGCCATTTTCTAGGTGTCCTTATGTCTTCTTCTCCCTGCTATCTATTGTTTAGTTTTCTTCTGATAATTTTTTTATTTTTCTCTTTTTTTTGTGTGGGGACACAAAAATAGATAATAACAAGTAGTTTGTAGTTCGTATAGACAAATGCTAGAGTAAAGTGGAATGATGGTATCTATCATGTTATGATTTATTTTCTATTTTGTTATCAAGAATGATTGATAGATTGGGGTGTGAGGCAATGCCTCCACGATACTGTAAATGAGTATTATTAAAAAATTATAATATCTCTTAGACGGTTAGACCCTTGAGAGGTTTAGGGTGTACTATAAATACACAATAATTCTATTCGACATATAGTGAAAAATAAAATATCATTGCTCATGGGGATACATACACATTGCCGAATCACATTAAATCTTGTGTTCTTTCTAGTTTTTCTCCTTTTACAATATTCATCAATAATTGCTGCAGATTTTTCACAACAGAGATCATGTTTAAAGTATAAGAATGTGTGAAGGAACTACCAGTGAACTACTACTAGTGAACTTTACAAGAACAAAAGGTGTAATATTTGATATGAATCCTTCTTTAGCTTTCATACACCATAAATTGGAATTTGAAACTCACGAGTTAAAGACATTATACTTAGAGAATATGCACTATAAAGCTATATTCAAAGTATCTATGTTTTTGGAATGGAAGAGTTCAGTTTCTAATACTTAAATCGAGAGCGAGTTTTTTTAATAAGTGGAGAAGAATAAAGTAGGGCATTATATTCATTATCCTTAGCATAATTTGTTTTATTTCTTTATATTTTTTCATTGTTAAGATTTTTTAGATTTTGAGGAGTTTCAAATGAGTCCAATGGGTAGTATAATGAAAATAGGTATAACTTATCATCCGACTATTGGGTTGAGCTGAAATTTTAACAAAACATTCTAAAAGCCTTGTTCCTTAAATGATTTGTACGACAACTTCATTTGAGTTCATGAATATGCTTAATTCAGTCTAAAAGTTATTGCTTAAGATTGTATTTATTTTCCTTGTTGTTTTTGGATTATTCTCCCTATTTAGATTAGGATTTAAAATTTAATTAGGATTTTACTAATAAGCATATATAATGTTTTTTGTATTTAAACTTCCTTGTAGGCTATTTTTAACGGAAGAATTTACGATATAAAGACTTTTATATTGTGAGACCTCTAGTTTCTTTCTCTGCAATTTAAGACTATGAAATTTTAGGGTATGAGGATCCTTAACACTATACACCATGTCAATTGATATTAGAGCAACCTATGTTAATAGGGAGGAGTGAGGACTCAAGTAGTAAAATTCTTTTTTTTTTAATATTCCATAAGAATAAATTCATGAATTATGGATAATCAATTATCCATGCTATAAAATTATTAATATTTGTTAAATAACTATTTCAATCTAAAAATCTAAAAATAGTTTAATATTAATTCTTTAGCACATTTCTTCAAGTAAAAATTTACATATCCTATGGATATATATCTTATATTTAATTTTTAATTTAATTAGAAAGAATAAGAGCTATTAGTATCTTGCTAATAATTTTTAATCTAATTAAAAAGAACAAGAGTGATAAAATTTGAAATTCTAATCACTAGGATTAAAAACTTAATTTGAATATGAAATTAGTTTTTATTTCCTTAAATGAGGAACGAAATTAGTCACCATGAATTTCCCTACGAGGGAGATGAGTTTCGTCTTTAAATCCAACAAAAAGTACAAATTTGTCCCTGGGATAAATTTTCTTGTTATGCACGTCTAATCTTAGATGACTAATTCAATATCTTATGTCATCTAGATATTTAAGCTCTTGATATTTAACTGATGTGGGATATATGAAATTTTAAAATATAATTTTTATTATTTTTTAATATGTAAAATGTTGATCTCTTAATTAAATCCAAGGCAGACTTTAAGATACAGAACCTGTATAAAACGCAAATTAGTCATAATCCAAATAAGATGGAGATGATTTGTCGTTGTGGGATCTATTGAAATCCTTCCTCGTATAACTAATTAATTGAAGAGTTGATCTTGACTTGGAAAATGAATGATGATAGGTTTACTTCATGAGCATGCGCGTCTTGACTTGGAAAATGAATGGTTAATAGGTATTGACAATTACGTCCATTTGCTGAGCCCATGAAATCAAAGTAACGAACAAGTAAAATGCTTCTCAAAGAAAAAAGAAAAAGAAAAGGGAAAATAAATAATCAGATCAAAACCTTCTACATTGATTCAAATGCTCTTTGTGTTTTCTCTGCATTTATTTAGATTTAAGAGGGGGTTGCTGTAAAAGTTATCTCAAAAAAAAAAAAAAAAAATTGGATTAAAATTTGAAAAGCATAGCAGAAAGGCGAAGGTAGGAAAAGGCGAAGGTAGGTAGGAAAAGGAGAGCTGGGGGTCCGTGGTCAGAGACGAAGTTAATGACTATATATATATATATAATTTTAATAGTTTTAAATTTATAAAAATTTAACTGAAAATTTTTAAAAAATAAATTCAACACTTGACTAGTTAAGATATATCTTTTAAGATTAATTTTTTTTTTTTAATTTTTTCACTTGAGCTATAACTTTTAATTAATTTTTTTTTATAAATTTTTAAGACATGATTAATTGAATTATATCCTAAAGTTAGTATTTTCTTTTCATTTATTATGTACTTTTCATTTTTTAATCCAGCTACACTATCATGTTAATTTTTATTTTTTAATTTTCAGGTTCCCTCTCTCCTTTCATTTTTTTTGGTTTTAATTTTTTAATTATTTTCAGGTCCCCCCCTGTCTTGTTATGGGGTCCCTTATTTATGCCCTTTTGATTTTTTTTCCATTGAAATGTCCCTCAACACTTAATTCCACATCAATCACTCGCGGATGCATGCAATATTCAAAGCTGACAAGACACCATTAATTGTCTTAATTATTTTCTCTACTCTGTTATGGGGTCCATCGACTGTGATGATCTCAGTAATGTTTCTTACCCTTATCAAGGAAAAAAAATGTAAAGCTAGCTGTGTATATTTAATGAGTATTTGAAATTGTGTTTTAGTAATATTTTTAAAAAAATTTAATTTTTTTTATTTTTATTTTACTTTAAATAAATATTTTTTAATATTTTTAAATTATTTTGATGTGTTAATATAAAAAATAATTTTTAAAAAATAAAAAAATATTATTTTAATATATTTTAAAATAAAAAATATTTTAAAAAATAACAGTAAAAATATACTTTTAAAGAAGGATAAAGAACTTCAATGGGATTAGAAGAACAAATGTAGTACGTACATCTGTTTACTGTATTATTTATTTTTCTATTTATACCATTAATTATTTACCTTAGACATTCCGAAATTATTAAAACATAGAGCTGATAAAATTTAAAAAAAAAATACAAAATAACGAAAATAAATAAGAAACCAAGACAAAATAAATGTTTGAAGGGTTTACGTTTCACTTTTAACTGCTTATCCAAGGTATAACTCTTTTTATATTTATAACATTTACAAAAACATTAAAAAAATTGAGGTGATTTATTTTTTTTTAACTCGGGGTATCCGGACCAGCTTACGCGCACCACAATTAATTCTCGGGCCTACTGAATATCCTGCAAGCCCAGTAAACATGTAAGGCACGCCAAAGTGATAAACGTGTATAATAAAGTTTGAACCCTGGTGTAAAGAAAGAGAATAAATCCTTTTCATCACTTGACCATAACCTGAAATGCACGATTCAGTTTTTTTTGCTAATATTATTTTTAGTATTAATTTGATATTGAGTCATTTAAAGTATTATTATACCTTTTTTATGCATTACAGATGGGCACAGATTTAACTTGTGATGTATTTAGAAGCTCTCTTTCTAAATGAATATTTTACATAAAGCCGACAAAAAAACTCCTTTAATAACCAGCTGTTTTGATCCCTTGACAGTTCTCTTGTAATTTTAGAACTTCTTAATTTGCTTCATTCGTGTTCTTTCTCCATTGCTTCAATCCCCTCGTGAATGATTTGCCATGGCTCAGCAGGGATGGAGGTTAGGTTTATATCCTTTTTTATATTTCTAAATGTATTTATTTTAAGATCAAAATTTATAAAAATATGTCCAAATTAGATATAAGTATACCATTTTCTTAAGTTAATTATTAACGAAATCCAAGAGAAAAATTAGGGGTGCGGATGGAAAACATGACCTTTTCAAATTTCAAAATGGTTCCCAAGTTTGATAATTATTTCATATGAATTTTTAAATTATTTGTTATGAAATAATCCTTTTAATTTAGTTAAAAATTATATTTTTGATAAAAAAAGCTGTAATTATTGTGCATTTATTTTTATTGTATAAACAAATTTATATCTCAGTGTGTTTTTCGACTCTTTACATATATTTTTTAGATTCAAAAATCATTTCAAACCTTTGAATTAAGTATATATAGTTATAAAATTTGGTAAAATTGATCCACCTCAAGATTTATGTCAATAGGCATTAATTAAAATAACATATTTTCAAAATACTTTTTTATTTTTAATTTAAAATATATTATTTTAATTATTTTGTTTAAGTAAAACCAGGTATGCTTCAGAGTTTTAACCAAGTCAAGAAGACTTGAGCCCGGAACACGTTTAAATAAACCAAGGTTGTCAATTTCGTTCCGTTTCGCCTGAAACGGTCAAAACATTCCATATGAATTCAAAAAACGAAACAAAACGGAACAAATTTCATCTCATTTTAAATCTCGGTCCGTTCCGAATTTTTCGGCTAAATTCCGCCTAGAACGTTCCGGTTTCATTCCATATATTCCGTTCCGCTCTTGAAAAGCCATTGAATCAAATTGAACCGTGTTCAATTTAATTAATTAAACCACCCAATTATAAAAAACTCTTTTTCATTACTATTTTCAATAACAATGATATTAATAATAATATTGAAAATTATTATTACTATTTTCGTTAACAATGATATTAATTTTTTAAAATTAGATTTATC